>Ga0187886_1000185_pt1 | contig 86118 bp, 93 predicted proteins | sample June2016WEW_20_1_FD_133001 | JGI IMG/M metagenome (GOLD analysis project Ga0187886, IMG submission 133001) | Peatland microbial communities from SPRUCE experiment site at the Marcell Experimental Forest, Minnesota, USA - June2016WEW_20_150 | ecosystem: Environmental > Terrestrial > Soil >... | reverse complement strand
GGGCGTGCTTCAAAGACTCTGTTGAAGGGCGTCTGGGTTGCTCTCCTGAATTGTTTGAAGCCTCCACGGAAGGCTATTTCCTGCAGTTTCGAATCGCCTGCTTGAGCACCTACTGCGAGCCCTACTTCCTGCGCTAGAGAGGAGGGAACGCAAATCATTGAAGAGGCATTGTAGAATATTCGCCCAACTGGATTGAGGTTCTCTTCCACATGTTCATTTGAGTAGGGCTCAACGATCATCCACGCACCATCCGGCTTTAGCGATTGATGAACGTGCTTTGCCGCGCCTACAGGATCGCCCATGTCGTGCAGACAATCGAAGAAGGTGACAAGATCGAACTCCTTCCTAGGATAGTCTTTCGCGAGCGCTACCTCGAAGGTCGTGTTGCCAGATACGTCCTCAGTCACTGCAACGTTCCTGGCCCACTCGATTGATTCCAAATGATAGTCGTACCCAATGAAACGCGACTTTGGAAAGGCTTTTGCCATAATGATCGTAGATGATCCATAGCCACATCCAACATCTGCGACAAGTGCGCCAGCCCTGAGTTTCTCGACAACGCCCTCAAGGCTTGGAAGCCAGGAACTAATTAGGTTGGTAAGATAGCTGGGGCGGAAAAATTTGTGCGTGCCTAGGAATAGATCATTGTGGTGTTCGTGCCAGCCAAGGCCCTTCCCAGTCCGGAAAGCGTCAGCGAGTTTGCTCCTATCCTTGTAAATTGAGGAAACTATGTAGAAGGCCCCTGGAATGTAGACAGGGCTGTCCTCATTAGCGAGCGTAAATGCTTGCTCGGGCGTCATCATATACTTTCCAGTTGCAGCATCGTAATTCACATAGCCTCCCGCGGCTTGACCGGCGAGCCATTCGCGAATGTAACGTTCGGCTGTACCTGTGTTCTTCGCAAGTTCCACCGGCGTCATGGGTCCGTGAGCTGATAATGCCTTGTAAAGACCCAGTTGCTCGCCGATCAATATCGCGGGTCCCTGCATTGATGCACCCAATTCTGCTGCGAACCTTCCTACGATTTCATTCAACTTATCCTGATTAACAGTCAAAACTTCACGTGTCCTGAGATGACATATGACATACGGTACATAAAAGCAAGTGGTTCAAAAGGTGGCCGCGTGTTTCGCAGCGTGAATGACCCCAATGAGATAATCATACTCCTTGAATGGGATGAGTTGAAGAACGCTCGCGAACTCACTCAATCCGATGACCTGAAGAAAGTCATGGAACGCGCGGGTGTAGTCGGCAAACCTGACATACACTTCCTTGAAGAGATCTCAAAAGCCCCAGCTTAATGCTGAAGCTTTAGATGATCTTCCCTCTCCATCTTTTTCCGAGGGCCGCATTCATCTTTCTGTTGTCAATTTCATGAATTTGCTGGAGGATATTCCGCATTCGCTATTGTGTGTGTGCACACACCATTAGATCCACCACCACGAAAAGTCCCTTTCTCCAACGGTTCATCTAGCTGGGGGAGTACTGCCGCCTAACACTCCCTCTTAGTGTCGAATTGCCTTACTCGTCCAGCCGCCAGTGCTTCCTCGTCTGCGGCTCCATTATCGAGGTGGGCAATATCCTCTTGAGGAAAACGTAACGCTTCTCCTTGCCCACTACGTAGTGCAGCCTTGGTGAAGGGCTCTCGATTATCTCTAAGATAGTATCTGCCACTTCCTAGAGATCACCACCATTGCGCAATGAATCTTCGAGCGCTGACTGCGCCCTCATCCGCACCTCGTCGTAATCGCTGCTGCTTTTTGCCGCCCGTATCTTTCTACTAGGAGGCCAAATTTAGAGAGTTTAAAGTCATCATGAGTCTCCGGTGTCGGAGGCACTTCAGACTCCTTCTGATGCCCAGTCGAATACCTCGAGCATAACAGGAAAAGCCGCAAAACTAGCTCCGTCTGACTAAGAAAACTACTCCACCCCCCTGAGGGGTACCTCCAAGCGTGCGCACGACGTCAGAGTTTCAGCGTCTTCTCGTACATTGAAAGTTCAATGTGCGATAGAACCATGCTGTGGGACACCTCAACATTGGGTATGGGACACCCAGAGGTCGAGTGGCTACCACCCAAACATAAGGTGGCATCCAGCTCTTCGCACGAGCGAGGGGGAAATGCGGGGCTGGTGAGCTTTAATCTATGAAGCTGAAGAGGGCGATTGTAATTCGGTGTTTGTTGTGAGTCTAATCACGTCCCTGCTTGGAACAGCTGGGCTGTTGATGCTCTTAATCGCATTCGGCCTCAACTCATTCGGAAAAATGAAGCGAACAGACCTGTCTTACAACCTACTCAACTGCATAGGAGCGTTCGCTTTGGTGGTCTATGCCCTAGACCTAAGCGCAACTCTCTTTGTCGTCTTGGAATCGGTTTGGGGCATCGTCGCCGCCTACCAGATAGCAAACCGCAAAATCACGGTGGACTAAGTAAAACGCCTACAATCGGATTCGAGCTGCTGATCGTGGCTATGGAATCATTCAGGGTCAACAGGGATTTGCCTGAGGGAAGGTATCGGCTTCGGGAGGTCTTCTCTGGGCTAGAGGAAGTGGAATCCCTCAACGCCTACATCGGCAGCCCAACTCTGCTGAAACGTATCCTTGAGAGGACCGACGTCACCCTAACTCAGGCCACTAGTTACATGTACGTTAACGACGGCGACGGCAGCCTCGTAGTCGGCTTGGAGTATATGCAAACCGCCGACGCCCACTACCTCTACCTAGACATCATCCACGAACTCGCCCACGTAAAACAATACTTGGACGGCAGGGAACTGTTCGACGAAAACTACAGCTACGTAGACCGCCCAACAGAAATCGAAGCATACCAATGCACCGTCAAAGAAGCAAGAAAAATCCGAATGACTGATGACGCCATCGCCGAATACCTATACGTAGAATGGATCACAAGAAAAGAACACGCTAGGCTCCTGAATACACTAGGAGTAATTGCTAGTCCGCCATAGAGCTACTTCTACCAAGTGAAATTTCGCTCCATATAGACATGGAGAACCAATATGTACCCGAGCACGTACGATTGTATAGAGGGCCTGTCATATGGCTAGTCTGCTAACTGTCGAGGAAAAAGAGCTTCTCACTAGGGCGAGTAGGCTGATGGAAGAGCTCATGGAAACGCTAGAAGTTAGTGCAGACAAGAAGTTAACGCAAGATATCGAGGAAGCCCTCGCCGAAGTAAAGGCAGGAAAGACAAGGCCCTTTGCAGATCTGATAAAGGAGCTTGGGCTTGAAGGCAAAGTTCAGGCTTGAATACGCTCCTCGGTTCTCGCGCAGACTTAGAAACTTAGAGCGGCAAACCCAAATCAGAATTTTGCGCGAGGTACAGATACTCGCAGACAATCCGAATGCTGGAAAGAGTCTCAGGGGCCAATGGGAAGGGAAACATTCTTTTCGGATAGGCGACTATAGGGTGATTTACGTTGTTTCAAATGACAAGGTCATTCTGCTGACTGTTGGACATAGAAAATCCATTTACGAATGAATGGTGAGAAATCGCTTCACCTACCTGAGCAGCTTCAGAAATTCGTCACGTGAAACTTTAGCTTCCGCCAGAATCCAGTTCAGAAGATTACCGGTACGACCTTGTACACAGATATTATCAAGCGCCGGCCGTCTGGGTGCCGCAGAAATGCGTGGCTGCTGCGTTGCCTAACTACTTCGAAAACCAATTTTCGAAAGATCCGCAGTAAATCCTTCCCAGAGACCTTTCTGGGAAGTTTCGACACTAGAATTCAACTTCTACGAGTTTCTTTCCTCTGAGTTCTTCTTCGATCGTATCGAGGTGAAGGTTAATTGCGTTTCTAATGTTCTTGAGTGCCTCACCTTCGGTTCTTCCTTGACTAAACACACCCATCTCCAGGCACCTTACGGCAAAAAGCCCGGTATCTTTGTCTTGCTCGACGATAACGTGGAAGTGCCTGTTTGACATGCGGGCCCTTAACGGGCTTCGAGCAGAAAGGGATTGCCTTGATTCTCGTCGCATGAAAATGGTCGTGCCGAAGAAGATTAGCTTCTCTGGTTTTCCCCATACTTGTTCAGATATTTTAGAACGAAGTTTCGTGTATACTCCTCTAAGTCCAGCTTCAAGGCTTCTTCAGGCTTAACCCAAACGTAGTCTTGCAGTTCACGTCCATCCAACTGTACCTTGGAACTCTTTGTTTTCAGGACGTAGTCCATGAAGATGTAGTGTTCGTGCTTGTGAAAATCTTTCGGGTAGATTGCCTCCTGAACGATTAGCAGCCCAACAGGCTCGGTGTCTAGGCCGGTCTCCTCCTTCACCTCACGCGTAATCGCGTCCTCCGCCCGCTCCCCAAGCTCAATATGCCCCCCTGGGACCGTGTACTTGTTACCCCACTTATGCGAGCGAACGATGAGAACCTCGCCCTTCTCGCTCACGACGAGGGCGCCAACGGTAGCTTCAGGATAAGTTTGAGTCAAGGTAACACTTTCTCGGAATGGAGTCAGCGGTTCTAGCTGTGGGCCTCTCTAGCTCCTGCGCATCATCGTTCCGACGACGCCAACGACTGAGATTAGGCCGCCGATTATCAGGATGAGGGGCGCCTGGGTTCTAAGGTATACTAGGCCCGTGAAGACAATCAGCGCCGTAAGGCCTGCGACGTTTACCATGGCTGCTCTTGCTTGCGGCCTCAAGCCCACCCACCACAATCATTCGAGTCACCATAGCCATCTATATTTCTATTCTTCCAAGGGAATCCAATTAATCCCGCAAGCCGTATCGGGGAAGGGGTGGGTGGCGAAGCCGTGGAGGAAGATTCTAAGAAGCGGTTCTCAAACCGGGCGACCTACTACACCCAGTATCGTCCTCGCTACCCCGAAGCCATTCTGACTTTCATGGAAAACGAACTAGGCCTCTCAGAGGCGTCAGTTGTTGCGGATATAGGTTCGGGGACCGGCATTCTAACTGAGTTATTCCTGAAGCATGGAAACCCGGTTTACAGTGTTGAGCCGAACAGAGAAATGAGGAAAGCTGCAGAAGGCCTCCTCAGCCCTTATCCAAGTTTCAGAAGCATAGATGGCACCGCCGAAGCCACAACGCTCCCAGCTGCCAGCGTAGACTTCGTCACCGCGGCACAAGCCTTTCACTGGTTCGACCCATTGAAGACTCACGGAGAATTCTTGAGAATTTTGAAACCGCACGGGTGGGTTCTTTTGATTTGGAACACCAGGAAAAATTCACCAGGCTTTATGGAGGAATACGAGCGGCTAGTCAGTGAATATGCGAACCGGGCACATTCTCGGCGCACTGCGAAAGACAAGGTCGGCGATCAGGCACTAAGCAGCTTTTTCGGAGAGTACAAAGTCAAAACCTTCAGCAACAGTCAAGTCCTAGATTTCGAAGGCCTGGCGGGACGGCTGCTTTCATCCTCCTATCTTCCACTCCCCGGCGAAACTAGATACAACTCGATGATACATGCGCTGCACAAACTCTTCGATACCTACCAAGAAGGCGGGGTTGTCCCCCTCGAGTACGAAACTGAAACATATTACGGCCAACTTAACCCCTGACCAAGGGACCATTCGCTGGGGCTTCAGCCACGCCAACATTACCCTTGAACTCAATTCTGAGCAGGTTCTCTGCAGACGTAGTCAAGATTACTAAGGAGGTGTACGGCAGCGAAACCCCCACTGTCCTTGAGGCACTCACGAAACCCGTCGGAACATATTACATCCGCTGCAACACTTCCAAGATCTCACCTGAGGAACTTCTGAACAGGCTTCAAGGCCGGGGCCTCAAAGTATACCAACATCCACTTCTCCCCGAAGCCTTAGGCATCCGCGTCGAGGGCCCATTTGAGATTCCACGCGCCGCCCGAAAGGTCGTCGTGGATAAGCATACTGCTGAATCAGTGCTTCAAGGCGCAAATGTTTACGCGCCCGGAATTCTGAACTGCGAGGAACTTAGGATCGGGGAGGAGGTTGCCGTTGCCTCCGAGCTAGGGGACCACCTTGCAACTGGAACCGCAACCATGAGCGCAAACGATATCCTAACCTTCAGGAAGGGGTTGGCTGTTCAAGTAAACCAAAGGCGGTTCAGGGCACCCCAAGTCAGGGATTTGCCAGAATTTTCAGAAGGGCTCCTCTACCCGCAGTCCCTTGCAGCCATGGCCACAGCCCACACACTTGACCCGCATGAGGGTGAGACCGTCGTTGACATGAACTGCTCCCCAGGCGGAAAACTGTCCCACATTAGCCAGTTGATGCACAATTCCGGCAAGATTCTTGGCTTCGATAGAAACAGGGAGAAGATAGGGCAGGCTCGTCAGACGTTAATGCGTTTGGGGTGTACGAATGTCACGCTTTCGATTCATGATACCAGGTACGTCCACCTAGACCTTCCTGACTTGCAGTCCGACCGCACCCTAATCGACCCGCCATGCAGCGCTCTCGGCCTCAGGCCGAAAGTGTACGACTTCTCGACAGTGGACCGCGTGAATAACCTTGCAGATTATCAGAAACAATTCGTCAAGGCCGCAAGCAAAGTGACGAAACCTGGGGGAACCATAGTCTACAGCGTCTGCACCTACACAACACAGGAGTGTGAACAAGTCGTCGAGTTCGCCGAGCATGAATGCGGACTTAGCGTAGTGGAACAGAAACTAATCCTCGGGTCAAAGGGCCTCGTGGCTCTCACGCCATCTTCCAATCTTTGCCAAAGATTTCATCCTCACGTTGATGAAATTGGATATTTCATCGCAAAATTCCAACGGTAGAAGGAAGCCTTTAACCCCCTTCAAGCCCGAATAACAGTTAGGGACTCTAGTTGGATCTGCCCGAGAATGTTTTGACAAAGGGTAAGCGTGGAAAACTCGAGGTTAGAGCCTTGGACTCACGAGGCAGCTATGTTATGTGCAAGTACCTTGACCCGAAGACGATGAAACCTGCGGACACGAAACGCAAACTGATGCTTAGGGACCAGAGCGGAAACGTGCTTGAATATTTCATCATCCCGCTGAAGGACACAAAGCGTGCACTCCTCCTTACCGCGGCGTCCGAAGAGAAGGAACGTAAGGTTTGGCTTGAAAGCCTAGGAAGAGCTGAAGAAATCTGGTGACGTTAAATGGCTACGGTGGCGCGACCGGTAGGATTTGAATCAAGGATTTCAATGGTACTCCATCGATTTTCGGCTTCCCGCTCTTGTTGACCAAAACAAGGATGCCTACGGGTTTAGCTTTCGCCTTTCGCAGCGTCTGAATCGCAGCCCTATGCGTCTCGCCGGCTCGTAGAACCGCATCTGCGATCAACACTTTCTTTCCCGCGACCTTGTGAAAACTCGGATTAACCAAGCCGGGCAGCTTCTTATGCGCAACGCGATGGGGACGAACAGCCGCGAATGGCTTATCCAGCTCCTTAGCGATTGCCACGCCAAGAACCATACCGCTCCCTTCGATCGCAACGATCACATCGGGTTCATCAAACTCCCCCGCGCGGACTGATTCCCGAATCAAATCTGCCAATGCCGAAGCAACGGCAGTCATACGTTTTCCATGTGAACCAAGAGAACTCCAGTCTACGAAAACATCACGCGGCGGATGTCTCGCCGCCCGCTCCTTGCCCCGGAGCAACAACCAGACGACGGTGTCTGGTTGAACCTTCAATTCGTCGGCTATCTCATACGTTGACAGCCCCTTCGACTTCAGTTCCTGCGTCCGTTTAACCAGTTCATTTGAGGCCATTGAGCCGAACACGCACCACGTCTGAAGGGCTATGATTGGCCGAGGCCTTATAATAGGTAATGAATCGCAGAATCGCTCACAGCCCCCACGCACCCACCGAAGGGAAGGATATTGTCGGCCCCCTCGCCCACCACAACTCAGGAATATTCCTTTGAAATTTCACCTAAAGACACCCTCGGGCCCATGAATTTGGAAGCAACAATTCTGAGCGCGCAAACTTCAGAACCTGAATGGATGAGGGACGGCGCTCGTTTTGTTGACGTCGAAGAACTGAATGGCACTCCCGTCAAATACGCCATAAGTCAGGTGGGTGGAGTAGACGATTTCAAACTCAGAGTGCGCGCAATCACTTCCACACTAAACGACCAGTTAGACGTTAGTCTGCGATTGCATTTGAACCGTGTTCTCGGTCTCAGCGACGACTTGGAGTCGTTCTACAATGAATTTTCTGACGATGCCGAACCGCTCCATACTACCTTCACGAAGCTTAGGGGCCTTCGCCTGATGCGGGGGACAAACCTCTTTGAAAGCTTGATCTGCTCCATTTTGTCTCAGAACAATTCAGCATTACTATGGAACAGGAGCGCGCGGCTACTCATGCGCCTATACGGAACCAAGGTGAATTTCCCCGATGGCGCAACATCCTTTCTCTTCCCCAAGCCGGAGACCTTGGCTGGGCTGTCCCCGAGAGAGCTTCGCTCGAAGACTTCCATGGGGTATAGAGCGAAGCCTCTGGTTCAAGTTTCCCGTTTAATCGCCACCGGGAAACTGAAGCTCGACGATTTGAGCAAGCTTCCTTACGAAGAAGCCATGGAGGTTCTTCTCGACCTTCCAGGCGTTGGCCCAAAAGTCGCTGATTGCTTCTGGCTATACGGACTCGGCGGCCTCGAAGCAGCTCCCGTTGACGTATGGATTCACAGAGTTGTCACACGGCTCTACTTCAGGGGTAGAAAGGTTAGCAGGCTGAAGACTGCTAAGTTTCTGCGTGATCGTTTCGGAGAATGGGCCGGGTACGCGCAGTTGTATCTCTTCGATTTCGCACGCCATGGGGGAATCGGCAAAGTCAAGGCCAGAAAATCGTGAGCTTCTACCTCTCGCTATGACGGCCCTTTGCAGCCTCTTTCTGGACAGGTTTTCGTTTCAGTTTGGTTCCGCAGACTTGGCAGACCTGAAGGTCTGTTTGCGCGTACCGCCTATAGCAGGCGGGGCAGTAGTAGATCCAGCTGAACTTTTCGCGGATCCCTAACGTAGCCAAGGGCTGGTAGGCTATGCGGATTCCTTCCGCAACATTTTGCACGGCGTAATCGTCGCTCACAATCACAGGCGTCTTTCCTTCGCCGCGAAGGTCGAGCGCTAAGGCCAAGACACTCGTATCAGCTTTCGAGAGTACAACTCGGTCCCCGAGCACCCTTGCCTTTTCAGCGACTTCTTCGAGCGAAGCGGCTGTGGGGCTACGGATTGTGAGTTTACCCGAGGATCTGGAAACGGTTAGCCTGTACGAGGGGCCAGTTTGCTCTCGCAACTCATCCGCGACCTCGGGCACGGAATAGCTCTCAAAATCAAGCCCTAGGGGGTCTAGCCCCATGATTAGGGCCGAGGTGTCCAGAACTAGAACTTTCAGAAACCCGCTCGCTCCATCTCGTGAAGTCGAGTTAGGCTTCCCAAGGGTGGAGCGGGCCGCAGTCGCACGAACACAGTATAGTGCTTCGCCTTGCGAACCACCAAGTTGACATCTTGGGTAAGCTCTCTTTGAAATCGTCCGTCTGCCACCACAAGAGCCCGCAACTTTGGATTCTTCAGTTGAATCGAAAGTGACCTGTCCATTGATAGGACGGTCGGCCTCAAGAATTCAAGTGGGCAAATGAACGTGACTACGAACGCGTCAACTGATGAATCAACCACGGGCCCGCCGGCTGAAAGCGCATAAGCCGTCGAACCTGTCGCGGTTGAAACGATGAGCCCGTCTCCCCTGACCTGTAGAAAAGGCTCAGAATCTACAGCGAGGACCAGGTCAAGCATTTTCGAGGGGCTTCCAGATGATACCACCAGCTCGTTGAGCGCGTCAACTACGTGTGTTCCGTTCAGGTGCACTGCGAGCTTTGCTCGTTTCTCTAACCGGCATTTGCCCCTCGCGAAAAGCTCGATGGCTCGTAAGGCTTTGCTCGGTTCAACCTCAGTCAGGTAACCACGCCTCCCCATGTTCACGGCCAGAATTGGTGTCTCCGGTTCAGGGATCGACATTGACGTCTTTAGAACCGTCCCGTCGCCTCCCACGGTTACAATCAGATCCGCTTTGAGATCGGATAGGTCCTTACCGCCACCTAGTCGACCTCGTTTTGCTAATTCGAGTTCAGCTGTGACTGCTATGCCCTTCCGCCTTAGCTGCTTGGCGAGGGCTGCCGCCGCTTCGAGGGCCCGCGGCTCATCGAGCCTAGAAACGAGGCCGACTTTCAGAGTCAACTCTGCTTCTCCACGTGGGAGACACTACCCGCCGTGAGGATAATTAAGTAATCCACTCAAACCCCACAGGCAGGGCCGAATTTGGTTTCGCAAAACCTTCTGCGAAAGAATCGGATGACCAGACAAGCTTTTTAGACAAAGAGTAGGCGTTAACTGCTTTCAAGCTTAGCTTAAGGGCGAAGAACACTGAGCAAACCAGTAGACGTTGGGACTCTGAAAATCGGCCACTACGTAATCATAGATGGGGAACCTTGCAAAATCGTTGAATACGAAAAATCAAAACCAGGTAAACATGGGGCCGCGAAGGCTAGAATCGTAGCCATCAGTGTTACAACTGGAACAAAGAAGAATCTAATCGGCTCTGTAGATGCACGAGTTGAAGTTCCAATGATAGAGAAGAAGACGGGGCAGGTACTTGCTTTCGTGGGCAATAACATTCAGGTCATGGATATGGAGTCCTACGAGACCTTCGAAACACCCATGCCTGAAGAAGAAGAGATCAAGGCCAAATTGGCTCCAGGCGTCGAAGTCGAGTACTGGCAGATGTTGGGACAGAATAAGATAATGCGGACCAAGGGCTAATTATCCCTCTCTCCCAAACACCCCCTGGAAGGTTCACTCCGTGCCCTTAGTTTCGCACATCAAACTAACGAAACGTATGTCCCTTTCCGGCATTGCAAAACAAATGGAAGCAGTTAAGGTCCTTGGGCCCGGACGATTCGGGAAAGCAGTAACAATCCTCGCAAGCCTGTTTGAGGACGGCCAGTGTGTCAAGCTGATTTCTCTAGCGGGCCCAATCGTCCCCGGAGGCCTCAGAACAATCATCGCAGACCTGATTGATGATGGCTTGCTCAACGGAGTTGTCACAACCGGCGCAAACGTAACACACGACCTCCTCGAAGGCTTAGGACACCGGCACATCGCTGGAACAGAACTCGCAGACGATAACAAACTCAAACGCCAAGGGCTATCCAGAATCTACGACCTTCTCGTCACCCAGAAAGCAATCGAACATCTTGAGAAAGTAACTTACCGAATGCTCAACCGCATCCCAGAAACAAGGCGGCGCAACATCGCCAGCTACGAGTTACTATGGGAATTCGGCAAACAGATCAGGGACGAGCGCTCAATTCTTTACACCGCACAGAAACGCAAAGTCCCAATCTTCTGCCCCGGCATTTTTGATTCAATGCTCGGCTTGAACCTCTGGACCTACAGCCGCCTCAAACCGCTCTTCGTTAACCCCTTCAAAGATTTCTCAACGCTCGTGGACTTGACGTACGAAAGAAAGAGAGTTGGGGCAATCATCCTTGGTGGCGGGATGCCGAAACACCAGGTCCTAATCGCAAACTCATACCGGGGCGGCGTGGACGCTGCGATTCAAATAACGCTCGACCGCCCTGAAGGGGGCGGCGCAAGCGGTGCGCCCTTGGAGGAAGCAATTAGCTGGGGCAAAGTTAAGACTCCCAACAAACTCGTCACGATTGTTGGAGACGCTACGGTGATATTTCCGTTGCTTACTCTAGCCGCCCTAGAGAGGGCGGGGAAGTAAGCTCATCTCAGCCTTGGAATATGAACTTCGAGCACGCCCCGTTTGAATTTCGTGCTTATCCTTTTCTCATCAACGGGGACAGGAATTCGGATTCTGGCACGGTAGCATGTGAACTCGCCATGCCTATGTTTAGCGCCGAGATCCCTGAAGGTAATCTTCCTGCTTGTCTCTGCGTATATTTCCACGGAATCGTCCGTTGGGCAGTGCAGCTTAACCCGTTTTTGGTCCACGTAGGGCAGGTCGACGGTTAGAACGACCTCCGTGGCCGCCACGAACAGATTGTATAAGGGTTGGATGGATGCAGCGGCAGGATTCCATCCTGACCCATGAGGGGAAAATTCGCTCCTCGGTTCAGAACTCATCAACATTCACCCGTACATTGGCGGCAGGTCGAATTCGTGGGACTTGTCCATCCTGAGCATCTCTTCGTGGGTACGGTGCATCAGATCCTTACTCTTCAAGCGTATTTCCTCCCCTCTCTTCAGAAGGTCGGAAACGTCAACATTCAGATCTAGAATCTTGTTCACGGCGGTTAGCGCTGCCGCGGCCGCTTCGGGGTCGGGGTAGTTGTAATAGGATTGGGTAAGCAGCGTGATGGCGGGAACGGATGTCTCAGCACACTTGCGCAGGATAAGCCCGTATACGCCAACTATGTAACCTTCCTCTAAGACCTCCGCAGCCCCGTGCAGCTTTGACTCCAATTCCTTAGCGGAAAGAGCCGCAAACACCTTTGGAGCATCTATGTCCTGCCGGTTGGAAACGGCCATACCCCCCAACGAGAGCATCAGTTTAGTGTTCTTGGTTCGAGCCCAGTCAACTATGCCCGTCGCAAGGGGTTTGATGAGTGGGACAGGGATCGTAGTCTCAGAGATGATGACAACCAAACCGTTGCCTGCGAACAAGCGAATAGGTGCTTTCGGAAGGCCGCCGTGCAGAACGATCATTGGTGGAAGAAGGTCAGACTCAATGGCACCGACCTCCTTCAATTTCAAGTCACTGATGATATGGGACGCTGCAAGCAACCCAACAAGTCCGACATCTGGGAGGCCGTTCACAATGACCGCTTCCTTGGGAATCGTAGCGGTTTCCAAAATGCGCAACCCGTCTTTCCCAGACAGGCTATTGGACATCTCGAGACCCTTCTATGAAAGCGACCAGCTGAAACCAGAGCAACATTAGCGAGTAATTAAACGGTTCGTAGAAGTTACAAGAACTTTTAGGATGCGTCAACCAACGCATCAAGTGTATCGTGAAAATGCATGAGCGCACTTGAAGGCCTGGGCAAGTCTCTTAGCGACGCAATGAAAAAGCTACTGCGGATGGCCGTCGTTGATGAAAAGGCAGTCAAGGAACTTGTCCGCGACCTTCAACGAGCCCTGCTTCAATCCGACGTTAACGTTAACCTGGTTATGCAGATTTCCCAAGCAGTTGAAAAACGATCACTCGAAGAAAAGCTGCCCCCTGGAATTTCCCGCCGCGAACACGTCGTAAAGGTTCTCTACGAGGAACTGACCCGATTCCTCGGAGAGGAACCAAGCAAACTCATCATCGAACCGGGCAAAACCCAGGCGATCATGCTCGTTGGAATTCAGGGCACTGGGAAAACAACGGCTGCAGTGAAACTCGCACGCTTCTACCAGAAGCGCGGCCTGCGTCCCGCTATAATTTGCGCCGACACCTACCGGCCAGGAGCCTTCGACCAACTGAAGCAACTAGCTGACAAAGTCAACGTCCCTGTCTACGGTGAACCGAATTCCAAGGGAACCCTAAAAATAGTCAAGAAGGGAATGGAACAATTCTCCAGCCAAAAGTACGACCTAATCATAGTGGACACTGCGGGGCGTCACAAAGACGAAGCAGAACTGATGTCCGAGATGCGGGACCTAGCCAAACAGATTCAGCCCAACGAAATAATTCTCGCAATCGATGCCTCAATCGGCCAAGCAGCAATGTCTCAGGCAGCCGCCTTCAATGAGAGCACAAAGATCGGTTCGATTCTTATAACAAAACTTGACGGAACGGCTAAGGGAGGAGGCGCACTCTCAGCCGTTGCTGCAACGCACGCGAAAATCAAGTTTGTTGGGACAGGGGAGAAAATCGAGGATGTTGAACAGTTTATCCCGTCCAGTTTTGTCGGGCGCCTCCTCGGAATGGGCGACATCAAAGCCCTGGTTGAGAGGGTTCGTGAAGCAGAGGTCGTCGTCCCACAGAAGAAAGCGAAGGCCTTCCTAGAAGGCAAGTTTACCCTGAAGGACATGTACGACCAAATGGTCGCGGTTCGAAAAATGGGCCCCCTCAAGAAACTGGTTGGGATGATGCCTGGGGGCATGAACATACCAGACGACGCTATGGAATCCGCTGAGAAGAAATTAGACGCGTGGCGTGTCATCATTCAATCTATGACGAAACATGAGATTGAGGATCCGAAACTCGTTGACTCCTCACGGGCGAGGAGAATCGCACGTGGCTCTGGCACGTCAGAGAAGGAAGTCAAAGAAATGGTAAATCAGTACTTTATGATGAAGAAGATGATGAAGAGCATGAAGCGACGAGGCGCTGCCTTCGGCAGGGGAAAGATGCCTTTCCCAACACGTTCCTGAAAGACGCGGGAAATCTCCTAAGAAAGTTAATTAGCGTGCCCTTCATGTGCTAGCAAATTTCAGGTCATGACTCATGGTAAGGCGCTCGAAGGGCTACCGCTCGAGGACGCGGGCCCTCTTCCGGAAGAGACCTCGCGAGCGAGGAAAAATAGGCCTCAGCAGAATTCTCCGAACCTACAAACCCGGCGAAAAAGTAACGATCATAATTGAGCCCTCAGTGCACAAGGGCATGCCGCACAGGCGCTACCATGGAAGGGTTGGAGTAATTCAAGCGAAACGTGGCAAGTCATACGTGGTTCACGTCACCATGGGCAATCAGACGAAACAGATTATCGCGCGACCTGAACACATTACCCCTGTACGTTGAGTGAACCAATTGCCCAGAAAGATTATCGATTCTAAGCCCACCACGACCACCGAAGCCAAGAGAACTCTCGAACGGGCAAAGGAAGAAGAACTGGGCGAATTTCAGAGGCGGACACTTGACTACGCCTCCAAGTTCGCCAAAGTATCCCCCGCTAAAGCTGAGAAGCTAGTACGGGAATTATCAGAGAAACATCAACTCGAACGGAAGGATGCAATTCAAGTCGTCAACACAATGCCCCATTACATCGAAGAGCTACGTGCAATCCTCACAGTCAAAGGAAGAATAATCAGCGGTACTCAACTGGAAGACATTCTGAAACTTCTCAATAACTATCGAGAAGATTAACCGCACGAAGCGATTCCTAAACATAATACGGGGAAACCTTTTTCCCTTGCAAACCCTCAATTCTAAGCGGATATGCTCAACGTTGCCAGACACTGGCTATTCTGCCACATTCACTGAGAAGACACAGAGGCTAAACCCCTACTTCATTTAGCGCGTAATGTTGCGCAACGATTTCTGGAGAGATTAGAATGAGCGAGAGTACAAGAAACCCAGATGAAACGCGGCGTGCGAGTTCGGGTCGCTCAGGGTTCAGGCCAACGACCGGAAGTGGTGTGGAGGGCGGCGTCCCACCGCGACTTTACGAAGAATACGCGTACGTGCTAGATTATTTGCAATACGGCCGACCGGGAACAGACAAGCCTAGACACCTTGCGCTGCCAACTGTTCAGGTGATCGGTGAAACATACTTCACACTCCTTGAGGCCGAAATACGTACTGGAACCCAGGTGAACCTTCACGAACGCGTTTACATTGGGAAAGACCGACGGGAGAAAATCAACCGTATCATCGGAAGAATCGGTTACAACGACCTGACCGCAAATGCGAAAGCCGAGCTCCTCTCGGTGCTGGAAGACCTAATCGCACAGCAAGAGCAGCGATTTGTTGCCTTTTTCAACAATTCCCAAGCTATCACACCACGCATGCACGCACTAGAGTTGCTCCCGGGGATCGGGAAAAAATCAATGTGGCAAATAATCAATGCCAGGGAGAAAAAGCCATTCACGTCATTTAAGGACATTCGCGAACGAACAAGCATCGGAGACCCGATCAAAGTAGTAGCCAAAAGGATCATGGACGAATTGACCGGGGGAGAAAAATACCGGGTTTTCTCCAGAGCGCTATAGACAGAAGTACCAATGCGTTGAGAGAGCTGGTTTGCCCAATAGGGTAATCATGCACGTAGACCTCGACTACTTCTACGCCCAGTGCGAAGAGAACAGAAAACCAGACATCCGCGGAAAACCCGTAGTAGTTTGCGTATATTCCGGCCGAACTGAGGAAAGCGGAGTAGTCAGCACCTCCAATTACCTAGCAAGGAAATATGGCGTAAAAGCGGGTATACCCATCGCCCGAGCAAAGAAACTCCTCGAATCCGCAAACTCCGTGTTCCTCCCAATGGACCGCCCCTATTACGAACAAGTCTCCGACAGCATAATGGAAATCTTGAGAGGGCAAGGCGACGCATTTGAAAAGGTGGGAATAGACGAAGCCTACATAGAGATCTCAACAAGAGCAAACAACAAGTTCGAACAAACTGAAGACATCGCGGCCGAGGTTAAAAGACAGATACTCGCTGACGAACAGATCACCTGCTCAATTGGAATTGCACCCAACAAGCTCGTCGCCAAGATTGCCTCCGACGAGAGAAAGCCGGATGGGCTTACGGTGGTGAGGCCGGAAGATGTCAACAGTTTCTTGACACAATTGCCAGCATCAAGGATACCTGGAGTAGGAAAGAGAGTGGAAGACAAACTGGATCAAATGCACGTTAGGACAATCGCGGAACTTTCGACGCTCAGCCCGACCAGTCTCGTTGAAAACTTCGGGAAGAGCCTAGGGGGTTATCTTTTTCGGGCCGCTCGGGGGGAGGATGATGAACCAGTAAAGGAAAGGGAACAACCAACACAGCTAAGCCGAATTGCTACCTTGAAACGGGATTCAAGTGACCTGCCAGAAATACTTCCCCTACTAAGCGAATTAGCAAATGCCGTAACCGCCAAGCTGAACGAGAAAGGCATGATGTGCAGGTCGGTAGCAATCATAGCCATACTGAACGACTTGTCGATTCACACCAAATCGAAGACATTGGAACAACCAACCGCGGATGAGAAAACCATCATGAAAGCTACGCACGACTTGATGAAGGAATTTTTGGACTCGATCCCCGTTGCTATGGTTCGACGAACAGGAGTCAAACTCTCCACATTATCTAAACCAACAGGACAGACAGACATCGCCAACTTCCTGAAGGTGTAACCTCGAGCAGAGTCCGCCAGCCATCAAATCGGTTGAGGAATCTACTATGGCCTGGGTTCGAAGTGAACTTGACTCGATAGGCATACCTCCGCTCAAACGATTCGGACAAAACTTTCTAATTGACAAAGGCGTTCGCGAACGTCTAATTGACCTGGCTGAGCTAACGGTTGACGATACGGTCCTTGAGGTAGGACCCGGCCTCGGATTCTTGACCGAGGCTTTGATAAACAGAGCAGGGCGCGTAATAGCGATCGAGAAAGATCGGGCGCTTGCTGCATACCTGAAAGCGAAATTCTCCCACCAGAAGAGCTTGACAGTTGTTGAAGGGGACGCGCTAACCGCACAAATCCCTGATGGTTCAAAGGTCGTTTCCAGTCCACCCTACAACATTTCGTCAAAGCTCATACTGCTAATTATGAACAGTCGATTTCGATTGGCGGCATTGTTGATGCAGGAGGAGTTTGTCCGAAGATTAACAGCTTCTAGCGGATCCCGGGAGTACGGACGAATCAGCGTGATGCTGCAATCTAAGGCTGCCGCAGAATTTGTTATGAAAGTCCCTCGGGAGGCATTCTACCCGAAGCCAAGAGTTGATTCCGCTCTTGTCACAATCAGGCCAACCAGCGACAAACTTCAGGTCAAAAACCAGGAATTATTCGTTGATATGGTACGCTCGCTGTTTACTCAACGCCGCCGAATGCTGAGGGGAGTCTTGGCGAGATATCTGAAGGCGCGATATCCCACACGATGTAACACGATAATTCAACACGTAACCCTTCTTGACAAGCGAATCTACGAACTCAATCCAAGAGAGGTGATGACGTTGTCAAACCAGATCGTTGACGCAACTACAGAATCCGAGCGTGATTGAATCGCCGATTAGAGTAATTCTCCTGGGACCAGAGACAGGGGGAAACATTGGCTCTGTAGCCCGATCGATGAGGAATTTCCAGCTAAACGACCTCTGGATCGTGAAACCGAAAACGCCCATCAATAACGAGGCGAAGGCTTTCGCAATGGGAGGCCTGGATATCCTCGAGTGTGCAAAGGTCGTCGGGACACTCAAGAAAGCGTTGAAAGGCGTGGACCTGGTTGTAGGAACGAGTTCTGTGGTTGCAACAAGCACATCCAACCTCTCCAGAGTATCAATCACACCAACCGAACTCGCTCATAGAGTACGTGCGGCCAAAGGAACCGTCGGGATCATCTTCGGGAGAGAGAGCTCCGGATTAAGTAACCGAGAAGTGGAAGCCTGCGACCTGATGGTCACAATACCCGCAAGCCGCGACTACAATGTGTTGAACATAGCAACCGCCGCCTCAATCATCTTCTACGAAATCTTCCACCAAAGAATAAGAGGACGAAGCTTCGAGTTGGCTTCTAGACCTGCCATGGAAAGGCTCCTTCAACAATTCAACAGACTGCTGATACGAAGCAACATCCAGACGCATAGACGTAGACTCGCCCAACGCGCTTTCCGCAACGTGGTCTCACGGTCTTTTGTCACAAAACGCGAGGCGTCGCTTCTTCTAGGGCTATTTAGGAAGGTACACGCAGAACTAATGTAACCCATTCTGACGGATGAAAGATTCTACAGCGATATCCTATGAAAACGCCGTCAGTCCTCCTTATTGCAGTCTTGGTAATTCTGATGTCACCAGCTGCTGCTGCGTCTGGAACCGGAACGGTCACAATTCAGATTCAAGGGTATGGAACCGTTCACGGCCAGTTGCAGAACGCACTCATTCAAGCAGACAATAGCGTAGCGATGTCAATGCTGGTGAACGATCAACTCCAGACATCGCAGGGCTCCTTCCCTTCGCAGGCGACGGGCGAGTGGAACGGCGTTCTAAGCAATTCAACATTATCGGGCACGATCCATGATGTTCAAGGAAAAATCCACGTCTGCGTAATCTTCTCCTGCAATGATGTTGACTTCACCGGCCACGGGAATTGGACTGGGCAACTTCAAACCGGCTCACTTGGAAGTGGAAACCTCACCGGAACCATAACTGTCACGAACTCCCCGTATCCTCAGATTCCGCAAGGCCAAACAATTCCCATTTACGGCGCATGGGCGGCGGAGTTCACATCCCCCATTCCTGAGTTCAATTCCAACCTCAGCCTCCTACTCCTTGCAACCCTAACGGCTGCAATTATTCTAACGCGTCGAAAAACGCAGAACGCTAAAGGCATCGGCCAAGTTTCGACTCGATAGCATGTAAACTTAAGTAACACTCAACGCAATCACGCTAAACTCCCCGGTGAATTAGACATGAAGGGCAGAAACTACAGGCAAATCAAAGGCCAACCATACACTAGGGGAAAGTACATTCACGGCACTCCTCCGCCGAAAATCTCAAAGTTCATGATGGGCGACACGAAATCGCATTTCGAATACAAAATATCCCTGGTTGCACAGAGCCCAGAACAGATTAGGCATAATGCACTCGAAGCTGCTCGCGTTTCCGCAAACAAGGTCTTGTTCGACGTATTGGGCGAAACAGGCTACAAAATTCACCTCCGCGTCTACCCTCACGTCATTCTACGAGAGAACCGGATGATCGCAACGGCAGGCGCCGACAGGTTGCAAGAGGGAATGCGAAGAGCCTTCGGTAAGCCGACCGGCAGAGCCGCGAGGGTCAAGACAGGGCAGTCAATCCTAGACATTTACGTCAACAGCAATGCGGTCGACACTGCGAAGAAAGCAATGCGCGTCGCGTCCTCAAAACTTGCAGTTGCTTGTATCGTGACGCAAGAAACGTTGGCACCGTTACCTACCCCGGTCGTAGTGAAATAAGCTTCCGGCGTAGCGAACTCTCCAGGAAATTCGGCGAAAGAATCCTCGAGGCCGACCTACGTGAGTTTTCACGTCATGCACGAGGAGTTGCGTCGACAATTGCTAGATTAGAATACTATTCAATGGTTCTACTCGCAGCGGGCCTCATAATTCCGAAGATAGTGAGCGCCCCTTACTTCTGACCACAAACTAACGCGACCACACCTAACGTCATCTTCTCGGAAAATGTACGCTTGAATCCTGCGCCGAGGAGCGCGTCCGAGGTTTCATCCGCTGAGGCGGATTTCAGTATCGTATTTGCAAGATAGGTCAAAGTTCGTTTCCAATAGCTGGAAACTAGTCCACCAAGAGGGGGAAGGACGTGAAATATGTGGAAATTGTAGAGACGCCACACGATAGCCCTTTCTGGCCTTACGAAATCGATTGAAAGAAACCATCCTGATCGAAGCAGAACCCTCAGCGTGTCCCGGAACGCAGCCAATTTGTCGCCAAAGTTACGCAACGCCAAACCAACCGTCACGTACCTGAAAGTTTCAGAGCGAAATGGAAGAGCCTCGCCGGCAGCCCTTACAAAATCCACCTTAAGCCCGCCCCGAACCTTGTGCTTTTTTCGGTTGGCTATACTCAGCATCGCAGGGCTCAGATCCAAACCCACGACCCAACCGTCCTGCTTAAGCACACGGCTCAACTCGAAACTAACCAGCCCTGTCCCGCAAGCTAAGTCCAATATCATGACCTCTCGTGAGAAATCGATTTTAGCGAACATGCGCCTCCTCCAAATCCAGTCGAATGAAAGCGTCATCAAGTGGAGTAAGGCATCGTACTCTCTCTCCACATCGGTGAAGATTACTCTGACGAATCTTGCCTTATCAACGAACCTTGTTGGAATTTCCATCTGAGTCCCTCGCTTCAGCGCCTCTCACGCAAAGGAACGGTTAAGTTGTGCAGTAAGCCTGCTACACCGATGTTTGGCAATGTTCCAACTGGAAGAAGATAGAATAATAGATGAGATAAGAAGGCGCGGTTCAAAACGGGTCCTTCTCCAAATGCCTGAAGGCCTGAAGCCAACCGGCTTTCGACTGGCAAAGTTGCTCGAGAAGGAGACAAAAGCCGAAGTATTCGTCTCAGGTGACCCTTGTTACGGCGCCTGCGACCTTGCGCTCTACCCGCAGAAACATGTTGACGCTGATTTACTGGTCCACCTCGGGCACGCGGAGATTCCTGGGGAATTCCCTGACGAGAACGTTCTGTACGTTGAAGTGCGAGCGGATGTGTCAATAGTAGAACCGATGATCCAAGCCGTCAAATTGCTAGAGAAGGAGCACGTGATCGGGCTCGCTTCAAACATCCAGCATATTCACCAGATCGATAAAGCTAGAGAAATTCTGGAAGAACACGGAAAGCAAGTGCTCATCGGTCGGCCCTCGGGCTGGCTGAAGTATCCGGGGCAAGTACTGGGATGCGATTACGGCAGCGTCAGAGCGATCGCAGGAAAAATCGACGCCGTAGTAATCTTGAGCGGGGGTGATTTTCACGCGCTTGGTATTCCGCTAGCGACGGGCAAAAGGACCATCGTCGTCGACCCATTTCAGCAAACAGCGAAAGACATGACCGAAGTCTGTCGGAAACTTCTCCGGAAGCGGTGGGTCAGCATTGAAAGATTCAAGCAAGCTGAGAGGATCGGAATCATCGTAGGCTTGAAGAGTAGTCAAATGAACATCTCCCTTGCGCGGCGGCTGAAGGAGCTCTTGGAGGAGAAGGGGTATTCAACTATCCTGATTTGCGCAACCGAGATGATTCCTGAGACCTTGGGATCCTTCACGGACCTAGATGCCTACGTCGAAATCTCATGCCCACGAATAAGCACCGACGACCAAGAACGATATCGAAAGCCCATTCTCAACCCAGAAGAAGTGATGATAGCCTTAGGCAAGAAGAGCTGGGAAGATTACACCAAAGGAATGACATTGGAGGAGTGGCATTAGCCCCTGCCTAGGCTTGAAGGCCCTTATCTTGCACCCCCGACAAGTCCTCATACGCAAACGCGACCTAGCCATCAAACTCCAGCAAGTAAGTCCACACCCCGACCCTAAAGTCGCCCTCGAGCAGTACACTATCCCAGCCGACCTAGCTGCAAACATCCTCTTCGAAGCATGCTACATATACGATGACATCGAGAACAAATCGGTAATAGACCTCGGAACGGGAACGGGCAGACTCGCGCTAGGCGCTTCAATGCTCGGCGCGGAATACGTGGTCGGGGTTGACCTAGACATGCCCAGCCTTGGTGTCGCAATAAGGCACGCCAAACAGCTGGCGTTACGCCCAGATTGGGTACATTGTGACATACGAAGCTTACGAGGGAGGGTCGACACGGTTCTAATGAATCCACCATTTGGCACCAAACAACCCCATGCTGATATTCACTTTCTTGAAGTTGCGTTAACATTGGGAACAACAGTCTATAGTATCCACAAGTCTTCAACTCGTCGGTATCTCATTCGCTGGCTGCAGGGACGGGCGGACCTAACTGAAAGAATTCTGAGCGCAAGAATGGAAATTCTACATCAATTCCCCTTTCACAGAAAGCAAAAGCACCAAGTGGAAGTTGACGTATTCAGAATTCACCCAAGCTAGTCTCTTTTTGCGCCTGCCCTTATATACAAGGCTGCATCTACCGCCCTCAAATCGCGCAACTGTTGGAGAAATATCTTCGAACCGCTGAATCGGCGAAGAAATTCAAACCTGGATTAATACTCTGGTGGTTAAGATTTGAGTAAGACACCACGTGAGATGGCCCAACCCGTTCTCCCCGGCGACAAGTTAGGGGTCGTGGAACAGTTCCTGCCTGGTGTTGGCACATACGAAGAGGAAGGCACTATCTATGCGAACTTCACAGGAACTGCAAGAATTGATCTGAAGAACAAGCGTGTGACCGTCGTTCCAACGACAAGGATCCCGCAACTACCAAAGGAAGGGACAACCGTCCTTGCTTCCGTCATACACGCGCAGGAGAAAATGGCAACTGTGAATATTTGGAAGATCGATGGCAAGGCGCTGCAAAACCCATTCACCGCAATCCTTCATATCTCGTCGTCGAGCCCACGGTATGAGAGAAACATGTCTGACGTATGTAAGTCAGGGGATATACTCCGGGCGCGGGTGATCGATATGACGAACAGAATTCCCAAATTGACAACAGCGGGCCGCGGTCTAGGCGTGATTAAGGCGTTCTGCTCCAAGTGTGGAGCTGCCTTGGAGTTCACGAACAGAAAGCTTCAGTGTCCATCATGCGGAAACCTTGAGAGTAGGAGGCTCGCAGAGGATTACGGCCAAGCTGCCTGAAGGTGCAACCATTGGAAGTCAAAGTTCTATCAAAGGGGAAGAACGAGTTGAGGCTCGAAATAGTTGGGGAGGACCATACCTTCTGCAACCTGCTCCAGAACGTACTACTTGAGGACAAGAATGTGGAGATTGCGGGTTACGACCAGCCGCACCCCCTAATCAGATCAAGCATTGTTTATCTTAGAACCAAGCGAGAGGCTTCGCCGGAAAAAGTCCTTCTGAATGCTCTAGTTGGTATTCAGGAACTTAACAAGGAGTTCAATGAAAAATTCGCTAAGGCCGTCGGGCCCTCCTGATGAGTAACGAAGAAACACGTCGCAAGGTCATGGACGATAAGCAACTAGCCAGCCTTGGAGACGCCTTCGTTAACTTCGTGTATTCACTGGCCTTGACTAACAACAGCGGAAAACCTCAAGGTGTCAAGGTCAGCGACAGAATTCTCGCAGAGGCTTTCAGGCGCTCTGATCTACGGAAATACCTTGGAACTCGGGTTTCAAGGAAGGACCTCGCAAATGCTTCAGAGTCCCTTTTAGTTAAGGCATACCAGAGAAAACTCATCACAATCGAGGAGAGCGTGAAGATCCTCAGCGAGAACCCGGATGGATTGGAGGCCGGACTCTCGGAACTCATGAAACTGGCCGCGGAACGCATAGCCCCCAGCTAGATGGTGAATCCCATTTGCTGAAGAAGGAAGCCAGGATCTTAGGCATAAGCACCACAGCCCATAGAAATGGTACGGCCTTAGTCGTCGGCGCCGTTTTCAGGGGTCGTTCCTGGCTAGACGGCGTTCTGACATGTTGGATAGAGTCGGAGACTGCTCGCCCGCTCTCGAAAATCTCGAGAACGATAATGAGTTCGAGACAATATTCGCAACTTCATGCTGTGATCCTTGCGAAGGAACAAATCGTCTCCGACCTCGAGATCAACATCACAGAGCTGGCGCGCAGAGTCAAATTACCAGTCATATCAATAATCAAGAAACGCGCTGCGACGAAGGGAAGTAAGAAGCCGTTCAGAACAAATCATTATGAACTCGAGGTCAACGGCGAACGTCTTCAGGTCCTGGCTAAAGGAATAAGCCGCGAGAAGACTCAAGAATTATTCGCTCTCACTTCCACGCCAAAATCCTCTATTCCCGAAGCCGCGAGGGTTGCAGATTTGATAGCAGAGCAAGTAACGCTTAAATGGAACTCTCTGGGATTGCCGTAGCCGGTCGTTATCAAAGGTGCAGTTCTGCCCAAAGTGCGGTTTAGCGCTCCTGCCTACAAAGAAACAGAAATCAATCGTCTTAAGCTGCCCAAAATGCGGCTATGAGACAAAGCGCTCAGACCGAACGGTGCAAAAACTGGAACAACAAAAAGAGAACGTTGTCGTCATCGGCAAAGAAGAGCAGAAGATTCGCACACTGCCGAAAACCAAAGTCGACTGCCCTAAGTGTGGACACAAGGAAGCGTTCTATTGGCTTGTACAAACACGGGGAGCAGATGAATCCTCAACGCAGTTCTTCCGTTGCACAAGTTGCGGGAGAACTTGGCGTGAAAATTCCTAGTAAGCATTGTCGCGAGTCACACCGCTCAATTAAAATGCGTAGTGCTCCCTCTCTAAGGCACCCCCAATATTCGGTGACAGCAAATGTTCAAGGCAACTATCAGTGATGCAAGACTTTGGAAGAACCTTCTAGCCGCGATATCCACGCTCATTGAGGAAGCCGACTTCAACGCCGCCCCTGAGGGCATCAAGCTGAGGTCCATGGACCCATCCCACGTAGCCATGGTTGACTTCGAATGGAACAAATCCGCATTTGAGGAATACACCTGCCTTCAACCGACCAAGATTCGGTTGAACGTGGTCGACATTGTCAAAAAGTTGCGCGGCGTCGGCCAAGAACCCCTCGAAATGTCATACGACGAAAACACACGAAAGCTGAACATGGTTATCAAGGGTAAATGGAAAACTACATTCACTCTGCCCACGCTCGACCCTGGAGACGAAGAAGTCCCAACACCTAAGATTGCCTTTAACACGAAAATCAAGATGATTAGCTCAAGCTTCAAAGACATTATTGATCAGATCCAGACCGTGAGCGATAACGTTAGGTTCGAGACGACACAAGACAAGTTCACGGCAGAAGCCGTTACTGAGTTGAGTGGAGCCAAAATAGAGCTCGAGAAAGGAAGCGACGTTTTACTAGAGCTGGAAGTCAAGGAACCATGCAAAGCAACCTTCAACCTGAACTACTTGGCCGAAATCTCAAGAGCCGGCTCGATGGCCGCGGAACTCGTCACACTCGAATTCTCGTCCAACATGCCCGTCAAACTAGAGTATGAAATGCCTCAACAAGGAAAGCTGCTATACTTTCTAGCCCCAAGAATTGAGGCGGAGTAGAACTATTAACGCCAAAACGGCATAACCGTTATTGCCTCTTTCCAGCGAATTAGAGGCACTTAGTATGCAGACGCTTCTAACCAAGTACGACTTGGCGAAATTCCCTTTCACAGCCGAAGCGTCGAGCTACATAAAGTCACGAGGCATCGATCCTCTTGACCTTGTGAGACCTGAACTAGTTCCAATACTCGAACGCGCTTTGGAGCGGATTAGGCAAGGTGTTTTCAGCGGTAGAATATCCGCCGACCTGACGCAGGAGGATGTTGACATACTCGCATACCCCACCGCGCTGATGCTGATAAGCGCCATGAGGGACGACAGGACCCGACGCCGGTATGCTCTCGCCGAAGCAAAGCGAGCCTATGAACTTCTGAGGGAGGAAACCCCAGAAAAACTGCTACAGGTTGCGACCGGCACCTTCGGTTGGGACGCGAAACTCGTAGAGCGGGACGTCGGAGACAGTCATTTCGAATTTGCCCTTTACTTCACATTTTACGTGAGCAACTCATCCAGAATACACGACCTCAGGTGGAAATTGGTCAACAGAGTTCTCGAGGGAGGTTATGTCCTACTTCCCCGCGAAGATTTCGCAAGACTGCTGGAAGAAGAAGTTCAATCTAGAGTGCTAGAGAAAACTGCAGACCCAACCGTAGCGCTGCCCGAGGAATTGGATAAACGCGTTGAACCATTGCGATCCATGCTGAAGGCCCGGTCCCAGTACTTGGCAGCTGATGAAATGCCCCGAGCTGTGATGGCTTCCGCGATGCCACCGTGCATGAAGAATTTGCTCAGCCTCCTGCAAACAAGCAAACACATATCCCACATGGGAAGGTTCGCGATGGCTGCGTTCCTGCTGAACATCGGCACGAACGAGGAGGACCTGCTCAAAATGTTCAAGACTTTCACTGATTTCGATGAGAGAATCGCGCGCTATCAAGTGGAACACATTGCAGGGAAGCGCGGCTCAAGAAGAAAATACACAGCGCCGAACTGTGGTACCATGCGAACGCACGGTCTATGTATCAACCCGGATGAATTATGTGGTACAATAAAGCACCCATTATCGTACTACAGACGAAAGGCAAGAATCTTGTTCAGACAGGAAAAGGGAAGGCCGTCCCGAAGACAAACACACAGATAGATAGGGACTCACGCGTGAAGATTAGAAACAAGGTTCTCTGCACAGTCGCAATCATACTGGTCGCGGCTACGTTCGTACCCCCTGCACCGCCTGCTCATGCCCTCATCGTAATTCGAGGACTGCAGAATCCAACCCGCCAAATCTCAATTTTCGTTGAAGGCGGCCGCGATTTCGAACACAGTGACGTTCAAATGCTAGGCAATTATGGCACGGTGACCACGATAGCAGGATCCATTGCTGTCCTTCACACAATGCCAGCTGAGCTACCCGAAATTGCGCGTCTGCCATTTGTCACACGTATTGAGAATTCCCATTCCCTCAGCGTTGACCTGGAAAGTGGAGTACCAGACATTGGAGCGCCGCAGGTGTGGAACGAGGTGAAGGATCCGGAAGGCCGCAACGTAACTGGTGCAGGCGTAATTGTCGGCTTTGTTGACACAGGCATTGACACTTCGCATCCAGATTTCACCTTCCCTAACGGAACCACGAAAATTCTATTCGTCTGGGACCAGTCAACCTCTGGCCGCCCACCAACTGGCTTCAACTACGGCTACGAGTGCACATCGGCTGACATCCAAGCGGGCAGTTGCCCTGAAACCGATACATTTGGCCACGGAACACACGTAGCTGGAATAGCTGCAGGCTCCGGCATGGCGACCGGGAACTTTACCGGAGTAGCTCCCGCCGCGAGCATAATTTTCGTAAAGAGCGGGTATAGCGTTTGCAATGGCTCAAGTTGGAACTTCGGCACGGCGCAGATCCTAGACGGAGTAAACTACATAGTGAGAAAAGCCAAGCAGCTTGGGATGCGTTCGGTCATAAGCCTGAGTTTGGGCGGCAACATTGGCGCTCATGATGGGACCGACCCGTTCGAGCTCGGTCTCGACGCCTTCGTGAAATCGGGAACGCCGGTTGTTGTTGCTGCAAGCAACTCAGCACGAGATAACGCCCACATACGGGGGCAATTGACCCAGGGAAACAACGTAACGTTCCAGTTACAGGTTCAGGAAACGACATTGGACCTTCAGATAGATGTGTGGTATTCGCCACAGGATCAAATAGACGCCACTCTGACAACCCCAGATGGACAAACATACCCCGTCCCGACAGCATTAGGAGGCGTATTGGGCAATTCGGGAAACGTGACAACCATTACTAGTTCCTCGATTACCGGTAAGGAACTGTACCTTGAAGTCAACTCAACCAGCAACCTTCGAACTACGGGCTGGAGCGTCACGCTCAAGGCGAATCAAATCCACTCCCTAGGCCTTTGGGATGCATGGACTGACGCGGTAACTTGCTCATATCCGGGAGCGTTCTTTGTCCCAGGAGATGGATACGCTATCGACCCGCACGACACGGTGGGCATACCTGGTACGGCGAAGAATGTTGTGACTGTCGGTGCCTACATTACAAACGCATCGTGGGTAGGAATGGATGGCCAGACCTATGGGCGCAGAGACATACCGCCCGGTGGAATGGCATCGTTCAGCTCGCTTGGGCCCACCAGGGACGGAAGAATTAAGCCGGACGTGGTAGCACCTGGCGCGCTCATATCATCCGCGAGAGCAAGCGCGATACCTAGACAAAACAGTGACCCGGACCCGTTCCACAGAATCCTAGCCGGAACGAGCATGGCAACACCACACGTAGCCGGAACCATTGCCCTAATGCTACAGTACGAACCAAACCTACAAGCCATGGACGTCCCACGAATATTGGAACAAACGGCCCGACTTGACGCACACACGGGTGTGCTTGCGACCGGGTCCCCAACCTGGGGCTTCGGAAAGGTAGATGCTCGCACTGCAACCGGCCTGTTCCGATTCACCCTGATAACTAGCGAAATTCCAAACTCTGTCGCAGTTCCGCTTCACGTAGATGGTACCCTAAACGTAGAAAACTCAGGCGGTTCTTGGGTTGATCTATATTTCGCGAAGGGAACCACACACCTGATCTCCTCAGATCCGCAAATTCAGGGTGGGCCTGGGACTCGGTACGAACTCACGAATGAAGTTTTTCAGGTCTCAGCGAATTCCCTACAGAGGCTGAATTACTCGGTTGATTACTTACTCATCGTGAATTCGCGTTATGGCCCTACGTTAGGGGGAGGATGGTACAATGAAAACGCAACAGCGAAAATTGGCGCCCCAGAACATGTACGCGCTGACGGGCTGTTGGGCTACTTGGGCATGGAATATGACTTGGCCTACTGGGCAAAACCTGATGGGGAAACCATCTCAGACTCTGTCGTCATGACTGCGCCAACAATCGTGACTGCCGTTTACGTACCCATGTTTCCATTAGAAACGTTTGTAGCGATTATAGTCTTCTTGGCAGCGATTGTTGTCGCCGTCGTCATTATCGCTAGGAAATGGATGAGTTAGCCTGGCTGTATTTTCTCTTGAGATGCACATCAGAGCCTTCGATGCGGACATCAAATGGCACTTCGTCCTTCACAGGTGGAGGGCCGACGACTTTTCCGGTGGTGACATCAAACTGGCCGCCATGCCAGGGGCAGGTGACCGTACTCCCTTCAAGCTCCCCTTCATCAAGCGGCCCACCGCGATGCGTGCAGGTATTTGCCATCGCATATAGCTTGACGCCAACATTCGCCACAAGGACATCCTCACCGCCAAAAACAACCTTCTTCAACGAACCAACTGGGAAATCGTCCACTTGGCCCACCTTCACGTACCCTTCGCTCATTTCGTTTCAACTACACGCCGCTATGTTCGGCTAGCTTTATGAATTGAGCGCACGCAAAGCTATATTCGCGCGGTCCATTCTGAAGTTAAGAGTACCGAATATTCGATTTCGATATGGAAATGGGGAAGAGCAGCCTGCCACCCGAAACGCAAACTCAACGCTTCGAATTCTTAAAACAGAAATTTCAGGAGTACTACAAGTCCGTCAGCTCTACCCTTAAACCGCCACCGGCGATGATTGAACGCGAATTTGGGTTCCTGCTTTTCCCGCAAAGAATAATGTTACGGCACAAGGCCTTTCACGACTTTGGTGCCTTCACTGATTCACTCATATCACTGAGTCCTTCAGATGTTTACTATTCTACAGCGTACTACGCACACCCCGACCTCGAGATGGACCAAAAGGGTTGGAAGGGCTCGGATGTTGTCTTTGATGTTGACGCAGATCACATCGACACCCCATGCAAAGAAACACATGACATGTGGGTGTGCAGCAAGTGTAAGGAGACGCGGAGAGGAAAGAAACCAACAAAATGTCCTAAGTGTGGCGCGGAGAAAATAGATGAAAAACCTTGGCTATGCGTCCGATGCCTGATTGCCGCAAAAGAGGAAGTCCTAAAACTAATCGAGTTCCTCTCAGAGGACTTCGGAATAAAATCTAATCAGATGCACTTGTTCTTCTCCGGCCATAGGGGATATCACCTTCACATCATCTCCGACAGCCTGAAGACACTGGACGATATGCAAAGGAAGGAGATAGTCGACTACGTCCTGGCCTTGGGACTGGACCCGGCCGAGCAAGGCCTGTATCAGGACCTCTTAGAAAATAGGCATCCAATTGTCGTTGGGCCGGACCTGACGGACCCTGGGTGGCGCGGCAGGCTTGCCCGTGGGGTATACCAAATCCTAACGGAATGGGATCATCAACGGTTGGTTGAGCTCGGATTCACGCGCGGTGCTGCCAATCAAATTCTGAACGATCGCGAGGCAATTAAGAAAGAGTGGTCGAGAAAAATGCTTTGGAGTTCTTTTCAAGACAAGTGGCACATAAATGAGAAAGTTTGGAGGAACATCGTTGAGAAAGCGATGAGCCTCGTCGCCCTACCAGCCCAAATCGATACAGTCGTGACCACAGACATACACAGATTGATCCGTATGCCAGAAACCCTGAACGGCAAGACAGGGTTCAAGGCTGCCGAAGTTGAGATCGGGCGCCTCGAAGAATTCGATCCATTTTATGAACCGGTAGTCTTCGAAGGAGTCCAGAACGTTCAGGTCACTGAAGCACCTGAACTCAGATTACGCGACCAGAACTATGGGCCATTCGCCGACGAGAAAGTTCAGTTACCTCTCGCAGCAGCAATCTTACTCATAGCTAAGGGCGTTGCATCCCCGGTGAACTAATCGTGTACAACGACATCTACAAGGCTTGGAAGGCAGAAAAGACATCCGAGAAACCCCAGCCACTTCCCAGCGACTTCTACCGAAGGGCCGCTGGCTACCTAAAGGGACTGGAAGACGATTCAGCTGCAGGCGATACACGCACAATCCAAGGCCGCCTACTTGTTGACGAGAAAGAAATCGCGCGACGCCTCTTTGAAGAAATCAAGCAAACGAGGCTGCACAAAATTGTAAACGCAGCGCGAGAAGGCAGCGTAATCAACGCGGATGGCTTAACGGAGGAAGAGAGAGAGCTCGTGGGACGGTTCAATGAATCCATTTCAACTTACAAGGAACATGAAGCGACAAAACCGGCAGGAGGTTCGCCTAGCGGCCCGATGGAGCTATCGGTCGTAAGGTTTCTAGATAACGTTCCAGAAATTGTCGGAGTTGATTTGAAAATATATGGCCCATATAAGAAAGAAGACGTCGGTTCCCTTCCAAACCAAAACGCCCGGGCACTGATCAAGCAAGGCCTGGCGAAGGAGATTGATGTCAAGCGCGTTCCTAATCTTCGCCCGGAAAAGTTGGCCGAACAACTCCATCAACAATAAATAGCGCACGCAAAGCTACGTAGCGAAGTCAGGCTGATCAGTATGAAAGCCCCAAAACAGATTCGAACCTACTGTCCGAAATGCAAATCACATACTGATCATCAGGTATCAATCTACAAGAAGAGTAAAGAACGTGCCATGTCTGACGGGGCAAGGCGGCAAGCACGAAGGAAACATGGCTATGGCGGACAGAAGTTTCCGGAGCTGAAGCGCACCGCAAAGACAACCAAGAAGCAGCTGCTCAGGCTCAGTTGCAGAACCTGCAACTCCGAGGTCTACCGACTCGGAATTAGGCTTCGAAAACTCGAAATCACCTAAAGGACCAGACGCCAGGTCAGTCCAAGACGAGGTTCTGGCGCCGAAGGCGCGGCCATAACACTTATGTTACCTGCTTTCTTTTCCCTCGTCCTTCACAAGAGCCTAGAGTGAGAGCGAGTATGGTCAAGGGAGAACTGATTCCGAAGCCGGAAAGCAACTTCGTCAGAATCAAATGTGCCAAATGCGGAAACGAGCAAGTAATATTCGATAGACCTTCAATCCCCCCGCGATGTTCAGTTTGCGAAGAGGTCTTGGCTGAACCAACTGGTGGAAAAGCGAAAATCAAGTCGGAAGTTGTGCAGATCCTCGGATAGGGCAATGAAATGTCAGTAACGCCACGATACCCAGAGGTCGGCGACCTAGTAGTAGCAAGTGTCACGAGGGTTGTGGATTACGGCGCGTACGTCAAGCTTGACGAGTACGACGGCGTAGAAGGACTAATTCACATTTCGGAAATCGCAAGCACGTATGTGAAGAATATTCGGGTTCATGTTAGGGAAGGACAGAAACTCGTCCTGAAGGTTCTGCGGGTTAGCCCCCAACGTGCCCAAGTCGACCTCTCGCTTCGCAGGGTGACCGGGCGAGAAAAGTCCGAGAAGATGCTCGAATGGAAGAAGGTCAAGAAGGCCGATTCAATAATCAAAGGCGCCGCCGAGAGGTTGAAGGTCGGCGAAGAAGACGTGTCCAAAGTCAGGTCGATCATCTACGAAAAATTCGACAACCCCTTCGATGCATTCGAAGAAGCCACGGATGAAGGCGAGGAAATATTCACAAAACTTGGCATAAGCGAAGATTGGGCTAAGGCACTCACAGAGGTGGCCCGCAGCAAGATTAGATTAGAGAAGGCAAAAGTCATTGGAACCGTAGAGCTGACTTGCGCCAAGACAGAAGGGGTAGAGGCAATTCGTCAAGCTCTCCGCGGGGCGAAAAAGGTTAAGAAATCCCGCGGAACCACGATTAATATTTACACCATCGGATCGCCTCGTTACAGGCTTGAGGTTAGGAGCAAGGAGATAACCGACGCCCAGGCGACGCTAAACCTAGCGATTGAAGAGGCGTTGAACGCCATCAAAGGACTCGGCGGCGAAGGGCGCAAACTGAGTTGAAGTGGCTGCTAAGAAAGTGTCCGGACTGCAAGACTTACACGTTGAAACAGACCTGCCCGAAATGTGGAACCTCAACCGTTACACCACATCCATCAAAGTTTTCCCCGCATGACAAATATGCCCGGCTCCGTCAGCCGGAGAGAAACTGAACGCTGAAGTGGCTGCAAGCAAACTCTGGTTATGGCTTATTCAAAGTGACGACCGCTCTGGCTGAGTTGTGATCAGTGTCTCCCGGCCAAGTGGCGGTTAGCATGAAGCTCCCAGATACGCTAACTGTCCAAGTGAAGCTCATGGTTGTGGAGTTCATGATTAAACTCCTAATCGGTACGAAGGTCTTGTTGTCGAGGCTGTATGATAATGTAACGTTTGCTCCACTCACGAGCGGCGACATTTGAACCGTCACCGTTACGTTCGACCCTACGGTCACTGAACTGGTTGATGTTAAGATACTTAGGGCGACGTTCGCCGTCGTTACGGAAACTTGTTGGGGCGCGGTTGAAGTCTCTGAGTACGGCCCTTGCGTACCCAAGTAGTGGGCTCGGACTAGGACGCTTCCAACGTCAGGTGTCCAAGCGTAACTATACGTCCCGTTTGAAGATACAGGGACTGATCTTATTGGTAACCAAGATTGGCCGCTGTCATCGGAGTATTCCAAATTCACTTGGGGGTTACTGATTGTCAGCGGCTTTCCAGAGGTATCTGTGAGGTTTCCGGCAAAGATCACTTGGTCTCCGTATGTTAGCTGGCTTTTGACTGGCTTAAGGGTTAGGAGAGCCGGTTTTCCAATTTTGACTCGGTACAAGAATACGAAGTTGTTCGAGGAAGAGAAAACACGCGTAAGGTATGGAGAAGGCTGCTCAGTGCCTGACGTTGTCGAGAAAGCCATCATGTAACCGAGCATGGTGTGGTCGTTAAGCTGGTTATTTGTAGCGATCGTGTCGTTACTCACAATCCTCCCCTTCGAGTCCATTAACACCTGAGTGTAACTTGCACTGGTACTACCAGTAGAAGTGCGGGTAAGGGTTTCCTGGTAGATGACCTTGTAGTTCTGCCACATTGTGTTGTTTCCGATGCGTGCCATCCAGTACCATTTCCCATCCTCGCCGAATCCCTGGTAACCTCCCGAAGTGCCCCCTGACGGGGTGATGAAGATGGCCACGTATGACACGTTGTAGCGCGCGAGGTTAGGGATTGCCAGGGTCATATTGTCGAGGAAGGTTTGAGCTATCATAGCTATCTGCGTGGAGTTCTGGGTACCGTTATCTGCAAGGGTCCGCCGTTCGCCCAATGCGGTTATCCAGTAGCCGTAGTCCCACCAAGCGAAGATAACCGATCCCGGAGCTGTATTCTGTCGCATCCACGAGAGCGCCTCAAGCCAATCCGCATACTTCAACTCCTGCCCTGAAGGTGGAGCCGTGGGAATACTCGAAGTTACGATTGTTGCGGGTTGGTATGATCCGCGCACCGCGGTCCAGAACGTTGGGATTATTGCTACGAGAAGGATTAGGAAGATGGCGACGCCGAACTCTCGACCAACTCTACTTATCACCCGAGTTTTATGCTTCGGATATATCACCGCCTCGCGCACAATGTCAACTGCGGGTTTGCCGAGTTCCACCGTGCCGATGGCCGCTAAGAGGCAGAAGGCCGGAGCAAGGAGCAACGTCAGACGGACGAAGGATGCTGCAAAATAGACAGCGGTTACTCCCCAAAGAAGGACGAAGATATCATCGTCCCTAGACCTTTGCAATATGAAAATGAACCCGAACAAAATCAGAAAAATGAGGGCTCCAAACTCGTAGTAGAATGACCCCCACGTTGCCGGCTGGTGTTCAGCAACACTCTGAATGATTGGAACGTCACCACGTATGAACGGATTTATTACCGCATAGAACTTGCCGTAGGGCAGAGAGACGATGTGCAAATAGGAAAGCCCACTCACCACGACTAAGGTTCCAAGTACCACGGTCGCCAACGTGTAAATCTGATGCTTCCTGCTCGTGATATATGTGGACGCCTCGCGAACGAGCAGAATAACCTCCCCAATAGGGATTACAAGCCAAGTAAAGTCACTGAGGGAGACTAAACCCAACTTGGGAACCAAGAAGGGTGTAAAGAGCAAGAATATTCCCATAGCAACTGAATAGCTTATGAAGAATTTTTTCGAAGAACGCCCCAGAATCCCCAAGACGATCGCGTACATAACCAACAAGTCGAGCGGGAAGTATGCCGCTGCCCATGAGGCAGCCAAGTAGAAGAGCAAAAACCCAGTCAAGCCAGCATATATCAGCGTCTTGCGAGTCGAAGAGTTAGGCAGAGTCGACCTCCTGAAGAATAGGAAAATCAGAATCATCAGCAGAATGCCAAGCGGCTCATGACGAAGGAAGCCAAGTTGGGTTCGGCCAATACTGCTTGGATTCAAAGCCAAAAACAGGGCAGTGAGTAATCCAGCGCCCTTTCCCCAGAAATCTTTCCCAAGAAAGTAAGCAGCCAGAACGGTAATGGTTCCTGCGACTACGGGGAAAATTACTGCCACTACAAACACGGATGCGTTTACGCCCACATCGTGCAAGAACATTGTAATAGCCGCTATCACGAAGGCTGTGCCGTACAGATTCCACGTCGGCATATCCGCACCGTATGGATACCAACTCATCGTATCATGCCAACTAAACCAAGCCAGGAACCCGTGATCGACTACATACTGCGCCATACGCCATTGCAAGTATGGATCAAATTCGTTGAGGAAGAAGCCCCAGCGAATCGGCATTATGCGGACTGCTAGTGCCACGAGGACGATCAAAGCAATTACAATTGCTTCGATGACTGTTCCCCTAGAAATGCCGGAGAGAACTTTGCGGGTCCCTTCGACCCGGCCGGCAAGAGTCTCGCGGTTAATGTACTTCCCCAAGAAGCCACGGAGCTTCCTGAGCGCTTGCCGGGTTGCTGACATTCGACCGCCTGCAGATTTTTCAGACTACACTTTGTGTGTTATAAAAGGTTGGTGAGCTACAACATCAGCTGAACGACGCTGCCCCCAGTTCCTGCAACGGAATTCGATGTTAGACCGTCCTATCACAAGCCCTGCTTGTCAAATTGACCGCTCCGTACGGTTAAGAAACCAAAGTTCAACTAGCAAAGACCTTTCAGGATTCGGAGCGAATCCGTATCAGTCGTGGCTGATAAGATGCCCAGCACATACCTTAGGTGCCCTTCCTGCGGGAAATCAAACACATCGGATGCCAGGTATTGCATTGGTTGCGGGTCAATACTGAATCCAGTTTACTGTTCTTCTTGCGGGACCAGTAACCCCGATGGCTTGGAGCATTGCCTGGAATGTGGGAACGCGCTCCCCACACTAACAGGCGTTAGTTGGAAACCGATCGTTACTGTCCTCAGGCCCACTTCAGCAATGGTTAACCTCTGAAATCGCCGTGGAACCACAGTCCCGCTGAAGAACCCTCCTCTGAGACGCCCTATCGCAAACTATGAGAACCTTGAGAACACGGGCTGGCGCTGTCTATCTCTTTCTTGAATAACCATACTTGCTTGGGTCATAGAAGGGGGTTTTGACTATCGTTCCTTCCTCCCGCCGATCTCGCACCTCAACTCCGACAACCGCGCCTTCGCGGGCAATTTCGCGGCCAACGTATCCCATTGCGATACCCTTGTTCAGAACAGGTGATAGGGTTCCGCTTGTGACCGTTCCCACAGCTTTCTCCTGATGAATAATGTTGAAACCGTGCCTGGGAATGACACGCCTCTTTGTCACTAGGCCGATGCGTGTTCTTGGCGTTCCCTTTTCCTTAACTTCCTGTAACCTTTTCTTGCCGATGAATTCTTTGTGCAGTTTTACGACGAAGCCTAGCTTCGCCTCGAACGGGTTCGTGGTCTCGTCCATGTCTGTTCCATATAGGCAAAGGCCAGCTTCCAAGCGCAAAAGGTCTCTGGCCCCCAAACCGCATGCCTCAAGGCCGTACGGTTTGCCAGCCTGTAAGATACTATCCCAAACCATTTGTGCCTTTTCAGCTCTACCTACCGGAGAGTCCCAGACACATAATTCGAACCCGTCTTCCCCGGTGTAGCCAGTTCTGGAAACCAAGGCCCGAGCTCCAGCAATCTCAGCCCATGCACATCCGAACCGAGGAAGCTTCTCAAGTTGAATGCTACTCAATTGCTGCACTACGGAGATCGCTTTGGGGCCTTGCACAGCGAACATCGCAACATCATCTGACACGTCTTGAATGTCGACACTTAAGCCTCTGGAAGCGGCCAAAATCCAATCGTAGTCCTTGGACCGGTTCGCCGCATTGTAGACTATTAGGTGCTCAGCTTCCTGCAACCGGAAGACCAGCACATCATCCTTGATTCCCCCGTCATTGTTGCAGATGAGAGAGTACTGCCCTTGACCGCTGCCGAGGGACGCAACATCATTCGTAGTTACAGTGTCAAGTAATCTCTGCGAATCTTTCCCCCGAATTATTGCACGACCCATGTGACTTACATCAAAAATTCCTGCAGCGTTCCTAACAGCCAAAGATTCAGGGATGATTCCTTTGAACCAGAGTGGCAGATTGTAACCCGCAAACTCAGCCAAATGTCCATTTTGCTCATGGAAACTCTGCAGCTGCACATCTTTGAGCAAACTATTTCGCTCTTACAGCTGCGGAGTCTTTGTACGGCTAGGCCGTTTCTTCGTAAGGAACAATCTTGACTTTCTCAGTTGCGAAATCCAGTTTCTTCTTGCATTGGGGGCAAATACCATTATGCCTTTGAATGATCTCTGTTGGTGTTTCAAGTTCAAGCCCATGATAGAGAATTGAGCCACAGGCTTCGCAAATAATCTTCTGAGGCATAGTCGAACACACTACTAATGGGCACAAGCAAGGCAACATATTTTAGCCTCGTGGTCATTTCACCTGCGTGTGTCGTAGAATATGTTGGAATCCCTTCGCATCAAACTACGCAGACTGCCATGGCGACTGCAACGAACCTTCACAAATCTCAGTTATTCACTAAGAATCTTCAGGTCGCCTACTGCACGAAGGATGAAGCCTTCGACAACAGTTATGGCCATAGCAGTTCTTGTGTTCGTTGGCTTCATTTTGGCTGGAGGCATCTACGACATAATGGAACGCCCAATCTCGCTGCTCCCATCTCCTACAGGATACTCAGTCGTAATCAAAGGAACCTTAGGGCAGCAGACCTTGAACGAGAGCTTGATCGCAGCGTTCCTCTACATGCTTGGCCTCGGAGGGCTGTACATGCTGCTGCGGAGTACGCGATTTGCCTACAGGCCACGCAATGCCTACCTTCTGCTCATTCTAGGCACTCTTACTGTACTCTTGGTAGTGTTCTATTCGACCGCACTGATTAATACCAAAATCGGCGGCTGACCGCATTAGGTCACCAGTAGGCCGATTTGAGGCGCAGGCGGTACGCGACAACATTCGTGAGAAAGTGAACGGGCGGAGTTACAAAGAGCAGTATTGCAATAGCACCCCAACTGATTCTGTAGAACGGAGAAACGAGCAATAGTGCTCCAACAACAAAGTCCAGTTGGTCTACCCCAGGCAATGCGCCACCTGGCTTAATCCCAAGCCTCCTCTTCAGAAACGCCCCAGCCAAGTCACCGAAAAGCGCACCTGCTGACGCCAAGAATGCGATTGTAAGCAGATTCTTTGAAAACAAGATGTACCCAAAGGCACCTACTATGACACCTATGATTAGGCCACTCAGGAATCCGCGGACAGTCTTGTTGTCCCCGAAAATCCTCTTCCCATCAGGAAGGGATTTGCCGAAATCGATTGGTAGGCCTCCGCCGAAAATCACTGGCGCGCCGTTCGTGCAGTAAGTTGGCACAATTATAGAGAGTGCGGAAATCCAATCCTGCGTCGAAGGCCACAAGCTGTCCACCATCAGAAGAAGATGCTAACATTCGATTTGAAAATAAGAGTTAGTCCGGAACATCCGACAGCCCATTCTCGCTCAGTGCGACCAGGCAGCTAGCCTTCGCAACATCTGAGCCTCCGATTCTCTCTAGAACAAACTCCCTGATACCAGGTTTGGGAGTGCTTCTAAGCCTGAGAATCGTCTGCGGAAAATGGAACAATACCCTTCGCGCCACAGGCTCTATTTCTCCTCCAGGCGTTGTGAGGCGAGCGTGAACTTGACTTGTCAGTATGCAGGCAATCTTACGCGATGAAGATAGTTCACCCAGGTATGCAACCTGTCTTCCAAGGTCCCTGTTCAGACTGAAAATGCTCTCCGAGCTGGGGAATGCCAAGCGATAGAGCGAACTCATGGAATCAACAACCACCAACCCAAGAGATGGTGTGACATAATTCTCGAGCGACTCAACAACCGTTCTCTGCTCTGAAAATGTTTCGGGCAAGAATATCAGGATCAATTGGCTGATTTCTTGAGACTCCGCTGCGGCAATCTGATGAAACCGCTGTTGTGTGAAAGAGTGGTCACAGTCCAAGTATAGTATTTTGAGGCCACGTTTGGCTGCGGCTGCAGCTGCTTGGATGACAGTAGTTGTCTTGCCCGTTGCGGCTTCACCATAAATCAACGCAACCTCTCCTTTTGCGAAGCCCCCCTCAAGCAGTTCATCCAAGCCTTTGCAACCAGTTGGAATTCTTTCTTGAACTGTTGGCGATGAAAGCACCTTCATAAAGTGAGAGAGGCCGTCTATTTGCTGTCCACTTCCGTGAAATCGGTGTCCCCGATGTACACGAGTGCTGTGGCGATTAGCCTAATGTTGACTCGAGATTAATCCCTTTGTTATTGAGCGTCGATACACGCTCAACTAATTACCGGAACTGGTCAGCAATTCCTTTACGATTGCGCGAGGCCTAGCCGCGTCAAGCAGGCGTGTGAACTGTTTGATCCAGAGCGGGTATAGGCGGAGTTTACCGTAGAAGAATTCTTCAAAGACCAAGTTATCTAGCAGGCTTATGGCTCTACGAACTCTTGAGTAACCGTAGACCGTTGAGAGCCGGTCGACGTTATCGAGGGAGGGTAGACTCATGAATTCTGAAGCGATGGTCTCGTATACTTCCTTGTGATCTTGCCCCTCTTGTAGCCTCCGTGCCTGCAGTTTTCGTAAAGCCGGCCGTCTAAACACTCGAGACTGTTGCAGCCGCTCTTCGAGCGTAGAGTTGTTCGGTGAATTCATCCGAGAATCATTCCCAATATTCGTGCGCAATGCATTTTTAAATTAATGCATGAACGATGGAAGAACGGTCCTCCCTTCCTGTGGAGTCTTTATCTCTTCTTGGTAACTTCCTCGAGAAATTTCATGTAGCCTTCTGCATTCAGCAGGGCTTTCAGGTCGTCTGGCAGGCGCGAAGACTTAACTATAACGATCCAACCGGCGCCGTACGGCTCTTGGTTCACTAGTTCTGGTGATTCCACCAATTTTTCATTGCGCTCGACAACTTCGCCGGAAACTGGCGAATACAGTTCGGAGACAGCTTTTACCGATTCGACCGTTCCGAATGTGACGCCCTGAGTCAAGGTTTTCCCCACATTCGGCAGATCAACGTACACAACCTCGTGAAGCGATTTCTGCGCATAATCCGTTATTCCGATACGGCATTTATCATTCTCAAGTTTCATCCATTCATGCTCTCGAGTGTAGTACAATCCTTCACGTATTTCGGAATCGGCAACTTTCAACACCGAATCCTCCCGGCGCACAGGGGATGAAGCGATAGCGTATTTAGCAATATGCTCTGAATTCATGTCTGCAGAATTGAAGGCGAACGAACCGACCTTTGCAGGATGATACTTGTTTCATGCGACACGTGCTCGCAGCCAATAACACGTTACTTATCCGAGGACCGGCTTCCCTCCGCCTTTTGAGCGGGAATGCTGAAGTTCTAGGCGCGTCGTTAGACCGAAATCGCAAATTGGCAGTTAGGAAAGACAAACAGCTTCCCGTAGAAGCGAGAACCCAAGCCGACTTGGAAATTTTACTTGGCAAGTCCGGAGAGATTTTCGAGATCGGTGGCAGTACCATACCTGCTTCATGGAAGATAGCTGCCGAGGCTTTGGCGGAAATGGAGCAAGGAAAGGTTATGGTGATTGGTATGACAGATGTTGGCAAGAGCACGCTTTGCGCATACCTGATCAACCGGTTGTTACAGCAAGGGTTGAGCCCTGTTGTCGTCGATGGAGACATCGGGCAATCAGATATTGGACCTCCAACCACTCTGGGAACTTCAGTACCTACAACTCCCGTCTCTTCGCTCGTTGACCTCAGGCCAGAGGCGATAATCTTCATCGGCCACACAAGCCCAAGCCATGTCGAAACCAAAATCATCGACGGACTGAAACGGCTTTCTGACCGCATGGAAGATTCACTTACAATCATCAACACCGACGGTTGGATCCTTGATCCCGAGGCAATCTCATACAAGGCCAGAATGATCACCGAAACTAAACCGGACCTCGTAATCGGGCTGGCTAACGGGACAGAGCTTCAACCCATATTATCTGGGTCAAGGGCCCAATCGTTGAGCATCGATACCGCCAAGGAAGTGTTGGCACGTTCTCGAATCGACAGACGCGAGATTCGTACAGCGAGTTACCGAAGGTTCCTAGAAGGAGCAAGAACAAGAGCGATGTCTTTGCAAGGGGTTAGCATTTCAACACCCAAGGGTTTTCCTCAAGTTGACGGACCCAAGGCCCGGGAACTGAGTAACCTCGTCGTCGGCCTCCTAAACAGTGATGGTTACATGCTCCAGATTGGCATTCTAATAGGCCTTGGAAAGGGTACAGCCAGAGTCTACTGCAGACCTGTCGAAGCTGTTCGCAAAATAGAAGTGGGCTACGTCAAACTTTCGACAACCGGAACCGAACTCGGATATTTCGAACCAAGACAACCCTACTGAAATGATTATCCTTTAATGAACCAAGTACCAACACTCAGCGAAATTCTGTTCGAGTGCATCTGCATTGAGCACCCTTGAAGAATATAGGAAGCAAATTCGAGAAACAGACAAGCAACTTCTCTCCTTAGTCAGGGAACGATTGGTTCTCGGCAACAAGGTCGCTTTGATTAAGGAAAGCAAAGGCCTACCCACGATAGACCCAGATGCAGAACAGGCTACCATGGATAGCCTGATGCATTTGGCTAAAGACCTTGAAATCGACTCTACGTTCGCTAAAAGGTTAGGAGAGCTACTCATCGAGGAAACCATCAGCGTACAAGATCGCGCACGGCCCACCCAGTCGAAAGATCAGCTCATGAAGGAAATCTTTGAACTGACTCAGAAACTGATGGCCCAAGGCGAAAGGGTAACGCGTTTCGAGGTGGGAGAACCAAACTTCCCGGCACCCCAGCAAGCTGTTCGGGCCCTAAGCGAAACTTTCCGGAAGAGGAAGGTGATTGGCTACGGCCCAGCCGCCGGCTTGCCCGAATTGAGGAAGGCCCTAGCAGAGGAATTGAGTGCCCAGCACAACGCCAGCGTTGATCCTGACCAAGTACTAATTACGCCAGGTGGGAGATTCGCAATTTTCGCCACCATAACCAGCTATGTCTCCCCGCTCGAACGCGTCATCATACCCCAACCCGCCTGGCCAGCATACGAGGAATGCGTACACTTCGCAAGAGGCCGAGTTATCCCACTGAATACGACTCTTGAGAACGGATGGGACATAGACCTCGGGCAACTTGAGTCCGAACTACGCAAAGGGGCTCGAATGCTAGTAGTCAACAGTCCCAACAACCCGACGGGCAAAGCGATGGGCAAGAAGAAGTTTGACGAAATAGTTGAAATGGCCCGCAAGTACGACGTAATGATTCTGTCTGACGAAGTATACGACAGGTACGTCCGGTCTCCAACGCCGAGCATACTTGAAAACGACTATAGCAACGCAGTCTACATCAACAGCTTCTCCAAGCAGTTTAGTCTAACAGGATGGCGAATCGCCTACCTAGTAACGACGAAAGAGAAAGCACTGCAGATTCGACGCGTCATCCAGACCGCAGTAACCTGTGTGCCAGAATTTACGCAACGAGCAGTTCTCGTTGCGATTAAGAAGGGACGTCGTGAAGCTCAACGTAGCATTAGCGCGATAATGAAGAAAGTGGACCTGACATGCCGCGAACTCAACAAGATTGATGTATCTTACTACAAACCCGATGGGGCTTTCTATGTTTTCCCCAAAGCGAATAAGCCGAATTTTGATTCGGTGCAATTCGCTAAGCAACTCCTAGAGCAACACCGGGTAAGCATTAGCCCAGGCAAATCCTTTGGAGAATATCCCGCGTTTTTCAGACTGGCCGTTTCCCTGCCGGAATCACAAATTCCAGGCGCAATAAAAGCGATCGGAAGTGCAATAGAAGCATGGTCGTAGCAACCATCATCGGCGGAGCAGGCCGAATGGGCAGTTGGTTCGCTAGTTTTCTAAAGAAAAACGGTTACCGAATAATTATCTCCGACAACAACACACAATTAGCAAGAAAACTCGCCAGAAAGAAGCAATTCAAGTTCCTCGAGGACCCCAAGCTGGCTGTTCAATATGCACAGTTAGTAATCGTGGCGACCCCAACTGAGGTTACTAAGAGCATTTTGAAGAGAATTGAGCCGCATCTCTCTCGCAGCTGCCTTCTCGTGGAAATTTCATCGATTAAGGAACCGGTCAGAGCGACACTTCAAGATATGAAAAGGCGTGGCATTACTGTACTCAGCATTCACCCGATGTTTGGCCCTGGAATCAAGAACCTCGCTGGAAAGACAATCATAACAACTCTGCTCCCACGCCATACGAATACTAGGAAGTTTCTTTCTCTATTCCGAAGGGAAGGCGCGAGGATCATTCGAAGCGACTTTGACCAGGTCGACAAGTACGCTTCAATCACGTTGGCCCTGCCACATTTCATGAACATAGCATTGGTCAACGCCCTGAGAACTTGTCGGTTCGGACCGAACCAGTTGAAGGCCGTAGCCGGTACAACGTTTAGACTTCAGTTACTTATAGCAGAAGTGTTGTATCAAGAAAACTTTGGCAACGAAGCTTCAATCTTAATGGATAATGAGAAAGCATTGCAGATGCTGAAGGCTTTTGTGAAACATAACAATAGGACACTTTCGATGCTTGGCAGAGGGAGGAAGGGGAAGCAAAGCTTGCTTCAGGACCTGAAGAAAGGTCGGGATTACTTGGTTAAGGATCCGATGTTTCACGGTGCGTACGGCCGGTTCAATGCGGCTGTTGAAGCTTCGAGCCTTCACTGATTTCATCCACGGGTTTCTTGCCTAGAACACGGGGAATCTTACCGGCCCGCAGACAATGGTCGATTAGAACGATTGCGACCGCCGCCTCGACAACCGGAACCGCTTTCGGCACTATGCACGGGTCATGCCGACCGGTCACCTGCACTGTAGTATCCTGCATTTCCTTCAGGTTTACCGTTTTTTGTTTCTTCGGTATTGACGAGGGAGGCTTGAAGGCAACTCGCACCACAATCGGCATGCCGTTTGATAGGCCCCCCAGTATTCCGCCCGCATTATTCGTCAGTGTCTCAATCCTGCCTTTCCGTACTGTGTACGAATCGTTATTTTCTGAGCCCTTGACGGCAGACGCCTGAAATCCTAAACCTACCTCAAAGCCTTTGACTGCAGGAATGCTGAAAGCGACTTTAGCGAGGTCTGCGTCAAGGCTGTCGAAGAACGGTTCGCCCACCCCTGGGGGCATGCCTTCCGCGATACACTCCACCACTCCTCCGAAGCTGTCCCCTTCACTTCGTATTTTCATGATAGCTTCTTTCATTTCCTCAGCGTTTTCTGGATCGGCGCATCGCACTGAGTTCGAGTAAGCGTTTCGCTTTATGGTTTCACTTGGCAATTGGCGCTCTACCTTGATTGTATGAATCTGGACCGTGTGCGCAAAGACTTCGACACCGAGCGTGCGCAGTAATTTCTTCGCGATCGCCCCTGCCATGGTGATTGGGACGGTCATTCTGCCGCTGGCACGGCCGCCGCCTCGAAGATCGTTGAAGCCTCCGAATTTGATTCTGGTTGGATAGTCGGCGTGCCCTGGCCTTGCGACGAACTTCAACTTGTCATAATCCTGTGACCTGACATCTTTGTTCCAAGCGAGTAAGGCGACAGGGGCTCCGGTTGTGTAGCCTTCGAAGACCCCTGAGAGGATCAGCACCTCGTCTTTCTCACGCCGAGCTGATGTCAGATTGGGATCAGGTGGCATCCTTCGCTCAAGTTCAAATTGAATGTCGTCTGTCGTTAGCTGAAGACCAGCAGGGCATCCATCCACGACAACTGCTACAGCGGGACCATGGCTCTCGCCGAAGACCATTACGTGGAAGTCTTTTCCGAATGAGCTATCTGCCAAATACTTCTACTCCGAGTAACCGCAGATCATTGAAGAAGGTTGGATATGATTTGCTGACGCATTCAGCGCCTTCTATGACAACTTGGCCTTTTGCCCTTAGGGCCGCTGCGCTAAGCGCCATTGCAACCCTATGATCGCCATGCGAGTGGACGTTACCGCCCTGTAGTGAGCGTGGTCCATGGACAAGTAGACTGTCGTTGATCTCTTCGATTTCCCCGCCAAGCACCCTTAGCTCTGATGCGACTGCGTTTAGTCTATCTGATTCTTTGTAGCGCAACCTGCCCGCTCCGGTAATTCGAGTTTCTCCATCTGCGTAGCATCCAAGAACCGCCAGTATGGGGCCGAGGTCCGGGCAATCACGGATGTTGATGATGATGCCGTTCAGCCGGCCACCTTCCACAAACAGTCCTTCTGGAACAAATTGTGTCGCGATTCCCATTTTGGAGAGGATGCTGACCACGACTGAATCAGGCTCAGAATTCTCTTGCAAGAGGCCGCGAATTAGTAGCTTGGAATTAGTTATGGCAGCGGCAGACATAACGAACGAAGCAGATGAGAAGTCGCCTGGAACTCGGTCGGTGGCTGGGGCGTACACTTGCTTTGGCTCTATTTCGAAGAGAGACATTTCATCGTTCGACTTGACCTGGATCCCATGATGTTTCATGACCTCCATAGTCAGCCGTACGTACCCTCGTGATTCCAGCGGCGAGGTCATCTCCAAGCGTAGCCCTTCCCGCATCATCGGGGCAGCGAGAAGTAGTCCTGACACAAATTGGGAACTTACGTCGCCGCGAATCTGAATCCTCCCACCTAGAGGTGGACCACCCGCGACTCGAATTCCACGCTTTGAGGAAGCTACCTTCACACCAAGTTGATCCATGGCTTCAGCCAACGGTTCAATCGGCCGACGAATCAAGCCTTCGCTGCCCGTGAACATGATCTCTTCTCCTGTGAGCGATGCGATTGGAATTGTGAAACGCAAAGTAACCCCGGATTCGCCGCAGTGAATTTCCTTTTTGACCGTCGTCGGATGCCCATTGCTTCGGATGGTCCAAACATTTGTCCTACGCTCGAGACTTGCGCCCAGGGCTGAAATGGCGGTCGCCGTTGTTTCAGTGTCGTCGCATAAGAGTGGGTTCTCAATTTCGGTAATCCCATGGGATAGAAGTCCAGCGAATAGCGCCCGATGTGTGTGGGCTTTGGAAGGTGGCGCGGTTACGTCGCCTGAAAGACCCCGTCTCGGAGTTATGGTAACTTTCAACTTGCCGCCCCCAAGGGTCGAGCTTTCTCAAAGTTGAATGATGTTTCGATTATTCTGCCGGAGAGTGAACTCCAAGCGGAAAGAACGTTTTCTACTTTGGTCTTCGGGACGATGGCAGCTACTGCAGGTCCTTTTCCAGTCAGCCCGGCTGCGATGGCCCCTTCGTGAAGGGCTAGCCTGGCCGGCTTTGTATTGTAGGCGAAGGCTTTGCAATAGATTAGGCCGTTCAATGTCATGGAATTCCAATAGTTTCCGTTCGCGGCCTCTTTGTGGGCGACTTGAACGAAAAGCCTGAACTTTCTTAGAGAATCCCGGTTAACCTCGCTGGTATACTTCTTGTGGTTTGGCACATGGATGAGAACGTGAAAACGGCCTTTCGGCTTGAACCGTTTGAGAATTCGCCTGTGCGTGTTGTCTGCTACTACAAGACCACCGAAGTAGCATGCGCAGGCGTCGTCATAGGCACCCGTTAACGTTACTCCCGCACCGAGGCTGGCCTCAACACCCAGCTTTACGGTCTGGATATCACTTACCCTTCGTCCCAGAACTCTCAGGCTTGCGAGTGCGACGGCGTTGCTGGCCGCGCTGCTGCTTTTCAGGCCGACTGCCACTGGAATATTGGAAGATGTTTCAACGAGCGCGCCCAAGGTTTTATCTGCTTTGAATTTGTGGAAGGTATGGCGAGCTGTTGTTTCAATTAGGCTGGTGTCTTCACGTGGGTCGGTCAGGTTACGTCCCCTGAATTCGCCCGGTTGAGTTGTCAGCGTTACCTTCGCTCGCGTCCAAAGCCGAACGCCCAGGGCTGCGCCTTTACCCGTGGCCATGGCGTTCACTACGGTAACTGCTCCATGGCTTATTGCCTCAGCTACTTTCTGCATGCTTCATCGCCAAAAGGCCCTGGGCTATCGCGTGGCGCATCTCAAGTATCGGAGCTTTTCTTCCCGTCCACAACTCGAAGGTGCAGGCGCCTTGATTTACTAACATGTCCAACCCGCCGATGGTCCTTGCGCCAGCCGAGTCTGCAAGCTCAAGTAGTCTAGTTTGAGGTGGCCTGTACACTATGTCGAAGACCAATTGGTTTGAACGCAACCAGTCCGCTTCGATAGGCGGGTTGGCCACTCCGTCAGTTCCCATCGACGACGCGTTGATGACGATATCCGCCTCCGTTATGAAATCCTTCAGCAGCTTACTCGAGAGGGGAACATGCGTAACCTCGATGTGGAATCTCCTGCGTATTCGATCTTCCAACTCCTTTGACTTCGAGATTGTTCTATTAACGAGCCGAATTGAGTTAGTTTGTTGGGCTAGAGCGTAGGCAATAGCACGGCTTGCGCCGCCAGCGCCGAAGATTAGAAACGATTTTCCCTTGGGTGTTGCGTCCGCCTCTTCTAGTGCCTTAACGGCTCCGATCCCATCTGTGTTGAAACCCCAAAGTTTCCCGTTTTCGTTGACGACGGTGTTCACGGATCCGATTGCAGCCGCTGAGGTTTCTACCTTGTCCAGATAGCGCAGAACATTGACCTTGTGAGGAGCTGTCACGTTGAACCCTTTCACCCTCAAAGTTCGAAGACCTTTGACGGCATCTCTCAAATCCTCCCGCCGAACGTGAAAGGGCACGTATACTGCGTCAATTCCGGTTGAGTGAAAGGCCGTGTTTTGGATCGCTGGGCTCATGGAATGGTCGATAGGGTCTCCTATCAAACCGTAGACCGTCGTCTTTCCAGAAATCCTTCGGCTACTGAACTCCAAGTAGTTGCCACACACTTCGAAGGGTGTCGATCGTTAGTTGCCCGTCGGCAGTCTTGGACGCTTCGTTGAGTGAAGCGAACGTAAATTCCGCGCCGAACAGCGGCGAAAGGATTCTGGATGGAATGCCTTGCTGGCCCATGGCGAACGACACTAGCCTCGTTTTTGATGATTCTTCTTCGAGAAAGTGTAGAATGCTCAGATTATCGTGGGGATGAACCGCGGTCGTAACTACCTTACAGATATCGCTCCCGGTCTTAATTTGTGAATACAAGGTTTCTTTCAGTTCATTTGGCGATGGCGTTTTCGAGAAGTCATGGAACGATAGTATCACTTCGGCACCGCGCGACTTTAGCTCAGGAATGGTCGCCCTGGTTAGAGGGGAAGCTGAGTCTAAGTCTACGAATTCAAACCCCGCCGAGGCAGCTTCTAAGAGAAGCTTCTTGGTCGTGGCAATGTCTCGACATGACTTGTCGGTAGCTATCGCTGGGCAAGCCTTCTTCTTTGCAATCTCCTCAAGCGTTCCAGAGTTGGTTAGGTTATCGAGCCTGAACTCTACCAGGTCTGGTTTCTTCTGTGATATTGCACTCAGTAGATTGTCAAGGGTCTCACTGCCATCTACCATGACGGAGAGGCAGATCCTGCAGGTCAGCGTTCTATCACCATTTCATCGGCTACCAGAGTTCCAAAGTGGCGTCCGCCATCTTCAACCCTCACCAACACCTCGTCTCCCGCTTTTAGCTCCGAGACTGACTTCGAACCCCCATTTGAGACAAGGCGCACCGTTTCAGCGTTTTGCACGATGAGTGAGAACGAGCGCCCGTTAACTTCTGCTTCGACAAGAATCATGGGTCTTCGTTCGATTTTCACACGTCCGACGTGCCCCAGTCTTGCACGTCCCGACCGGTTCACGATTAGGACTTCATCGCCTGCCTTTAGTTCCGACAGGTAGCGAGTCTTGTAGCCAGGCGTAAGGATGTAGGAGGAAACAGGTCCGGCGTTAACGCGAAATGGACGTGGTTCAACATGAGGGTTCTTGTGGACTTCCGCTTCCGCCAATAACAATCCCGAGGACTGCGACCCTACGAGCATGCCTTCGCCGGGATTCATTAGTTCACAGGTGTCGACGCAGACTCTGGCACCTAGGCCAAGCGGCCTGACCAAGGTAACTTTGCCCCTCAACAGCTCTACGGTCTCATGCAACTGTTTCAGAAAACGATCCATTTCTTCAATCTCGTTCGGTGAGCTAGGGGTGATTACTACTCCATCAACCCCAATTTCCAGCGTGTGTAAAGCAACCTTGGCTTCGCTCAGGCTTTGCACATCTGCGAGGAGGGTGATCTTGTTCCTGGTGCGAGCGATGAGATTTTCGAGTGGGATAATTTTCCAGTTGGGGCAGCTGACTAGAATGTACCGAATGCCAAGCTCGGCCAGCTGAATTACCTTCTGCTCATCTGAGCTGTCCTTAACCACAATCTCAAGAGCTGAGTTGTCTGGGACATCTTTGTCCAGTCCATAGCGGTCTGAAAGAAGTCTGATCTCAGAACGCTCGTCGTTTGAAGCCGTCTTGAGTTTCAAACCACTTGCAAGTGGAAGATCAGCTGAGGGAAGTAACGCAACGTCGCAACGGCCCTCAGCCGTTTTCAGCAACTCCGCTTTGTGAGTTGGGGGTGAATCAGGATTGATTCTAATCCAGAGTTGCTTCACTAGGACCCCCCCAACAACTTCATGGAACTTTGCGCACTGGCGCCTTCGTGAACAATCGCCGAAAGGGCCTTGCACATAGCATCTGGTTTCTCGTGCTGAAACACATTCCGGCCAAACGATAGGCCAGCAGCACCAGATTTGATGGAGCTCTCCGCGAGTTCAAGAACATCGAGGTCGGTTTTCATTCTTGGCCCACCAGCAACAACTACAGGAACTGGACAGCCGCGAACGACCCTTCGGAAGCTCTCTTCATCTCCGGTGTAGACTGTCTTTACAATGTCTGCCCCCAGCTCGGCTCCAATTCTGGCAGCGTGGGAAACAACTTCAAATTCATTCTCGTTCTTTATGTTTGGACCCCGCGGGTACATCATTGCAAGCAAGGGTATCCCAAAGGAATCGCATTGTTCAGATAGACTCCCGAGAAACTCAAGCATCCTATCCTCTTCTTCGGAACCGATGTTTATGTGAGCAGAAACCGCATCCGCCCCAAGCCTGACCGCTTCCTCGAGTGTGCAAACGCCCACTTTCAGGTTCGGTTTGCTGCCAAGTTTGGTTGAGGCGGACACATGGATGATTAGTCCGGTGTTATGAGTGTCTACATGTTTCGCTATTCCCTTGTGCACTAAGACCGCATCGGCTCCACCCTTTACGACGTTTTTCACGGTCTCTTGCATATTCTCCAGTCCTCGAATTGGACCGAGCGTCACGCCATGATCCATGGCGATTATGAAGGTCTTCGAATCATTCCGGATGATTCGTCGAATTCTCCTCGTCTTGCCTGATTCCATTTCCATATCACCATCAGATGTAGCCCTGGGATTTCATTGACTCAGCGATGAGAACAGCGCAACCCGCGGCGCCCCGAACAGTGTTATGCCCAAGTGCAACATATTTCACGCCATCAAACACAGGATCCTTTCGCACCCTGCCCACAACTATTGACATCCCACCGCCCTCGTTTCTGTCGAAACGTGGTTGCGGCCGATCCTGTTCTAACCGCACGATGATTGGTCGTTCTGGCGCTGATGGTAGCTTGAGTGCTTGTGGTTCGGCAGCGAATTCGGCCATGCATTCTGCGACTTGCTCCGGTTTCGCTGGTTTTACAGTTTGAACGAAAACTGCTTCGGTGTGACCGTCAATTACAGGCACTCGGTGGCAGCTAGTCGATACGTTGAACTCCGCTGGCTGCCCCAGATTCCCCAGGATTTTCTTTGTTTCCCGTTGGACTTTTTCCTCTTCCTCTTCTATGAATGGGATCACGTTGTCGATGATATCGAGCGCCGGAACGCCCGGGTATCCAGCGCCCGATGTTGCTTGCATCGAAGACATCACAACGCTCTTCACGCCGTATCTGTCGTAGATTGGTTTCAGTGAAAGGCTGAGTACGGCCGTGGTGCAGTTAGGGTTGGTGACTAAAGCCCCATCCCAGTTCCTCGTGCGCCTCTGCTCGTCGATGAGTTTGAAGTGGTTGAAGTTCACTTCAGGGTTGATTAGCGGGACATCGGGCTCCATCCTGTGCGCTGAAGCGTTGCTAACTACGACATATCCAGCCTTCGCGAAAGTCTGCTCGGTTTCAGTCGCTTGGTCGGCGGGGAGAGCTGAGAAAACGACGTCTGCATCAACTTCCTTGGGATCAGAAGGCTGAACGGTCTGTTCAGCGATTCCTTTCTCTAGCCTGGTTTGCATCCTCCAGGTGGCCGCTTCACCATACCTCATCCCGACCGTCCTTTCCGACCCAGTGAGCGTGGTAATCTCGAACCATGGATGATCGTTCAATAGCTGTACGAACCGTTGGCCAACGAGGCCAGTCGCCCCCAATATTGCTGCTTTCATTCTACAATTCGCCCCTCACAACTTGCTTCATGAGATTCAACGCGGACTCTCTCTCATCCCAGGAAACGAACACAAGGATACTCGAAGCTAGAGTCAGGATTCCGACAATGTTGATTCGATTCTCTCGAAGGCGGTCCGACATTCTGCCTATTATTCCAGGCGTATCCTCCAGCCCAACGCCCTTGACTTTCAGGAAAGCCAAGTTCGTCTTGACTGACATTGCAAGTGTTTCACCACATTTGGTGACCACGTCATGGACACTCGTGAGGAGAGAATCGGACGTGTTTTGTGGCACATAGAAGATCACGGAGTCAAAGTTCGCGGAGAGTCCATCAAGCATCGAATGTTTCCGTATCTCACGCACTACGCTTGCAAGTATTTCGGGGTTTTCGGAGATTGCTTTACCAGTTATTGTAAGCGCCATCGCGGGCGCGTTGCTGGCGAAGGTAACCTCGGTTTCGCCTGAGATTCCGCCAGTGATGACTGTTCCGTCGGCTTCCAAGTCGCCTTTGTTGTGATTAATCACTTTGACCGGGATATCCGGGTCTTTGTACTTCAGCGCCTTCCTATGGATGAACTTGGTTCCTGAATCGGCTAATCCAACGAGTGTTCCGACATCTATCCTTGCAAGTTTACGTGCGTTTGGAATGATTTTTGGATCGGCTGTGAGGATTCCGTCGGCGTCTGTTACGAGAATAACTTCGTCAGCTCCGATAGCTTTCGCTATGATGAATGCTGTTGTATCGCTTCCGCCCCGCCCGATCGTGCTTATCTTTCCGCCTGTTGAGCGGCCCACGAAACCGGCGATTACGGGGACCGTGCCCCAGTCGAGCAGTGGGACGATATGCTCGCGGGCTTTCTGCAAACACAACTCGAGTATAGGGTTCGCGTTAGAGAAGTTATCATCGGTTATGATAGGCCAATCGGTGTCGGTCGGATCAAAGTACCTCGTTTCGAGGCCTTCGGCCTTGAGCGCGGTGGCGAAGATTCGTACGCTTGTTCTTTCGCCCATCGCTAGGACGTCATCTAAATCAGTCTTGTCCGGTACTCTTACGGAGTCGTGGTTAACTAGTCCAATTAACTGGTCGGTCATACTTCCTATGGCGGATACTACGACGACAAGTCGTGTGCCCTTCGCCGTTTCTTTGGAAACCAGCCGGGCTGCTTGAGCAATATGGTCTTTGTTTGCTAGGCTTGAACCGCCGAATTTGACTACGATTCTACGTGTCCTTTGTTTAGGTGAAGCTTCAGTGCGTACAGTCATCACTGTTCGAAGTGTTGTCGGCGTAGAAATCTTACTTGATAGAGAATGGGGTGTGTTCGAACCAGTAGCCATCACCGTAAACGTAACCACCGTGCATTTTACCAGCCGTTTGTCTCATGCTACACCCCTCGGTAGCTCAGCGCATCCAACGAGAGTGACTTAAAAGAATTACTCAGCCAATCAGCATAAACATGCATCGGAAGGCGATTCACATTCCTGTGTACAGGCGCTCAGCCGAGAATACCGGCAGCCCAGCCCGAACAATTTTGTCTGCGACTTCGTCAACGTTATACTCCACACGTTTGACATCAAAGGATATTCTTCCTTCCGAGACAGTTAAGGTTGCGAAGCTCGCGCGAGGATCGCCATCACGCGGCTGACCGACGCTGCCTGGGTTACCTAGCATCTCCTTATCGAATGAATACAGCATTGGCATATGCGTATGACCAAGCAACATTATTTCGACGCCGCTACTTTCAATCAATTTCCGTGCGGCCGCACTAGGTATGCCCGGGAAAATATACTCGGTCAGTGGGTCACGTGGACTGCCGTGAAAGAGGCCTAGGAGCATACCGCCCTTTTCCAAGCTGGCTGAAGGCTTCAACGCGGCCAGGTAATCACGGTATTGAGGTGCGATTTTCTTCCTCGTCCATTCGACAGCTTCAGCTGCATGGGCAGCGAAACCTGCCGTATCGCCTGTTACAACCGCGTAGTCATGGTTGCCCATTAGCACGGCGGTGGGCTTAAGCTGGCGAAGTCTCTCAACAACTTCGTTTGGTTGAGGCCCATAGCCTACCAAGTCGCCCAAGCAAAAGAGTTCATCGTAATGAGGTAGGTTGGCGATGACTGCCTCGAAGGCATCGAGATTCGAATGAATATCAGAAATGACCGCGATTCTCAATGCGAAGAGCCATATAATGAAGGAGTTCGACTGTGAAATGGTTGATGGTTTGACTTGAAGTCAGAGTTCCAAGTCGATCTGCTCGACGTAGGAAAGATCTTCCCCACAGTATGGGCAGAGCTTGAATTTTCTGTCGATCCTCTTTCCGCATTCGGGACATTCGATTTTGAACGGGTACCTGCAGAATGGGCATAATGCAAAGTCGGCTGCAACCTTGCGCCCGCATTTCTTGCATACTTGTTCGCCGCTGCCGTCTACACTATGGCTTGGGTGCTCCGGGCTTTGGATGATGACGGGTAACGGTTGTCCGGAACCGGAGGTCGGGTCGTGTACGATGTTTTCGCGAAGAATGCGGTGAAGTTGGAACGCATCAGCTTTTGCGAGGTTACCAATCTTAATGTTTTGAACGCCAGACCGCATTAGGATTTCGACGCTAGCCCTGCGTAGGCCGCGGTCGAGTTTGATGTTGACCATGTTGGAGTAGGGGTAGTCAACGAAGCTCTTCTTTAGCCCAAGCCCACCTGACTTGCGGATGATAATACGCTGGTCGCTCACGACCACCGTCTCACTACCACGCAGAACCCAGATGACCTTCTCATCATAGTTGATGAGGTGTTTCATGTCGTCCGGGATAGGTAACATCGCCAAGCCGTGGAACCTCTGTTGCAGTGACCGCTAAGCATCTTTGATGATAAGATGTATTGCATTACAATACAAAAAAACTCGACAAGTTGACAGGGAAAAACAACCCAGACAATGCAATTTCATGGGCTTACGCCAAGTTGAGTTAAGTAAGCTCAACCTACCTACATGGCACGGATTCCCATGGAAATGAATGAAGAAGTCTTGGAGGTAAACTCCAGGACTTTTAGAGTGAACTACGCGCAGTTTGAGAACGCTGTCGTAGCCTTCTTCTTTGAAGATAGGGTGCGAATTGGAACCCTCGCAATTGCGATGCCTGGAACGGGAGAAGTTGCCGTAGGCCGCTCTTCTGTGCTAGTCGGTGGCAAGTACCTTATGACGAGTCGAGCATTGGCAGAGCGGCTGGCAGGAAAAAGTGGAAGGATCGCACTCGTTTCATTATTCACGGAACTCGATGAGGCAGAAGCTTTTCGGATGTACGCAAAGCTTCTTGAGAAAGTCCAAATAGGAACTCAGAGTGGACAGAAATCATTGCGGCCGGACACATCAATACGACAGAACATTTGAAAGTGGAGATTCACCTAGAACACGCGCCGCGGCCTCAGCCACTTGCTCTCTGTACCGTTCCCTAGTGTACACGCGAATTATGTTCATGAAAACGCTCAGCTCGTCCACTACCTTAGACAATTCAGTGATCTTCTGAGGGACCTTCTCACCTGAACGGTTCTTCGAGAAGATCGGTATGTCGATTGGTCCGATATCCATCGCGTAATGGTAGGGTACGGATGGAAGCGATGGGACGTCAATGCCGACATCGGACAGTGGGACCTTCGCTCTGACCGCGATATCCTCTTCAAGTTTAAGGCGTACGTTCTCGTTCGTGAACACGCTTGAGACAAGTTCATCTTTAGCGAAGAAAGTTCTCTCGTAAGCGCATTTCAGAAGCTTCCTTTCCAATAATTCTCTTATGATTGGGCGGGATTGAGGGTTCGCTACCAGTTTCGCCCAGACTGTGTAGTCGTCCCATTCCAAGTATTCGTCGGGCGTCTTCACCTTGAGGATTTGAAGATCCTCCTTGGCCGCGTCCAAGGCTTTCAGAATCATCATTTGGACGCCTCTACAGGCGCGGTGGAAGTATATTGCCCTGAATGACTCGAGCCGGGCAAGGATGAGGCTCTCGAGTGCGGGTAGCGCGGTTATGTCAACCGCCAAGTTATCACCCAATATGTCCATGGTGTATATCAGCCGAAAAACATCGACCGATCCATAGCCTGCGCCCGTATGGTAGGAATCTCGGACGACAAAATCCATCTTGTCAACGTCAAAGGAGCTGCTGATTATTTGACCAAGGAACCGCTTGCCGGGTTTCGAGAATTTGCCGACGGCGAGCTCGCTCAGCTCCTTCGCATCAAACCCTTGCGCCTCAATTACGCTAGTAAGACTGGAGTTGGCTATGATCCAGGTTGACATGTCTTCATGATTCCGCCCTAGATATTTGAGCAGAAAAGGTTCGAATAAGTGCGAGAAGGGTGCGTGGCCGACGTCGTGCAGCAAACCCGCTAAACGCACTTTCTGTTTTTCCTCGGTTGAAAGTGAGGCCGGAAGGTTCTCGGCGACCACGCCAGCGAGGTACATCGCCCCCAAGACATGCTCGAATCGCGTATGGTTTGCGGCGGGGTAGACGAACTCGGCTCCGGCGAGTTGCCTGATTCTGCGTAGCCTTTGCACAGCTAGAGTGTCAATGACATTCCGCTCAACCTCGGTTAGGCGAATGTATCCGTAGATGGGGTCCTTGATGAACCCCCAGTAAGCAGAGGGGTTCCGATTTGGGTTCATTTGCTCCCTACCTGTTCCATATGATTTCGAAGCCAAGATTCAAACAATATTGAGTTCATGAGCCTAGGAGGATAACCCTTGCCGTTAGACGCCTTAGGTGGTAAGAAACGCTCGGAGTATGATAGCCTTTGCAGGTAGACGTCGCCTGAAAGGCAGGTTTTGGGAGCATAGAAGGACGCCCAATTCTACCATGATCGGATATCCAGTGGCACGAGTTGCGGGCGGATATTTGCGAACGGCCATTTCGATCAACGCGAATTATTGGACATGCTAGCTGGCATTTGCGAAAAACGATAATAATACCGAATGAGAGGCGTGTGCCGTGGGCGTCTGTATGAAGTTTGGACTTCAGCATCCTAACTTTACTTATGACGGCCCGGGCCCTCAACTTGTTGATGGGTTGAAGAAGCTTGTGACTCAGGCCGAGAATCTCGGCTTTGATTCGTTTTGGGTAATGGACCATTTCCATCAGATACAATACGTTGGACAACCAGGAGAACCCATGCTTGAGGGTTGGATAACCCAAGGCGTTGTTGCTGGGTTCACTTCAAGAATTAAAATCGGTACGCTAGTTACTGGTATCGTGTATCGGCACCCCGCCGTCCTAGCAAAGATAGGCGCGACGTTGGACGTGTTGAGCAAGGGTCGATTGTTCATGGGTATTGGTGCTGCTTGGAACGAAGAAGAAGCTGCTGCCTACGGAATCCCGTTCCCCGCAACAGAAGAACGCATGCAGCGCCTCGAAGAAGCTGTGCAGATTATCCACAAAATGTGGACGGAAGACCAAGCCACTTTCGAAGGAAAATTCTACAGGATCAAAGACGCATACTGCAACCCAAAACCAATCCAGAAGCCACGCCCGCCAATAATGATTGGAGGCGGGGGCGAACGCATGACATTGAAAATCGCTGCGAAATACGCAGACGCATGTAACGTGTTTGGCTCAGCTGACACCGTTAGACGAAAATTGAAAATCTTGAGGCAGCACTGCCAAACCGTGGGACGCGATTATGACTCTATTCTTAAAACAAAGCTAGGGCACGTGATCATCGACAAAGACAAGGACAGACTGAAAGCAAAACTTACCGACGCCCTAAGAGGCATTCCTGAGGAACGTCTAAAGGAATTCGCCACCTATGGAACACCTGAGGAGCTTCGCCACCAAGTAGAAGAACTGAGAGATGCTGGAGTCGAGTACCTCATAGTGAACATGGACCCGAAAGAAGAATCTGAAGCATTGGAGCTATTCGGAAAAGAGGTCGTCAGGAAGTTCTGAGCTTCCACCGCGATAAAGCATATTAGAGGTCTTTCTGCATGTTAAAACTAGCTGTGTAGAAGCCCTGCGTTTTGTATAAGTTGATAGCGACTTGATTATGGCCAAAAACATGGAGGCCAAGTTGCGTTACGCCCAGATCGCTTAGCTTTCTTTCGATTAGTGCCAAGGTTCGCCTCCCGTAGCCCTTACCTCGATATGGTTCGTGGATCAAGATATCGTACAGAAATGCTCTTTTCTTAGCCTTGTCTACTTTGAACCAGATGAGTCCGACTGTTTCACCCGTTTCCCTATCGAGGACATTATAGAGAAAGTGGCCTCGGGTGGACAGACCGTTTTTCAGTATTTGTTTGACTTGCCTCCTTGCTTCGATCCGTACTTCGCCGATAGGCCTCTTGAAGTTCCTCGCGATGTCCTGAGAATAACTTTCAAGGCTAAGCTCTCTGTAACGGGAAAAGTCGGCGAGACTCATTTTCCGGAAATCAATTGTTTCAGGTGCCATGTTCTTTCACACCTTGCTCTAGTGAAGTTCGAATAAGGTTACCGTTAATCTTCTCGTGAGACTAGGAGAAGAGCGAGCGAAACTGAAACAACAACAATGTAGAGGGATACGTCAGTAATCAACGGCGACGCTAACGGCGCGAATGTACTGACGTAAAGAATTGCGAGGGATAGGACGTAACAGCTTGCAAAAAGCAGGCCCGCGCGGGAAATTGTCTTGAACGCGGCTTGGGCGGAGCTGTACAGACGACCCTCCATCTCGGGTAAATTGTCTCCTACACTCATTACCCTTGAAAGCTGTAGGCGAAACTCGGAGCCGACGGAGGACACCTCGAGAGCGAAGAAAATCATAACGCTTTGCAATAATGTGATGGGAAGATATTGCCCCATCGTATTCGTTAATGCCTGTGAAACAAGGAGAGCAAAGAAGACGAGCCACATTTCAAGTATGGAAAACTTTGTCCACGCCGACCGCCCCCTCAAGATGCTAGCAATTGCGATGGATATACCGGTCAGTGACAGAATTATCCCTACTGGGAGTAACGGTTCCGGAAGGAACAGAATGATGAAGGCGAAGGTAATGGCCTGCCAGCCCACTGAGAAGACTTGAAGAATCCTCAAAGAATGAAGTGGGGAGCCTATGCGAATTTCCGTGCAAACCTCCTCCTTGATAAGACCCTTATCGAGGTATGCGGTGAGACCTCAACACATTTCGCAATTGAGGCGATTTGTCTCAAGTTGATTCTTCGTTCGGTTTCAAGGATCTTCCTAGCGAGAACATTGGATCGAGGCTCATCGCGTGTTGACGCTTCTATTGATGGCGTCACGCAAATTACACTATAGCCGGCAGCAGCCACACTTCTAACAACCTCAACAATCGCGTCGCCCATCAACGGCGAAATGAACGCAATGACAGACCTTGCCGGTAAAACTGCGTTGACGATTGTTTCGACCGCGAAATCGATTGGGATGATCGCACGGCCCGCTTTGGTTATTGTGAGGCCGCTCAGAATCCTCAGCAACTGGTGCCTTCCGAAGGCGGGTGATACCCATGTTCTTTCCGCTCCGTAAACCAACAGGCCGACACGGTTGCCTTGGAGAAGCAGCTGAGAACACAGCGAGGCAGCTAAGTTAACCTCGAGTTCTTCAGCGTCGAATGAGAACACACTTGATAGAACCGATTCAGAGCAATCTAGAGCAACTAACACATCAGTTACACGTTCCGTCTCGAACTCGTTTGTTACTAACCGCGCCTGTCTGGCGGAGGCTTTCCAGTTGATTCGGCGCAATTCGTCGCCTGGCGAGTAGAGCCTTAGTTCGAAAAATTCCGTGCCAGGTCCTACGCTCCTTGAGGGAACTGTTCCCGGCCACGGCCCAACTCTCCTCGCGGTTACATCGACCTTGCCCAGGTCCTCAACCTGAGGAAGAATCATGACTCTATCCTGTCCAGGGATTCTTAGTGAGAATTCACGAAAGCGCATCGGGTCCATGCTTGTAGCTTTCAATGGACCCAAAGCATACTGACCCCTTCTGGGGGCAGAAATCTCGTAGAAATGTTCGGTTCGTTCATGCGGTTTCAGTGATAGACTGAAGGCGTTGCTTCCGCTTTCAAGATGTAACGAGTTAGGAACCTGATCTTCGAGACGGAGCTCGTTGAGTTCGACGTTGAGGTTGTTTAGAATCTCAAGGGTTACCTTGATGGATTCTCCGCCGAAGGAGCGTAAGGGGTTAAGCTTCCTCGTTATTGTGAGGTTTGGGATTTGAATGTGTGAAAGAAGTGATGAGTAGAAGAAGGTCAGCGCGATTGGAATTACGAAGATTGTAAGCGCTGGTTGCCTGAAGACCAGTGCGAAGCCTATGAATAGATATGCTAATCCTAAGTACACTATGGCTTTCTTGGTGAGCGCCATCACTCTACCCTTGGGACCGGAACCTTACGCAATACTTCGGCAACAATCGCGGCCGAATCGAAACCGCGAACCCATGATTCGGCTTTCGGAATTATCCTGTGGCTAAGCGCCTCGATAGCAATACTCTTAGCGTCGTCGGGAATTACGTAGTCCCTGCCATCAAACGCGGCATTCGCCCTTGAAAGCTTGAGAAGAGCCAGGGTACCACGGGGGCTAACACCCACTTCAACTTGTGGTTGGGTCCGTGTTTCGCGGGCAATGTCGACCATGTATGATAAGACATCATCGTCAACATGCACATCTTCCACCGCGGTTTGCATTTCGATGATCGTTTCTGGACTTGCGACTGGTTCGATCACGAACTCGTCTTGTCTACGCGTCATCCTTCCTTTCAAAATTTGAAATTCCTCGCTCCTCTCCGGGTAGCCAACCCCAAGTCTCATAATGAAACGGTCTAATTGCGCCTCAGGCAACTGGTAAACCCCTTCAAATTCGATCGGATTCTCAGTTGCTACAACCATGAATGGGCTCGCTATTCTTTGGGATTTGCCGTCCAAGGTAACCTGGCGCTCTTGCATGGCCTCCAATAGCGCCGCTTGTGTCTTGGGTGGGCTTCGGTTGATCTCGTCGGCTAGGAGAATGTTGGTGAAGATGGGCCCCTTCCTAAGTTCGAAGTCTCCAGTTTTCTGATTGTAAACATACGTTCCGGTTATGTCAGCAGGCAGAAGGTCGGGGGTGAATTGCACCCGGGTAAAACTGCACCGTATGGTAGCAGCGAGACTTTTCGCTATCAAGGTCTTCGCGAGGCCCGGGAAGTCCTCGATAAGGATGTGCGAATTGGTAAGCATTCCCAATAGGATTTTCCGGAGAACTAGGTCTTTGCCTACGATAACGTTTCCGAGTTCGCGGTGAATCTGCTTGCAGGTTTCCGACACTGAGGTGACATTCAACGCGACCAGCTCTCAATTTTGGAAAGTATTTTCTCAAATTCGTGTTCGCTTAAAGGTTCGTCTCTCGGCTGATGACCAGTCAGGAGCTTGACCATCTCCTCGTCTTTCACAACATCTTCAAGGGTTTGCTTGTCAGTCTCAATGAGTTCCAGTATCTCTTTCTTCGACAGCATCGACCCTGCCGCAACGGCTCCCAACGCGAGTGATTTCAGGTACTCCGACAGAATTCGCAACGACCTTTTATCGTGCCCGTAGACCGCAGCATTAACAGTATCCGCAAGTTGCTGAAATTCGTCCTCCTTCTGTTGGAGTGTTCTCGACTTTCCCTTCTGCGTGGGAACTGTACGGGCAACCGAACCAAGTATTATTGCGGACGCCAAGAAGAAGATCAGGCCCAGCGCAAACCAGTCGAGCAGTTGTATTTGAGAGAGAAACACATCGAGAACGATAACCGCGCCTGCGAAGAACAGTCCTAGTTCCAGGATTTGGTTGGCTTGTCTGTTCATTTGTTGCCGCCAACATTCGCTGAAAGAGCTTGTTGCAGAAATTGCAAATGACTTAGTGCCGTGATTCGCTTCTCTTCTGAAATTTCGTGGTTACTGTATCTTGCCTCCTCAAAGAGGAACGTTAAGCCGGTGACGGCTTCCTTTCCAATTTGCAACTTCGAAGAAATGTTCTCAGCGAATTCCCTGGCCGTTTCTTCCGAGGCTGGTTCTAAGCCTGCGCTGGAGAGAACCTCGCACATTCTCTTGTAGCATTGAAGGATGATTTCATGGTATTTCATCGTTGATTTCAAACTAGTAATGGTTTCCTGGACGAGTTCGGCGGCTTGCTCCTTGACTTCAACCTGTGAATCAATGAAACGCATTCCTCTCGCTCGATAGGCCAAGCGTATTCCGCCCAAGATTAAGGTGAAAGACACCGCTACTATCGCGCCTGTAATGAGTATCCCGTAATAGAGGATTGGAGTCGTCGGAAGCAGCCCGGCGATGGGACCTAACTGGGGACGAGGTGCTGAAGTGTTTCCTATTCCGGAAATGCCTATCACGGCCATTCCTTGCAATCTGGTCAAGATTCGCTGCGGAAGACCGGTCCATATTGCAATGATTCCCAGACCGAATAGGGCCGCGTAGGCAGCAACAGTTAGCCAGAAGTTCGTTTCACGAGGCTTCGGTTCGCGCTGTAGCTTGAACATTGCAGCCAGGGCGGCGATGATTTGATCCCTGTTCACAATTAGCACGATTAGGTACCACGTCATGATGGTTAGGATAAGAACCGGGGCCAGCCCACCGAGTACGGGTGACTTTGGTACCGCACCAACAACAGACACAGTCAGGATCAATATCGTGGTCAATAGGACCGAAAGAACAATTGCGTTTTTTCCTGACATCGCCTATTACCTCATGCGGAAACATTGGCCTACCGTGGTACTGATTTGATTCTCATCAAGCGAGTAACCAGTTTCCAGACTTCCAAATGCACAGTTTTAGGGTCATTCTCACCGTCTATAATTTTCCAGCCATACCTTGTTGCCAGGCGCGAGTATGCGTTTCCAACCTCTCTAAGATACTGACGGTCGCCCTCATGAATATCCCTCTTCTCACGTTTCCTTCCAAATGATGTTGGCGGCGCGATACGAAGAACGAGCACCAAATCTGGCTTTGGTAAGCCATTCTCTAATGATTTAAGCCAAGCTAGTCGTAAACCGTGTGCTACGCCGTAAGCTAAGTTCGAGGGGCTGTAACGGTTCACAATCACGTTGTGCCCGTGACCAATTAAACGATTGAGTTCTTGCGCCCTTTCCCATTTGTTTGCCGCGTAGAGAAGATGTACAGCGTGGTAGTCCAGTTGGTTTCTTCCAGCTAGGTAGGTCCTCAATTGCTTACCTACCGGCGTTCGATAGTCAGGGAAATCCCAGACAGATGCAGGGTAGCCATTCCTCACTAGCCGTCTGGCTAAGAGCATCGCTTGGGTTCTCTTTCCTGACTGATCTATCCCTTCGAATGCGATGAGGCGCCCTCGAGTCACTTGCAATCTCTCTGCTTCCAATAGCCTACTTGCGTTTCTTCTCTTTCTTGCGTATTCTGTAGATGTCTAGCCAGATATTTTCGAAGCCTTGTACGAAGGCTACGTCCCAGACTCCATATTTCATAGGGCCGATTTTCGTTGGATACCCGGCATCATTCAGCTTCTTGAGCAACCCCTCAAAATCGTCGACTTCAAAGCCAAGATGATCCAACTCCTCTCCTTCTCGAAATGGGCCAGCAACTGGGCTGTCATCAGTGTACCAGTTCAGTTCCAGCCAATGTTTTTCACCCTTACTGACTAAGTTGGCGAATTCGCCCTTTGTCCAATTGGCCTTAACGCGCGACCGTAACGTCATTCCAAGATATTTCGTGAAAAATGCAATTGCTCCGTCGAGATTACGGACACGGATGCCTGTGTATCCGAACCTGGGTTTCATTTGCAGGCCTTCAGAAGGATCTGGAGACGAGGAACTCAGCGATTGAGGCCAAGTTGCTCCTGGCCTCAGACATTGAAAGCGTATTGAGAGCAGTTAAGGCGTTTGCCAAGTACGTTTCAGCTTGGGATTTGGCGTACTTGATTGAATCGTACTTCTCGTAGAGACCGATTACTCTTCGTATTTCGCTCTTAGTGATGTTCTTCTTCCCAAGAAGGCGCGTGAAAATCTTCTTGTCCTTGGGGCTCGCTGCGATTAGTAGATGGGCGGCCATGACCGTCTTCTTGCCCTCACGAATATCACCGCCAATCTCCTTTCCGTACTCTTTAGCGTCACCTGCCACGTTCAGTATGTCGTCCACAATCTGGAATGCAATTCCTACCGTTTCACCAAACTTACCGAGCGTCTCGAGTTGTTCCGGTGAGCTTCCTCCGGCAATTGCACCGGCTTCGGTGGATAACGCCGTGAGGGCGCCTGTTTTGAATCTGAGAAGCTTGATTATCTCTTCTTCTGTGAATTGCTTGCGGCGCCACATGCTGAATTCAAACGCTTGCCCCCAAGTTATTCCGTAGGCGCGCTCCGCAATTTTCGCGACAAGCCGCTGGCAACGCTCTGCCGGAATTCTGCTCGCGTCAGCGATTTCGAATACCTTGATGAGCATTGCGTCCCCCGCGTTAATGGCGGTTGGGACACCGTATATCCTGTGTATGCAGGGTTTTCCGCGTCGCAGTTCGCTTTGGTCTTCGATGTCGTCGTGGACTAGGGTCATGTTGTGAAGAAGTTCGACCGCTGCGGCAGCGCCAATTGCCTCCTCCATCTTTCCCCCGACGCATTCACAGCCTAAGAAAGTCAACGCTGGTCGGATACGTTTCCCGCCTCTGTCAAGCAGATCCCAAACCGAAGCGTAGAATTCCTGCGGGTCTCCGTTTCGCGGCAGGTGCCGCTCCAATTCAGTTTCGACGTCCGCTTTGTACTGCCCGAGAATTTCGAGGACCGGTTTCATGTTGAAGCAGAATGTGCAACGTTGTTCTTCAAGTCATCTATTAGACTCCAGCAAGCGTGACCAAAAGGTCTGTGATGAAACCGGCGAATATGCCAAAGAAGAAACCCGTCATCAAAATATCGTTCGCTGCTTGTCTTCTACCAGCGTTGTACATCAGCATCGTAACGTAGACTAATGCACCTCCAGCAACGCTTAGGAAGAATATGTATGCGACGGGTGAGGACCAGAGGCTACCGAGCGCGGTTCCGATGAATGTTGGGCCTCCACCAACCAAACCAGCGAGCGCGAGAAAACGAAGACTCGGCCTCTTTGTTAGGCCCGTTAGGGGAGCTGCAATGCCGAACCCCTCCGTTGCATTATGCGCGGCGAACCCTACTACCAGAACAAGTGCAAGTCCTATTGCTCCCTGCGTGTATGATTCGCCGATTGCTAGTCCTTCGCTGAAATTGTGGGCCCCGATACCTATGGCAATCATCATTGATAGTCGGTAACTGTCAACCTGTTGGACCAGTTGTAATTCCTGCTTTTCTAGGGCATGGTTTCCGTTTCGTGATGTTGCACCGTTCAACGGGGATTGGACAAAGCTTTGCTTCATGTAACGGGTTCCGTAGAACGTGAGTCCTAGTAGCCCGACTGCCAATCCGCCGAACATAGCGAGAAGTGATAGCGCCGCATCCGCAGTGTGAGCCGAGCCGGCGAAGGCGCTTGTGGTTACTTCTTCCGCGGACTGCCAAGCGTGACTTAGAACGTCCACTGTGAGAAATATCAGAATACCAGTCGCGACAGCGTTCAGGAACCCCTTCTTCTTCTGGCTCATGCCCCCGATCGCGGCGAGTGGCAATCCCAGAAAAATCGTCAGGCCAGCGAATGCGCCAAGTAGGAGAACTTCAGGATAGCTGACCAATGTAGGGTGTCACGCTACGCAATATGACATACGGCATACTTAAGCTTCTTCACACTAATCGAATCGACGAAGTTAGCAGATCGTTCTAGGCTCCAGATTGTGGTTTGTACTTTGAGGTGAGCACTCGTCTAATCTCTTCTGAGATTTTCTCCCCAATTCCCGTTATTGACATTAGCTCCTCTTGCGAAGCTTGGAATACGCGCTCGACGGTCTGAAACGAACTGAGCAGTTTCTCCGCCCGGCTACGGTCGATGTTTGGCAAGCTGGCTACGATGAATTCCTGTTGCTCTTCGATAGTTGACGGCTTAGCCGCTGTCATTATCCGTGGGGTACGTTTATCCTGAATCTGCTCGCGCCTAGCTATCGCGAACATTAGTTGAGCGGCCTCAGAAGGTTTCTGAGCCCAAACAATGGGAATTCCATAATCTACCAGGAGGCTAGCGTAGGCCCCCATCATTGCTTCAGGCCGCACACGACCTGACCCCGCTAGAGTCGCGCCTTCCACAACGATGACTGGTTTCGCGTAGGATTCCTTGAGTTTTGCTGCCTGCTGGAACAGCCTCCCGTCAATTATTGATGACGCAAAGTCTTCCACATCTTTCCGTTCTACCACAACGCGGTCCGAGAGAACAAAGTCGCCTACGTCTAACGTCTGGGATTTTATGAGCGCACCTAGTTTTGCTAATTCTCTTGTCACTAGAGCGCCAAGCTCCCTAGAGTCGGCCACGATTGTTATTTCTTCCAATTTCCTTTCCTTCTCATTTGTTGAGATGTATTTCTCCATTCTTACTTGGTCCGGGGCGTACTCCTTTTGGGTACTGATGAACTGCCTTATCGCAGCGGCCATCTGGCGTTCTCTCCGCTGCGATATCCAATAATAGGCTTCATCGCGAGTGCCTTTCGCCATCAGAATTATTGCTTCACCAGGACCTTTTCGTCCGGTTCTTCCCCGGCGCTGAATGTAGCGTATAGCACTGGGGACAGTGTCATAGAAGACGACCTCATCGCACTCCACTATGTCGAGGCCCTCCTCGCCAATTTGGGTTGCAACAAGAACGTTGAATGTGCCGGACCTGAAATCGTCGAGTATCGCAGCTTGCTTCTTCTGAGTTAGGCCGCGATCCCTCGTGCGGGATGCTTGCCCGACAAGGCGTACCGCGGATACGCCTTCAACTTTGTTTAGAAGTTCAACAAGCCTTGTAGCTGTTGTTCGGTAATTAGTGAAAACCATGATGCGGCGTGCTCCTCTGCCGAGGGACGCGCGTATTGCTTTGATTAGCTCGGTCACTTTTGGGTGGTCGGCTTCTTTCGCCACCACATCGTTCACGATTGTAGCTACTCGCTTTATTCTGGAGTCGTCGAGAATCATCTTCAGCGCTGGAGAGGACCGTTTCCTGGATTTCTCCTGAAGTCCATCCAAATGTTCCTTTACCGCTGGGAAACCTTGCGTCTCAAGAAATTCAATTGCCCGAATTGCGTTTATCGCCGCATAGACCTGACCCAGGTAGGCTTTGGCGTCTCTATTACCCCTCGCAACATCTCCCAGTATCCTCTCCCTGGCAGCAAGGACGTCTCGTAATCGTATCCTGTCCATAGCTGCCGTTTCAAGATAACCGTGGTCCCGAATTGACCGCAATTTGCCCCGCAAGAAGGCCTCCAGTTCTCGCTTAACTTCGTAGAATATTCGCGGAAGATCAACGGTAACCCACTTCACCTCTATTCCGCCAACGTACGATCTAACGTCTTCACTTTCGATTGTCCGTGCTTCGACCCATTCCATGTGAAGGTTCTTGCAAATTTCGCGAACATCCGCTTCGCTAGAGCCTGGCGATGCAGTTAGTCCGAGTATGAGGCTGTCGTTGGTTGCCGCGTATTGATCCGCGATGAATCCGTATGGGTAATCGCCGACTCCTCTGTGTGCCTCGTCGAAGATTATCAATGAGAGATTGTCGAGTGGAATTTTCCCTGTGAGAAGGTCGTTCATGAAGACCTGTGGAGTGCAGAGTATCACACGTTTTTTCCAATCATTCACTCTTTCGGCTGGCGCAACTTCACCTGTGAGCCAGACCGTCGATTGCGCGTCGATGTTGAGCAGCTTCTGAAAGGTCCGGTAATGTTGTAATACGAGAGGCTTTGTTGGAGCCAGCATTACAACGCCTTTGTTTGGAAAACGTCTGAGTCTTTCAGCAGCCACGTAAGCCGCGACTATCGATTTCCCGAGCCCCGTTGGCAAGCAAACCAGAGTGTTCATGTGAAGGGCGGTGCGGGCTATGGTTTCTTGGTAGGTACGCCGATCAATGGAGTTGAGTCTCAGTAATGAATTGGAACTGAAGTCTAGAGGCATGTACTGTGCGCCCTACCCGCCGGGCTGAGTATGAAACCTATTGAGGAGCGTATAAGTCACGGGGTAGAACCCGTGTTCGACTAACGCAACCGAGCCCTTAGGACGGAGCCGTTGCTGAGCAAATGGGCCTAAGTTTGTTTCGCGCCGCATGCGCCACAGAACTTCGCGGACGCTGGAAGCTCGGCCCCACAACTCATACAGAACCTTTTGACCTCCGCGGGAGGCGGCGGTGCGGGAACTGGTGCAGCGGCACCACAGGTTGGGCAGAATTTGTGTTGTGGTTGAAGTGGAGTTCCGCACGAAGCACAAACTAAACCACTAACGGCGCTTGGTTGAACTCGCCGCTCTTGCGGCGCCCCGTCATTATAGAGCAACCCAAGCGACCTGAAGACGAAGACACTTAGGATGGGTGAGATTACGGCGGAAATCACCCAACCTACGTAAGGTATCAACCCAGCTACCCCACCCAACACTATGGTAATAATGACCAGTACAACTATCCATCCGATGTACTTTCCCCAACCGATACTACGAATAATGCCAATTATTTCGCCGAAAGCGAAGGCTTTCCCGAATTTCCCGGTCTTCAACATGTGAGCCATACCGACAGCGAGCAAAAGCAATAGAATGATTGCTGATAGAACACCAACTAACAATAAGACCGCACCAGCCCCACCAAGCATCACGCTCGGGACGACCACACTACCCTGCATGGAGAGCAAACCAGCAAATAGCGAAGCTCCACCCGTCGCGATAAGGATTATTGGAATCAACATGTAGATCAGCGATGCGAAGAAGACTTTCGCACCGTCGACGAACATTTCGCCGTACCTTTCGAGTTTCGGCGGCACTTCAGTACCTGGGGATTCCCTTAGCACTCTAGCGGCATACCCAACCACGATCCAGTTTACAATGGGTATGATGTCGAGTACTATGAGGATTATGAGCCTCCCGCCATCGCTCAGCAGTCTCTTCGCGAATTCGAAGCTGTTGCTCAGATTTTCGGTAAGGTTCAATCTAATGGACCTTCATGAAGAATCGTTTGCTGTTACCTACCCTTACCAGAGTAGAGTATTCCAAGTGACCTAAAGAAGAAAACTGCAACGGCGGGTGAGATGATTGCTCCGATTAGCCACCCCAACAAGGGGATTACAGTAGTTAGGGCGCTGACTAGGGCCGCTATGATGGCCACAAGAATAACCCAGGCTAGGTATTTACCCCACCCAATTCCACGAATCACGCCCAAGATCTCTCCGAACGCGAATGCTTTGCCAAATTTCCCCTTCTTGATCATGTGAGCAATAGCCGCGCCCAGTACAATTAGTGCCAAGAAAGCGAGGATCACTCCCACTACTAGCAGGGCGATTCCTGTGCCACCGAGAACGAACATTCCGCCCGCTTCCGCGGGGCTCGCCGTTCCAGAGAACATGCTACCCCCCATAAACATCCCTGAGAGAAAAGAAGCGATGCCCACTCCAATCAGGAGCAGAGGAACGATCATGTAGATGAGCGAAACGAAGAAGACCTTTGCGCCTTCAATGAAGAGGTCTCCGTAGTCTTCAAGCTTGGGGGGGGTCTTACCTCCAGGAGCCTCCTTTAACACTCTAGAGGCGTAGCCGACGACAATCCAATTGACTATTGGGATTATGTCTAATATGATCAGGATTAGCAGTCTACCTCCGTCGCTGAACAATTTCTTGGCGTAATCGAAACTGTTACTGAAATTATCACCGATGTCCATTAGAGTGCACTTGTGAGAGCGAAGCGCCGTCAGAGCATATAAAATGGTACGAAAGTCAACCTCCAACGGCATGGTGTTCTTCTTTGGACGATCGAGATTACTCAGAGTTCTGATTCCTGAGCCGCCTCAACTTCTCTATTGCGCCCAGCCAAATAGTCAGGGCGTTACCGTAGGCAACTAATTTCTCTAGGTCCGTCTCATTTTTCATCGCCATACTGACCTCACGAATTTTGGATAACAAGGTCTGTTCGGAGTCTTCGAGGACATTGTCGGTCATCAATCGTGTCTCTTGTTCAGCCGACTCAATGATTACCACTGGTTTGTTGCATTTCGGGCAGAAGGTTTCCTTGCCCTTCCGAAAGAGTGGAGTTCCGCACTCGGGGCAAGTCTCGGATAGCATTGTCGCCCCTGACTTGAGGAGTTCAGCCATCTTCTTGACTTCGATGCTCACGGCCGTAGACCATGGAAGAGTATGGTAAACCACTATTACACCTTGCTGGCGACCAAGAGAGATCGATACAAGGGCGAACCGCTCGTTGAGAAAGACTTTAGATATTGCCTTCGAATGAATCTGATTGAAAGGTCGCCTGTCATGCGGGGGGGTCTGCTATGTCAACTAAGGTCAAACGCAAAGAGGAATACGAGGGCCGAATTAAGCAGGCGCTGGGTGTTCTAAACGAGGTTTCTAACGATAATACGACCCCTCGCAATATCCGCCGTGCGGCAAAGAGTGCGATGGATATGCTTCAGGTTGGGGATCTAAGTATCGGCGTCCGCGCCGCGAACGCAATCTCCATCCTAGATGACATAAGCCAAGACCCAAACATGCCGCCTTACACTCGAGTGAAGATTTGGAACTCCGTAAGCCTACTCGAAGCCATCAAGGATTGAGGTTACAGGATAATCTTAATTAGCGCATCTAACGGTCGGGCCGCCTCTTAAGGCAGTCATTTCAGACGGTTCCCCGCAATGGAAACAGCCGTGAAGACGTTTAACATTACGAAGACTTTCGGCGACTTCACAGCGGTTGATCATATTAATCTTGAAATTAAACAGGAAGTTTTTGGTCTCTTAGGTCCTAATGGAGCAGGAAAAACAACCTTAACGCGCATGTTAACAACAATTCTGTTGCCTACCGAGGGCACGGCTACGGTCGCAGGTGCGGATATTATACACGAAGCAAACACGGTACGTGAGCGCATAGGAGTTGTTACACAGGCATCAACCTTAGACAATGAGTTATCGGCGCTTGAAAACATGAATCTATACGGGAAATACTACGGCATGTCTCGCAAGCAACGTCAAGAAAGAATACCAGAACTCCTCAAAGTGGTAGAGTTACAGGATCGAGACAGAATTCCCGTCAGAAGTTATTCAGGAGGGATGAAACGTCGCCTAGAAATTGTAAGGGCCCTTGTCCATGAACCTGAAGTCCTATTGCTTGATGAACCCACCACAGGTCTCGATCCTCAAGCCCGTGCCGCAGTTTTAGAATACATTGAGAGAATTCATGAAGATCACGGCATCGCGATTTTGGTCACAACCCATTACCTAGATGAAGCGGAGAAACTTTGTGATAGAATCGCAATCGTGGATCACGGCAAAGTAGTTGCCTTAGGAACACCAACGGAACTAAAGCGGAAGGTTTCAGGAGGCGACGTAGTTGAAGCCAACTTTTCAAACCTCCCTGATGCTGCTCTCAAGGCGTTAGAAAGAGCAGAATTCGTTTTGCAAGTCAAAAGGCGGGATAGTGGCTTAACGATTCTAGTGAAGAATGGTGCGGAAGCAGTTCCGAAGATAGTTGGACTCATTGACTCCAATGGAGGAAAACTTCGGACAATCACTCTGCGAGAGCTTACCTTAGATGATGTTTTCCTGAACTTTACAGGCCGGAGTCTGGGAGATTGAAAGGCAGTTTAGCCGTATGTGAGCGAGATGTTCGAAGATTCCTTAGGCAACCATTCCTCATCCTCTCGACGATTGTTGGACCATTACTGACTTTGGTCTTGCTAGGGAGCGCGTTTGGCGGAGCAATAACGCATGCACCAATCGCAATCGTACAAGAAAGTTATGGCCCATTTTCATCGAATTTCATAGGCATTTTACGGAACCAACAAAGCTGCCAAGTCGGCGTATTAAATTGCCAGAATTCCTTTCAGATGACATACGTTTCCGATATGGATGTGGCACAGCAAATGCTCCGAGAAGGCCTCGTCAAAGCGATAGTTCACATTCCCGAAGGTTTTGACACATCATTAAGTGAGAACTCGAAAGTCATCCTTACAGTAACGTTAGATAATACTGATCCATTGAGTGCTGCCGCCATTGGACCTGGAATTGCCAAGGCAAGTCAACAGCTCTCATCTCTAATACAAACATCAACCGCAAACGGCGCAATCGTAAACGTCGATTTAGAGAATGCTTACAGAACCTTCTTGTACATTGAATTCATGGCGCCCGGAACGTTTATTCAATCAATCATGTTCGTTTCAATCATCGCGGGTGGCGTTCAACTCGTAACCGATAAAGAAAGAGGAATAATCGAGGGATACTTAGTCACACCTCTGAAGAAATATGAAATCATCCTTGGTGTCCTGCTTGCAGGAGTCATTAAAGCGCTCATCTCATCGATCGCACTATTTTTTTTAGCCATCATAGTGACAGGCATTCGCCCCATGAGCATCTGGCCAACACCAGACCTGATAGGAATAACACTCACAATGTTCACACTGGTCCTCACCTCACTAGGACTTATCGCTATGATGACCGCCTACGCGGTGAGGTTTTCGTCAGGCGACATTTACAGGGTTTCATCATTTCCCATCAACTTGACTCTGTATTATACAAGCGGCGCGATATACCCACTGGACGGATTTCCCACTTGGATGAAGGAGATATCGGTAATCAACCCAGAAACCTACGCGGTTCATGCCCTACGACTCCTGATGTACAATGGGGCGGGATTTGCGGCGGTCGCAGGCGACTTCGCCTTCTTGGGGGCGTTCACTGGCTTGATGCTGATATTATCGCAACTCGCGTTTAGACGCGGATTGTAGTCAAATCGCGATAGCCAATCAACCGATTCTTGAGCGCAACCTTAAAGCCCAGCTGCCAGGTTAAGAAAGGAAATATAGATTAATTCTCGAAGCGCAACCTTAAATCCCGTCTACTCGGAAGTCACAAAAGGATTAGAAGAGGAAGCCAATTTGAAGGTTCGGATTGCCATAATCGTCGCCGTCGCCTGCCTACTCGCCGTTGGTGCTTCCGCACGGTATGTTATTCCTACCGTCAATGCGATTGGGCTCGCTAATGTTGTCGTAACAAGTGTCTATTGGGGCACAAACCCAATGGACCCCACCACAGCTCATCCCGGGGACGTCAACGCTCAACTTTCCATCATAATAACCAATGTGGGAGATGATGTAGCACGTGGAGTAAATGCCACTCTCTTAATCGGTCCACCATTGACGTATACCTACTATGCGGGTGACACTCAGTATAACTCGAGTTCAACATCGAAGGTAGCTGGCGACATGGCAGCTGGAGCAAGTTTCACGCTTGCCTATACGGTCAGCGTGGATCCGAATGCGAAACAAGGAATCTACCGTTACGACCTTCAAGTCTCATACAAATCTGCACGCGAACTTCAACAAATCAACAACGACCTCATGGTAGATGTCCCGCTTTGGAAAGGGGAACTCCACATTCAGAACGTTGTTACAGTTCCAACGAAGGTCTACCCCGATAGCAAACAAGTCGCCGTTAAAGTCTTCATTGTGAATTCGGGGAGGGGCGAAGCCAAAGACCTGCAACTCCGATTAGCCCTAGCGCCTCCGTTCACAGCATCCTCAAGCGGCTCTGACAGCATATACGTGGGAAACATACTATCTGGACAGACGGCGGAAGCTGACTTCGTTGTAGACGTGGCGGCCGACGCGCAGTTCGGCCAGTATGAAGTTGTGTTAGGCGAACAGACTGGTAATAACCTAATCCCGATCGGACAGGTGCCGCTATATTTGGCTGAGAAAGTGAATTTCGACATTGTAAGCGTCACACCGACTGGAGTACACGCGGGGGACTCGGGCGATGTGATTAAGGTTGAGATAAAGAATGCAGGGTCCGTGAAGGCGGACTCTGTTAGAGTAGAAATGCGAGTTGGCAACTTCTTCACAGGGACCCTAACTGATTTCCTAGGTACGATGCTTGCGGGGGAGACCAAAGTCGCATTCTTCACAGTAGACATTGACAGCAAGGCTCAGCCGGGGCAGTATGCTTTGGACCTGAGGTTTGATTGGACACAGGATAACAACTCCCTCGACAATACTCAAAGCATCACCTTGACAGTTACGTCACCCGGAGTGCCAACCTCCCTGATCATCGTGGCCGTGATTGTAATCGCTGGCGCCGGGGGTTACTTCTTCCTCCGAAGGCGTAGAATGAAAGCAGCAGGGTCTGCGAAGAAATGAAATGAGTTGTGGGAGGAACACCCAGTTCGGAGCAGAGAGAGGTTTGGCTCGACGATGGGTCACCGTAGTGCTCATTTTAGCATTGGCAGCGAGCCTCCTTGCTCCGGTTTATGCCCACACCACTCTTGGTGACCTGAATGGTTCGAACCCGTACTTCAGGTTCAACGACCATGAACTGAACCCGACAAACACATTCGGGAAAGCACACGTGCCCGGTCCGCTCGGCTACGTGTGGCCGGGAAGTGGTCTGAACATGTACAGTGGGAATCCATCTAACCCACCAGGGTATCAATCTCCCTACACAAACTTTGAACAACCATTGCAGGAAGCCGCTGGCGCATACGCACCAGAGGGTGCAATTCTAACCTCGACCCCCGACCACGATAGCGTCGGCGATCTAATCTTTGCCATCAACTTCTCCCAACCGCTCGCATACCTGCACCCGGGCGACTTCAAGTACTCGACACTAGCTTTGTACATCCCAGCTCCCGTATTCGATAAGACCGGCACTATCGTCCAGGATGGTTTTGAGCCCGCCGCTGGCGTAAACTGGGATAACGGAGAGAACACCAACATAGTAACCACGATCACGGACAGTTACGCAGACATCTTTGTGACGAGAGCGGACAGAAACGATCCCTTCGAACCTGGCTCATGGATCGTATTCATCACAGCTCCAAACAACATAACATTCACCGCCGCGAGAGGTTGGTCAGAGTGGTATTACCTTCGCATTAACCAAATGAGAGCGCCCGAAGTTGCGGGAAGGTATTTCTTCAAAATGTTTCTTGACAATCATTTTCCCGTTCACAGACAAGGTGCCTTTCCGAAGCTGATAAACAGCACAATGCCCATGGAGAACTGGCCTGTGCTCCTCGTCAAGGGAGAGGTTGACCCGGCTTTCATATCGGGAACAGTTAGGTTCGGCGACCAATCGAACCCAAGCTTATACGGGCTTCCGCTGAACCTCCCCGGAAGAGTTAGGGCGGTGGGGGTTGCAACTAATCCCGTAACGGGCATATCGACTGGACGAGCGGTGCAGGCTTGGGGTTACTTTAACGCGACCTCGCAGGGTCACTTTGAGATTGAGGGTGTCGCTCCCGGAATCTATGACATTTACGCTTCCGCCGCAGGCTTTCCTGAGCAACAGATCGCGGCGAACATTCGGGTTAACCGAGGTCAATCCTTACGGTTTGACGGCTATTTGCAGGCCGGGCCCCAGGTTGGAGGACGAATCTATTCGAAGGGGTTATTCGGGTCTTTTCCGTGGTCTGGTCAATTGCCGATTACAGTGGTGATTTACAATAGTAACACGTACGACACCGATAGCATCGTCACATATTCCCCGGCAAACCTGACCCACGCACCATTCACATCATACTTGACAGGGAATGCGAAGTTCGCCGGAAATCGATTGGCCGCACCAAACCACCCTAGGTCAGCAGCTTTCCCATGGGAAGGGCCACTCGGTTACTACGCCCTCACAGTAGGCCCGAATTTCAAAGACCCGTTCGGCATTTTCAACGGCGTTGGGCCTGCGCAACCGTGGTGGGTGGACCCGTTAGGCAACGCGAATCCAGTGACTTCCCTCGGTTCTACCAGCAGCGATTTTGTCTTCCAATTTGGCGCGAAGGGGGCGTACGGTGTACCAGCCAAATTCTCCGGGATGGTACCGCAGGTCTTCGCAACCTGGACTGATAGTCTCACGCCAGGAATGTATTATGTTCGTGCATTTGTGAACGGATATGTTCAGACGTCAGTTGATGGAACGCAGCTCATCGATTACGCTTTCCAAGTCCCTGCAAACAGTTTCTCTACAAACGTGTTCCTTCCCATCGACTTACAGAAATCATCAACCATCAGTATCACAGTCCACTTCCACGACCAAGCTGGAACGCTTGTAGACGCACCAATCGGAGGCCCAGACCCGGCGAGATTCTTGATTGTGGAGGCATACGCGAGCGATGGAAAATTCGCCGCCCTCAATTTCACACAAGTCACCTCCACCAGCAGCGAAGCCACCATAACATTGAACGGGTTGGGGATGGCTGGCCCAATTTCTGGCCTAATTTCTCCAGCTGACCCGCGAGCATCCATAAGGTACTCACTCGCCAGGTATCGAGACCTATTCGATTATGGCCTGCCAACTGACACGTACACCCTTCGAGTTTACATGCGTGGATATATCCAGGCATTGCCTCCAGCCACCACCTTCGATTACTTGGACCAGCCGCTGACAACAACCGTCTCAATCGGAATAGGGGCACCGAGCGTAAGCACCCATATGTATCGGGGGGGCGAAATCAACACAACCCTCTTCTCCGTCGACTGGGAACAACCCGCCACCGCGAAAAACTGGGTGTGGAATAGCGCCTCTGTTAGCACACTGGTATACGATGTTTCATCTAAGAATTTCATCGACGTGATTTACTTCTGGAATTCTAAGATCAAACAATGGGTTCTGCCCACCCAGAATTCCAAATTCACAAACCTGCCCTGGCCGGGTTGGCAGACAAACTTTGGTCCAGGAGCCAGCCTGCTCGTAACCAACGGTTCCACGCTAGTCGACAGATACGGCCCTGACTTACCGAGTTTGACATCACTTGACCCAGCTCAGGATGAGGCGACAACCGTGTTTCTCGAAGAGAATTTCCGTACAGGCTTTCTGTACAGCTCCAGTTCTTACCGGCAGAGTTCATTTCGTTCTTCTTTGGCCATCTATCCCGGAGTTTACGCTTTGAATGCTTGGACTTACGGCTATGTTCAAGACAATGTGGCCAGCCTCGGCGATTTGGGCAATGTGATCGTCTCCGTTTCATGGTTGGGGTCGCAAGCTGATACAAACATTCAATTGATTGTCGGCCTTAATTTGACGATAAGCATGGTCTTCAAGACAGAGAACACCTTCTCAGGAATTCCTTACAATTCTTCAGTACGGATTCGAGTTTTTGACGACGGAGACACGCTGATCGCAGCTGCCACAGTATTTGCCGACGCGGGCACGCTAGCCTCCAAATCCAACGCTGGATTCTTCGCTGACGGAATAAAGCTCCTTCAGCGACCGGTCCCCGCGGGGACGAAGACACTGCAATACACGAACCTAGCAGGACTCTTCAGCTACGTTGAGCCGAGCACAGGGCCGACCAGCTTGGGCATATCTGCCGGCGTGCGTAGCGCCACACTGTTCTCCCCCGATCATGGAATTTGGGGTTCCTCCAACCACCCCGGCGCGTATAGGGGCGGATGGACCGTCATGGTCGACTTTGTGAACTGGTCTACATTGACTAACAACTACCCGCCCGTCCCAGCCCTCTTGCAAGGTGAGTCGCCCTACTTCTATCCATACAACCACCTCGGCCCGTACAGACAAATGACGTACACCAAGATTTCGAATGCACCACAAGGCGGCGAGGCTTCAGCTGAATTTGAGCTAGATTTGAGAGGTTATGTTAGTGGAATAGTTCTCGGAATGGATTGGGACCACGACGATCGGACGGCGAGCTGGACTAGCATTACGTTCGCTGGACAAGGCGCAAGTTTGTACTGGTACACGTGGGATGGGTGGTTTGATGGCTACCTCGACCCTGGCAGTTACCACGCAACCTTTACCGAGTGGACAGGCGCGAATCAGGGGCATTTGTCTCGCTCCCTAGACCTCGCAGTGTCCCAAGGTCAGGCGAGTAGCATAACCAACGTAATACTTGACGAAAGCGGTATCCCAATTCCAGAAATCTCCAGCTACTTCGTACTCATCTTGGCTGCGTTCACAGCCTCCTTAGGCGGACTGTATTTCGTCCAAAGGCGTAGAAACAGAGACTGACCAAGCGCAACTTACATCGTGCGTTTCGACAACATGATTGCGATCGGCATCAGAACTAGGCTCCCCAACAGTAGGATAAACAAATCACCGGCGATTGCGTCGAACCCCAGTCCGAGATAAATTACCCGCCGAAGAGCCTCATTCCCGTATGTCCAAGGCAACGAGTAAGCGATAGCGCGACCCCCTGATGCTAGTGTCTGCGGGGAATTTGTCGTACCAGCCAAAGTGAAAAGAGGAAAGGTCATCGCTATTTCCAAAATCGTAAGCGTAGATGAGCCTTTAACCCTAGAAGACAGGGTCAAACCAACAGAAAGCGTGAAAATTGCGATGAGACAGGTTGTCAAGAAAATCAGTAGGATATTTCCCCGAATAACCAGGCCTTGAAGCCTGAAAATTACGAGCATTAGCGCCGTCCGAAGTATAGTTAGCAGAACGGTTGAGAACATTTTGCCAGAATAGATGGAAAAAATGCTTATCGGCGACAAAATCAAACGAGGGAAAGTACCTCGCTCACGTTCCCTACTTATGGCATTCACAATATCATCAAACGCGCCTAGTATGGCGATCATCCCAAGAAAACCCGGTAGAATGGTGTCACCTGAGGGCGGGCGGCCTGACACGGGCCTGGTAATGATTTCAACGGGTGAGGCTTTCAGCTGGAGACTCGATTCACCTAAGAGGGCTTCGTTAAGCAGTTCCTGAGAAGCTCTGTTCATTGACCCAATGATTATGGTCGAGGAAGTAATCCTCGAGTTATCTGTCTCGACAATAACGAACGCCTGCCCATGGATTAAATCATCTCCAAAACCCTTTGGAATAATAGCTGCCCCAAACGCTTGGCCAGAGGAAACAGCATTGTACGCTTGATCTTCTGTCTGAACAAGCTGGGTAACTCTGATGAGGGGCGAGGATGTCAACTTGTCAAGGAGAAGGGCAGAGGCCGGAGTGCCATCAAGGTCAGCCACGACCACCGGGATGTTGTAACTCGTAGCGCTGAAGGCCTGAGATATTACGATGAATATGCTGATTAGAAGAATTGGGAACATGATCGTAAGGATCAATGAAACCGGATCGCGCTTCAGCTGCCTAAGTTCTTTCACGCTTATCGCGACAGTGTCGCGGACCAATTCCTTCAAGTGGAAAGCCTCTCCCGCGACCGAACTAGCATAACGTAGGATAGCCCGTAGAATAGGAGAGCGTAACCAACCATGAATTGAAGGTCGGTCGTAAGGGATAGAACAGGGGTCCCGAGAAGTATTGTGCGCTTGAGCGCGTCGAATCCATAACTGAAAGGCAAGAGGATTGAAATCGTATGAGATACTCCTTGCAATAGTTCCCTATCGATTATAAGTCCGCTAAAAGCGAAAAGTGATAGTATCAAGAAGAACTCGAGAATGACCACTGCCCTCGCGCCCACTTTCAGAGCTGAGACGACGAACCCGAGCCCCATGGTTACTAGGGCAAGTAGAAGAGACAAACTTAGGAGCGTTATGAGATCCGTGTTTGGCTTCGCCCCGTAGACGAAAACAGCAAAACCTAGCACTATGAACGTGCGCAACGTGCTCAGCAACAGGTCGAAGATTGTTTTCCCAAAGAGTATTGAACCGATGCTTATGGGGCTGAGAAGCATTCTGGCGTAAGTCCCCTCTTCACGCTCTCGAGCCATACCACCGGCAATCTCGTAGAAACCGGCAAAGATCTGCACGATTCCAAGAACAATCGTCAGCCCTACGTTGAAACCTGCGAAGGCCGTCCCTTTCTGGATAATCTGAACCGGAAATAGACTGGTGTTAAAGCGAAGCGGTTGCACTTCTAGGTTCGGGTCAAAGTTCTGGATGTCATTCTTGAGAGCGGCCTGAATTTGATCTGACACGCCTGGTTCACTGTCATCTGTGTAGAGTATAATGCGCGCCGTGTTATTGTTCGCCAAGTCGGCTGCGAAGCCTTTGGGTACGACGATGGCGGCATAGATTCTACCTCTCCCTAACGATGCGATTGCGGTCTGTTCTGTGTAACCTTGAACCAAGCGGTGAAAATCAGGAGAACTCACCAGAGTCTGCCATAGACGCCCTGAGGCGATTGAATAATCATTGTCAATGAACGCCATCCGAATGTCTGCAGTAGCAGAAAAATGCGTGCCGGCCCCTCCTTGCCCCGCGCCTAGGGATGCCGTGAAGAAGAATGGGAGGATTATGAGTGAAATGAGTATGGAAGTGCGGTTGCGCGTGAACCGTCGAAGATCGTTGGCTGCAACAGCCAACGAATCGATCATGAACCTACGTGCGGACAAAACTAGTCCGTACCAATCAAAGTTGGGAACTATTGGGGTAAGTCATTTCTTCTGAAGCGACTTTTCGAGAAAGCGGTCAATTTCCTCTTCGCCGCCAGTTAACGCAATGAAGGTATCCTCGAGGGTGGGTTCCTTGGTGTTGATTGACCTGATCTTGGCACCAGAAGAAAGCAATGCACCCGCAACCTCCTCAGCGAGACCCTCGTACTTCTCGCAGGTCACACGGAGTAAGGGTTCTTCGTAGGAGATTTTACAAACATCGGCTAAGCCGCGGACCTTGTTCAGTTGCGCTTTCGTTAAGCCGGGGGTAACGACTTCGACCGTGTAAAGCTCATTCACGCTATGTTTCAATTCGCTGGGGCTTCCGACCTGTACCAGCCGACCGGCAAAAATGATGCCGATGCGGTCGCAGATCTTCTCTGGCTCACCCATGTAGTGAGTTGTCCAAATCACGGTCACCCCCTCGTTGCAAAGATTTCTCGTAAAGTCCTGAAGAGCTATAGCGGACTGCGGATCCAGACCTGATGTGACTTCGTCCAAGAATAGAACTTTCGGCTCATGAAGTAGCGCGGCGCATATCATGGCCTTCTTAGCCCAGCCAGTTGACAGAGCGCCAACCAGTCGCTTTGCCTTCTCCCTGAAGCCGAACATCTCCATCAATTCATGAATTCGCTTTTCCGCCTTATTCCTCGGAAGCTCGTAAAGGGTGCTGAGTAGCTTCAAGTTCTCCTCGATGGTCAAATCCTTGTAAAGTGAAACCCCGTCGGAAACAACCCCGACCTCACGCCTTACTATAGCGGGTTCTTCGCGAATGTCATGGCCAGCCACAACTGCAGTTCCACCGCTCGGCTCAATAAGAGTGCAAAGCATCCGCACTGTTGTCGTCTTACCAGCACCATTCGGCCCTAGAAGGCCGAACAGTTCGCCGCCTTTAATGTCCAGGTTGAGGTTGTCGACGGCGACGAACTTGCCGAAGTTCTTGGTAAGGGCCTTTGTCGTTATCTCATTTTCAGGCATTACTTTCGCCGGGAAGTTTGAATTTACGAACGTGTTATCAGCTGAGCAACTAAAGAGGTTTTATGCGGTAACCTTACGCTTGAGCCGCAGGAGCGGAGGCGTGTTCGAAATTAGGAATCAACTCGCCTCAGGTTGAGTGGTGCCATTCCACTTCTCGCTTCCCCTCCCTATAGTTAGCTATCCGGGCGAGTACGAATAGTAGATCGGATAATCGGTTAATGTAAGGGACCATTTGATCGCTGATCTTCTCGACCTTACTCAAAGTGACTATACTTCGTTCGGCACGCCTCGCAACAGTTCTTGAGAAGTGAAGAATTGAACCTGCCTGACCGCCACCAGGGAGAATGAACACCTTAAGGGGCGGAAGCGCCTCCTGCAATATGTCGATCGTTCTTTCCAATTCGGTAATTCTCTCCTTCGTGATTCGCGGAATCTTTTCGGCTGGCTCTGCTGAAGCGAGATCCGCACCAGCGACAAACAGGTCTTGCTGAAGGCCCTCTAAGATGGTGTCAAGCTCCTTATCATCCAGGAAGGATCTGGCTAAACCTAGGATTGAATTGAGCTCGTCAACGTGCCCGTATGCTTGCACTCGGAGCGAATCCTTCGGGACGCGCCTTCCGCCAACTAGACCTGTTTCGCCCTTGTCCCCCGTTCGAGTGTATATTCTCGCCAATTTCGATTTCTCGCTGCTAAAGAGGCGAGACAGCAATTTAGAGGCGTTGGTACGTACTGACTGTGGCGAGTAGGATTGCAAATCGGTGTACTCTTGGACGAGGCCACGATACTCCCTGGCTTTGACTACATATTCTATGAAGTGAAACCCTCAAGCGGAAGAATTCACCAACCGCTTCCACAGGCATGGAACGTCGTAAACTGCTTCGCCGACAACACGATCAGCAAAACAAAACCTGAACTGATCGCAACCTCGAAAGGAGAAAGCGCCGTACGGGGAACGCCGAAACGTTTTCTATGGGATTGGATTTGCCCGAGCCGACATGAATACCGCGACTATTGCTTGAAGACTATCGAAGATATTGCAGGGCAAAACGTAGCAGGGATTCGTTTGGACAGCGTATGCTTTCCACGCGAAGGATATTGTGATTGCTCGATTTGCAGGGACTTGAGTGTGAAAAGCGGTAAGGACTTCCTAGAATGGCGTGCAAGTCAAATCGAGTCTTTTGTTCGTGCAGTCCGCAGTAGCGTCAAATGCAGCCTAGGCCTCACGTTGGAACCAGACCCTTGTTATGGGAAGGAAAGATTCGGTTTAGACCTCGAAAGACTAGTGCCCTACGTTGATTTCATTTCTACACCACTCTACATGGATTACTCGATCGTCTATTGGCTGGACATAATCGCGAACTGTTTTCGACGCAAGATATCGAAGCCTTACTTCATTGAACTTTACGCAGGGCATCCAAGAGCGTCTACGAAGCATCTCGTATCCGCATTGGCCGTAGCTTCTGGATATGCGGACTGCGTCGTCCTCTCGACGTATGAGGCGAGCATCGCTAAGGACCTTCAACGGGAAATGGCCCATAACAAACAAGTCGCGAAGTTCTTCGAGGAGCGTGAATGTACCGCCATGTTGGAGGTTCTGAATCGATGGCGGGAAATTCTGTGATATACCGAGTTGGATTACAGAAATTTCTGACCTTGGCGAAGAATTCCGGGATATCGGGAATTATTGTTCCTGACCTCCCGGTAGAAGAATCAAAAGATTACAAGAAGGAATGCGTTTCAGCCAACATCGACACCATCTTCTTGGCATCGCCCTCCACTCATCCGAACAGGCTCAAGCAGATTCTGGCTCAGACCTCGGGTTACCTCTACCTGATTTCACTATACGGTGTCACGGGTGTCCGGTCGTCAGTTGCTCAATCAGCTCTGACTCTAATCAAGAAATACCGCGGTGCAATGGCTGGTTCCGTCCCCCTCGCAGTGGGGTTTGGAATCTCTACACCCGACCACGTTAGAGCAATGATCCATGCAGGAGCAGATGGTGCGATCGTCGGAAGCGCATTCATTGAGATAATCAGGAAGAACCAGCGGAACCCCATTCATGCAGCCAAAAAATTGGAGAACATGGCCAAGGCCATGAAAAAAGCAACTTTAGGACCCAAATGATTCATACAGTGCCTAACCGCTGCGAGTCTAGGAAACGACGAATCCTGAGAAAAACAGCGTCAATCATAGCCTCGGTTAGCTTCCCGGTTTGAGTGTTCTGCCGGCTCGGGTGGTAAGACGCCGCAAGAGCTGGATATGGCTCCGGAAGCTGGTAGAAGGCGGCATGATGAAACCGCAACCCCTTGACCTTGAGCTCTTGCTCTCTAAGGAACCTGACGTACGTGTCGAAGGCGACTCGTCCGAGAGCTAAAATGACTTTGACGTTGGTGAGTAGCCGTAACTCCTGTGTCCAGTAACGCTCACACGTGCGAATCTCTAAGTGGGTTGGTTTATTCTTTGGTGGAGCGCACCTTACAATCGCGGTCATGTATGCGTCCAGTAGCTTGAGGCCGTCGCCCCGTCTGTTCGACATCGGCTGGTTAGAAAAGCCGTGCCGGTGCAATGCGGCCATTAGAAATTGGGCCGAACCATCTCCCGTGAACATGCGCCCCGTCCTATTCCCGCCATGCGCAGCTGGAGCTAGGCCGAGGATCAGAAGCCTGGCATGCACGTCTCCGAAACCCGGCAGCGGTTTACCCCAATAATCCCAGTCTACGTACTGTCTGCGTTTTTTCTTGGCAACTAACCTGCAATATCTACGTAGCCTTGGGCAGAGCTCACATGAAACGACTCGTGAGTTAAGGCGCCTAAGCGACTTGAAAGCAACCCGGCGGTCTTGCAATTCTTTGACCGTTAGCTTAGGAGTGGCTCAGAGGTTTTCCCCGGAGAGGCTATAGACGACTGTTATTCCTTGGTATTGGTCGCCACCGAAGTATGTTAGGGTAACCGGCAGCCATCCGGTCCAATTCATGGGGAAATGAATTTCGAAGTATCCGTTGTCGCTAGTTGACACGGCCTGGGTTCGGTAGTCGCCATCCAGGTAGTAGTGTGCGTAAACCTTCGCTCCCGCCACGGGTTGCCCTGATATTGTCTCAAGGTATCCTTTCACACCCACTGCCACCCCTTTCTCGGTGATCGCACTCACGGAGGCGAACATGACGCCCTGCCCACTGCTGGATAGAGGAGAAGTTGGTAATGTAACGAATTCTAAGGGTGGAAACTGGGATGTGGGGCCCACTGTCACCAAGGCCCAAGCAGACACTATCACGAGAAAGACGACGATGACCAGAGCAGCTAACCCCTTCACGGGGGGGCCCCGGCGGTTTGTTTGTTCCGCTTCATCATTGCTAGCCATCGCAGTACACCTCAGCGGATTCTAAAATCGCCCTGCAAAGTCCTCAGGAGAGTTAAAGTCTTTCCGGCGATTTGCACGGCAGCAAGAATTCGACTTTTGATTGCGTGCACAGATTTATTTATAGCGAGACGGATGCAGGGGCGGAGTTTGCAAGATTGTCTGAAGCTACGGTTCCCGTTCTCATTCTGAAGGAAGGAGCAACCCGAAGCCGCGGTCGGGACGCTCAACGGAACAACATTTTAGCGGCAAAGATCGTCACTGAAACAATCCGCACGACCCTCGGCCCACAAGGCATGGACAAGATGCTAGTATCAGGCATGGGTGACGTCGTGATTACAAACGACGGGGCTACGATCATGAAGGAGCTTGACATTCAACACCCCGCCGCCAAGATGCTTGTTGAAGTCGCGAAAAGTCAAGATAACGAGGTTGGCGACGGTACAACGACTGCCGTTGTTCTCGCCGGAGAACTGTTGACGAAAGCTGAGAAGCTCCTTGACCAAGAAGTCCATCCAACAGTCATCGTCGAAGGTTACAAGAAAGCCTCAGAGAAGGCGCTGGAAATTCTCCAGAGCCTTTCCATTGATATTCAACCCAGCGACGAGAACACGCTCAAGCTCGTAGCAATGACCTCGATAAGCACCAAAGCAACTGTCGGCACAAGCGAACATTTAGCATCATTGGCCACTAAGGCCGTAAGTCAAATCATCGAAGAGCGGGACGGCAAGACCACTGCCGACATAGACAGGATCAAGGTCTTGAAGAAGAAAGGGGAGAGCTTGGAGCAGAGCGAACTCATCAGGGGCATCGTTGTTGACAAAGAAGTCTCTCATCCACAGATGCCAAAGCAAGTGAAGAACGCAAAGATAGCACTTCTCAACGCGAAGCTTGAGATTGAGAAGACTGAGTTTGATGCCAAAATCAACATCAACTCACCCGACCAGATGAAACGCTTCCTCGACGAGGAAGAGAATATGCTCAGGGGCATGACGGATAAGGTCAGCGGAAGCGGTGCCAACGTAATATTCTGTGAAAAAGGCATCGATGACTTAGCCCTCCATTTCCTTGCCAAGAAGAACATCATGGCTGTGAAGAACATTAGCAGCAACGACATGGAGAAGCTGGCAAAAGCTACCGGCGGAACAATACTTGCCAGCACCAAGGACATCGCTTCAGACACCCTTGGTGAGGCGAAACTTGTAGAAGAAGTCAAGATTGGAGACGATAAACTCGTGTACGTTCGCGACTGCAAAGACCCACGTGCGGTAACCGTCGTTATCAGAGGCGGCTCGGAACATGTCGTCGACGAAGCTGAACGCTCCTTCCACGATGCCCTCTGTGTGGTCAGAAACGTAGTGGAGGACCACAAGATAGTCGCAGGCGGAGGCGCACCTGAAGCTGAAACAGCAAAACAGCTACGAGATTTCGCCGTGAAAGTAGGAGGCCGCGAACAACTCGCCATCGAAGCCTACGCTGAAGCGCTAGAGGCGATTCCGCTTACAATAGCCGAAAACGCAGGGCTCGACCCAATCGACATAATGGTTGAACTCAGGTCGAAACATGCTGAAGCTGGAAACAAATGGTACGGCGTCCAAGTAAAGACTGGAAAAATCGCCGACATGCTAGCGGACAATGTGATTGAACCGCTCAGGGTGAAACTACAAGTCATCAAGTCCGCAACAGAAGCTGCCAGCATGCTCCTACGAATAGACGACGTCGTCT
>Ga0187886_1000184_pt1 | contig 86270 bp, 62 predicted proteins | sample June2016WEW_20_1_FD_133001 | JGI IMG/M metagenome (GOLD analysis project Ga0187886, IMG submission 133001) | Peatland microbial communities from SPRUCE experiment site at the Marcell Experimental Forest, Minnesota, USA - June2016WEW_20_150 | ecosystem: Environmental > Terrestrial > Soil >... | reverse complement strand
GCATCCTTGGAAGGTTTACAGAGACCGGTTCGCAAGCGAACTACCCGAGAGACCCTAGGTGATGACAAAAGCGGAAAGATTCACGTTGCCCAGGACCGGAAGTATTCACGTTGCCTTGACAGCATCTCCGCCGGGGTTGAATTCACCCCCGCTTTTTCTTTATACTGCTTCCTCTCAAACTTTCCAGATAAGGAGTCATTAATGGGAAACACTTTCATCCAGGACATCCGTCATAAAGCCGCCAAAAAACACCTCCGGATCGCCTTTCCCGACGCCGAGGACGTGAGGACCCTCAAGGCGGCCCTGACCCTCAAGGGCCAGAAGATCGCCGAGCCCTGGCTCGTCGGCAACACCGAAGCGATCCTCAAAATCGCCAAGGGCAACGGCCTCTCGCTCGACGGCATCCCGGTCGTCAACCCCCTGACCGACGGGAACAAGGAGGGGCTCGTCCAGCTGCTCTTCGAGAAGAGAAAAGCCAAAGGGTGGACTCTCGAACAGAGCGCCGAAGCGGCCAAGACGTCCCTGTACTACGCGGGCCTGCTGCTCGCGACGGACAAGGTCGGGGCCGTGGTCGGCGGCAACATCTCCTCGACCGGAGACGTCATCCGGGCCGCCATCCACACGGTCGGCACGGCCCCCGGGATCTCGACGGTCTCGAGCTATTTCATCATGGTCTTTCCGGAGAGGCTCCTCTGCTACGCCGATTGCGCCGTCCTCCCCAACCCGACGGACGCCCAGCTCGCCGACATCGCCATCACCTCGGCCAAGAATTTCCAGGCCGTCACGGGCGAGGAGCCGCGCGTCGCCATGCTGTCCTTCTCGACCAAGGGCTCGGCGTCGCACGCGGACGTCGACAAGGTCGTCAGCGCCACGAAGATAGCCAAAGAGAAAGCGCCCCGGCTCCTCCTCGACGGCGAAATGCAGGCCGACGCGGCCCTGGTTGTCACGGTGGGCGAGCGGAAGTGCAAGGGCAGCCCGGTCGCCGGCAAGGCCAACGTTCTCGTCTTCCCGGACCTCGACGCGGGAAACATCGGCTACAAGCTGACCGAGCGCCTGGCCGGGGCCGAGGCCGTCGGGCCGATCGTCCAGGGCCTGAACAAGCCGTACTGCGACCTGAGCCGCGGCTGTTCCCCCGACGACATGGTCAACGTCGCTGCCATCTGCAGCCTCATGGCGTGAGGTACAACGACGAAAAAGCCACCCGATCTTTGTCTGCGAGAAAGGAAACGGCTCAAGGTCGTCGACGCCCGGATCGGCAGGGAGCGGAGTCTTCGCAGCGACCCATAAAGGCGACGCGGAGTGACTCGGAGCGACGCTTTTAGGAAATGTCTTAAAAGAGTCTTGGGCCTTCTGCGCTTCTGATAAATATCCGAAACGAGTCCTAAATTTTTATATGGAATACGGTCGGCGAGCGGATTTCGAGAAGGGCTCGTTTCTATTTCTTGAAAAGGTTATATTTCTTGACCAAATGATCCGGCTGGTAAGACAGCTTGGCCTTGCGCAGGCCGGGGACCCCCAGGTCCTGCTCCCGGTTGATGAAGCGGAAGGCGGACCATTCCCGGCGGACAAACTCCCTGTTGATCCACTGGGCCAGGCCGGGGAAGGCCGGGCTGGCGATCTCGATCTGGATGACGGCCGTGTCGCCGGTCAGGGGCGTCCCGATGGTGAACGCCTCCACCCGGCCGCCGACCTTGACGACGGCCCCCCTGAGCGGCAATTCGTCGAAATGGGCCAGGGCCTCGAGGATGGCCTCCTTCTCCGCTTTCATGTACGGGTCACCGTTCCCCTTTTCCTCGAACCATTGCAGGAGGAGACGCCGGCAGTCGTCCGAGTGCTCCTTACGGAATCTGTCATAGGCGTGATCAAAGCTCGACTCGAATTTCCTGATCCGGTTCCGCTTGCCGTCGAACTTCTTGCCTTTGAGCTCCGCCAGGTCTTCTCTCAGGTAGACGTAATCGAAATTGTCCCGGTCCTCCTCGACCCTGAACGGCGCGCCGTATTTTTGGATGAAGTCCTCCGGCAGGCGCGATAATCTCGGCGCCCGGGAAAGACAGGTCTCGATCGTTCTCTCGACCTCGTTCCCGCCGGCCGGGGGCAGGAAATAGGCGGGCTCGAAGGTGGGCTCGATAAGGAGGCAGAGGTTCCCGTTGAGGATCGTGTAGCGGGGACGCTCCGAATCCTTCCAGATGAGGATATTCGGGAAGTTCATTTCGCAGACGGCGACCGGATGCCGGCGAAGATGATCTTCGATGATTGGCCGGTCCTCAGGACCGACAGGTTTGAGCTCGGGGTAAAGAGGAGGGTTCATGATACCTTTCTCACCAGGACGGTGCAGAGCCGCGTGTCGCAGCCTTCGCACCAGGCGGTTCGTCGTTTTTCGGGAAACGTGGCGGGAATGACCGCGGCCTTTTCGAATCCGCACTTCTCGAAAAATCCGGGGATGACCGTTGCCAGGTGGATGTCGCCCGGGGCCTCGGCCATCAGGGCCGCGACGAGGGCCTTCGCGACGCCTCTCCCCCGGTGGGCGGCCTCGACGCCCAGGGCGCAGAGCTCCAGGCAATCCGGTTGTTTTTTGAGGGACACGGCCCCGACGATCCGTCGCTCATCCTCGGCCACCCAGAGATCGTCTTTCTCCATGCCGGGGTAGTCCAGGTCGAGGGACTTGACCAAGCTGACGGCTTGAGGAATGTCTTCGGGGAGGGCTTTGCGGACGCGCATGAGCCATTCATTATACCACGCCCGCATCTCGCCCCGAAGGGGCCGGGCGAGACGATCAAGGAAATCACCGTCTTCGTCTTGACAGGACCCCTTCCGGGCAGTAATATTTCCCTGTGCTAGTGGGCAGCGGATATGGTTCCGGATCATGCCCCTCGCTCGCGACCAAAAAAACCCGATTCTTCGCCCAGGGTGGACCATGTTTCTTTTAATCATCAACCCCGGTTCGACATCGACCAAGATCGCCGTGTACGAGGACGAGCGTGAAGTCTTGTCCGAGAACATCTCGCATTCCGCCGAAGAGCTGGCTCCGTTCACCAAGATCGTGGACCAGAAGGGCTTTCGAAAGGACATCATCCTCAAGACGCTCAAGGAGAAGAGCGTCGAGCCGGCGGATCTGGCGGCGGTCATCGGTCGGGGAGGCCTCCTCAATCCTATCCCGAGCGGCGTTTACCGGGTCAACGACAGGATGCTCGAGGACCTTTACAATGGGGTCCAGGGAGAGCACGCCTCGAACCTGGGCGGCCTGATCGCCGACGAGATCGCACGTCCCCTGGGCATCCCCGCCTTCATCGTCGACCCCGTCGTCGTGGACGAATTCGATGATTGGGCCCGGCTGAGCGGCGTCCCGGAGATCCGACGCCGCAGCATCTTTCACGCCCTGAACCACAAGTATTCGGCCCGCCTGGCCGCCCGGCAGCTCGGCAAAAGCTATGAGTCGGTGAACCTCATCGTCTGCCATCTCGGCGGGGGCATCTCGATCGGCGTCCACAAACAGGGCCGGGTGGTGGACGTCAACAACGCCCTGAACGGCGAAGGGCCCATCGCCCCGGAACGGGCCGGAACTCTGCCCGCGGGCGATCTGGTCGCCCTGGCCTTCTCGGGTAAGTACGCGGAGAGAGACCTTAAAAAGATGCTGACGGGCCGGGGCGGGATGGTGGCCCACCTCAAGACGAACGACATGCGAGAGACGCTCAAACGCGTCGCCCAGGGCGACAAGCAGGCGGAGCTCGTTTTCACGGCCATGGTCATCACCGTGGCCAAGCAGGTCGGGGCGTGCGCCGCGGTCCTCAAGGGCCAAGTGGACGGGATCGTCCTGACCGGCGGGCTGGCCTTCTCGACCGAGTTCATCGACAGGATCAAAGAGTCTATCCAATTTCTCGGACCGGTCTTCGTTTTCCCGGGGGAGAACGAAATGGCGGCACTGGCCCAGGCCGGCCTGCGCGTGATCCGGGGCGAGGATACGGCCCGCACTTATCCGTCTTAATTTAAGTAGAACCGAAGGGAGCCATCATGATCACCACCCTAAAACAGATCGTCGACCGAGTGAAGGGCACCCCACCCAAGCGCCTGGCCATCGCCAGCGGGGAGGACCCCCATACCATCGAGGCCGTGGGCCGCGCTGTCAAGGAGAAGCTGGTCCAAGCCGTCTTGACCGGGGATAAGAACGCTATCAAAAAAGTCGCCGACGAAAACAAGATCGACACTGGTCTTTTCGAGATCGTCCACGAGCCTGACAAGGCCAAGGCTTTGTCCGTGGCCATCGCCAAGGTCCGCTCGGGCGAGGCTGATTTTCTGATGAAAGGCTTGCTGGATTCTTCCGTCTATATCCGCGGGATCATCGACAAGGAGAAGGGCCTGCTTCCGCCCGGCAAGCTTCTGTCCCATGTGACGGTCATCCAGGTCCCGACCTGGAAGAAGCTCATCATCTGCGGCGACGTGGCCGTCATTCCCGCCCCGGACCTTGAAGCGAAGATCGCCATTCTGAACTATGCCATCGATGTTGCCCACAAGCTCGGGATCGATAAGCCCAAGGCCGTCCTCCTTTCGGCGGTCGAGAAAGTGAACCCCAAGATGCCCTCGACGACGGAATCGGCCATCATCTCCAAGATGGCTGAACGCGGCCAGATCAAGGGCGCCGTGGTCGACGGGCCGCTGGCCCTGGACGTGGCCTTCAGCGAGGAGAGCGCCCAGATCAAGGGCATCAAGTCGCCGGTGGCCGGAGATGCCGATATCCTGGTCTTTCCCAGCATCGAGGCGGGCAACATCTTTTTTAAAGCGTGCACCTACCTGGCCAAAGGGGAACTGGGGGCCATCGTGGCCGGGGCCACCTGCCCATGCATCCTCACCTCGCGCTCGGATTCGGAAGATACCAAGTTCTTCTCGATCGCCCTCGGTTCGCTCCTGACCTAGCCCGCGAACGGCAAGACGGTTTTCACTCATTCAAGCGTCCGGCCAAAATGAGGGGGGCGAGTTCCCCTCTTTTTTCGGAAGACGGGGGGGCCGCTCCCGGGCGCGATGGGCCGTCCTCTGGTCGTAATCCAGTCCTTTTCGGCTGGCCTGACGGAATTCGTCGAACGATACCGGTTCTTCCTGAACGAGCTCTCGGGCCGGGCGGACGTGGCCGTTCTCCCCGCCATGAACTGCCGCAGGCCAGTATCAAGAACTCGAAAACGGATGTCAAAGCAGTCTTGCTCTCGGCGTCGTTGACAGGGTCCGAATGATTTCATTATAGTGAAGCCTCATGATCCCCAGAGGAGGTCTGTGATGTCTTTTATCCGTAGGCGTTCCGTAAGGAAGTCCATCTTTCTCGTCGCGGCCGCTCTTCTCGTCCTGGCGGCCATCCCCTACGCCCAACAAGCCAAGAAGACGAACGTTCTTCAATCGACGAACCCCGAGCTGCGCTTCAAAGGGTTCGAGCAGTACAAAGCCATGCAGCAGGCCTCGAAATTCAAGGACCTCAAGTGGCAGTACATCGGCCCGACGAACATCAGCGGCCGGGTCACGGACGTCGCCGTCGTGGCCCCCAAGGGCAAGAATTACACGATTTACATCGCCGCGGCGTCGGGCGGCGTCTGGAAAACGGATAACGAAGGCACGACCTGGACGCCGATCTTCGAGCACGAGGTAACGGCGGCGATCGGCGACATCGCCATCGCCCCTTCCAACTCCCAGATCCTCTGGGTCGGGACCGGGGAGCACAACATCTTCCGGAGCTCCCAGGCCGGCGTCGGTGTCTATAAATCCACCGACGGCGGCAAGACCTGGTCGCACATGGGGCTCGCCGACACCAGCACGATCGCCCGGATCGTCGTCCACCCGAAGAACCCGGACGTCGTCTACGTCGCGGCCGGGGGGCACGCATGGACCTCGAACCCGGAGCGAGGCGTCTTCAAGACGGTCGACGGCGGCAAGACCTGGGACAAGGTCCTCTTCATTAACGACCAGACCGGCGCCTGCGACCTCGTCATGGACCCCAAGGACAACGATACACTCTATGCGGCGACGTGGCAGAGGACGCGGAAGAAATGGAACGACCCGCGGAATTTCGCCGATTACACCGGAAGCGGGATCTACAAGACGACCGACGGTGGCAAGACCTGGAATCCGGTCAACGCCGGCCTCCCCGAGGCGAAGTTCCGCGGCCGGATCGGGCTCGACCTCTGCCTGACGAAGCCCAACGTTCTCTATACTCTCGTCGACAATTACGACATCTCCCGGAAGCCGACGGCGGAGGAGCAGAGGGATGCCTACGGCGTCCCCTCGAGCGGGATCATCAAGGGGGCCACGGTCTATCGGTCCGACGATGACGGCGCTTCCTGGAAGCAGGTGAGCGGCCTCACGCCCGAGCAGCAGAAATTCATGGAGCGCCATTCCGGGACCTACGGCTGGGTCTTCGGCCAGATCCGCGTCGACCCCAACGACGAGAATACCGTCTACATCATGGGCGTGCCGTTCAGCGTCTCGACCGACGGCGGCAAGACATTCAGCTCCGTCCGGAGCCCCGGCGGAGACAACCACGCCCTGTGGATCGACCCCGACAACTCGAACTACCTTATCAAGGGCTTCGACCAGGGCGTCGCCGTGTCCTACGACAAGGGCAAGAGCTGGCGGTATTTCCAGAAAGAGATCCCCGTCTGCCAGTTCTTCAACCTCAATTATGACATGGCGACCCCGTTCAAGGTGTACGGTTCCATGCAGGACCACGGCAGTTTCCGGGCCAAAGTTGATCTCGGCCAAGGGCGGGACAGGATCCCGGCCCAGGAATTCGAGATGGCTCCCGGCGGCGAGGGGTCGAACCACGCCGTCGACCCGACGAACCCGGACACCGTCTATTCAGCGGGATTCTACGGCACGATTTCGCGGTCCGAATACGGCAAGCCCGGCCCGTTCCCCGGCTATCCCTACACCAAGGATCTCCTCCCCGTCCTCTACGAGAACGAACCGCCCCTCCGCGGCCAGTGGCTCGCCCCCTTCATCCTCTCGCCGCACAATCCGAACATTGTCTACCACGGCATGCAGTACGTTTTCCGATCCCTCGACCGGGGCGATACTTGGGAGAAGATCAGTCCCGACCTGACGACGAACGACCCGGGAACGCGGGGCGACATCCCCTACCAGACCCTCTTCACGATCTCGGAATCGCCGCTCAAGTACGGCCTCCTCTACGCCGGGACCGACGACGGCCGGCTCTGGGTCACGAAGGATGGCGGCAAAGCCTGGCAGGAAATTACGGCCGGACTGGCCCCGGGCAAGTGGATGTCCCGGGTCGTCGCTTCGGCGTACAAGCTGGGCACGGTCTACCTGACCCAGAACGGCAAGCGGGACGACGATTTCGCACCCTATGTCTGGAAATCGACGGATTACGGCAAGACGTGGACGAGCATCGCCCCGGGCCTCCCGGCCGGCCCGGTTAACGTCATCCGGGAAGACCCCGTGAACGAGAATATCCTCTATGCCGGGACGGACATGGGCGTCTATGTCACGACGGACGGCGGCAGGACCTGGATGACCCTGGGCGCGAACCTGCCGACCGCTTACGTCCACGACCTCATCATCCACCCACGGGACAACGTCATCGTCATTGCGACCCACGGCCGCGGCATGTGGGGCCTCGACGCCAATCCCGTCAACGAGAAGGACAAGCGGCGGAGATTTTTCTACGAGAACTGAGATACTCCGGCCGGCTGGCGGCGCGGTCGAGGAACCGGGGAGGACCGTCGTCGTCGACGGCATCGGGTCCGTCCTCGTCACGAAGAGCCGGCGGGCCCGCCACATCGGACTGACGGTCCGCGCCTCCCGGGGCGTGCGAGTTGCCGTGCCGGCGGGCGTTTCCTTCGAGGAGGCCCGCCGCGTCGCAATCTCCAGGCGGGAATGGATCCGGCGGACGATCGCCCGGATCGAACGCGCCCGGGACCGCTGTCGCGAGGCGGTCGTCGCCGCCGAACGTCTCGATCGCCGTCGGGCCCGCGCCGATCTCAGCCAAAGGCTGGCCAAGCTGGCCGCGGAACACGGGCTCACTTACCGTGCCCTGAGCGTCCGGAGCCAGACAACGCTCTGGGGAAGTGCCTCGCCCTCCGGCCGCATCCAGCTCAACGCCCGGCTGACCGTCTTGCCTCCGGACCTTTCGGATTATGTCATCCTCCACGAACTGGTCCACACCCGCGTCAGGGGACACGGCCGGGCGTTTTGGGCGGAGCTCGAGCGTCATTGTCCCGACGCCCGGCGCCGCCAGACCCGGCTCCGGGAGTATTCTCTCGCACTGTTCTAGGGGAAAGAGCCACGTGATAAGGTGGTGACAGAATGGGTACTCTCGAGCCTCCCCCCTTCCCTTTTGGCCCGGTTTATAATAAAGAATAAGGAAAAAGGAAAGGTGGTTCTTCATGACCAACCATGAACCCGGTCCCGCTCCCGCCACGGCGCCCGTCCGTCACTACGGGATGGTCGCTCTCATCTTCCTGACCTTCTTCGTCATCTCGCTGGTGACCAATGTCATCAGCGCCATCAATCCCGACGTCGGCCAGAGTTTTAACCTCAGCCTGACGCTGGTCGGCCTTCTGGCCTTTTCCTTCTTCATCGCGTACGGAGTCATGTCCATCCCGGCCGGCATGCTCCTCGAGAGATTCCGGGAGAAGCCGGTCATGATCGCCGCGTTCTCGCTGGCCGTCGCCGGGGCCTTGCTGATCTCCCTCATTCCCAGCTACCCGATCTTTCTGCTCTCGCTGTTCTTGATCGGAGCCGGCATGGCCGCCCTCCAGGTGGCCATCAACCCCCTTCTGCGCGTCTCGGGTGGCGAGGAGCATTTCGCCTTCAACTCGGTCATGGCCCAGCTCATCTTCGGCAGCGCCTCCTTCCTGAGTCCGTTCATCTACTCCTATTTCGTCCGGAACATCGGCCAGGCCGGCGGCGAGGGCAAGCCCCTCATCGGACTGATGTCGAAGCTCGTCCCGGCCAACCTGCCCTGGGTTTCCGTCTATTGGGTCTTTGCCGTCATTCTCTTCGCCATGGTCGTGGTGTTGGCCGCCGTCAGGTTCCCGCCCGTTATCAAGAAGGAGGAGGAGCGGGCCGGCGCCTGGGCAACCCACAAAGCGCTTTTCAAGAACAAGGTCGTCCTCCTCTACTTCCTCGGGATCTTCACCTATGTCGGGACGGAGCAAGGCGTTTCGTTCTGGATCTCCAAGTTCCTCAAGATCTACCACGGCTACGATCCCCAGACGGTCGGCGCCAAGAGGGTCGCTCTGTTTTGGCTCCTGATGACCGTCGGCGGCGTGCTCGGTCTCGTCCTGCTCAAGCTCTTCGACAGCCGGAAGGTCCTGGTCGGGTTCGCCGTCGCGGCGATCGTCTTTCTGAGCCTGGCCCTCTTCGGGCCGGGGCCTCTGGCCCTGGTGATGTTCCCTCTCATGGGCTTCGCCGCCTCGGTCATGTGGCCGATCATTTTCTCCCTCGCCCTGAACTCCGTCTCGAGCCACCACGGCTCCTTCTCCGGGATCCTTTGCACCGGTATCATCGGCGGGGCGCTCGTGCCCCTCATCATCGGCCGCTTAGGGGACGCGTTCGGCCTCCGCCAGGGCATGCTCTTCCTCTACCTGACCCTGGGTTACATCCTGAGCATCGGACTCTGGGCCAAACCGATCATTCTGAACGAGACGATCTTCCGGAAAAAGAAACAGGAGGCCGCATGAGCCGGGACACCGTCATCGGCGTCGACCTCGGCGGGACGAACGTCCGGGCCGGCGTCGTCGAGGGCGGCCGTCTCACCGATGTCCGGTCCGTCCCGGTCCGGAGCCAGGGCTCGGAGAGGGACGTTCTCGAGGACATCTTCAGCGCCATCGACCCGGTCCTGCGGAAGGACGTCGCGGGGATCGGCGCCGGCGTCCCCTCGGTCATCGACCTTAAAAGCGGGGTCGTCTACGACGTCCAGAACATCCGCTCCTGGAAGAAGGTCCCGCTCAAGGCCTATCTCGAGGAGCGCTATCATCTTCCCGCCTACGTCAATAACGACGCCAACTGCTTCGCCGTCGGCGAAAAGTATTTCGGCAAGGCGAAGCCCTACGATCACGCGGTCGGCCTGATCGTCGGGACCGGGCTGGGGGCCGGGGTCATCGCCAACGGAAAGCTGTATTCCGGGACGAACTGCGGGGCGGGCGAGTTCGGCATGCTCCCCTACCTCGACCGGAACCTCGAGGCGTATGCGAGCGGTCAGTTCTTCGAGCGCGTTCACGGCGTCACGGGCCGGGAGCTCGCCGGGCGGGCGGAGCACGGCGACAAGCGGGCCCTCGATATCTTCGCGGAATTCGGGGCCCACCTCGGGGAGGTCATTAAGGCCATCTGCTACGCCGTCGACCCCGAGGCCATTGTCCTGGGCGGGTCGGTCAGCAAGTCCTTCCGCTTCTTCCGCCAGACAATGGGAGCCGCGTTCCAGACCTTCGCCTATGCCATCACCAAGGAACGGCTGAAGGTCGAGGTTTCGGAGACCGAAAACATCGCCATCCTCGGCGCCGCCGCCCTCTACTACGATGCTTTGGCGAAATAGGGCGTTTCCTTTTTTTGCTTTGTTGACAGCCTTCCGGCGGGCAGGCATCTTATGTCATCCATCATAGCTCTTATACAAGGAAAGATGAACATGATCAGAAATCATAAAAATGTTTATCGGACGGCCGCAGGGGCCGCGACGCTTGGGCTGCTGCCCCTCCTGGCCATGGGACCGGCCCCCGTCCGCGGCGAGGAAAGCCCAAAAAGGCTCGTCGGCGCCTGGAAGGCCACGGCCGAGCTGAGCTACGTCGTGACCGGAGGCAACACGTCCACCTCGGCCTTCAGCCTCGGGACCACCTTCAAGCGGAACTGGGAGAAAGACGCCCTGACCATCAAGGGCTTCGCCCTGAGCAGTCATGACACGACCGTGACGAGATCGGCCGTCGGGACGGAGACGGATTTCAACGTCATCGAGCTGAAAACCAAGCGCCTGGTGGCCGAAAATTTCATCGTCGCGGCCCAGTACGACCACAACTTGTCGAAGAAGGTCGTGGCCCAGTTCGGCCTCGGCTGGGACCGCAACCGCTTCGCGGGCGTCGCCAGCCGGGCCATCCTCAGCGCGGGCGCGGGCTACGCCTGGGTCGAGACCAAGCGGACCCTGTTCAAGACGGACGGCGGCTTGACATACACCATGCGCAAATACTTCGGCCAGTCGGCGTCCTCGTTCGCCGGCTTCCGGGGGATCGCCACCTTCGAGCAAAAGATCCTGGAGACGTCCTCATTCGCAAGCCAGTTCATCTTCGACGAAAACCTGAAGAGGACGGTCGATTGGCGCTACGACTGGACGAATTCCGTGACCGCCTCGATCTCCAAGTCCCTGGCCCTCAAGACGAGCCTGCGGATTCTCTACGCCCATCTGCCGGCCGACGAGGCCGTGCCGCTCTTCGACCTTGACGGACTCCCGACGGGTCTGACCGTCCCGGTGCCCTTGAATAAGGTTGACACTTTCTTCACGACTTCGATCGTCATCAACTTTTAAATTAACGGTGACACACAACTAAATACCTTAATTAGGGACCCGTGCCTATTTCGGTAATGAGTTGTGTGTCACCGAAATTGACCGGGCCCCATTTTCCCAGTAGAATAGTCGAGAATGAGACCCGCCGGAATGGGGAATGGCAGCGCCTCGAGGAGGGGATGCCTATGAAAAAGAGATACTGGCGCTGCTTTGTCTGCAACGACATCCACTACGGGGTCGCCCCGCCTGAGCTCTGCCCGACCTGCAAGGTCCTGAACGCTTACGTGGAGATCACGGCGGAGGAGGCGCGGAAGATCCTGGGCGGAGGGCCCGACACCGCTTTCGCGCCGGTCGATTTCCGGCAGGCCATCGAACGTTTCGCCACCGGAAACGAGTTCATGGTCAACCCCGACGGGGACAAGGTCGAAACCCTGCTCCGGGGGATCTTCGAGAACGAGAAGAACCACGGCTTCAAGTATTGCCCCTGCCGCCTGCGGACGAAGGACTGGGATGAGGACTTGAAGCTCGTCTGCCCCTGCAACTTCACGATCCACGAGACGTACCGGGGAGTGAAGGACGGCGAATGCTGGTGCGGACTCTTCGTCAGGAGGAAATAATGGCAAGACTGCTCATGTTCCACGGGAGGGAATGTCCGCACTGCAAGAAGATGATGCCCGCCGTCGAGAAGCTCGAACAGGAGACCGGCGTCCGTTTCGAGAAGCACGAGGTTTGGCACGACGAGAAGAGCGCCGACCTGATGCGGTCCTACAAACCCGTCATCACGCCCAAGTGCGGCGGCCAGCTCAGGGTCCCGACCTTTCTCAACGCCGAGACAAACGACGTCATCTGCGGTGAGGTCGAGTACGACAAGCTCAAGGCCTGGGTCGAGAAAAAATAACCCGGAGATCTGAGGCCGGACCCCGAGGGGGTCGCCGGCGGAAATCGAGCGGAGAATCACGGGAGGGGGTAATCCGATGATCGAAAGCTTCGACCCGCTCAAGGGCGAACGGCTCCAGATCCTTGACGAGGCGGGCAGGGTCCGGCCGGACCTCGAGCCCGCGATCGATCGCGAATCCCTTCGAAAAATGTATATCCAAATGGCAACGGCCCGGGCCGCCGACACCAAGGCCCTTAAACTCCAGCGCCAGGGGCGGCTCGGGACTTTCGCCTCCAGCCGGGGTCACGAGGCCTGCCAGGTCGGCGTTGCTTCGGCCATGCAAGGTCCGGACTGGCTCTTCCCTTACTTCCGAGACCTGGGGATGTACATCACCCTGGGCTACCCTCTTCAGGACTATTTTCATTACTGGATGGGGAACGAAGCCGGGCTCCGGACGCCCGAGGGGCTGAACGTCTATCCCCTTGCCATCCCGGTCGCGTCGCAGATCCTCCACGCCGTCGGCGCCGGGATGGCTGCCAACTATCGGAACCTCAAGATCGCCGTGGTCACGACGTTCGGCGACGGGGCGACGTCGGAAGGCGATTTCCACGAGGCCATGAATTTCGCCGGCGTTTTCAAGACGCCGAACGTCTTTGTCTGCTACAATAATCAGTTTGCGATTTCGGTGCCGCGAAGCCGGCAGACCGCCTCGGCGACGATCGCCCAGAAGGCCTTCGCCTACGGCTTCCGCGGTGTCCAGGTGGACGGCAACGACATCCTGGCCGTTTACATTGCCACGAAGGAGGCCGCCGAAACCGCGAGGAGCGGCGGGGGGCCGACCCTGATCGAGGCCTCTACCTATCGGATGGGCGACCACACGACCTCCGACGACGCCTCCCGATACCGGACCAAGGACGCGGTCCTCGAATGGGAAAAGAAAGACCCCATCGTCCGGTTCCAGCTCTATTTGAAAAAGAAGGGCTTCTGGAACGAGGCCTACGAAAAAGAGGTCCAGGACCGGGCCTCGGAAGCGGTGGAAAAGGCCGTGGACGCGGCCGAAGCACGACCGCCCGCCGCCGTCGAGGACCTGTTCGCTTTCGCCTACGCCGCGCTGACCCCGAACCTCAGGGAGCAGTTGGCCGGCCTCGACGCCTTCCTGAAGGGAGACGCCCGATGATCATGACCATGGTCCAGGCCATCAATCAGGCCCTCGCCCAAGAAATGGCCCGCGATGACCGATACCTTATCCTCGGCGAGGACGTCGGCCGCGACGGCGGTGTCTTCCGGGTCACGGAAGGGCTGGTCGACAAGTTCGGACCGGGGCGGGTCATCGACACGCCCCTCGCCGAATCTGCCGGGGTCGGGGCCGCCATCGGTATGACGGCCCTGGGGTTGAGGCCCATCGTCGAGATCCAATTCATGGGCTTCATCTATCCGGCCTTCAACCAGATCGTCTCGCATGTCGCCCGCCTCCGGAACCGGACCCGGGGCCGCTTCCCCGTACCGTTGACGATCCGGACGCCCTACGGCGCCGGCGTCAAGGCCCTCGAGCACCACTCGGAGAGTACGGAAGCGCTGTTCTGCCAGATCCCTGGGCTAACGGTCGTCGTCCCGTCGAACGCTTATGACGCCAAGGGACTCCTCATCGCTTCCCTCCGGAGCGAAGACCCCGTCATCTTCCTCGAGCCGACGAAGCTCTACCGGGCCGACAAGCAGGAGGTCCCTGAAGAACCTTATGAAGTGCCCCTCGGGCAGGCCAAGATCGTCCGGGAGGGCAAGGACCTGACCATCGTCGCCTGGGGAGCGATGGTCCCGGTGGCCCTGAAGGCCGCGGAGAGGGCGGCGGCGGAAGGGGTGAGCGCGGAGGTCGTCGACCTGCGGACCCTCTCCCCGATGGACCGGGAAACTGTGGTCGCGTCCGTGAAGAAAACCGGCCGGGCCATCGTCCTTCATGAAGCGCCGAAGACGTGCGGCTTGGGAGCGGAAATTGCAGCTCTGATCGGCGAGCACGCCCTCCTCAGTCTCAGCGCCCCCGTCCTCCGGGTCACGGCGCCGGACATCACCGTGCCGCTCTCCAAGAGCGAGGACTATTATTACCCGAGCCCGGAGCGGCTGCTCCGCGCGATCCACGAGATCATGGAGTTCTGAACATGGCCAAACAGTTCCGGTTCCCCGACGTCGGGGAGGGCATCACGGAAGGCGAGATCGTCCGCTGGCTGGTGAAAGAGGGAGACGAGGTCAAGGCGGACCAGGCGCTGGCCGAAGTCGAGACGGACAAGGCCATCGTCGAAATGCCCTCGCCGTACTCGGGGACGATCCTCAAGCTCCATTTCAAGGAAAAGGACATCGTCAAGGTCGGACAGGTCCTGGTGACGGTCGGTGAAAAGGGCGAGGCCGTGCCCGAGGCGGGGGTGCCGGCCGAAAAGGTGGCCGCCCTGCAGACCGGAGCGGCTCCCGCGTCGGTTGCGGCAGCAGCTCCGGCCTCGGCCTCCGCCGCGGCGCCGCTGGGAGGCCCAGCCCAGGCCACACCAAAGGTTCGGAAGTTCGCCCAAGAGCTGGGCATCGCCCTCGCAACGATCCAGGGCACGGGCCCCGGCGGCCGGATCACCGAAGACGACGTGCGGTCGGCCAAGGAGAAGCCCGCCGAAAAAAAACTCGAGATCAAGGTCAAGGCGAAATACGACCTCTACGGTAACGTGGAACGGATCCCGCTCCGCGGCGTCCGCCGGGCCACGGCCAGGCACATGCGGGAATCGCTGGACAAGGCCGCCCACGTGACGCATTGCGACGAGGCGGAGGCCGCGAAGCTGGCCGCGCTTCGCGAGAAGATGAAGGCGGAGGCCGAGGCCAGGGGGATCAAGCTGAGCTATCTCCCCTTCGTCGTCAAAGCCGTCATCGAAGCCCTCAAGCTGCACCCGACCCTCAACTCGATGCTCAACGAGGAGGCAGAGGAGATCATCGTCAGGAAATACTACAATATCGGAATCGCGGTCGACATCCCCGACGGCCTGATCGTTCCCGTGCTCAAGATGGCCGACCAGAAGTCGGTCCTCGAGATCGCCGAGGAGATCCAGAACCTAGCCAGGGCGGCCCGGGAGCGGGCCCTCGACCTGGCCGATCTCAAGGGCGGAACCTTCTCCATCACCAACGTCGGCGTCATCGGCGGCACCGCCGCGACCCCCATCATCAATTATCCCGAGGTGGCCATCCTGGCCACGATGAAGATCGATGACCGGGCCAGGGTCGAGAACGGCGTCGTGGTCGTGAAAAAGACGCTGCCCCTATGCCTCTCCTTCGACCACCGGGTCATCGACGGGGCCGAGGCGGCGCGGTTTATGAAAGACCTCATCCGCTTCCTGGAGGAGCCGGAAAAACTGCCGCTCGCCGGCGAGTGATCCGCTGGCCCGCCGGGCGGCCGTCAATGATGATGCCGGTGATGCGTGTCCGGCCAATGGCCGTGGACGTGGTCGGTCGCCTCGTGGACGTGCTCGTGGGCATGAGGCTCGTGGACCGGGCCCTCGTGCGCGTGAAGGTGATGCAGGTCCCCATGACCGTGCGAATGCGTGTGGACGGTCCGTTCATGCCGGTGGCCGTGAACGTGCCTCTCGGAGACGATCAGGGCAACGGCGATCACCATCAGCAATCCGGCCGCGGACATCGGCCAGCGGAGAGAGTCCTTTAATAACACAAGAGAGGCCAACGATCCGACGAACGGTCCGAGGCTGAAGAGAGCCCCGGTCCGGAAGGCCCCGAGCCTCTTGAGGGCCCGGATGAAAAGGACAAGGCTCAGGCCATAACAGAAGGCGCCGATGAGCAAGCCGTAGGCGGCCGCGGGCGCGGGCCGGAATCCTCGCCCTAAAAGAAAGGCGGCCGAGGTCGAAACGGCCCCGGCGACGAGGCCCTTGATCCTGGCGATCTCAACCGGGTCCTTGTCGGAGATCTGGCGGGTCAGGTTGTTGTCGATCCCCCAGCCGATCATGGCCAAGATGACGAGGACCGGCCCCTCGGGCGAGAATCGGCCGCCGCCGGGATTCCAGGAGAGGATAACCCCGGCGGCCGTCATGAGCGTGAGGGAGAGCCAGACCCTTTTCCCGGCATTTTCCTTGAAAAGGAGAACAGCGATGAGGGCCGTGGCCAAACCCTCGAAATTCAAGAGAAGTGAGGCGGAGAAGCCGGTGATGCGGCTCAGCCCGGCCATCAGGCAGATCGGCCCCATTACGCCGCCGGCCAGAATCGCGCCGGCGAGCCAAGGCAGGTCCCTCTTCTCGAGGCGAGCTTCCCGACAATCTCGAGCGCCCCGCCGGCCGCGCCCTGCCGCCCTCGACGCCCACGCATAAAGCGTGAGCCCGAGGAAAACCCCGAGGTAAAGAAGACCGGCCAGGGCGACCGGCGGAACCTCCCCGAGGAGCGCTTTGGCCAAGGGCGTGCTGAGCCCGAAGAGCGCCGCCGCGAGGAGGACGGAAACGACCGGATTCAGGCGCATGGTCCGCCCTCCGATTATAATTCCGTCCGCTCTCAACGCTCAAGCATAAAAGAGGGGGCGGCCCCCCGGAACCGGACCGTTCCTCTTGAGGCCGGACCGGCTTTCGGGTATAATAGGCGCTCAATCGCACGACTTGGGTGACATCGTCAGTCTCGAAGCGGCTCACTCCCGAATTCCCGGACAGACGTGATTTATCGTAAAGGCGAAAGTCTATGAGCACAGAAATCGCGAAGATGCGCAACATCGGCATCAGCGCCCACATCGATTCCGGCAAGACCACCTTGACGGAGCGGATCCTCTTTTACTGCAAGAAGATCCACAAGATCCACGAGGTCAAGGGCAAGGACGGCGTCGGCGCGACCATGGACTCCATGGACCTCGAGCGTGAGCGGGGCATCACGATCGCCTCGGCCACGACCAACGTCACGTGGGACGACCATTCCATCAACATCATCGACACGCCCGGCCACGTCGACTTCACGATCGAGGTCGAGCGCTCCCTCCGGGTCCTCGACTCGGCCATCCTCGTCCTCTGCTCGGTCGGCGGCGTCCAGTCCCAGACGATCACGGTCGACCGCCAGCTCCGGCGCTACGACGTCCCCTTCATCGCCTTCATCAACAAGCTCGACCGGGTCGGCGCCAACCCCTTCAAGGTCCGCGACCAGATCACGGAAAAGCTCGGTCATAACGCCGTCCTCATGCAGGTCCCGGTCGGCCTGGAAGACCGCTTCAAGGGGATCATCGACCTGGTCACGATGAAGGCGCTTTATTTCGACGGTCCGGACGGTGAAGTCGTCCGGGCCGAGCCGATCCCGGCGGAGCTCGAGGCCGAGGCGCGAAAAGTGCGGGAGACGATGCTCGACGCCGTCTCCATGTTCTCGGACGAACTCATGGAAGCCGCTCTCAACGGACGGGCCACCGAGGCCATGATCCACGCCGCCGTGCGCAAGGGCACGATCGCCCGCAAGCTCATGCCCGTCTTTATCGGCTCCGCCTTCAAAAACAAGGGTATCCAACCACTCCTCGACGGCGTCGTCCGCTACCTGCCCAACCCTTCCGAAGTGGAAAACAAGGCGATCGACCTGGACCAGGAAGGGGTCGAGCATGTCCTCGTGGCGGACCCGGAGGGCAAAACCGTGGCCCTGGCCTTCAAGCTCGAGGAGGGCCCCTACGGCCAGCTGACCTACATCCGCATCTATCAGGGAAGCGTCCGCCGGGGCGACGAACTCATCAACACCCGGTCCGACCAGAAGATCAAGGTTGGACGGCTCGTCCGGATGCACGCCGACAACATGGCGGAGATCCAGGGCGCCGAGTGCGGCGACATCGTCGCCCTCTTCGGCGTCGATTGCGCCTCGGGCGACACCTTCTGCAGCCCGGGCCTGAACCTGGCCATGACGCCCATCTTCGTCCCCGACCCGGTCATCTCCCTGGCCATTACGACCGTGGACAACAGCGCCGCGGACCGGGTGGCCAAGGCCCTCAACCGGTTCACCAAAGAGGACCCCACGTTCCGGACCCACGTCGACCCCGAATCCAACCAGACCATCATCCAGGGCATGGGCGAGCTCCATCTCGACATCTACATCGAGCGCATGAAGCGCGAGTACCGGGCCGAGGTCCAGACGGGCATGCCCCAGGTCGCCTACCGCGAGGCCATCAGCCAGCGCGTCGAGTTCGACTACACCCACAAGAAGCAGACGGGCGGCGCCGGTCAGTACGCCCGGGTCATCGGCTACATCGAGCCCCTCGCCAAGGCGACCTACGAATTCGTGAACGAGGTCAAGGGCGGCCGCATCCCCCGGGAGTTCATCCCCTCCTGCGACAAGGGGTTCAAGGCCGTCCTTCGGAAGGGCCCGCTCATCGGCTTTCCCGTAACGGGGATCAAGGTCGTCGTAAACGACGGTCAGTACCACCCGGTGGATTCTTCCGACATCGCCTTCCAGATGGCCGCTCAAGGCGCGTTCCGGCAGGTCTACATGAAGGCCAAGCCCCAGATCCTCGAGCCCATCATGAAGGTCTCCGTCGAAGGGCCGAGCGAGTTCGCCGGCAACGTCTTCGCCACGATCAGTCAGAGGCGCGGGATCATCGTCAGCTCGGTCGAGGACGGGATGTTTGCCCGGGTCGACGCCGAGGTCCCGCTCAGCGAGATGTTCGGCTACTCGTCGGTCCTGCGGTCGCTGACCCAGGGCAAGGCCGAGTTCACCATGGAATTCCTGAAGTACGGCAGGGTCCCGCCGCACGTCGCCGAGCTCCTGAAGGAGCAGTACCTGGAAAAACAGAGGAAGGCCTCCCAGAAATAACGAGAGGAGATGCCATGACGCTCACGGTGAAAGAAGAACTCATCAAGCGGAGCCCCCTGAGGCTCCTCGAAAAGTCGATCTCGGGCGGGCTCGGGCACGGCAATATCGGCGTCCTCGCCTCCCGGAAAGGGGTCGGGAAGACGGCCTGCCTGGTCCACATCGCCGCGGACAAACTCCTCCAGGGAAAGCACATCATCCACGTCTCCTACGCCAGCCGTGTCGACCACATCATCAACTGGTACGAGGATATCTTCAAGGAGATCGCCAAGAAGCCCGGGATGAAGTCCGCCCTCGAGATGTACGACGAGCTCATCCGCAACCGGGTCATCATGAACTTCAAGCAGGAAGGGACGAGGACCGAACAGGTCCTGAAGAGCCTGGAGGCCATGATCGTTCACGGCCAGTTCGGGGCCGAGACGGTCATCGTGGACGGCCTCGATTTCAGCCAAGCCGGGCTGGAAGATCTGCGGAAATTCAAGGACTTCGCCGGCCGCCTCGGCCTCGAGGTCTGGTTCAGCGCCTCCCTCCGGGGGGACGAGCCCCTCTTCGATGAGCGGGGGATCCCGTTCATGCTCAAGGACCACCTGGGCGCGATCGACGTCCTGATCTCCCTCCAGCATCACGGCGACCACGTCCACTTCAGTCTAGTCAAGGACCACGACCGGCTGGCCCCCAAGGACATGCGCCTGAAGCTTGACCCGAAGACGCTCCTGATCGTGCGAGACGTCGCCCGCCCGGTGTAAGGGCTATTTTGGGCCCAGAACCCGTCTCCCGTTGAGCCGGGAGCCTTACCAGCGGGGCCGTTTTGTGTTATATCTCCCTTAAGCCCCTTGACGGGGACATCGACAGAGTCATATGGAAGCCCAGCGCCTGGCCATCATCGACCTCGACGGCACTCTCCTCAGAAGGAAGAGTTCCGAATACTCGTTCTTCGGCTTCATCGTCCTGCGCGGGAAGATCGGGCCGCTCCGCCTGGCCTCCTTCCTGCTGACCTTCTTCAGGGACGCGCTGAAGCTCGGGCTGCGCCAGGCCATCGGCTGGAACGCCACATACCTCAGGGGAAAAACGCCGGAGACGCTCGAGGCCTGGGCCCGCAGATATGGAAGGGCCTACCTCCGGGAGGCCGTTCCGGAGGGACTTCAGGCGAGGATCCGCCGGCTCAAGACCGAGGGCTGCCTCATCATCCTTCTCTCGGGCTCTCTCCAGGTCCTGGTCAGCGAGCTCAAGGAGAAGCTCGGAGCCGATATCATCATCGGCCGCGAGCTCGAAGTCGTGGGAGGAAAGCTCACCGGCCACCGCAGGGGGATCTATCCCTACGCCCGCCAGAAGGTCGAGGCCCTTTTCCAGAAGGTCAGCCCGGCCCAGGTCGATTGGCAGGAATGTTGGGCGCTGGCTGACCGTTTGTCGGACCTTCCCGTCCTCGAGCTCGTCGGCCATCCCGTGGCCGTCCACCCCACCGCCAGACTCCGCCGCCACGCCCGGCAGCATGGCTGGGAGATCATCGACTGAGCGAGTTAAAAGGAGAATTCCAGGCCGGCGAACGTCCTTTTCTCCAGCCGGTGGACCCGCACTTCGAGGAGCCTCCCCCACCGCCGGATGCCCTCGAAACTCACGAATAGCTCCAACGGGGCGTGGGGCACCTTCCAGCCGGCGCCGAGGAGATAGCGGAACCGGTTGTCATCGAGATGGGCGTTGTTCGTGACCTGATTTTTGAACCTGTCCAGGAAATCGGCCGAGCTCCAGGCGCCGAAACTAGCCAGAGCGCGGGCCCTGAGACCTTGCCACTCCAGGTTCGTCTGCCCGGAAAAGGTCCCGCCGAAAGCATAGTAGTAGCCGTAATAGAGGATCGTCGTCTTCATCCCGTCGATGGTATCGTCGGGGAGGGAGTGATGAAGCGCCGAGTACGCGTTGAGGGCGTAGGAATTGACCAGGGCGAAATCGAAATAGGCCTCGGCCACGGTCCGGAGCTTCAGGCCGCGCCGGAAAACGGTCCAGTCCAGGATCGGCCCGGCGATGTGGAGGATGGCCAACTTGTCGGTGAAATCCCTGGGCCGCTCGAGGTGGAGGTCGATGCCCTGGTTGACCGGCACGGGGTCGGAGTCGAAGGAGTCGACGGACCTTTTCTTGAAATACTCGAAGAAAGAACCGAGCCCGACCGTCAAGCTGTAGCCCTGGAGGTCGTCGCCGATCTTCTGCCGGAAATAGCCCCACGGCACGGCGCCCATATAGAGATTCGTTTCGTCGGCGTGCCCGTTGCGAACGGTATAATCCACGCTGATATCACTCCAATAAGTATCCGTGAGGGTTTCTTGGATGTCCCCGGGTTTGCCGTACTCCGGGATCCCGAGGATCCGGGTACGAAGGCCGAAATAGGCACCGGTCTCGGCGGCTTGGCCGGCCGTGGAGAGATTCCGTGCTCCGGCGAACAGGCTGAAGTCGTGCCATCCCGGCGGCACGTAACTTTTCGCGGCTGGGTCTTTGCGGTCCAGCCAGCCGTTGAATTTGACGAGGGGGTTGATGAAACTCAAAGCCTGGAGAAGAAAGCCGGACTGATGGCTCAAATAGCGGCCCACATCGTACCACGGCTCGCCCGTGGCGAACGCGCCTATGCCCGTCATGATCTGGTCGTTGACGGAGATGACTTCCTTCCACTCCACTAAGCCTTCCCAATACGTCGACCCGGCGACGGCCATCAGCCAGGACTGGAGCCAGGACAGGTGGTTCGTCCGGGCGAGCTCATAATAGATCCCACCCGCCATGCTGTGGGTCCAGTTGAGCTTGAAGTTGTTCGAATCGAAGCGCCAACCCTCGAGCATGAAGAATCTCTTGATCTGGACGTCGAACTTGAGCTGAAACTGCCAATCCTCCGGGAAAGCGGCCCGGCTCCAATAGCTGATGGTGGAATAGGTCAGGAAGCCGCCCAGTTCAAGCCAGGCGCGCCAGGTTTTTTTCTTGGGCCCGGTTCCGGCTGCCTGAGAGCCGGACGGATCACCGGATTTCTGCTCACCGGGGATGGCCTGGGAAAATATCCCTGCCCCGAAGGTCCGGCCGGACTCCGAAAGCACCGGCTGAAACGGAAGGCGGAAGGAGAAGGGTTCATCGGCCCCCGAAAATGAGGGCCGGGGGATCGCGACGGCAGGGAGCGGAGCTGAGGAAGCTAGCCAGAGGGCCGCTACGCCTGCCGCCGCCAAGGGCTTTTTATGGCGGGTCATCCGTCCTCATTCCTCTTTCCTAAAGAACGCTAACATAGGCCTTTCCGGGGGGTTCGTCAAGATTTGAAGAGGCGAGAGCCTAAATTCCGGCTATGCGCCCTGGATGGGAAAAGGATTGCGCAAGGGGGGCCTCATCCCTATAATGGGCGCGAGGTCCCCGTAAGCCCTGTGCGCCTCTCGAGCTCGTTTCGTCAAAAAATCGCAGCTTTTGTCTTGCCCGTTCTTGCCACGGCGGGGATCGCCGCCGCTAGAGAAAAGGAGGTCGCCTTGGCCGAACAAAAGCAGAAAGCCGGAATCCGGCAGGCGGCCGTTCACGGCATCCTGTCGCTTCTCCTGTTTTTCTCCCTGAGGGCGGCGGGCGCGGCCGAGGACCTGCAATACCTCGAACTCGCGACGCGCAACGGCCTGGCCATCCGATCCTATCAGCTCTCGAGCGGCGGAGCATTCCTCCTTCCCTCTCCCCGGCCGCTCTTTTCGGTCCGGGTCGACGGCATCCTCGTCTCATCGGCCGGGGCCCGGGTCCGCCAGGACCGCGACCTCATCGTTGCCGAGCTCACGGAGGGCGTTTCCGGCCGGTTCCGGGTCGGCCACAAGTCCGAGCTCGGCTGGAAGATCGACCTCGTCCTTGAGAACGGCTCCAAGAAACCCGTCACCCTCGAGAACCTCGTCCCCTTCGGCGAGGACCCCGGGAACGTTTTCATCACCGGCTACGGGCCGCCCGCCCTGGCCCGGGCCGGGCTCTTCCGCCCCGGAAAGAAACCGGTCAGCGTCATCCTGCCCGACAACGCCTGGGAGCTGGGCTATGGGGCCGTCGAACGGCCCGGCAGCTATTCCCTGTGCGGTCTGGCCCGCCGCGGCAAGGGCGTCAAGGCCGAGCTCCGGCGCTATCGGACGGTCCTCGAGCCCGGCGGAACGGTCGAATACACGATCCACGCCGACGTCTATGACGGCGCGTGGCAGGAGGGGCTCCGGGCCATGTTCCACGACCGGCGGCTCTTCGACCTGGAGAGGTTCGACCGGACCCTTTACGACCGCCCCGACCTCGCCTGGATCCGAAAGAGCTTCGTCATGGTCCTCCAGACGGCCTGGGACCGGGAGTTCTTCGACCGCGGGGCCGGCCGATACGGATTCGAGAAGTTCCTCGAGAAGGGCCGGACGCTTCTCGGCGGCTACGACGTCTTCGGGATCTGGCCGACCTGGCCGAGGCTCGGCCTCGACGACAGGAACCAGTGGGACCTCTATCGCGACCTTCCCGGCGGCCTGGCGAAGGTCCGCGAGCTCGTCGACGTCGCCCACAAGCAGGGAACGCGGTTCTTCATCGTTTTGAACCCGTGGGACACGGACACGCGCCGGGAAAAGCCATTGGAGGGCCTGGCCGGGCTCATCCGCGGCCTCGACGCCGACGGGGTCGTCCTCGACACCATGGGCGGCTCCACGAAGGAGGCCCAGGAGGCGGCCGACGCCGTCAAGGCGGGCGTCATCATGTATAGCGAGGGGATGCCGGTGCCGAAAGACATGCCGGGCATCGTCGCCAGCCGGGTCCATGACGCGATCCCGCTCTCGCCCGTTCTCAACCTCAACCGTTTGATCGAGCCCGAGTTCACGATTTTCCGAGTGACGCAGCTCGCCGACGGCGACCTCCACCGGGAGGTCGCCATCGCTTTTTTCAACGGCTACGGCGTCGAGATCAATGCCTTCAAGGCCGGCCGCCCCGACTGGGTCGAGCCCGACCTGCGGACCCTGGGCCGGGCGGCCATGCTCCTGAGGGCCAACACTTCGGTTCTCAAAACCGCGGCCTGGACGCCGCTCGTCCGGACGCTCAAGGATGGGATCTGGGTCAATGAGTGGCCCGGGGACGGCAAAACGCTTTATACCATCTATTCGGATGAACCAGCGGGGTTCCAGGGCCCCCTCTTCGCATCCCGAGCAGATGAAGGCTTTCGTTTCATCGACCTCTGGAACCACGCCGAGGTCGCGCCCCTGGTCATCGACGGAGAAAGCGTCCTCCCCGCGTCCCTCCCGCCTTTCCCCGCTTCGTCTGCCGGGTCACGCCGCGAGGGCGCGATCGGCTGCGTCGGCCGGTTCAAGAAGAGCCTGGAGGCGGAGATCGAGGGTGATACCCTCCGGCTGAGATCCACGTCCGGAGATAAGATTCTGGTCTGGCCGGGAAACCCTTCCTACGATAAAACGCCCACGAAAGTCGCGGTCGGGGAGTCCTCCCGGCCCCTGGCCGGCCTGCTCGGCTCATACCGCGGAAAAATCGTCGTCCAGCTCTTCGACGGAACGGAGCTCGTGGACGAGCGTGTCCTCTCGGTCGAACCGGGGACGCCCTTCAGGCCGGGAACCGTCGAAACGACCGGGACGGCGGTCACGGCGCCGCCGGGGATGGTGGAAATCCCGGCGGCCGTTTACGAATTTTCCGTGAATCCGGCCGACACCTTCATTTCCTTGCCGGATCTCTCGAACCCGCGGAACGTCGGGATCGAGCGGTTCTTCATGGACGCCCGGCCTGTGACCAACCTCGAGTTCAAGAAGTTCGTGGACGAAACGGGATACAGGCCCGCCGACGCCGCGAACTTCCTCAAGCACTGGACGGACGGAAAATTCCCGGCCGGCCAGGCCGATCATCCCGTCGTCTACGTGAGCCTGGAGGACGCCAAGGCCTACGCCAAATGGGCCGGGAAGAGGCTGCCCACGGAGATCGAATGGCAATACGCGGCCCAGGGCACGGACGGCCGGACCTGGCCGTGGGGAAAAACCTACGTCAGGGGCTTCTGCAACGACAACTCAGGACAGGCGACGTCGGTCACGGCCTTCCCCCGCGGGAAGAGCCCCTTCGGCGTCCTCGACCTCGTCGGCAACGTCTGGCAGATGACGGCCGACGTCTACGACACGTCGAGCTATTCCTACGTCATCATCCGGGGCGGCAGCTTCTGGAATCCGACCTCGAGCCAATGGTATCCCAAGGGCGGCCCCCAGCCCCTCGACGAGCACCAGCTGCTCCTCCTCGTGTCCCCCGGGTTCGACCGGAGCCCGAACGTCGGCTTCCGCTGCGTCAAAGACGCGGCGAAAAAAGAGCGCTGAAAAACGGAGATCCAAACCATGAACACAGAAGAGAAAACGCACCGCGCGATCCTGGCGAACATCGCCGAAAGGGCGATGCGGGAGAGCGGCCTGCTCCCCGACTTCTCGGCGGACACTCTCGCGGAGCTCGCCGGGATCCGCTCCCCCGCCGCAGCCGGCGCCGATTCCGTCCGCGACCTGCGTGACCTCCTGTGGTCGTCCCTCGACAATGATGATTCCCGCGACCTGGACCAGCTGACCGTCGCCCAGGCGATGCCGGGAGATGCCGTCAAGGTCCTGGTCGCCGTGGCCGACGTGGACGCGCTCGTCCAAAGCGGTTCGGCCATCGACGGGCACGCCGGCCATAATACGACGTCCGTGTATACGGCAGCCCGGATCTTCCCCATGCTTCCCGAGAAGCTCTCGACCAATCTGACCTCGCTCAATCCCGGCGTAGACCGGCTGGCCATCGTCGTCGAAATGATCGTGGGACCGGACGGGTCGCTCGGGGACTCCGGAATTTATCGGGCTCTTGTCCGAAATCGGGCCCAGCTCGCCTACAACGGCGTCGCGGCCTGGCTCGAGGGCCGGAGCCCCGTGCCGGAAGCCGCGGCGGACGTGGCGGGGCTCGCCGAAAACCTCCGCCTGCAGGTCCAAGCCGCCGGTCGCCTGAAAAACTTCCGTCACCTCAACGGAGCTTTGATTCTCGAAACGATCGAAGCGAAACCGGTCTTCGAGGGCGACCGGATCCGGGATCTCGAGACCGAACACAAGAACCTGGCCAAGGATCTCATCGAGGATTTCATGATCGCGGCCAACGGCACGACCGCCAGATACCTCTCCTCGAGACGGTTCCCGTCCATCCGCCGCGTCGTCCGGGTGCCGAAGCGATGGCCGCGCATCGTCGAGATCGCCGGGGAGCGCGGCTTCGCGCTTCCGGCGGACCCGGATTCGAAGGCCCTCGAGGAATTCCTCGCCAAGTCCAAGGCCTCCGACCCGCTCCGGTTTCCCGACCTGTCGCTCTCCGTCATCAAGCTCATGGGAGCCGGTGAATACGTCGCGGAAGCCCCCGGCGGGACCGCGCCGGGTCACTTCGGCCTCGCTGTCAGGGACTACTCCCATTCCACGGCCCCCAACCGCCGGTACACCGACCTCGTCACCCAGCGCCTGCTGAAGGCCGCTCTCTCGGGGCGGGCCGTCCCGTACGGCCCAGACGAATTGGAGGCTCTCGCCCGGCACTGCACGGAGGAAGAGGACGTCGCGAACAAGGTCGAGCGGCGGGTCGGCAAGTCCGCGGCGGCCCTTCTCCTCGAATCGCGGATCGGAGAACAGTTCGAGACGATCGTCACCGGGGCATCGGACAAGGGCACGTGGGTCCGTCTCCTCGCCGTGCCCGTCGAGGGACGGCTGGTCCGAGGATTCCAAGGGGTCGATGTCGGCGATCGTGTCCGCGTCCAGCTGCTCTCGGTCGATGTCGACCGGGGATTCATCGATTTTGGGAAAGTCGGGGCCTCCGCGGCCGCGTCATAAGCGGAAATCCCGCCGGGCGTCCGGCCCCCGGAATGCCGTTTCCTTGAGCCCGAACGGACCGCTGAGTATAATGAATGATCATTCTCTCTGGAGGTGACGGCATGAGGAAAAGAACCTGGCTCACGCTCCTCTTCGTGGCGACGTTCGCCCTCTCGCTTTCGGCGTCGTTCAAGAAAGAGGACGTCAAGGTCCATCAGCTCGAAAACGGGCTCAAGGTCCTGCTCGTCGAGGACCACAATATCCCCAACATCGCCCTCTACACGTTCTTCCGGGTCGGATCGCGCAACGAGCGGGCCGGCCTGACGGGCGTCTCGCACTTCATCGAGCACATGATGTTCAACGGAACGCCGAAGGTCGGGCCCGGCGCGTTCGACCGGCGCATGGAGTTCCGGGGCGGGTCCAACAACGCCTACACGGCCGACGACATGACGGCCTACACGGACTGGTTCCCCGCCGCCGCCCTGGAGGCCATGATCGAGATGGAGTCCGACCGGATGCAGGGATTGGCTTTCGTCCCCGAGGTCCTCGAGTCCGAGCGCGGCGTCGTCGCCTCCGAGCGCCGGGTGTCGGTCGAGAATAACAACGATTCCATCCTCAACGAGAACGTCCGGGCCACGGCCATCATGGCCCACTCTTACCACTGGGACGTCATCGGCTGGATGAGCGACATCCTGAGCTGGCGCCGGGACGAGATCATGGCGTATTACCGCACCTACTACGCGCCGAACAACGCCATCCTGGTCGTCGTCGGCGATTTCGAGCCGGCGAGAGCGCTCGACCTCATCAAGAAGTATTACGGGCCGATCAAGGCCTCGACCCCGCCGCCCCCGGTCACCACGACGGAGCCCCCGCAGATGGGCCCCAAGAGCGTCCTCATCCGGAAGGAAGCCCAGGCGCCGTCGTTCATGGTCGTCTGGCATGCCCCGAACGCCAAGGACGCGGACTTCCTGCCGCTTTCGATCCTGGCCAAGCCGCTCCTCGAGGGTGAGAGCAGCCGTCTCTATCGCCGCCTGGTCCGCGAAGAGCAGCTCGCGATCTACGTCGGCGGCGGGCCCCAGGAGACGATCGACCCCTTCCTCTTTACAATCGACGTCAAGCCCAGGCCCGGGGCCGATCTCGACAAGATCGACCGGGTCATCGAGGAGGAGCTGGCCAAGGTCAAGAGCGAGGGCATCACCCCGACGGAGTTCGAGAAGGCCCTGAACATCATCCGCAATGATTTCTACATGAGCCTTCAGACGATCTCCGGCATAGCCAACCAGCTCGGCTCGTCCGAGATCCTCTACGGCGATTTCAGCAGGCTCTTCACGGTCATGGACGACTACGTGGCCGTCAGGATCGGGAGGGTCCAGGAGGTCGCCAGGAAGTATTTTACCGAGAACAACAAGACCACCGGGAAGCTCATCCCCGAGGGAGGTGCCAAGTGAGGACGCTCGCCCCGAAAATGCTCGCTTTCGCCTTGATCGCCGCCCTGGCCGCGCCCGCGCTCACGGCCGCGGCCGAACAGCTGCCCGCGCCCGAGAAGATCGTCCTCGGGAACGGGATCACGGTCTATTACCTCAGGAACTCCGACCTGCCGATCGTCACTTTCAGGATGGTCATCCGGGGCGCCGGGTCGGCCTTCGAGTCGGCCGGGGCCGACGGAACGGCCAACCTGGCCGCGGCCTTGTTGATGAAGGGCACCACGAAAATGGACGCCGACGCGGTCGCCGAGGCCCTCGACTTCATGGGCGCGAGCCTGAACGTCTCGGCGGCCGACGAGTACTCCCAGGTCAGCGGGGATTCCCTTTCCCAGCACTTCCCGCGCCTCATGGAGATCGCCTCCGACTGCCTGACCGCTCCCTCCTTCAAGGATGAGGAATTCGTCAAGGAACGGGCCAGGAGGATCGACAGCCTCAAGGCCGCCAAGGACAATCCCGGGGCGGCGGTCCGCTACTATTTCCAGAAGGCCTATTTCGGCGGCCATCCGCTGGGCCACCTGGCCGCGGGCACGGAATCGTCCCTGAAAAAGATGACCGTCCAGGATGTCAAGAATTTCTACGGCCGGCATTTCCGGCCCGACCGGTCGATCGCCGCGGTCGTAGGCGACATCGAAAAGGCGAAGCTCATGTCGCTTCTCGAATCGACCGTCGGCCGCTGGACGAATCCCGCCGGTCCGGCTCCCTCGGACGTTATCCCCGCCCTGCCCAAGCCGAAGGGCAAGAAACTCGTCCTCATCGACAAGCCCGACGCCACCCAGGCCTATTTCGTCCTGGGCGCAACCGGTTACCCCATGGGCGATAAGCTGACGCCCCAGGCGGCGGTCATGAACACCCTCTGGGGCGGCCGCTTCACGTCCTGGCTGAACACCGAGCTCCGGATCAAGCGCGGCCTGACCTACGGCGCCTCGAGCTCGTTCCGGACCTGGGTCGCCGGAGGAATCTTCCAAGCCAGCTCCTACACGAAGAACGACAAGATCGCCGAGATGCTCGACATCACCTTCGGCCTGCTCAACAAGGGGGCCAAGGAGGGTTTCGGGGCCGAAGAGATCGAAAGCAGCCGCAACTACATCCAGGGCCAGTTCCCGCCGACCTTGGAGACAAATTCCAGCAAGGCCGGGGCTTACGTCCGCCTGGCCTTCTACAAGCTCGGCTTCGACTATTACGACAAGTACCTGGCCGAAATCGGGAGCGTTTCAGCCGAGACGGCCAAGGCGGCGGCCGCGGCGCTCCTGCCCGGGAATGATTACGTCCTGGTCGTCGTGGGCAAGGCGGCGGACATCCGCCCCCTGCTTCAAAAGTACGGGGCCTGGGAGGAAAAGAAGATCACGGACCCCGATTTTTAGGCAGGGCATTTGCCAGGGCGGGAGTCGGGGCGTAAAATGGATTCCTTAAAGGACTCTCGCTCTTAAGGAGCAGACGCCGATGAACAAGCGTGCCGCCCTGGCTTCGATCCTAGCCCTATTTTTCTGGACGGCCCTCTCGCCGGCCCAGACTGAAAAGGTCGCGCTCCGCTTCGGTCCTCCGGCGGGGGCGGGCCTGACGTATTCCGTGAGCGGCCAGGTCAGCGTCAGCGGCAAGGACCTTCTCGGCAAGGACCTGGCCCTGAACGCGGATGCCCAGGGGCAATTCCACTTCAGTTTCATGAATTCGGCCCGCGACACGGTCCAGGCCGGCCTGACCAGCCCCGGGATCGACGTCCGGGCCCAGCTCCCCGACCGGACGCAGACCCAAACCCTGAGAACGCGCGAGGGGAAGACCCTCGAGGTCGTGTTCAACCGCACGGGCAAGGTCATGGACATCCGCAACCCCGAAGCCCTGGAGCAGGAGAACGTGCTGAATTTTTCCATCCCCCAGATCCTCCGCGACTATTTCCCGGCCTTTCCCGCCGATCCGGTCAGCCCCGGCGACCAATGGCGGGAGAGCCGACGTCTGACCGTCCCGTATCAGGGGCTGGACATCGTGGTCGACCTGGCCATCGAATACACCCTGAACGACATCCTCCCATCGTCGGAAGGCCGAAAGGCCATCGTCTCGGCCGTCTACACGGCCACCGTCTCGGGTGCCAAAAACCTGGGAGAGTCGCTGGGTGTTTTCGAGGGCAAGGGGACGGGCACGGGCTACCTGAACTTCCTGGTCGACCGCGGTTGCTTCACCGAATATCGCCTGGATTTCAAGACGGACGCCGCCTTTGTCATGAAGAAAGGGACCAAGCGGCTGTTGGAATGGCCCTTCACCTTCTCTGTCCTGGCCGAGATCAACCTCGTCGCCACCGACGGGATCTGAATCGGCCGGGCCTGCCGGCGGGAATATTTCCCCCTCCTCTTGAATTTTCCGACCGGGGGGCGTATTATTTTTTTTTGACATCAGGAGAGGTCCGGTCCTGGCGGATCGGACCCGGCAACCTGGGGCGGACACCCGAGGTGCTCACTCGCCAGCGGCGAGGATGTGGTCGCGAAAGCGAAAGCGGCAACCAAGTGTCCAACGGCCGAAGACCCGCTCTCCTGGTGAAGGAGGAGCGGGTTTTTTTGTGGCCGGTCTGAAGCCGCGGCCCATTCCTCCCCCCGAGCGAGCTCCGAGACACCGGGCGTTCCGGAAAGGAGGCTGTGATGGCCAAAGATTTTGTTTTCACTTCTGAGTCCGTGTCCGAAGGCCATCCCGACAAGATGGCCGATCTCATCTCCGACGCCTTTCTCGACGCGGTCCTCGCCCGGGACCCTTACGGCAAAGTCGCCTGCGAAACCCTCGTCACGAAGAACGTCGCCGTGATCGCCGGAGAGTTCCGGACCACCGCGAAATTCGACCCTGTCTCCATCGTCCGTGAAACCGCCCGGGAGATCGGGTACCACGACCCCCTGATCGGCTTCGATGCGGACACCTGCGAGGTCCATACCTATCTCGGCCAGCAGTCGGCCGACATCGCCCGCGGCGTCGACCAGGCCAACGGCGAGGTCGGGGCCGGCGACCAGGGCTTGATGTTCGGCTACGCGACGACCGAAACTCCCGAGCTCATGCCCCTGCCCATCCGCCTCGCCCACCGGCTCGTCCAGAGACAGGCCGAAGTCCGCAAGAGCGGCCTCCTCTCCTGGCTTCGGCCCGACGCCAAGTCCCAGGTCTCGGTCCGCTACAGGGACAAGCGGCCCGTGGCCGTTGAAAAGGTCGTCCTGTCGACGCAGCACGCCCACGACGTCAAGGACAAGACGCTCCGTGAAGGCGTCATCGCCGAGATCATCGAAAAAGTCATCCCGGCCGAGCTCAGGCCTGGGAACATCCAATACCTCGTCAACCCGACGGGCCGCTTCGTCATCGGCGGACCCATGGGAGACACGGGCCTGACGGGCCGCAAGATCATCGTCGACACGTACGGCGGCAGCTGCCCCCACGGCGGCGGGGCCTTCTCGGGCAAGGACCCGACCAAGGTCGACCGCTCGGCGGCGTACACGGCCCGCTACATCGCCAAGAACATCGTCGCGGCCGGCCTCGCCGACCATTGCACGATCCAGCTGGCCTACGTGATCGGCGTTGTCGAACCCTTCTCGGTCATGGTCAACATCCACAGCGGCGCGAAGGTGAGCGAGGCGGCCATCGAGAAGGCCGTGCGCTCGATCTTCGACCTCACGCCCGCCGGGATGATCAAGATGCTCGACCTGCGCCGGCCTATCTACAAGAAGACGGCGGCCTACGGTCACTTCGGACGTGAGCTCCCCGATTTCACCTGGGAGCGGACCGACAAGGTCCGGGAGTTGCGGTCGTATTTCGGCTACGAGAGCCTGGGGCCCCGCCGGTCAACCGATGCGGACCCACGTCCGGTATGAGGTGAAGTAGAGCCCCGATTCTTTCACCCGCTGACCGGTGATCTTTTCCCAAAACCTCCCGTAAAGCTCCACCTGGGGGCGGTAATAATCCACGAGTCCGGCGAACGCTTCCTTCGATCCTCCGCTGCCCCCTCCGGGCACAGAGTCGTCGAGCTTGTCGGTCTTGTAGTCGGCGATGACCCAGCCGTCGCTCTCGAGGAAGGCCAGGTCGATGGCGCCTGAGAGAAAGAGCGGCGCTCCCTTCGCCGGCGCGACGGGCTTTCCCCCGGCCGACGCCAGGAGTCCGGGTCTGGACACGAGGTCCGCGTATTCGGGGTCCCCCGGCCCCGTTTTGACCGTGAACGGAACCTCGAAAAATCTCCTTTCCGATGCCATGGCCCTGGCCCAGAAATCGGAAGCGAGGATCTCTCGGACGAGGCTCACGAGCTTGTCCTCGTCCGCAGGGGGGATGCCGGCGGACTCGAGCGCGTTCAGGGCGAGCAGGGCCAGCGTCGCTTCCGGAAATTCCGCTTTCCCGCCATTCTGACCCCCGGAGTCCCCGGCCTTGCCGAGGGCGCTCAAAAGGGCGTGGACGGCGGTCCCCCACCTCATGCCCAGGCCGCCGGCGGCCCACTCCGGCGATTCCCGGTCCCGCTTGGCCAGGGAGGTCACGCTCTCGAGCAAGTACGAAGCGACGGAGGCGGTCCCTCTCTTGGCCATGATCTCCAGTCGACCCTTGCGCACCTCTTCCGGCTTCAGGACGAGCTTCCCGCGGGCCGGGCGGACGGCCCCCGGTGAGGGCCGCTCGAGCTCGGGGAGGTCTCCCATCCCGTCCTCAAGCCCGCCCCAGGCCCGCTTCCCGCCCAGGTCGCCCTCATAGGCGCTGATGACGAGCAGGTCCCGGGCCCGGGTCGCCGCGACATACATGAGCCTGTCGTCTTCCGCGGCTTCATATTTTTTCTCTTCGGCCGCCTTCTCGTCCCAGCCCGCCGGATGGGAGACGGGTGTGCCGTGCCAGGCGGATCTTTTCTCGAAGAGGAAATAGCCGAGCGGGGCCGAAGGGCCGCTCTTGTCGGGAGACGGGCTCTCCTCTCCCGGCGGTCCGGTCCGGACGATGTGCTTCTCCGGCTCGTGGTCCGGGACTCCGGCGGGGTTGGCCAGGATGACGACCGGCGCCTCGAGCCCCTTGGCTTTGTGAAGGTTCATAAGACGGACCGCATTCCGGCGGCCCGGAGTCAGGCTCATCTCCTCGACGGCCTGCGCCCCGACCCAGTCCCTGATGAAATCGGCGACCGCCGCAAACGACGTCAGGCCCTCCGTCTCCAGGTTGCGGACGACCTCGACCAGCTTGAGGACGTTGCCGGCCCGGCTGCTTCCCATTTCGGACGAAACGAGGTCGTTGAGGAGTCCCGACCTCTCGAGGACCATCTCCAGGACGGCCGACGGCGGGAATTTCATCGTCCACTGACGCCATTCGTGGAGCGTCCGGAGGGCCCGGCGGACCTTGCCGTCCCCCTCTCCGCCCGGCGCCGCTTCCCCGGCGACCGTGAGCTTGCCGTTCCGGGTCCGCTGGTCCAGGAGCTCCTGGTCGCTCACCCCGAAGAAAATCCCCCGCAGGACGGCGATGGCGGCCACCGGATTGGCCGGGTCCCTGAGGGCCTGAAGAAGGTTCGCGATCTCGCCGATCTCGTCGCTCGACACGAACGCATCGCTCCCGGAGATCTCGAACGGAACGCCGCGGTCCTCGAGCTCCCTGGCGTAGACCTCCATATTCTTCTTGTAGCGGAAGAGGACCAGGACGTCGCCCGGCCCCGCGGGGCGGTCCCCGTCCCGGCCCGTGGCGATCCTGAGGCCTCCCGAGGACGCCCAGGCGACGAATTCGGCGAGCCGGCGGGCGTCCAGCCCGGCGATCTCTTTTTCTCTGTGGTATTTCACGGCGGGGACAGTCGCCTTGAACACCCCGGCCGCCGCCCCGGGGCAGCCTTCGCGCACAACCTCGAGGGGCGCGAAGCGGGCCTGGTAATCGTTGGGACCGGCTGGGAAAACGCCCTTGAAAACGGGGTTCACGCGGTCGGCGATGCAGGGCAGGGACCGGAAGTTCGCGGTGAGCTCGAGGACTTGGCCGCCTCCCTCCTTGATCCTGTTCTTGACCAGGTTGTAAATATCGATGTCCGCCCTCCGGAACCGGTAGATCGACTGCTTCGGGTCGCCGACGAGGAAGAGCGAGCCCGGCGCAGGGACGACGGCCGTCCAATCGCGCTCTTCCGGATCCCGCCCCGTGAGATAGAACAGGATCTCGGCCTGGATCGGGTCGGTATCCTGGAACTCGTCGACCAGGACCCGGCGGTATCGGGCCTGGAAATATCGGCGGACTTCGGGATTGTCCCGGAGGAGGCGGGACGTGAGCATCAGCTGGTCCGCAAAATTGAGCCGCGATCTCGCCCGGCGGGACGCGGCGTAAAACTCCGCCGCCGGGCCGAGGAACGCCAGGACCTTCGAGTGCCTGAATTCGCGCCAGGCCCGGAGGGCCGGGACGACGGTTTTCTCCCGAAATTCCTCGAAGGCGGCCGCCATGCCGTCCGCCTCCTCCTTGGACCGCCAGCGGTTCTTGGTGACCCCGGGAGACCGGTCGAAAAGCTCCACCGTCTCCATGAGGGCCCGATAATCCGAGAACCCCAAGTTCCTGCGGCGGAGAAGGACGCGGCGGATGAGCATCTGGAGGCCGTCATAGCCTTTCTCCCGCCGGCTGTCGAGGATCTTATCCGCGAGGGCCAGGAGGTTTCCGGCGGGGAGGGCCGCGACTTTTTGGCAGGCCTCGGCCAGAGCCTCACGGCTCACGCCCGTCCCCGCCAGCGCCGGGAGGGCGTCATCGTCCTCGAGCTGAACCATGACCAGTGTGTCGCGGGCCCGGTCGAGGAATGCGTTCAGGCTTGAACGCAGGGCCTCGTAATCGGGCGGCTCATCCCGCCCGGGGGCCAGCGCAACCTCGGGATAGACTGACAGGCTCTCGAACGCGTCCTTCAGGTCGTCCGGAAGGAGCCCCACCCCGTCCAAGTCGCGCAGGATGTCTTCGTCATTGAGCCTGACCTCGAGGAGATACTCCGCCCAGCATTCCTCCCGGAAGAGGCTGTCCTCAAGGTCCTCCATCTCCTCGAATTCGGGGTCGATCCCCGCCTCGATGGGCCGCTCGCGGAGGAGTCTCGCGCAGAAGGAGTGGATGGTGCCGACAAACCCCTGTTCGAGGTTCCGGAGGGCGTCGCGGAGCCGGCCCCGCTCCTCGCCGGTCCATGACCCGTCCCCGGCTTGAAGGCCGGACTCGAGGGCGACCTGGAAACGGCCGCGGAGCTCGGCCGCGGCCTTGCGGGTGAAGGTCACGGCGGCCAGGGTCTGGATGGTCGTCCGGCCCGAGGCGATGAGGGCGACCATCCGCTCGACGAGGCTCTGGGTCTTTCCCGAGCCCGCGCCGGCTTCGACGAGGAACGTCGTGTCCAGGTCGCCGCGGATCCGGTCCCTGGCGGCCTGGTCGGGGGGAACGCGGGGAGGAGCTCCCCGGCCCGGGGTGGACGCCTGTCCCTTCTTTTTAGTCATAGGACTTCAGCCTGTCGAGGGCCTCGAAGATCTTTCGGTTGGCCTCGGCCTTTCGTTTCATCTCCGCCGGCGCGCCGCCGCAGACGGCGGCGAAGTCACAGAAGTCGCAGCTCGCCTCGGGCCCGGCGACGAAATAGCCTTTGGCCACGAGGGTCAGGAGGTCGCCGAGGAGGCCGGCGAATCTCCTGCGGTCGAACTCGTCAACCATGATCTCCCGGCCCTCGCCCCGCCGCGTCGGGAAATAGTAGCCGCTCTGGACGACGCGGGCCGGCCGGCCGGATTTCTCCGCCGGAAGGAACTTCTCGGCCGCAATGGCGTAGAGGGCATGCTGAATGACTTTCCCGCGTCCGAAGGCCACGAATTTTTCGTAGGCCGTGGAACCCCCGGTCTTGTAATCCACGATCCTGTAGGCCCCGGGGCCCGTCCGGTCGATCCTGTCGATGAAGCCGCGAAGGACAAAAAATGAACGGCGTCCCGGCTGGCTCCCGAGATCGATCTCGATGCCTTCGAAGCGCTTCTCGAACTCGAGGGGCTCGACGTTCCCGGGCCGCTTGGCCTCGACTTCGAGGAAAATCGCCAGGGATTCCATCATGTCCCGCATTTCCTTCTCGAAGATCCCCTCGGACGGCGGCGGGATCTCGCGCTTCATGTCCAGGATCAGGCGGGACGCGATGTCCTTCATCAGCGAGGCGTGACGGGCCGGGTCGACCCGCTCCCTTTTCTCGGTGACCGCGGTCATGAAGCTGAAGAGGATCTCGTGGAGAAGACTGCCGCGGGCCATCGGGTCGAGCCACCGGGACGGGTCGCGCTCGAGCTCGTCGGGAGGCTCGATGCCCAAAATGTACCGGAGGAAATAGCCGTAGGGGCACTTGGCGAGACTCTCCAGGCGCGAAGCCGACAGACTGAGCGCGTGGTTCACGAGCGGGTCGTAACGTTGCCTGTCGACGGACACGATCCCCTCGAAAGCGGTCAGGGTGTCGCTCTCGCGGGCTTCGACGGCCGTGATCCCGTTCGCCAGGTCCGGAAAATTGGCCCGGACAGCGGCCAGCCCGTCGAGGAGCTTGCCGTTGTGGGAGAGGCGGCCGAGCCACCAGTCCATCTCGTCGAAGACTTTGTCCAAGCCGTCGGGAAGGAATCCGGCGGCCTCGGGGAGGGCCGCCTCGAGGTTCGAATAATCGAGCTCCGCGTCCCCCCGGATGAGGCGGTGGACCTGGAGAACAAGAGAGGACGGGAAAGAGGCCCGCTCCTCGATGATGTTATAGGAGGGGTAGCTGAAGATCACCCGGCCGCGGAGCGAGGCGAGCAGGGCGGCCATGGAATAGAGGCTCTCCCGGAGGGCGTCCGCGGTGGTCGGGAGCGAGGGCGACAGGCGCTCGCGTTCGGCGTCGAGGAGGACCGGGTCCTGGAGGCCGTGTCCCGGGAAATCGGTGTCCTCGAGCCCCACGAGGAAGGTCACGGGACGGCCCGAGTATCCGCCCGAATGATGATCCGACAAGTGCAAGTGTCCGGGGAGTGGCGAGGAGGCGCCGACCGTGAGTGAAGAGCCGAGCGTGCGCAGTCTTTCGATCGCCTCTTCCAGCACGATGGGCCCGGCCGGGGGAGCATCGTCGCCGGTGCTGATGCGCCGGAGCTCTTCGGCGATGGCGTCGAGGGCTTCCCGGTCGAACTCGGGGCCGGCCCGGCGGACGGAGGGAAGGCGGACGGAGCTCCGGATCGCGGCCAGGAGCCCCTCGCAGAAACCCCGGAAATCCACGGCTTCCTTCGGCCTGATATCCGGGATGAGGGCCAGGAATTCGCCAACGCTTGCCACGAGTCCGTCGATCTCCGCGATGCTCCGGCGGAACGTTTCGGCCTTCGCCTCCGTCTCCTCGGCTTCCTCGCCGTGAGGAGCGGCGCTGAGCCTGGTTTCGAACGTCTCCCGGAGGGTCCGGAGCCGGTCGATATACCGCTCCCGCCCCCAGCCGATCCCGGAGGCTTTCAAATAGCCGCTGACCGTCAGGGGCGCCGGAGACTTGTCTTCGCGGCCGCCCGGGAACTCGAAATCCCCGGCTTCGATCAAGCGGCAAAGGTCAGAAACGAGGAAGCTCCTCTCGATCCAGTCGAGAAGGCCGAAATAGACGCGGCCGGGCGCCGTGAACGCGAGCGGGATCCCGCCGGCAAGCGTCACGGGGAGCCCGGTCCGGGCCGCCAGGACGTGGAAGACCGCCGAGTGGGGAGCGCCGGGCGGATGGATGATCTCGACCCGGTCGTAAGCGATTTTTTCCGCCATGATCCGGCGCAGGACCTCCCGGCACTCGTTGGTGTGGCCGACCGCCCGGAAGATCTCGACCGAGCCGTCGCCGACCGGAGGCGGGGCGGCCTGGGGGGCGAAAAGCCAGGGCAGCCGCTCGACGTCCGAGGCCGGGGCCGCGGGCGGCGTTGTGTTCGGAGAATCCTGCCCCCATGGGCGGCTCGGCGGCTCGAGACCCACGACCGGGTCGCGCGGGACGCGGACCACCCTCAGGCCGGCCCGAGCCTGGACAAGCTCCCGCTCGAGCCGGCTCAGGGAATGGTCTTCGAGGCAGAGGACCCAGGCCGGGGCGGGATCTTGCATCCTCCCGAGGGCGAAGAGGTAGAGGCCCGGGAGGTCGAGGGCGTTCGTCGACTCGAGCAGCTCCTCGTACCGTCCGAGCAGCCGGGCCATGTCCCGGCCCTTGGCCGCGACAACGAAGCTCCCTGACTCGAGGGCGGAGCTTGAGATCTTGGCCAGTCTCAGCGACTCGATGGCCCGGTAAACGGCCCGGACGACGCCCGGCTTGGGGCTCAGCATGTTGAAATACTCCAGCCGTCCGCCTGACAGGAACTCACGGAACAAGCCGTCGACATGAACGAGGAGCTCTGTCGCGGAGAGCTGTTTTTTCCCGGCCCGGGCGAGCTCGACGGCCGCGGCATCGTGGGCCAGTGAAGGAAGGGTTACGAACCGGAGGTTAGCCCAGGCCTCGCCCGCGCCGGCCAGGGCTTCTCCGACCTGCCGCCCGATGGAAAAGGAGGGGACGACGAAGATCTTTTCGTCAAGCCGATGCCCCCGGCAGAAGTCCGAGAGAAAGCGGATCATCGCGTTCAATGGGGGCCGCCTGTGATCCGATAGAGGTATATTTTGTGTGACCGTCCGTTTTCATCAGGCACGACATCCTGGGCGGCGATCCGGTCGTCCCAGCCCGGCATCCGATAATTGTGAGAGACGATGCGTGTCCCCGGCCTGAGCTCCTTTTCGAAAAGCGGCTCCAGGACCTCAAGCGACTCGGGCAGAAGATAGAGGACGAGGACCGTCGCGTCGGCGATGTGGGCCTTGGTCGCGTCCATGCACAAGAAACGGGTGATCCCCTCCACCCCTTCCCTCCTAGCATTGGCCTTGCACTCCTCGACGAGTTTCGGCTCGATCTCGATGCCGACCCCCCGGGCCAAATAGGTCTTTGCCGCCGCGATGACCATCCGGCCGTCGCCGCAGCCGATGTCATAGACGACATCGTCCCGGCCGACCCCGGCGAGAGTGAGCATCCTCTCGACGACCGGGGCGGGCGTTGGGACATAAGGCGCGAGGTCGGCGGCGTCCTCCCGTCCATGGGAGCCGGGGTAGATCTTGACCAGGCCGTTCTCGTCGTAACGGAACGAATAGGGCTTGCCGGGGAAGACGGTGTAGGAGGCCTTCCGCGACCCGCTGTCGAACGCGATCTCGAGGGGGACATCGGTCGGGATCCGGTCCACGGCGCCGACCTTGAGCGCCCGCGTCTTCGGCCGGCGCATGTAGGGATTGGGTTGGATCGTGTAGGACAGGTCCTTCTTCGTGACGTTCCGGAGCGTGGCCTCCTCCCTGAGAGCGGCGGCCGCCGGACGCCGCTCGTCCAGCACGACCCTGTTTTCGACTTTCGAGGGCGGCTTGAGAAGGACAAAGGCCAGGGCCGCCATGGCCACCAGCCCGGCGGCCTGCGGGAGGTATTTTCTCAATCGCAGCACAAACGAATGCCCCATGGACCCCGCTACTTCTCTTGGGCCGTTTCTTTGACCGGGCTGAGCCGCAGGAGCACGGCGCCGTGGCGGTTGACCTTCTGAGTGAACCAGCCTTCGAAGGCCCCCCAGTCATACTGGCGCCAGGCATCGCGGACCTTCCATTTCCCACTGATCCCCAGGTCCTCCCAGCGGGCCGTGACCGTCGTCACGGTCTTGCCGCGGTTGAAGAGCCCGACCGCCTTGGAGCCATCCTCCATGTCCTTGGCCCAGACTTCACAATCGTTGGCCCGGGAAACCGGAACGGCCTGCTTGCCGAGGGCGTCCTGGTTGACCTCGATGACCTCGTCGTTCCCGAGGAGGCCCATGGTGAAATCGTCGAGCTGGGTGATATCCCCGCCGAAGACGAGGGGCGAGGCCAGGAGCGCCCAGAGGCTCATGTAGGTATATTGCTCGTCGGGCGTGAGGGGCGCGGGCACGAGCTTGGCGTCCCAGAGGATGGACCCGACCAGGATATTGTCGGGGTCGTTCCAGCCGCCGGGGCCGGCGAACTTCTCCTTGCCGGCCTGGCCGAAGCCGATCCGGGACATGGATGTCCAGAGGCTCTTGTCTTCCGGCGGGTTGCCCAGGTCGCCGGTCGTCCGCCAATAGTTTCCGCCGACCTCTCTCCCCCACTCCCAGACGTCGCCCATCCCGTACTGGCAAAGATTATAGACCATATCGCGACCGACCTTATCCAGGGCCGACCGCATCAGACGATAGGGTTTCCTGAGCGAGTCGAGGCTCTTATCGGGGGCAACTTCCCCGTAGGAACACCAGTCGTACTTCAGGAAATCGAAACCCCACGCGGCGAACTGCCGGGCATCCTGTTCTTCGTGGCCGTAGCTTCCGGCGTAGCCGGCGCAGGTCGAGGGCCCCGGCGAAATGTAGATCCCGATCTTGAGGCCGAGCTTATGGATCGCGTCGCAGAGGGCCGCCATGTCCGGGAAATTCCCGTTCGGCCGGAGGTTGCCTGCCGCGTCCCGGGGCGCGCCGCCGATCACGGGGTCTTTCGAATCGGGCTTGATGTTCCAGCCGTCGTCGATGTTGATGTAGGAATAGCCGTGGTCGACGAGTCCCGAGGAGACCATGGCCTCGGCCTGAGCCCGGATCATCTTGTCGCTGATATTCGTGTAGGCCATGTACCAGCTCGACCAGCCCATCGGAGGGGTCAGGGCGATCGTGTCGCCGCAGACGATGCGGAACGACCTCTCGGCAACACCGAGGGCGTTCTTCACCCGGAGCGTGACGGCATACGTGCCCTTCCGGGCGAGGGTCCCCGTGATCCGGCCGGTCTTCGCGTCAAGCGTCAGGCCGGCGGGAAGGCCCGCCGCCGAGAACTCCATCGGGCGCTCGCCCGTCGCCGGGACCGCGTAGGCGAACGGCGACCCCGGGCGGCAGCCGTAGATCGTCGGCCCGTTGATCCGGGGAGCCGGGGACGACTTGGGGGTCAGGCTGCGGGGCTGGGCGGCCAGGGGGACGACCGTCCATGCGAGGCACAGGCAGGAAACCATCGCGACGAGGATTTTCTTGTGAAGAGGGGCGGTCATGGGACACCTTCTTTCGTTGGCTTCAAGTTAAATCAGGTCGGCGGGAGAGTCAAGGGACCGCTCAGCGCGGATGGGACTTGACTCGGCCGAGTCCGCTTCGGGCGGGGGGCCGCCCCAAATTGACTTTTCCGGGGCCGCGGCTATACTTGTGCCTGATGTCCGTGAAGCGCCCGGCCGGCCTGGCCATCATCCTCATTTCTCTTTTAGGCCTAGCCCTCGCATCCGGATCGCAGGAAGCTCCGGGGCAGCCCGCAGGAACCATTCGGGCCTTCTTCACGGCCCGCTCGGCCAAGGCCGACGATACGCTGCCCGAAGAGGCCCGCAAGGAGTTCGAGGACGATGACGGACGGCCTCTCAGGGCCGTGGCCATCGATCTCAACGGCGACGGCAAAGATGAAAAATTCTTCCTGAGCGGGGTCCCCTCAAAATCGGGCGGAATTCAGTGGCTCGTCTGGGACTCGGCCGCGAACGCAGTCCGCGGCCTCATCGTCGGCAGCATCATCTTCGTCGGGCGGGAAACCGATGAGGGTTTCCCCCGGCTCGAAACCTATTGGAAGCAGGGCGGGGACATGTCGGTCGTTTTCAATTACACCTTCGGCCGGGGAAAATACGCCCGGGTCAATTCCCGCTCGCTGACGGTTCCCGAGATCAACGAGTATTTCCGGACCAAGCCTCCGATCGACCTCGACAAGGAGCTGGCCGAGATCAAAACGGACCATGACGCTCTCCAAAAGCCGGTCCATTAGCCTCTCCGTGCGTCTCACCTGGACCGCCGTTTTGACGCTCGGCTTGTTCACGACCGCCGCCTGCCGGGGATCGGGCCCGCCCGCCGGCCGAAGCGGAAAAACGCTCACCGTCGCCGTCGTTCCCATGGGCACGACCCACGAGTTCTGGAAGTCCGTCCACGCCGGCGCCCTGACCGCGGCGCGCGAGCTCGGCGTCCGCCTCATCTGGAAGGGCCCGCTCAAGGAAACAGACCGGAACGAACAGGTCCAGATCGTCGAAACCCTGACGGGCTCGGGCATCGACGCCCTGGTCCTTTCTCCCCTGGACGACAGGGCCCTCGTCCGTCCGGTCCTCGAGGCCGCCGCCCTCGGCATCCCGACGGTCACGTTCAATACGGCGCTCGCGGGGAGCGGCTCCGTCGCCCTGATCGCGACCGATAATTTCAAGGGCGGGGTCATCGCCGCGGGGCGGGTCGGCCGGCTGACAGGAGGCCGCGGCCGGCTCATCCTCCTCCGGGTGACCGAGGGCGTCGAGGGGACGAGGCTCCGCGAGGAAGGGTTCCTCGAAACTGTCCGGCGGGATTTCCCCGGACTCACGATCCTTTCCGAGAACCAGTACGGCGGGGCGTCCACGGAGACCGCCTACCAGACCATGGAAAACCTCCTGGCCAGGTTCCCGGCCGTGGACACCATTTTCACCCCCAACGAATCCACGACCTTCGGCGCCCTGAGGGCCCTCCAGGACCATGGCCTGGCGGGGAAGGTCGTCCACATCGGCTTTGACTCGTCGGCCAAGCTCGTCGAGGCCCTCGGTAAAAAAGAGATCCTCGGACTCGTCCTTCAGGACCCGTTCGAGATGGGCTCCCGGAGCGTGAGAACGGCCGTCGCGCATCTCAGGGGCGAGCCCTACGAAAAGAATGTGGCGACGGGGGTCGTCCTGGCCACGCCGGACAACATGAACGAGCCTTCCATCCGGAGGCTCCTCGCGCCCGACCTTTCCATCCTCAGCAAGGACGCACGGTGACGGAGGCCGAGTGGCATATCGGAAAAATGAGGAGACGCCCATGAAGCAAGCCGGGAAGAGACGTCTGCCCGTCCTCTTGACCGCGGTCCTCGGAGCCGCGATCGTCCTTTCTGGATCAGCCCTGGAAAAAGGGAGCCCGGACGTGAAAACCGCCAAAGAAACAGGATCGAAAACTTCCCCGCCCGCGGCGGGAGGCCTGTCCATCATCTCGTCCAGCCACCAGGATATCGCCTGGATGGATTCGCCCGAGAAATGCGTCGAGTTCCGGGACAGGAATGTCATCACCCCTGCTCTGGCCATGCTGGGCAAGAACGGCGCATACGCTTTCACCATGGAGAACATGCTCAACCTCATGGAGTACCTGGAGCGCCATCCCGAGCGGAAGGAGGAGATCGCCCGCTACACCCGGGAGGGCCGGATGGAATGGGGGGCGTCGTTCAACCAGCCCTACGAATCCCTCCTCAGCGGCGAGCAGCTCATCCGGGAAGCCTATCTCGGCCGGTGCTGGATCAAGAAGAATTTTCCCGGCTGCGACGCCCGCGTCTACTTCAACCCCGACGTGCCCGGCAGGTCCATGCAGATGCCCCAGATCCTGGCCAAGGCGGGCATCCCCTATATGGTCATGAGCCGTTACCATGAGGGCTTCTACCGCTGGGCGAGCCCGGACGGGAGCTCCGTCCTGGCCTATTCGCCGGGCCATTATGGAAACGCGTCCGCCTATCTCAACGCCGCGCCGGAAGAAGCCGCCCAGGCCATCGCCGGGAAGGTCGCCGAGTGGAAAGAATATTACGCCGCCCGCAACCTCCCGCCCCGATTTCCGCTCCTCAATTCCGTCGATTTCTCCCGGCCGACCGACTTCGGCGCCCTGATCAAGAATTGGAACGAAAGCGGGCGGACGGCCGGGGCCGTCCCCCTGACCATGGAATATTCCTCGGCCCGCCGGTTTTTCGAGGCGATCGACGTCAAGGCCGCGAAGCTTCCGAAGATCACGGGCGAACGGCCCAACCTCTGGCTCTACATCCACGGGCCGACTCATCATTGGGCCGTTTCCGCGGGACGCGAGGCCGGGCAGCTCCTCCCCGCGGCCGAGACCTTCAGCGCGGTCCGGGCGGTCATTGAGCGCGACTTCAGCGTCTATCCGGCCCGCCGGCTCGAGGAGGCCTGGCAGGCTGCGATCTATCCCGACCACGGCTGGGGCGGGAAAGAGGGGCAGGTCACGGACCGTCTCTTCCGGAAAAAGTACGAATTCGCCCGGGACGAGGGCCGCGACATGCTCTACACGGCCCTGGCCGGCATCGCCTCTCACATCACGACCCAGTCCAACCGGGGCGTTCCCCTCATCGTTTTCAACACCCTTTCCTGGAAGCGGACGGACCCCGTCGTCTGCCTGGTCTCGCCGAAAAGCAGGGATTTCCTCCTCCGGGACGGTGACGGAAAGGAGACCGCGTATCAACGGCTTCCCGCCCTCCCCGGCCAGGCTGCGGGCGCGGTCAGGATCGAATTCACCGCGGGGGACGTCCCCGCCCTGGGTTATAAGACCTGGTACCTGGCCGAAGGTCGGCCGGCAGGCGTCGCAAATCCCGCTTCGACCCGGACGAACTTCTTCGAGAACACTTTTTACAGGATCGAGCTCGCCCCGGGCGGGGTCAAGAGCATCTTCGACAAGGAGCTCGGCCGGGAGGTCCTGGCTGCCGGGAAATTCCTCGGCTTCGAGGTTTTCACCATGCAGTCTGTCGGTAACGGCGCCGGCGAGTTCGGCCGGGTCCAGCAGCCGACCATGGAGGGCTTCGACCGGCTCAGCCTGCACGGCCCGGCCTGGAAATATGATGGGACCGAATCCGGCCCGATGAAGACGGTCTTCAGCTTGGAGCAGCCGCTCAAGAATTGCACGGTCTGGCAGAAGCTTATTCTCCGGAACGACGTCAAGCGGATCGACTGCGAGGTCGATCTCCTGGGATGGGACGGCGACCCGTACAGGGAATTCCGGATGGCCCTCCCGGTCAACGCCGAAAACGGCCGGGTGGCTTACGAAGTCCCCCTGGGCGTCGTCGAGGTCGGATCGGGCGAGATCAAGGGCACGGGCGGCCCGGCCTACGGGAATCTCGTCTATGATGAAGAGTGCTCGGACATCCGGCCGCGCGAAGTCCAGGGCTTCCTCAGCGCCGGCGACGACACCCTCGGGGTCACCTTGAGCACGAGCGTCGCCGTCTGCGATTTTAAAGACCCGACGACCTCACCCGTCGCCTATCCCGTCCTCCAGCCCGTCCTCCTCGCGTCGCGGCGGAGCTGCCACGGTGAAGGGAATTGGTACCTCCAGGAAGGAGACCACCATTACCGCTTCTCAATGTTTTCGCACCGGCGGGGCTGGCGCAACGGCTGGCGGGCCGGGATCCAGGCCGGAAGCCCCCTCCTCGTGATCGCGAACCCGGCCACCGCGGCCGTGGCCTCCCTGCCCGACGAGATGGATTTCGTCTCGACCTCGGCGGGGAACGTCATCGTCAGCACGCTCAAGAAGGCGGAGGACGACGCGAGCCTCATCCTCCGGGTCTACGACATCGAGGGACGGGACGCCGAGGCACATCTCAACCTCTTCTTTCCGCTGAGGTCACTGGAAACCGTCAACATCATCGAGGAGGCTCCGAAGGCGCTGAAGCCGGGGAAAGACGGTTTCGTCCTGAAGGTCGGCCACCACGCCGTCGAGACGTTCCGGCTCGTCCCGGAGGGGAAGCGGAAGTAGCCGGAAACGCCGGCAGAGATCATCCCGTCTGAGAATCCAGGGCCTCCCCGGACCGTCTATATCCTTGGAAATTCGATCCAGGAGGTCCGGATGAAAGCCAAGATCGGGCGCGAGGAATTCGTGCGTCTGGCCATTTCGAAGCTGCGGCTGGCCAACTACAAAGGGATCCACTCGGTCTACAGCGGGTTCAACGAGGCCTTCAAGGCTTACTTCGAGGGGGCTAATCCCATCGAAGCGACCGGGGAGCTGACCAAGGAGGGGAAGATCACCCTACGGCCGGTCAAGGGCGGGGTGATGCTCTACCTGCCCGAGGACGGTCCAGTGATGAGCCGCGGCGACGCGGCCCTTCTGAAAATGGGACTCCTTGAGAAGCCCAAGGACCACTGAGCCCGCCGCTTATTTTTTCATCAGCCCGGCGACGACCGCCGCGACGTGGCGGTTGAACTCCTCCGGCCGCTCGAGCATCGGGTAATGGCCCATGTGTTTCATGACGATCACGTCGAAATCCGGCTTGACCTTCCTGACGCCGGCCAAATCCGTCGGATAGAGGTCGCCGTTGATGGCCCGGAGCGGAACGGTCAGCTTTCGGGCCGAAGCCGCTGGGTCATATCCGGCCAGGCCCAGGAACATGGCATAGGCCGCTTCGGGTGAGGTCCTGGCCATGCGCCGTCCGGCCTCGGCCATGATCGCAGGATCGGCGTCGGGATGAAAGAGGGCCTTGGTCATCGCCTTGACGCTGCCTGCGAAATCCTTCCGGAAGGCCTCGGCCCTCTGGCGGGCTTCGTCCGGCGTAATCTTGTAATCGAGGCTCTGGAAGGTATCGATGCCGACGACGCCGACGACCCGGCCCGGCATGAGCAGGGCCGCTTCGATAGCCACCGGCCCGCCGAGCGAGTTGCCGAAGAGGATCATGCGCTTGAGCCTTTCGGCATCGGCGACGGCCTTGACGTCCGCGCCGAACTCGGGCAGGCCCCATTTCGTCCGGTTCGTCCCCGATTCCCCGTGTCCGGCGAGGTCGAGGGCGATGACCCGGTGGCTCGCCCCGAACGCCTTGAGCTCCGGGTCCCAGAAACCGCGGTCCGCCAGCCCGCCGTGGATGAAGACCAGGGCCGGCTCCCCTGCCCCGCATACCGAATAGACGATCGCGACCCCATCAAACGCCTGACAAGTCTTTCTTTCGATCCCTGCGGTCATTGGACCTCTCCCTTGAACATCGGCTGCCGCAGTCGTCAATCCGGCTGCGGCAGCCGGGATGACGACTGCGAGCGTTCCTAGGATAAGCAGATACTTTTGAATATTCATGTCGGATCCCCTTTCCATGATTATAGAGCGCCGCCGACGGGAAGTCCATCCGTCCCAGGGGCAAACGGGACCCCGTCGGCTGGGCAGGACCGGGGTCCCGGGCTTCCCGCAGCCGCTAGAAACCCGGAGCCTTTTTGCCCGTATTATTGTATGATAAAAGGGCGCTTCGCGCGCACCCTATCAACATTCGCGGAGGTCAACACATGCGTAGATCAGCTTCCGGACTGGCCGCCCTGGCGGTCGCTCTCGTCATCCTCATCGCCTTCTGGGCCGCTCCCCTTCCCGCGGCCGGGCAAGACAAGATCGACATCCCCTACCAGAAGTTCGTCCTCGATAACGGCCTGACCCTGATCGTCCACGAGGACCACAAGGCGCCCATCGTTGCCTTCAACGTTTGGTACCACGTCGGCTCGAAGAACGAGAAACCCGGCAAGACCGGCTTCGCCCACTTGTTCGAGCACCTGATGTTCAACGGCAGCGAGAACTACAACGACGATTACTTCAAGCCCATGCAGAAGGTCGGGGCGACCGACCTCAACGGCACCACGAACGAAGACCGTACCAACTACTTCGAGAACGTCCCGACCTCGGCCCTCGACCTCGTCCTCTGGATGGAGTCGGACCGGATGGGCCATCTCAAGGGCGCCATCAGCCAGGCCAAGCTCGACGAGCAGCGCGGGGTCGTCCAGAACGAACTCCGCCAGGGCTATAACGAGCCCTTCGGCCAGACCGAGGACCTCATCGTCAAGGGGACCTATCCGCCCGGGCATCCCTATTCCTGGTCGGTCGGCGGCTCGATCGACGACCTCAACGGGGCCAAGATCGAGGACTTCCAGCAGTGGTTCGCCACCTACTACGGCCCGAACAACGCCGTGGTCGCCGTCGCCGGCGACGTCGACGCCAAGACGGCCCTTGAAAAGGTCAAGAGGTATTTCGGCGACATCCCGCCCTCGCCGCCCGTCTCCCGTCACACGGCCTGGATCGCCAAGAGGACGGGCTCGCACCGGGAGAGCATGCAGGACCGCGTCTCCGAGGCCAGGATCTATAAGATCTGGAACGTCCCGGGATGGGGCACGGCCTGCGCCGATAACCTTGATCTGGCCAGCTCGGTCCTCGCCGACGGCAAGACTTCGCGCCTCTATAAGCGTCTTGTCTACGACGACCAGCTCGCGACCTCCGTCTCCGCCTCTATCGACGCCCGGGAGATCGCCGGACTGTTCACCGTCCAGGCCGATGCCAAGCCGGGCGTCGAACTGGGCAAGGTCGAGAAGGCCATCGACGAAGAGCTGGCCAGGTTCCTGGCCGAGGGCCCGACCGCCAAGGAGCTCGAGCGGGTCAAGGTCCAATCCCGGTCCCGCTTCATTCAGGGGGTCGAGCGCATCGGCGGCTTCGGCGGCAAGTCGGACATCCTGGCGACGAGCCAGGTCTTCGGAGGGAGCCCCGACGCCTACAAGGCGAGCCTGAAACATGTGGACGAGGCGACGCCGCAGAGCGTCAAGGAGACCGCCGTCCGCTGGCTCTCCGACGGCGTCTACATTCTCGAAGTCCATCCCTATCCGCAGCTCGCGGCCGAGAAGAGCGGCGTGGACCGCAAGACCATGCCGGCCGTCGGGCCCTCGCCCCAAGTGAGGTTTCCGACCGTGGAGCGGGCGACGCTCTCCAACGGCCTGAAGCTGATGCTCGCCGAACGCCATTCCATTCCCGTTGTGCATTTCTCCCTCATGGTTGATGCCGGCTACGCAGCCGACCAGTTCGCCCTGCCCGGAACGGCCAACCTGACGATGAGCATGATCGACGAAGGGACGGCGAAGCGCAGCTCTCTCCAGATCAGCGAAGAGCTGGCCATGCTAGGCGCGAGCCTCGGCGCCGGCTCGAACCTGGACACCTCTTCCGTTTCGCTGACGGCCCTCAAAGACAAGCTCGACGCCGCTCTCGACATCTATGCCGATGTCATCCTCAATCCCGCCTTCCCCGAGGCGGATTTCCAGAGGATCCAGAAGATGCAGATCGCCCGCATCGCCCGGGAAAAAGACTCCCCCTTCGGAATGGCGCTCCGTGTCTTCCCCAAGCTCATCTACGGCAGCGGCCATCCCTACGGAATCCCGTTCACGGGTTCAGGATACGAGAAGACCATCGCCAAACTGTCGCGGGCCGATTTGGTCAAGTTCCACCAGACCTGGTTCAAGCCGGGCAGCGCCACCCTGATCGTGGTCGGCGATACGACCATGGCCGAGGTCAAGCCCAAGCTCGAAGCCCTCTTCCGGGGCTGGCGGGGCGGCAAGGCCCCGGAAAAGAAAGTCGCGGCCGTTCCCCTGGCGGCGAAATCGGTTGTCTATATCATGGACAAGCCGGACGCGCCCCAGTCCCTGGTCATCTGCGGCTCCCCAGCCCCCTCTTCGGCGGACCCGGAGAACGTCGCCATCGAGACCATGAACCAAATCCTGGGCGGCGAATTCGTCTCCCGCATCAACATGAACATCCGTGAGGACAAGCACTGGAGCTACGGCGCCCAATCGGCCCTGATCGGGGCGAAGGGACAGAGACCATTCCTGGTCATCGCTCCGGTCCAATCCGACAAAACGAAAGAGACCATGGTTGAGATCAAGGGCGAGCTGGAGGGTATTCTGGGCAAAAAGCCCATCACCAACGACGAGTTTGTGAATGCCAAGAACGGCCGTATCCTGGGTCTGCCGGGGCGCTGGGAGACCATGGGCACGGTCCTGGGGTCGCTCGAAGAGGTCGTCCAGTACGGGCTCCCCGATGACTTTTATCAGAAGTACCCTGGCCTCGTCCAGAAGCTGGCGATCGGCGACTTGAACAAAGCGGCGGCGAAGACCATCCATCCCGAAAGCATGATCTGGATCGTCGTCGGTGACCGGGCTAAGATCGAGCCCAAAATCAGGGAACTTGGCATGAGCGAGATCCACCTGATTGACGGCGACGGGAACATTCTGCCGCCGAAGAAATAGCGGTTCCCGGCGGCGGGGGCGGGAGCAGAGGATCGACGTCTCCGTGGGCGTGGCCTTTGCTCCGGCCGGAAGGGCTTTCCGTTCGGGATCCCGGGCTCGGATGAAGGCCCGCTGACGGGCTGATCAGGCCCCGCCGAATTCCGGCGGCTTGAAGCCTGGATCCGAGGCGTTGACGCGTTTTCCCAGGACCGTGTATTGCCCCTTGGCCAGGACCCTGTACGCCCGGCGCCCGGACTCGACGAGGATGACGACCGAGCAGAGCATGATCACGACGGTTAGGGTGACGTTGACGATGCCCAGCGCCCGCTGACCCGGCGCCGAGATGCTCGGGAGAAAATTCTCGAAGATGTTCAGCCAGCCCGCGTAGAAGGTCGTCACGGCCACGAACGCCAGGGGCACCAGGCTGACCCAGACATAACGCACCTTGCCCGCGTTGATGATCGCCACCGTCACGATCGCCAGGGCCACGCCCGCCAGGAGCTGGTTGGCCGTGCCGAACATCGGCCAGACGTTGCTGATGTTCCCGGTCCAGATGAAGAAGGCCCAGGCGAAAACGACGAAGAAGGTGGCGGCGAAGGCCCCGGGAAGCCAGTTGGTCCGCTCCATGGGCTTCCAAACCCGGCCGGCGAACTCCTGGACGCAGAACCGGGCGATTCGCGTGCCCGCGTCGATCGTCGTCAGGATGAACAGGGCCTCGAACATGATGGCGAAGTGATAAAAGTAGGACATGGCCCCGCGCAGGCCCGGGATGGCCGAGAGAATCTGGGTGAACCCGGCGGCCAGGGAGACGGCCCCGCCCGGCCGGCCCGCGATGTTCTCCCCCACTTCGCGGGACAGCTCGGCCAGGTTGACCGGCGAGAGGCCCAGGCTCGCGAATTTGGCCGGGCTGAGGTTGATAGCGTAGTAATCCGCGGGAAAAAGGGAACAGGCGGCGATGAGAGCGACGACGCTGACTACAGCTTCGACCAGCATGGCGCCGTAGCCGATCATCCTCGTTTCCGATTCCTTGCAGATCATCTTCGGGGTCGTCCCCGACGAGACGAGGGCGTGGAAACCCGAAATGGCCCCGCAGGCGATCGTGATGAACAGGAACGGGAAGAGCTTGCCGGGAATGATCGGCCCGTTGCCATGGATGTACTGGGTGAAGGCCGGCATCTTCAGGTTCGGATGGACGACGAAGACGCTGACGAGCAGGGCCAGGATCGTGCCGATCTTGAGATAGGAGCTCAGGTAATCCCGCGGCGCCAGGAGAAGCCAGACCGGGAGGACCGAGGCGAAGAATCCGTAGACGGCGAGGGCCACGATGATGCCTTCCCGTGAAAGGATGAAGATGTGGGCCAGGGACGAATGGGCGATGGTGTTGCCGAAGATGACCGCGGCGAACACGGCGACGACGCCGATGACGGTGGCCTCGCCGATCTTGCCCGGGCGAAGCTTGTTCATCCAAAGGCCGACGAAAAGAGCGATCGGGATGGTCATGGCGATGGTGAACGTGCCCCAGGCGCTCTCACGGAGGGCGTTGACCACAGCCAGGCCCAATCCGGACAAGGCCACGACGATGATGATGAGGATGGCCAGGGAAGCCACCGCTCCGGCCAGCGGGCTGACCTCGCGCCGGGCGATCTCGGCCAGCGATTTGCCCTTGTGCCTGACGGAGGCCACCAGGACGAGGAAATCGTGGACGCCGCCGGCGATGACGGCGCCGAGCAGCATCCAGAGGAGTCCGGGAGCGAAGCCGAACTGGGCCGCGAGGACCGGCCCGATGAGCGGGCCCGCGCCGGCGATGGCCGCGAAATGGTGGCCGAACAGGACCCACTTGTTCGTGGGATGGTAGTTGGCCCCGTCGTTGAGGGCGTAGGCCGGGGTCTCGCGGCTGTCGTTGAGCGCCAGGACCTTGGCGGCGATGAAAGCGCTGTAATAACGGTAGGCCAGGGCGACAAAAAGCAGGGATCCGATGACGATGGGGACGGCGTTCATGGTCGATCCAAAGATAGAGATTATACTCTATCTCACAAGAAAAGTGGGGCCTAAGACGCCGGCGTCCGCGATGGTCCCTAAGAAACCGCTTTGTTCGCTTCCGGCGCGACCGGGTTTTTGGCCCAGAGCCTGTTGATGACGCGCAGGAGGACGGTCCCGCTGACGGCGAAAATCCCCAGAAGCACGAGGGCGTAGGTCGTCCGGCCGTAGAGGAAGTTCCCGACCGAGAACAGGGCCGACCAGATCGTGAGCGACCCGGACACCCAGCCGACGAGGGCCACGGGGAAGTTGTCGCTGGTCGATTTGGCCTCGGCCTTGGAGATCCCGGCCTCTTTTCGGACGGGCTCCCACCCGGGTCCGAAGGGCCGGACCTTCCTATAGAACTTGACGAGCGTCTGCATCTCGGTCCTGGGCCCGAAGAACGCCGTCAGCACCCAGACGACCGTGGTCGCCAGGACGGTCAGGATGAGCGCGTAGTGGGTGGGGATGACGACCCCGACCTTCCGGAGGATGAGCAGCAGCACGGAGAAGCCGAAGCTGCTGAGCATGGCGTTGACCTCGCACCAGGCGTTGACCCGCCACCAGAACCAGCGGACAAGGTAGAGGAGGCCGGTCCCCGCGCCGACCTGGAGGATGATATCGAAGCTGTCCTTGGCCGTGTCCAGGACGAAGACCAGGCTGCCCGCGGCAACGAACAGGACGATTGTGGCCAGCCGTCCGACCATGACGTAGTGCTTTTCCGTGGCGTCCTTTTTCAGGAAGCGCCGGTAGAAATCATGGACAAGATAGGACGCCCCCCAGTTGAGGTGGGTCAGGTTGGTCGAGGAGTTGGCCGCGATGAGGCCGCCGACCATCAGCCCGATGAACCCCACCGGCAGGAACTTGAGCATGGCCGGGTAGGCGATGTCGTGGCCGAGGAGCCGTGGGTCGAGGTGCGGGAAAGCCTTCTGGATATCCGCGAGCTGGGGATAAACGATGAGAGAGCACAGCCCGACCAGGATCCACGGCCAGGGGCGGAGGACATAGTGGGCGACGTTGAAGAAGAGGACCGCCCCGAGGGAGTCCTTCTCGGACTTCGAGGCCAGCATCCGCTGGGCGATGTAGCTGCCGCCGCCCGGCTCCGCTCCCGGATACCAGACGGCCCACCACTGGACGGCGAGCGGCATGATGAAGATGGCGATGGCCAGGTCCCAATTGCTCTTGAAGTCGGGCAGGATATTGAGGAAGTGGACGCCGTTCGGCCCCGTCGTGGCGGAGAGCTTCGATACCAGGACGCCCATCCCGCCGACGTACTTGACGGCGAAGTAGGCGGCGGCGATGACGGCCGTCATCTTGATGAAGAACTGGATCATGTCGATGACCAGGACGCCCCAAAGCCCGGTGAAGGTGGCGAAGATGACGTTGAGAATGCCGACGAGGAGGAGAGTCTGCCAGCGTTCCAGCCCGAACAGGATGGCGGCGATCTTGCAGGCCGCCAGGTTGACGGTGGCCATGATGATGCAGTTGAAGAGGAAGCCCAAATACACGGACCGGAACCCGCGGACGACCCCGGCCGCCTTCCCGGAGTAGCGGATCTCATAAAACTCGAGGTCGGTCATGACCTCGGAGCGCCGCCACATCCGGGCGTAGAAAAATACCGTGGCGACCCCGGTCAGAGTGAAGGCCCACCAGACCCAGTTGCCCGCGACGCCGTTCCGGCGGACGATGTCGGTGACGAGGTTCGGCGTGTCGCTCGAGAACGTCGTGGCCACCATCGACAGGCCGGCCAGCCACCAGGGCACCGCGCGGCCGGAGGCGAAAAACTCCGAGGTGTTCTTGCCGGCCCGCTTGCCGAAGAACAGGGCGGGGACGAAACAGACGCACAGGGTGGCGAAGACGATGACCCAGTCGATGGTCTGAAGGTGCATGGTTATCTTCCTTTCGTCAGGAGGGGCGCAAGGCGCATGATTGCAATATTATATAAAGAATTCCCGGCCCGATGTAAATAGAATTCAAGGTCGGAAGCCCGCAGCCGCAAGAAGACCGCGGGAAATAGGCGGGCGGAATCGGTTCGGCCTATTCCTGTCCCAGGATCCATTTCCAGACGACGGCCGCCAGGATCCCGCCGATCACGGGAGCGAGTACGAAAAGCCAAACTTGAGACAGGGCGTCCCCCCCGACCATCAAGGCGGGTCCGAGGCTTCTCGCCGGGTTGACCGATGTTCCCGTGATAGGGATCCCGACGATATGGATCAGGGTGAGCGAAAGACCGATGGCCAGGCCGGCAAAGCCCTGCGGCGCGTTCTTGCTCGTCGCCCCGAAAATGACGAAAAGAAAGAGCGCCGTCAGGATGATCTCAGCCGCCAAGCAGCCCGCGAGCGAGTAGCCCATCGGGGAATGGAGGCCATAGCCGTTCTGGCCGAGCCCGTTGGCGGCCAGCGAATAGCCGAGACGTCTCTCGACGACCTGGAGGAGAACGGCCGCGCCGAGGATCCCGCCGAGGCCTTGAGCCACGATATAGGCGACGGCGTCCATGGCCTTGATCTTTCCGGCCGTCAGCATGGCGATCGTGATGGCCGGGTTGATATGGCAGCCCGAGATCGGACCGATCGCGTAGACCATCACCAGGACGGACAGGCCGAAGGCCAGGGCGATCCCCAGGAACCCGACCTTTTCGCCGGCGATGACGGCGCTTCCGCAACCCATGAAGACCAGGGTCGCCGTGCCGATGAATTCCGCCGCGTACTTTTTCCAAGAGCTCATGGATTCCCTCCTTTTAGGCCTCTAAATCACCACCAAGACGCGCGCTAAACAGCATGACGGGATTCACCTTCGAGGAGTGCCGGGCGGGGCCGTGGTCCGCACGGGATCGAGATACAGGCCGAATTCAGAGATCGCGGCCGGCGCCCGGGCCTTCAGGATGCGGAGACGGACCTTTCCGGATTTGACCCCAGGAAAGCGGAGCAACCGTTTGTAGCCGACCGTCGCGCCGCGCGCGATTTCCTTCCACTCTTTCCCGTCCCAGGCGTCGAGGGCGAAGGATTCGACCCGCTGCCCCGAGCGGATGTCTTCCTGGAGCATGGCGACATTGAATGTTTTCGATTGACCGAGATCGTACACGACCGCAGTCCTCGTCACCTCGTTTCCGCTCATCCAGGCGGTTTTGGGGATGCCGTCGATCGTTTTCTCCGGGCCCTGTTCTGGCGCCGCGCTCCCGAACCGGGCGGAATGTTGAGCAGGAGCTGAGCGTTTCCGCCGACGGCTCCATAGTAGATGTCCAGAAGATGGTCGGGCGTCTTGACCTTCATGTCCTCGGCGGGGTGGTAGAACCAGCCCGGCCGGATGGAGACGTCGACTTGGGCCGGATACCAGATGAGGCGGCCGCCTTTCTTCGCGGTCTCCTCGATGACCGTGAGCGAGCCGAGGTCCGGCGCCATGGCGTCGAGCCCGGCGATCCCGCCGGGGTCCTTTGCGGCGGGCCGGTCGTCCGCTTGAGCGACTGGGATGACGCTCCACTCGCTCTCCCGGCTGACGCCGGCTTCATTGCCGATCCAGCGGACGTCGGGGCCCATGATGGAGATGACCGCGCCCGGCTGGAGCTCGCGGATGAGGCTCCAGTAGCCTTCCCAGTCGTAGACCTGCCGTTTCCCGTTCGGCCCCTCGGCGCAGGCGCCGTCGAACCAGACCTCCGAGATCCCGCCGTATCCCGTCAGGAGCTCGCGGAGCTGGTTCTTGAAATGCTCGTTGTAGCGGGGCGAGTCGCCGTAGCTCGGCTCGTGGCGGTCCCAGGGAGAGAGGTAGATGCCGAATTTCAGCCCGGCTTTGCGGCAGGCGTCGGCTACCTCGCGGACGACATCGCCTTTGCCGTTTTTCCACGGGCTCGCCTTGACGGAATGAGCGGTGAAGCGGCTCGGCCAGAGGCAGAACCCGTCGTGATGCTTCGCGGTGACGATGACGCCCTTGATCCCTGCCGCTTTGGCCGCCTCGACCCACTGGCCCGCGTCGAGATCGGCCGGGTTGAAGAGCTTGGGGTCTTCCTTACCCCGCCCCCATTCCCGGTCCGTGAAGGTGTCCATGCCGAAATGGAAGAAGGCCTGGAACTCGAGCGATTGCCAGGCGATCTGGCGCTCTGACGGAACGACGCGGGCCGCCTTTTCCACAAGTTGCGCCGGTGTATCCGTCGGCAGGATCCTGATGCCGCTGGACGCATAAGCTTTTTTTTGGCCGGCAGGAGCGCCGGTGATGTCCTCTCCTCGAAGCGAGGAAATAGCGGAAAGCGTGAGAAGCAGAAAAAACGGAAAAAGAACGGGGCGTCCCCAGACCTGACATTCCTTAGTGGCTCTGGCAAAATACCTCAAGAACGCTCCTTCATGGCAGCCGGGTTCGGTCTTTCAATCCAGCCAGACATACAATTAATATAGAATTGGGATTTCATGTCAACGTCTTAAAAAATCTCATCGCGAGGAGCGAAGCGGGTTGAAAGGGTGCCAGCATCCGGGCTGGCTGAGGATGTATTTCCCTTGCCTCGGCTTGACGCTTTTTTCGGCTTAGCGTAAGATGGCGCGCGTCGGCGGAGAGGGCCACGACGAGGAGCGAACTTATGGACGACGAGCGAAGAACGGACGGCCCTGACCTCACAGGGTTGAAGATCGACGATAGCTCAAGGAACGACCGGCACGGACGCCGCGGGGTCCGCGCGGTCCTGTTCGCGGCGCTCGCCTTCCTGGTCATCGTGGCCGCGGTCCTGACCCTCCGCGGCCGGACGGCTGTGGTCGAGGTCACGGCGGCGCGGCCCGCGGGCGAGGCCGGGAGCGCCACCCTGCTGAACGCCAGTGGCTACGTCACCCCCCGGCGTCGGGCGACTATAGCGGCTAAGATCACCGCCCGGGTCCTGGACGTCCTGGTGGATGAAGGAATGAACGTCGCCGAGGGGCAGGTGCTCGCCCGGCTCGACGACTCCGATGCCCAGCGGCGCCTGCTCGCGGCGCGCACGGCCCGCAACGCGACCGCAGCGCTCATTGCCAACCTCGACGTCAATCTCGCCAACGCCGAGCGGGAGCTCAAGCGCCAGCGGGAGCTCGAGCAGAGCGGCTTCGCCGCCGTCCAGGCGCGCGAACTGGCCGAGACGACGGTCGATGGCCTCCGGGCCCAGATCCAGGCGGCCCGCGAGCAGGTCAAGGCCGCCGACGCCGAGATCGGAGTGGCCCAACAGGACGTCGACAACTGCACGGTCCAGGCCCCCTTCGTCGGGGTCGTCGTGTCCAAGGACGCCCAGGTCGGCGAAATGGTGTCGCCGATCTCGGCGGGAGGCGGCTTCACCCGGACGGGCATCGCCACGATCGTGGACATGGCCTCGCTCGAGATCGAGGTGGACGTCAACGAGTCCTACATCGCCCGGGTCAAGCCGGACCAAAAAGTTGATGCCGTCCTCGACGCCTATCCCGACTGGCACATCCCCTCGAAGGTCCGGACCGTCATCCCCACCGCGGACCGACAGAAGGCCACGGTCAAAGTCCGCATTTCCTTCGACAAGCTCGACCCCCGGATCCTGCCGGACATGGGGGTTAAAGTGGCCTTTCTGGCCGAGGAATCCGCCGGGGCGGGGAAGGCCGCGGCACCCCGGGCCCTCATCCCCCAGTCAGCCGTGCGGGACCTCGACGGCAAAAAGATCGTTTTCGTGGTCCGTGAAAACCGGCTGGAGCGCCGGGCCGTGGCTCTCGGGGAAAACCGGGGGACCGATATCGAAGTCGTGGCCGGCGTCAACCAAGGCGAGACCGTCCTCGTGAAGGGGCCGGAGGGCCTGCACGACGGTCAGCGCGTCAAGATCAAGTGAGGAAGCCATGGTCAGAATCGACGGGATCTCGAACGGAAAGAGCCTGATCCAGGTCCGGAACCTGGGCAAGACGTATCACCGGGGAGGCGAGGACCTGCGCGTCCTCCAGGGGCTGAACCTCGACATCGAGCAGGGGGAGTTCGTGGCCTTCATGGGTCCCTCCGGCTCGGGCAAGACGACGCTCCTGAACCTGCTCGGCGGGCTCGACCTGCCGACCACGGGCAGCGTCGCGGTGTCCGGGGAGGAGATCACGGCCCTTTCGGCCCACAAGCTCACGGCCTGGCGCGCCCGCCACGTGGGTTTCGTCTTCCAGATGTACAACCTGATCCCGGTCCTGACTGCGTTCCAGAACATCGAGCTGCCGCTGCTGCTCACCAAACTCTCGAGATCCGAACGGCGGAAGCATGTCGAAACGGTCCTGGGGCTCGTGGGGCTGACCGCGCGGGCCGGCCATTTTCCGCGCCAGCTCTCCGGAGGCGAGGAACAGCGGGTGGCCATCGCCCGGGCCGTCGTCACCGACCCCACGTTTCTTCTCTGCGACGAGCCCACCGGCGACCTCGATCGGAAGAGCGCCGACGAGATCATGGAGCTCATCGACCGCCTGGTCCACGAGCACGGCAAGACGGTGCTCATGGTGACGCACGACCCACGGGCGGCCGAACGGGCCCATGCCGTTCTCCACCTGGACAAGGGCACTCTCATCGAAGGGGCGAGGACGCCGAAATGAAGTATCTGGCTCTTGTCATCGCCAATCTCAGGCGGAAGAAGGTCCGCACGACGCTCACCATAGGCTCGTTCGCCGCGGCCCTCTTCCTCTTCGGCCTGCTCATTGCCGTCCGCAGCTCGTTCAACCAGGGCGTCCAGGTCGCGGGCGCTGACCGGCTTATCGTCATCAACAGGGTTTCGCTCATGCAGCCCCTGCCCATCGCCTACCGCGACCGAATCCTCCAGGTTCCCGGGGTGAAGGCCGTGACCTACGCCACCTGGTTCGGGGGCGTCTACCAGGACGAACGGAACTTCTTCCCGCAGATCGTCATCGACCCCGGCACCTGGCGCGAAATGTACCCTGAGTTCCTGATCGGCGACGCCGAGTGGAACGCGTTCCTGAAGGACAGGCAGGCAGGCCTAGCCGGCGAGGCGACGGCCAAGCGCTTCGGCTGGAAGGTCGGCGACCGCATCCCGATCAGGGGCACCTACATCCCGGGCGTGTGGCAGTTCAACCTCTGCGGCATCTACAAGGGCGCGCGGCCGGACGACGACACGACCCAGTTCTGGCTCCGCCGCGATTACCTTGAGGAAAACGGGCCGGCCTATTGGAAGGGGCTCGTCGGCTGGTACATCGTCAAGGTCGCGAACCCGGACGACGCTCCCGGGATCGTAGCCGCCGTCGACGAGCGCTTCACCAATTCCCCGTGGGAGACGAAGACCGAAACCGAAAAGGCCTTCGCCGCCTCCTTCGTGAAACAGATCGGCAATATCGAGTTCCTCATCCTGACGATCGGGGCCGTCGTTTTCTTCACGCTTCTCCTCGTCACCGGAAACACGATGGCCATCGCGGTCCGCGAGCGCACCGGCGAGCTGGCCGTGCTCAAGACCGTCGGGTTCGGGGATGTCCTGATTCTCTGGCTCGTGTTGGGCGAGTCGCTTTTCCTGGCCTTCATCGGGGGGGCGTTGGGAGTTGTGACGGCCAAGGCCGTCGCCCCGCAGTTGTCCAGTTTCATGTACGGGGCCAAGGTTTACCTGCCGGGTTCGGACCTGGCCTTCGGCGTCGTCCTGGCGGTCATCGCCGGGGCGCTGGCCGGAGCGTTGCCGGCCCTTTCGGCAATGCGGCTCAAGGTCGTCGACGCGCTCCGGAGGGTTTGACCATGCCGATTCCAGTCATCTATAACATCCGCAGCGTCCGCCAGCGCTGGACGTCCGGCATCGTCGCGGTCCTCGGCATCGCCGGCGCGGTCGGGGTATTCGTGGCCATGCTTTCGATGGCCCGCGGCTTCAAGGCCACCCTCGTGGCCTCGGGTTCGCCTGGGAATGCCATCGCCCTGAGGGCCGGCGCGGCCTCCGAGATGATCAGCATCATCTCGCTCGACCAAGTCCAAGCCATCCAGAACGCCACCGGGGTCGCCCGCGGGCCGGAGGGTCCGCTGGTCAGCCCCGAGGTCGTGGTCATCGCCGCCTTTCCGCTCAAAAAAACCGGGACAGATGCCAACGTCCAGATCCGCGGGACGTCTCCTCGGGTCCTCGAGGTCCGAGAAAACGTGAAGGTCGTCAAGGGGCGCATGTTCAAGACCGGGCTGAACGAGCTCATCGCCGGGCGCAACGTGGCCGGCACTTACGCCGGCCTCGATCTGGGCCGTACGGTGAGGTTCGGAGGCGGCACGTGGATCATCGTCGGGATTTTCGACGCGGGGGGCAGTGCGTTCGACTCGGAGCTTTGGTGTGACGCCCTCGTCCTGAACCAGGTCTACAAGCGGCCCCAGAACATCTTCCAATCCATAACGGTCCACCTGACGTCGCCCGACGCATTCCAGGGGTTCAAGGACGCCCTGACCTCCGATCCCCGGCTCTCCGTCGAGACCGAGCGCGAGCGGGCGTATTACGAGAAGAACTCCCGGCAGCTGACGAACATGATCACCGTCCTCGGGACGCTGGTCGCCTTCGTCATGGGCATCGGGGCGGTGTTCGGGGCGCTCAATACGATGTATTCGGCCATCTCGGAGCGGACACGCGAGATCGCCACCATGAGGGCCCTCGGCTTCGGCGGCGCGAGTGTCGTGGCCTCGTTCGTTTTGGAGTCGCTCTTTATCGCCGGCCTGGGAGGCGTCCTCGGGTGCGTCGCGGTCCTCCCGGTCAACGGCTGGACCACGGGGACGATCAACTTCCAGACTTTTTCACACTTGGCCTTCGCGTTCCGGATCACCCCGGATTTGCTCGTCATCGGCGTCGGCTTCGCCCTTCTCATGGGCCTCGTAGGAGGTCTCCCTCCCGCGATCCGGGCGGTCCGGCGTCCCGTGGCCTCGGCGCTCCGCGAGCTGTGATCCCGGCTATTTCCGTGGGAAAACGGTCACTCCCGAAGGATCGATCTGCCTGAGGGCCTTGACCTGGCCGTTCTCGACGGCAAACTCGAAAATCACGTCGGAAAAATCCTTGATCCTGAACTTGAAGCCCTTATAAGGAATCAGCTTCTCCTCGGACTGTCCCGGGAACACCAGGGAAAGGGTACTGTCCGCCTTGAGGACGACCTGGAACTTGACCCCGGTCGGGGTCTCATAGGTCCCGGCCAACTGGCCAAGGGCCTTCGCGTCGAGGACCTCGGCCTTGCGGGTGAACACGGCTTCGGCCTCGTCCAGGGACATGACGCCCTTGTCGATATCCCCTTGGGGATTGGTCTGGAAATTGACCGACCACTTGCCGTATTCCTCGTCGTCGGGAGTGTCAAAACGGTCGTAATGGAAGTGCGTCAGGGGCAGCACGGCCTTGTGGAAATCGAAGAGCAGCGCCCCGTCCTTCATCCTGATCTTCAGGAGGCCGTAGGCGGGATGCTCGTATTCTCCGACGAAATCGGCCAAGGCATGGGAGGGCTTCGTCCCCGGGACAAGGTCCGCGCCGGCCTTCGACCTGGCCTCCGTGCCTGCCTTTTTTCCCTTCAGTCTCGTCTCCAGCTGGCGGGCGCTCCAGGGCGTCTGGTCGAGGCCGAGCAGCCGCTCGTAGACGTTATAGCTGATCGTATTGTACAGGCTGGCGCAGTGGTCGCCGATCACGAAGACGAGCACTCCGATCCGCTCGCGGGGCATGAAGGACACCTGGGAATGGAAACCGGGCAGGTCCCCGCCGTGGTAGCCGACGAGGCGGCCGCGATAGGAGGCGGTCCAGCGGCCCATTCCGTAGACGGAATTCAGGAGTTCCCAATAGCCGCGCGACTCCGCCCCCGTGTTGGGGAGCGCGATGGTCGGCTCGAGCGTGGCCTTGAGGACGCCCGCGGGAAGGACCTGGGCGCCCTCGTACGTCCCGCCGTTCATCAAGGCGATGAGCCAATGGGACATGTCCTGGATGTTGGAGACGATGGCGCCGCAGGGGGCGACCCCGGCGATGTCCTCGTAATAGGGGAGCTTATAGAGCTCGAAGGAATCACGTCGTTCGGTGTAAGGCACCCCGAAATCGGGCTGTTTGAGCATGTCCGAAACGGAAAACGACGTGCTGGTCATCTTGAGGGGCCCGAAGATCCGTTCGCGGACGAACTCCTCCCATGTCTTGCCGGACTGGAGCTCGATGAGATAACCCACGGCGGCGTACATCAGGTTGTTGTAGAGGAATGTCTGCCGGAGAGGCGAGCTGGGCTCGAGGTACTTGATCCGATCGAAGAGCTCTTTCCGGGTGAAGTCCGATTTGTACCAGATCGTGTCATGACGGGTGATCCCTGTCCGATGGGCCAGCATGTCGCGCAGCGTGACCGTCGTGTTAAGCTGGTCGTTATAAAATTGGATGGTCGGCACGGATTCCCTGACAGGCTTGTCCCACGTCAGTTTCCCCGCGTCCACGAGAATGCCGGCCGCCACGGCGGTGAAAAGCTTGGTGTTCGAGGCGATCTGGTGCAACGTCGTCGGAGTGTAGGGCAGCTTCTTCCCGTAATCCCGGTAGCCGTACCCCTTGGCGAAAACGAGCTTGTCCCCAACCACGATGCCGACTCCGATGCCCGGAGCGTTCCAGTCTTTGAGGATCCCGGCCATGTAGGTGTCGAATCCCTGAAGTTTCTTGGCAATATCCTTATCCTGGTCGTGGGCCTTGAGGCCTGGAGCTCCGGCCATTAGGAACAGGCCGATGATCGTCAAGCTTAAGAATGCGTTCAGCCGCTCAGTTCTGTGACCGATTTTCATGGTGATGTCTCCTTGAAGGTTCCGATTCGAAAAGTTCAGGGCGTGATCCTGACCATGACGACGCCGTGGCCCGCGACAGTTGCCGAGTAGCTGCCCCTGAACGTCCCCAAATCCTTATGCTGCCAGAGGTCCCGGACTTTGGCGCCGAGCGTCTTGGGGTAGCCGATCTCCGTCCAATTCACCGTGATCTGAGCTTCCGTCTTGCCCCGGTTGAGGAGAACGACGGCGCGGCTGCCGTCTGCGAGCGGCCGGGTCCAGACCTCCTGATCCCCGTCGTCCCTGACCTTGCTTCCTTGCCTGCCGAGCGGGTCCTGGTCGACGGCGATGACCTCCTTATTCGTCAGGATCTCTCGCGTCTCGGGCGTCATGGTCCGCATGTCGTTCCCGGCCATGAGCGGCGCCGCGAGCAGGCACCAGAAGCTGAAGTGGGTCTGGTACTCCGTGCTGGTCATGCCGCCGTTCCCGACCTCGAGCATATCGGGGTCGTTCCAGTGGCCGGGGCCGGAGAAGGCCTCGAGCCCGACCTGAAGGTCGATGATCTGGATGACGCCCAGCCCACCCCCCTCTTTATTGCCCTCCCACATGTCCTGGATGTCGCCGGTCGTCCGCCAGAGGTTGCCGATGTCCTTGGCCCAGAGCCAGGGTTTGGTTTCCCCCCACTCGCAGATGCTGAAAACGATGGGCCGGCCGGACGCCAGGAGGGCGTCGCGCATCCGGGAGTACGCGGCCTCGGAATTCTGGCCGCCGTTGTCGCACCAGTCGTATTTCAGGTAATCCACGCCCCACTCGGCGTACTGGCGGGCGTCCTGGAACTCGTACCCCCAGCTCCCGGGCCGGCCGGCGCAGGTCTTGGTCCCGGCGTCCGAGTAGATCCCGAACTTGAGGCCCTTGGAATGGACGTAATCGGCCAGGACCTTGATCCCGGAGGGGAACGCTTTTCCGTCGACAATGATGTTGCCCTTGCTGTCGCGGTCGATCTGCCAGCAGTCGTCGATCACGATATATTGATAGCCAGCATCGCGCATCCCGCACGCGATCATGGCATCGGCGATTTCACGGACGGCCTTCTCATTGATCTTGCAGCCGAACTTGTTCCAGGAATTCCATCCCATGGGCGGGGTCAGGGCCAGGCCGTTGTTGAGGGCCCGGATCTCGGGGCGGCCGGGGCCGAAGAACAAGGCCGTGAAGACGATAAGCGCGGCCGCGGCGATTTTCAGCGTCGTGAGCTTTTTCATGAGTCCCTCCTTCAGGCGTCGAGGATCGCGTTCCGTATAGCCGGGCGGATCAAACAGGCCATGAGAAAGGCATTATAAGGGGGAACGACGCCCTTCATCAAGCTTGGAGATCATCCCCTGCCCTCAAGGAACCGGGGGGGTGGAGTATAATGATTGTCCATATTCATGCTCGGGAGAGAATGATCTCATGAAGAACAATGTCAGATCCGCCCTGGCCGGCGTGTCGGTCCTCCTGGCCTTGTTCTTGTCGGCCCCGGCCGGCGGACGCGAGTCCGCCCCGGAGCCTGCCGCGGATGCCGGTCAGAAGTTCAAGGACACGAACATCGACCGCGTCCGGGGGTTCCTGACAGAATCCTCGAGTCCCGGCAACAGGCTTGACGATTACTATTTCGTGCTTATCGGCGACATCCAGAACAGTCCCAAGGATTTCGGACACGCCGTCTTCAACGCCATCGCCAAGGACATGCGAGAAGTTGTTGACGAGAAGACCGGCGAGCGTCTTTACGACCGGATCCGCTTCGTCATCCTCAACGGCGACCTCGTCTATGAAGGCCCGAGCCCCAGGCAATGGGACGCCCTGGAGAAAGCCTTCGCCGGAAAGGGGCCCGACGGGGTTTCCTATCCCTATCTCCAAATCCTCACCCGGGAGAAGCCGATTTTTCCCGTCACCGGCAACCATGAGCTCTTGAGCTTCCAACCTCATGTCCCGACCCACTACAAGGATCTTTTCGACTCCCCCATGGGGGCCGTCCATTTCAAATCGTTCTTCGACTGGGACCGTTGGATCGCCGACCCGCACATTCTTTATCCCGTGCCGGCCGACCTCCCGGAGAAAACGTTCCGCGAGCTCTCCGCGAAGCTCGGGGACCCTGGCGACGTTCGATACCTGGCCGAGCAATACGTCCTCAAGAAAGATGGCCGTTTCCACCTCAAGTTCAACGAGAATCCGCCGCTCCACGAAGATGAGTATCGGGCCGGCAAGGAGCACCTGGCCGCCGGGCTCGCGGCGATTTTCCTAAAGGCCGGCTACGGCACGCTCCCCGTCCTGAATTCCGACAACATGATCCACTACGCGTTCGAGGCCGGAAACGTGGTCTACCTGCTCCTGGATTCCATGGCCCGCGGCTGGCATTACCCGGGCTTTGCCCGGCTGAAACAGGCCCTCTACCCCGCCAAGGAAGACCAGCACCGGCTGAACCTTTTCACGGTCAGCCCGTTCAACGGCCAATCCGATTTTTACCGGGCGGTCGCCGCCTACGCCCGAGAACGCGGCCTGACCCTCGTCCTGTCAATGCACAGTCCCACCTTCAACAGCTCCCGGCGTGTCACCAATCCGGGTGTCGGCTACAACAGTTGGCTGGCCCTGGGACTTCCCCAGCACGGACAGGAAAAGGGCGGCCTGTCCCTCTTCGACGACGCCATCTTTTCTGACGTCTCTGATGTCTTCAGCTCATGCGTCCACGCCTACGAGCATTTCACTCTCGTCACGAGGACGCCGGGGTTGGCCGATCACACCGTTCAATGTTACATCTCCGGGGGCGGGGGCGGACCGCTGAGGGGAAATTTCCTGGCCGGAAAGACCAAACCCTGGGTCGACCTTTATAATCAGAAACTCCAGGAACTCGGCGGCCCCATGGCCGGACGATCCGTTGAGATCGGGGACGACGTCACCGGCGTCGGCCATCATTATCTGCTCGTCCATGTCGTCGGCGGCCGGATCGTCGACGCCTCTCCGCACTTTATCAACCCGCAGGACGTCCGCCAGCCAAAGGTCAAGTCTCAAGTGACCCTGTCGGCTTCCTATCTCTCGCACCCGTCCAGCACCGGGGCATCCCTCGAGTTCTGCCCGGGCGTATGGGGAATGGAAAAGGTCAACGGATACCTGACGTTCGTCAACTGGCGGCCCTCCTTGAGTCTCGGGGTCGTCAACTACAACATCCGGGGAATGAGCCCGGACGCCCAGGCCTACGCCGCCACCTTGGAAGTCTCCCCGTTCACCCTGGAATTTCATCTTCCCAAAGCCGACCTTGTGAGCCTGAAGCTTCTGGGGTTCGAGCTCTGGGACGGCCGGGCGAACCTCCGCCGCGCCTTCCTGACGACGGGAGTGGAGATGCCGCTTCTCTACGACCTATTCGGACGCCTCGAGAGGCTCAACGTCGGGGTCAAGGTCTACTTCCCCTTCCGTGCGGCCGCGGACACGAACCAGGACTTCGGACGCCGGACGAGGCTCGCCTTTTACGCCGGATACAGGTTCAGGTTCTAGGCCCGCTCGGGCTCGTCGCGGCTTTCCCTCACCCGGCAGTAGACCGCGGAGCCGCCGCCCGCCTCCTCCCGTGCCCTGATCTCGAACAGGCCGGGCTGGCTCTTGATGAGCTGGGAAAGCTGTTTGAACCCGTAGGTGCGGGGGTCGAACCCGGGGTCGAGCTGGCGCAGGTAGAAGCCGAGCTCGCCCAGGTTGGCCCAGCCGTCCTCGTGGACGGCCATGTCGAAGGCCCCCCTGAGGAGCGGGACGGGGTCGAACTTCCGGCTCTTGTCCTCCCGGTCCTCGTGGTCTCCGCGCTCCTCCCGCGTTTCCTTCCCGACGCCCTTCCTCACCGCTCCACCTCGGTCGCGCCGCCTCGTCTCCCGCTCCCGGGGGACGAGGTTCTCCGTATAGATAAATATGTTGCAGCCGTTGACGAAGGCCTTGGGCGTCGAGCGCTTGCCGATCCCCATGACGAAGAACCCGGTCTCCCGGATCCTCGTCGCCAACCGGGTGTAGTCGCTGTCGCTCGAGACGATGCAGTAGCCGTCGACGAGGTGGCCGTGGAGGATGTCCATGGCGTCGATGATCATAGCACTGTCGGTGGCGTTCTTGCCGATCGTGTAGCGGAACTGCTGGATGGGCTGAATGGCGCTGTCGTGGAGGGCGGCTTTCCAGCCGGACATGCTGGTCGTCGTCCAGTCGCCGTAGATCCTGCGGATGGTGACCAGGCCGTATTTCCCGGCCTCGGCCAGGATCTGGTTGACGAGGGACGGCTGGGCGTTGTCGCCGTCGATGAGGAGGGCGACCTTCCGGGTCTTATCGCCTATGAAATTCTCGACCATGGTTCGGTCCTTTCGTTCGTTGCGTTCAAGATTCCCCCCTCATATTAACCTATCTCGGCCGCGGGTTCAATCCAAAAAAGCGATAGCCGCGGCCGCCCAAAATTTGTATGGTAGGGGCATCGAGCCCGAGGAGCGAAGGGAACGGATGAAGAAGATCACCAGACGGGAATTCATCGGGGGAGCCGCCGGGGCCACGGCGGCTTTCTGGGCGACCGCGACGGGCGCCAAGGCGTTATCGGCATCATCGGCCTCCAGCCGCCTCCCAAGACCGGAGGGTCAGACGGGAAAACGGCCGCGCTTCCCGTTCGAGCTCGGCGTCGCTTCCTACACCTTCCGGGAATTCGGCCTGGACGCCGCGATCGCGATGACCAACAAGGTCGGACTGCGGCGGATCTGCCTCAAGGATGTTCACCTCCCCCTCCAGAGCTCCCCGGGGGAAATTGCCGCTGCCGTCCGCAAGGTTCGGGAAGCCGGCCTCGTCCCCTACGGGTGCGGCGTCATCTACATGAAAACGCCGGCCGAAGTCGAGCGGGCCTTCGCCTACGCGAAGGCCGGCGGCATGGGCATCATCGTCGGCGGCCCCGATCATGCGCTCCTGCCCCTCGCCGAAAAGAAAGCCCGGGAATCGGGCATCAAGCTCGCCATCCACAACCATGGCCCCGGCGACCTTCTCTATCCGACACCCCGCTCGGTCCTCGAAAGGACCAAGGGCTTGGATCCGCGCCTCGGGCTCTGCCTGGACATTGGCCACTGCATGCGGTCGGGGGTCGACCCGGCCGCGGCGGCGGAGGAATGCGCCGGACGCCTCCTCGACGTCCATCTCAAGGACGTGACGGCGGCCGACAAGGACGGCGGGCCGGTCGAAGCGGGCCGGGGTGTCATCGACATGGCACGGTTCCTCCTGGCCCTGATCAAGGTGGACTACCGGGGCACCGCCTCGTTCGAGTTCGAGAAAGACGGGAAAGATCCGCTGCCGGGGCTCGCGGAATCGGTCGGCTACGTCCGCGGACTCCTGGCGGTCCTTTAGAAGGAGTTGCGATGGACCAACTGCCCATCACGAATCAAGGGGATCCGCCGGCGGCACCGCCCCGCGAGCGCCTGGCCTCGCTCGACGCGTTCCGGGGATTCGACATCCTGACCATGGTTTTCGTGAACTATATCGCCGCGATGTCGGCCATCCCCTTCGTCCTCCGGCACGCGCCCGCGACCATGGACGCCTTCACTCTGACAGACGTCGTCTTTCCAGGGTTCCTGTTCATCGTCGGGGTCTCCATCCCCCTGGCCCTGACAAAGCGGAAAGAGATGGGCGACCCGGCCTTGCGCATCGTCGGCCATGTCGTCGTCCGCACCCTGGCCCTCCTCTTCCTAGGTCTGATCCAGGTTAACGCCGAACGTTATTCCGCGGCCGACACGGGCCTCGGCGAACACCTCTGGTATTTTCTGGCCTACGCGGCCGTGTTCATCCTCTGGACCGCGTATCCGAAGAAAGTCCCCCCGGCGCGAAAGAAGGGCCAACTCGCAATGCGGATCGCGGCGGCCGCCGTGCTCATCGCCCTGGTCATCATTTTCCGGGGCAAGGGAGAGGATGGCGTCGTGACCTGGCTCCGGCACTCATGGTGGGGCATTCTGGGCATGATCGGCTGGACCTATCTCGCCGGGAGCCTCCTCTTCATCGTCAGCAAGGGGAACCGGACCGTCCTGGCCGGGGCCATCGGCTTCATGACCGCCCTCTATATTGGCAGCCGCCACGGCGCGCTCGATTTCCTCGGACCCGTCAACCGGCTGCTCGAGCACGGCGTCGGGAGCATCTTCGGCTCCCACACGGCGATCGTGACGGCCGGGATGCTCGTCGGGACGCTCTTCCTCCCCCGTTCCGACCTTTCGAAACCGAAGGACCGCATCCGCTTTCTGTCCATCCTGGGTGTCCTGCTCGTCCTGGCGGGCTATCTCCTCAGGCCCCTTCACGGCTTCAGCAAGATCGCCGGGACCGAATCGTGGACCCTGGCCACCGCGGGGATCTGCTGCCTCGTCTTCATGCTGTTCTACATCGTCCTCGACGCGATGAAGCTCAGGCGGGCGGCCGCCTTCCTCATCCCCGCCGGCCGGAACCCCCTCGCGGCTTACCTCCTGCCCGACCAGATCAATAATGTTCTTCTCCTGCTCGGAGGACTCCTCCACCTCAACCTCTGGCGCGTCTTCTGGCCGTTCGCCGAGAAGGGCGGGGTCCCCGGCATGCTGAACGCGGCGGTCATGACCGCGCTCGTCCTTTTCCTGACGACGCTCCTGACCCGGGCCAAGGTCATCCTCAAGCTCTAGGGGCCCGGGCCCCTTCATTTGACAATTCTCATCGCCTCGAATATATTTCCGCCCTGAGGAAACCCCGTATGAAATTCCGATTCTTTCCCAAGGACCAAAAGTTTTTCGCTCTTTTCCGCCAGGACGCGGCCAACCTCAAGACCGGCATCCAGGCCCTCCAGGAGCTCGTCAACAACTACGAGGACATCGAGAAAAAGTACCAGCATATCAAGGACATCGAGCACCAGGGGGACATGATCACCCACGAGATCTTCACCAAGCTCCGGGAGACCTTCATCACGCCTCTCGACCGGGAGGACATCCACGGCCTGGCCAGTGGGCTCGACGACGTCCTGGACTGCATCGAGGGCGTGGCCAGCCGGATGAACTATTTCAAGGTCCCCAAGCCGACGCCGGAGATGAAGGAACTCGTCGAAATCATCAGCCAGGCCGTCCACCAGATCTCCGAAGCCCTCAACAATCTTGAAACCCTTGGCCGGGTCGACGCCTTCTGCAAGCAGATCAACATCCTGGAATACGAAGCGGATGTCGTCTGCAGAGAGGCCATCGCCGACCTTTTCGAGAAGACAGAGAGGGTTGAGCAGCTCAAGGACCTCATCAAACTCAAGGAGATCTACGGCCGGCTCGAGATCGCGGCCGACCGCTGCGAGGACGTCGCCAACATCATCGAGGGCATCATCGTCAAGACGAGCTGAGCTTCATGCCCGTCCCGAGCCTCGTCTTCGTCGTCTTCATCATCCTGGTCGCGCTGGCCTTTGATTTCACCAACGGCATGCACGACTCCGCCAACTCCATCGCCACGGTCGTTTCGACCCGGGTCCTGACTCCTCGTCAGGCGGTCGTCTGGGCGGCCTTCTTCAACTTCGCAGCGTTTTTCATTTTCGGAACGGCGGTCGCCCACACAATCGGCGCCGGGATGATCGACCTTGCCATCGTGACACCGCTGGTCATCTTCGCCGCGATCCTGGGCGCCATCTGTTGGAACCTCCTGACCTGGCTTCTTGGACTTCCGACGAGCTCCTCACACGCTCTCATCGGCGGCTACGCCGGCGCCGCCATCGTCAAGGCCGGACCGGGCGTCATCATCGTCCCCGGCTGGGTCAAGACCATCGTTTTCATCTTCGTGGCCCCGCTCCTCGGGATGTTGCTCGGCGTTTTCTTCACCTGGGTCACGGTCTGGATCGTCCGGAAGAAACATCCCGCCCGGATCAACCGCTCGTTCCGGCGGCTCCAACTCATCTCGGCCTGCCTCTACAGCCTTGGTCACGGGGGCAACGACGCCCAGAAGACCATGGGGATCATCAGCAGCCTCCTCTTTTCGGCCGGGATCATCAAGACGTTCCATATTCCTTTCTGGGTGGCCATCGCCGCTTATACAGCCATCGCCGCGGGGACGCTTTCGGGCGGCTGGCGGATCGTCAAGACCATGGGCCAGAAGATCACGAAGCTGCGCCCGATCGACGGCTTCTGCGCCGAGACGGCGAGCGCCATGAGCATCTTCCTGGCCACCCACATGGGCGTCCCCGTCAGCACGACCCATGTCATCACCGGGGCCATCTCGGGCGTGGGCGCCACCAAGCGGATGTCCGCCGTCCGCTGGGGGGTCACCCTCAAGATCGTCTGGTCCTGGATCTTTACCATCCCCGGCGCGGCCCTGATCGGCGGCGGGCTCTATTTCCTCTTCCAGTTGATCAGCAAGAATCCGATCTAATTTGGTTCTAATTCGGCGACACACAACTAAATACACCTAATCATTTCCGGTTATCTCCGTATAAATTTCCGCGACACGACCAAGCACACTTGGCTTGGTTGTTAGGATCCAGGGCGAAACAGGCCATTCAGCGAATTGAGGTACTTAGTTGTGTGTCACCGAAATTGACAGGGAACAGGGTTTGGGCTACATTTCGGGCCACGATGCGGTCCCTCATCGCCTGTCTCATTGTCCTCGGCCTCCTGCCTCCTCTGGCCGCCGCCGCCGCCGCGGACGCGGGCGCCGACATCGCCCGTTTCCTGCCGAATGAGATCGCCGGCTGGAAGCCATCCCGAGAGGACAGGGCCTTCACCCGGGACACGATCTTCGAGTACCTGGACGGGGGCGGCGAGACCTATCTCGGCTACGGTTTCAGGCGCCTTCTCGTTCGGGAGTATGTCGACGCGGCCGGCTCCCCGTTAGTCGCGGAGATCTACGACATGGCCAGCGAGGCGGATGCTTACGGCATTTTTTCCGACGATCCGGACGGCGAGGGAGTTCCGGTCGGTCGCGAGGCCATCTATGGCGGCGGACTCCTGCGTTTCTGGAAGGGCCCCTACTTCGTCAGGCTCCTGGCCGAAAAGGAAACGGGAGAAACGAAGAGTGTTCTCCTCGGCCTCGGACTCAGGATCGCGGCCGCCATCCCGCAGGGGGGATCGAAGCCCGCCCTCCTCGGCTGCCTGCCCCTGGAGCGGCTGGAAAAAAAGAGCGTCCGTTATTTCCACAAGCAGGTGTCCCTCAACGCCCACTATTATCTCGCCGACGAGAACGTCCTCCTCCTCGACGAGGGGACCGAAGTCGCCCTCGCCCGATACAAGGCCGGGTGGGGCAAGGCGATGCTCCTCGTCTGCCGCTACCAGACTGCCGCCGACGCCCGGCGCGCTTACCTGAAGTTCCGGCATGCCTACTTCTCCCCGGGGGGCGACCCGACCGCGGGGAGGACTGTCGAAATGATCGAGAACGGTGAGTTCGCCGGGGCCCGTCTCACGGGCCCATTTCTCATCCTTGTCTTCGAATCGCTGGACCAGGAGAGCTGCGAATCCCTCCTGCGGTCCGCCGAAACAAGGATCCAGGAGGTCTTCCCATGGAAAAACTCGTCGCCGCGGAAGGCGCAAAGGAATTCACCATCCCCGTCATCGTCGGGACCGGGATCGCCTCGAGCGGCGGGCTGTTGGTTTCCGACCGGACACTGGCCCAGCCCAAGAAGGAGGGCGGGGGCAGCGGCCTGAGCCGCCGGGCTACTTGCGCTTGCGGGGCTGCGTCCCGTCGTCACAGGGATCGACGCCCTGGTCGTCTCTCACCATCTCGGCGTGAGGGGGGGGCGGTACAGAAGGGCAGAGGCTCCATTTCCTTATGGCAACACAGGGGAACCGGTTTCCCTTTTTTGACTTTGGCCTCTTTCCCGCAGACCGAACAGAAATACGTCGCTTCGCTCATGTCCGTCTCCTCATTCTGGACTCCGGAGGCTTAGAGAATTATCTTACCACCGCCGGGACCCTTGAGCAAGACTGCCGGGGGATACAGCCGCCGGCCTATCGTCATGGGTCTCTGTCTCCCGGCCGGGAGAAGAAAAGCAGGGCCCCGTAATCTCAAGGACGAACCGGGAGACGAGTCGTCCGCCGGGCCCTGCCCCGGCCGGTCCATGGCCGGGTCTGCCCCCGCGGGTTTGACCCCGGGGAGATGACTGTGATAATGGATGGGGTGCCGCGTTCCCCCGAAACTCCGAGAGGAAGAAGATCATGAATATTTTCGAACCCCGGTTGCCCCGGAGATCGCGGAAAATCCTGCTGCCGGCTCTCATCGCCATGCTGGGCGTCCTTGCGCCGGCCGGCTGTCAGCGGGCCGCGCCGACGCCGGGCCTCCAGTGCAGTCTGCTCGAGCTTCGCCCGAACCCCGTTTCCCACTATTACGACGCCGTCGTCCGGCTGGAGGGCGTCACGATCAAGGAGCCGCTCAAGGAGAACTTCCAGGTCATGACCCCCACCTCGGCCTTTGATCTGGGCTCCCTCAAGTTCACGGTCGAGAGCCGGGACACGGCCCGGCTCGAGCCCGGCGACGTCTTCGTCGTCCCGCTGAAACGGCCCGATTGGAAGTTCTCGATCATGCGGGCCGACACGGAATACTGCGCCCAGAATTTCCGCGATCGTCTGCCCCCCGAGGACAGGTGGCACCCGACCAAGACCGAGGCCATGGACGTGGCTCGCAGCATCGAGGTCGTCAACGACCACGGCGCTTCCAAGCCCGTCCCCTCGGTTCTTCCGTCGGAGTGGCGGCTCGTCACTGAAACGGCTCCCATGGCCGACAATCCGGTCGGCTCATCGCTCTACCAGAAGCTCCGGGGCGGCCGGACCGTGGAGCAAGTGGAGGTCCAGTACGCCCGTCTCACCGAAGAAGAGAAGGCCCAGGTCGCGGCCGGCTCTTCCACGAGCTTCCTTTCGAGCTGGTCGGAGTGCGCCAAGAGCGGCGGCGCCGCCGCGGACATCGCGGGTCACGCCGCCGTCGCCTGCGACTTGGAAGGGGCCGGCGAGTTTGGTTGGACCTATCGTTATTTTTATGTCGACTCCGACCTTGTCGTCGCCGTCGACGTCCAGTCCGACCCGGAAGAGCTCGGCAAGACCGACCAGGAGAAAGAGCAGGAGCGACGGACCGACCAGGTCTTCCTCCGCTACGGCTACGGGCCGCTGGGCCGGGAGGAATGGCAAGTCATGATCGAGCTCCGGATGGACCGGACCGGGACCTTCCACAAGAGGCCCAGGGCCGGAGAGACGGTCGACAAGGACTTCAAGGTCGGCGATGAGGAGTTCGCGGCTGTCGAAAAGGCCCTCGCGGACAACAATTTCATTCAGCTCGAGTCCCGCTCGGCCGCCGGCCCAGGATTTGAGTCGTTCATCAGCATCCGGGACGGCGGTCAAGCCCGGACGGTCCAAATGAAGAATGTCCGCGAGCCCCAGTTCGAAAACATCGCGGGCACGATCCGCAGGATCGTGCTGCCCAAGGTGGACGAAAATGCCATGCAGCCGGCCGTCCGCTGACCGGCCCGGAAGGAAGGCGGCCCTGTCCGCCACCCTGGCCCTCTTCTTTCTTTGGGGAGCCGCCTCGTGCCGAAAGCCCGCCCCCCCCGATACCGCGACTGTCGGCCCCGCCGGGCCGAACCGGACGGTCGTGCCGACGAACCAGGTCGTGACGCCTTCCGGGAAGCAGATCCCCTTGCCGGGGCTCCGTTCCCAAGCCCTTGCCCTCTCGCCCGACGGCCGCCTCCTGGCCGTGTCCGGGAAGACGAGCGAGCTCCTTATCCTCGACCCGGCCGCGGGCGCCATCCTGCAGCGCGTCGACCTGCCGGCCGAAGGTCCCGTGGGAAGCCCCCCCGAGGCCGCCTCGCCGAACATCCTCGAGCCGGACACCAAGGGCCAGCTGAGCTACACGGGGCTCGTCTTTTCGCCCGACGGCCGCCGCCTCTGCCTCAGCAACGTCAACGGCAGCGTCAAGGTCTTCGCCGTCGGCGTCGACGGCGCCGTGAGCCCGCGCCGCTCGCTCCCCCTGCCCGCGGCCAAGGCGCCGCGGCGCACCGAGGAGATCCCGGCCGGCCTGGCCTTCTCCCCCGACGGCCGCAAGCTCTACGTCTGCGGCAACCTCTCGAACCGCCTTATCGAGATCGACCCCGAGACGGGTGTCGTCTTCCGGACCTTCGAAACGGGCGTCGCTCCGTACGACGTCGTCCTGGTTGGAGGCAAGGCCTATGTTTCGAACTGGGGCGGACGCCGGCCCGGGCCGGGCGACCTCACGGGCCCGGCCGGACAGGGGACCGAGGTCCGGGTCGACGCCGCGAAGCGCATCGCCTCAGAGGGATCGGTGAGCGTCATCGACCTCGCCGGAGGCGCCCAGACAAAGGACATCCTCGTCCACCTCCACTCCTCGGCCCTCGCCCTTTCGCCCGACTGGCGCTACGTCGTCTGCGCCAACGCCGCAAGCGACAACCTCAGCGTCATCGACACTGCGGCCGACGCCGTCGTCGAGACGATCTGGGCCAAGGCCGGCCCGGCCGACCTCTTCGGCGCCTCGCCGAACGCCCTGGCCTTCGCCCCGGACGGCCGGACGCTCTACGCCGCGAACGGCACCCAGAACGCGGTAGCCGTCGTCGACTTCAAGCCGGCCGCGCGCAAGTCGAAGCTCCGCGGGCTCATCCCGACCGGATGGTTCCCGGGCGCGGTCGTCTTTGACTCGCGCCGGAACGGGCTCGTCGTGGCCAACGTCAAGGGCCACGCCGTGGAGCCGAAGCCCGACAAATCGACCGGCGGCACGGGTTTCAATTCCCACCAGTACTATGGTTCCGTCTCCCTGATCCCCATTCCGAAACCGCGAGAACTCAAGCGCATGACGGCCGCCGTCTACGTCAACTACCACCGCGACCGTGTCGCCCGGGCCGCCGCCAGGCCGCGCCGCAACCAGCCGCCGCGGCCGGTCCCCGAGCGCATCGGCGAGCCGAGCGTCTTCAAGCATGTCGTCTACGTCATCAAGGAGAACCGGACTTACGACCAGGTCCTGGGCGACGTCACCACCGGGAACGGCGACCCGAAGCTCGTCCTCTTCGGCGAGCGGGTGACGCCCAACCAGCACAAGATGGTCCGCGAGTTCGCCCTCCTCGACAACACCTACTGCAGCGGCATCCTGAGCGCCGACGGTCACCAGTGGTCGACGACGGCCTTCGGCACGGATTACCTGGAGAGGTCGTTCGCCGGCTGGCCGCGGAGCTATCCCGACGGCATGGGCCGGGATGAGGTCGACGCCCTCGCCTACGCCCCGAGCGGCTTCATCTGGGACAACGCCCTCCGGCACGGCGTATCCATGTGGAACTTCGGCGAATTCACCATGCACGCCTGCGGCTGGAAGGACAAGACCCGGAAGGGCGACCCGGCATGGAAAGACTACTGGGACGAGTTCCTCCACGGCCGAGGCGAGGTCATCATCGGCAGCGTTCCCGCGATCGAAACCGTCGCCCCGTTCTCGCCCACCGACACGCTCGGCTGGAACCTAGATGTCCCGGACGTCTGGCGGGCAAGATACATCACGAACCAGATCGCGGCCTGGGACCGCGACGGCCGGATGCCCCAGCTCATCCTCATCTGCCTCCCCGACGACCACACGAGCGGCACGCGCGAGGGGTCGCCCACGCCCGAGGCCTCCGCCGCCGACAACGACCTCGCCTTCGGCCGCATCGTCGAGGCCATCAGCCGCAGCCGGTTCTGGAAGGACACGGTCATCTTCGGCATCGAAGACGACCCGCAGAACGGATTCGACCACGTCAGCGGCTACCGGACGACGGCCTACTGCGTCAGCCCCTACATGAAGCGCGGCGCGGTCGTCAGCGCGCAGTACAATACGACGAGCCTCCTGCGGACGATGGAGCAGATCCTCGGCCTGCCGCCGATGAACCAGTTCGACGCCGCGGCGACGCCCATGTTCGACTGCTTCACCGACGTCCCAGATTTCCGGCCGTTCGAGGCCGTGGCCAACAACGTCCCGCTCGACACGATGAACCCGCCGGCGAAGACGATCGCCGACGCCGGGCTCCGCCGCGACGCCCTCCGCTCCGCACGCCTCGATCTCCGGAAGGCGGACGCGTGCCCGGAGGACCTGCTCAACCGCATCCTCTGGCAGGCCGTGAAGGGCGTCGCCGTGCCGTATCCGGCCTGGGCGGTGACGCTCCGACCCGAGAATGACGACGACGATTGACCCTTATCAAAAGGGGCCTGCGAACCAAAACCCGGCCCGCTATTGATCATGCCATTGGCCTGCCCGCCGTTTACCATCCGGGGCTCGATCTTGGGCTTGTCGGAGATGATTCGATTCGGGCTATTTACTTTTTGGGATTTATTATTTATATTTCCCAGACGATCAACATCCTAGAGTCTGCATGTCCGGACAGACTCATGAAGTGAGAGGACTCACATGGGCTTACAAACATTGGATTGGATCACCCTGAGCCTGTATTTTGCCCTGATCATGGGCGTCGCCTGGTGGGTTATCCGCAAGCGAAAAGATACCGCGGCCGACTATTTCCTGGCCGGCCGGAACCTCGGCTGGTGGATCATCGGGGCCTCGATCTTCGCTTCGAATATCGGCTCCGAACACATCGTGGGACTGGCCGGGACCGGCGCCACGGACGGGGTCGCGTTCGCCCACTACGAACTGCACGCCTGGTGTCTGCTCGTGCTGGCCTGGGTCTTCGTGCCTTTCTATGCCCGATCGCTCGTCTTCACCATGCCGGAGTTTCTGGAACGGCGTTTTTCCAGTCATTCGCGATACGTCCTGTCCATCGTGTCGATGATCACGTTCGTCGTGTCCAAGATCGCCGTCGGGATATTCGCCGGCGGCGTGGTGTTCGCGACGCTGCTGCCGGAACTTCACCTCCGCCTGGCCAGTCTTCAAGTGAACAGCTTCTGGATGGGCTCGGTGCTGGTGATCGTCTTGACGGGTCTCTATACCATGCTGGGCGGCATGCGCGCGGTCGTTTACAACGATGCCGTCCAGGTCGTCGTCCTGATCTTGGGTTCGGTGACATTGACGGTCTACGGTCTTGTGAAGTTGGGCGGCTGGAACGAGCTGCGCGCGATCTGCGGTTCGGACATGTTCAACCTCTGGAAGCCGCTGATCCCACACGGCGTCATTGGGACTTGGGCGCCGGTCATCACCAAGAACGCCGTCGGCCAGGTGGTGAAGCAGGCCTGGTATTTCAATGGTTACTACCCGTGGTTGGGGATGCTCTTCTGCGCGCCCATCATCGGGTTGTGGTACTGGTGCACCGATCAGTATATTGTCCAGCGGGCCTTGGGCGCCCCCAATGAGCGGACCGCCCGCCGCGGCAGCATCTTTGCCGGGATTCTAAAGCTCCTGCCTGTGTACCTGTTCATCGTCCCGGGGTTGATCGCCTTTGCCCTGGCCAAGAGCGGCAAGGTCCCGGGACTGGAGGTCATGGTGACGCCGGATGGCCATCCTATCCCGCACGTGGCCCAGGCCGCGTTTCCGTTGATGGTCAAGTACATGCTGCCGGCCGGGCTGCGGGGGCTCGTGGTGGCCGGGTTGCTTTCCGCCCTGATGGGTTCGCTGGCCGGAGTTTTCAACGCCTGTTCCACATTGTTCACCGTCGATCTCTATGCCAAGTGGAAACCCCATGCTTCGCAGCACCAGATCGTGCGCACGGGCCGCATCGCCACCGGCGTCATGGTGTTCATCGCCCTGATGTGGATTCCGGTCATCCAGGGAGCCCGCGGTCTGTACAATTACCTGCAGACGGTGCAGGGCTACCTGGCGCCGCCGATCTTCGTTGTGTTCTTCTTTGGAGTTTTTTGGAAGCGCCTAAATGCCAAAGGCTGCTTCTGGGCTTTGATCGTAGGTTTTGCCCTCGGCTTATCCCGGATGCTGGTGGACACCCCAGTCGCGCTGGGCTTGTTCGGATATGCCGACGCGGCCAAGACGATCGCCAAGGGATATGCCGAAGGATCATTCCTCTGGATCATCAACAATATCTACTTTCAGTATTTTAGCGTGTTCATCACCATTGTCTCGATCGTCGTGATGATCACGGTCAGCTACGCCACGAGTGCGCCTGATTACGAAAAGATCAAGAGCCTGTCTTTCGGCACCGCAACAGAGGAAGATCGCCGGCGCACCCGGGCAAGCTGGGATTGGCACGACCTGGCGGCCTCCGCCATTATCCTGGCCTTCATTCTCGCGGCGTACTTGTACTTTACAGGATGAGCTCTGCTGTTCTCCGCTTTATGACCGCCAAAAAAGCCAAATGACGGTCGGAAAATGGGCCGAAAAAGAAACAAACTTGTTTGCTCTCCGACACAGCCGGCAGCCGGGGCGGGAAGATTGACCTCGGCGGCGAGACCTTGATATATTCAAGGGCTCATGGCCATCGATCTCGATCGCATCTCCCGGGAGGAAAGTTCATGAAATATCGTTTTCGTGTCGTCCGTCCGGTCGTCCTTTTCAGCCTCTGCATCCTCGTCCTGGCGTCGGCCGCGAGCCTCGCCGTCGCCGCCAAGAAGCCTCTCTCCTGCGACGCCTACGACGGCTGGCGGTCGATCCAGGGGGCACAGCTTTCCCGGGACGGCCGGTGGCTCGTCTATGCCCTCGCCCCCCAGGACGGCGACGGCGAGCTTGTCGCCCTCGACCTGAAAGCCAACAAGGAATTCCGTGCCGCCCGGGGTAAGCAGCCGGTCACCACAGTCGACGGCAAGTTCGTCGTCTTCACGATCGCTCCGCTCAAGGCAGACGTCGACAAGGCCAAAAAGGACAAGAAGAAACCCGAGGAGCAGCCCAAGTCCGGCCTCGGTATCATGAACCTGGCTACGGGCGAGGTCACGACCGTCGACAGGGTCAAGAACTTCAAGGTCCCGGAGGAATCGGGCGCGGCGATCGCCTACCTCATGGAGCCGCCCCTCAAGTCCCCCGACGAGAAAAAGGCTGACGAGAAGAAGGAAGAAGGCAAGAAGGCCCCCGAGGTCAAGAAAGAGGAGCCAAAGAAGGAGGAGAAGAAAAAGGAACCCGGGACAGACCTCGTCACCCGCGACCTCGGGACCGGCAAAGAAGGCAGGATCTCAGAGGTCGTCGAGTACGCCTGGCCGAAGAACGGTGCTTGGCTGGCTTATGGCATCTCCTCCAAGGCCCCGGAAAACGATGGCGCCTTCGCCCGGGAAACTGCCTCCGGAAAGACCATGACGCTCCTCAAGGGTCTTGGCAATTACAAGGGCTTCGCCTTCGACGAGGAAGGCGGCCAGCTAGCGTTCACCAGCGACCGGGACGACTATAAGTCGGAGAAATCGGCCTCTAAGCTCTATTACTGGGCCCCGGCGGCGATCAAGCTCCCCCCCGCCGCCGGGGCCGCGTCGGAGCTCATCCCGGCCCAGGCCAGGAACTTCCCGGCTGGCACGGCCGTGAGCGAGAACGGCAAGCTCAGCTTCTCGAAAGACGGCGGGCGGCTCTTCTTCGGCATCGCCCCGGCTCCCCAGCAGGAGCCGAAGGACGCGCCGGAACCGGTCAAGGTCGATATCTGGAGTTGGAAGGACAGCTACCTTCAGCCCATGCAGAAGGCGCGGGCCGACGACGAGAAAAAGCGCAGCCTGATGTGCGTCGTCCATTTCGGGTCCAAGGAAAGGAAATTCGTCCAGCTGGCGACGAACGACGTGCCCGAGATCACCTTGTCGGAGGACGCGAAGCTGGCCCTCGGCCGCTCCGACCTTCCCTACCGCCAGCTCGTCTCCTGGGACCGCGGCTACGAGGACAATTATCTCGTCAACCTGGCTGACGGTTCGCGGAAAAAGGTCCTGGAGAAATCACCCTACGGCGCGTCGATCTCGCCCGGCGGGAGCTATCTCCTTTATTTCAACGACGGAGACCGCAACTATTACGCGTACCGCGTCTCGGACGGGAAGACCTTCAACCTGACGGCCAAACTTGGCGTCAGCCTCATCGACGAAACCTGGGACACGCCGGGCGAGCCCGGCCCCTATGGGACCGGCGGCTGGACGGATGGGGACAAATCAGTCCTCATCTACGACCGTTACGATATCTGGGACGTCGCTCCCGACGGAACCAATGCCCGGATGGTCACGAACGGCGTCGGACGCCGCGACAAGATCGCGTTCCGGTATGTCAACCTTGACTCCGACCGGAAAACGGTGCCTGTGACAGAGCCCATCATCCTGACGGCGACCAACGACGTTACGAGGGCCTCGGGAGCTTACCGCGCGACCCTCGCTAAGACGGCCGACCCGGCCAGGATCGTCATGCTCGACAAGCTCTTCGGCGGGCTCCGCAAAGCCAAGAATATGGATGTCTACGCCTTCACCTGGCAGAGGTTCGGGGAATTCCCGGACCTCTGGGTGAGCGACGGCGACTTCGCCTCTGCGCGCAAGGTCAGCGACGCCAATCCCCAGCAGGCGGATTACAGCTGGGGGAAGGCCGAGCGCATCGAATACATCAACGGGGACGGGGTTACGCTGCCGGCCGTCCTCATCAAGCCCGACGACTTCGACCCCACCAAGAAATACCCCCTCATGGTCTACATCTATGAAACAATGGCCGAAGCTCTCCATCGCTACTATCCACCCTCGCCCGGAACCAATATCAATTTCACACGATACGTCAGCAACGGCTATGTCATCCTCATGCCCGACATCATTTACGAGGTCGGCTACCCGGGGCCGAGCGCCCTCAAGTGCGTCATCCCAGCCGTCGGGAAGGTTCTCGGGATGGGCTTCATCGACCCGAAGCGGGTCGGCATCCAGGGCCACAGCTGGGGCGGCTACGAGATCAGCTACATGATCACCCAGACCGACATGTTCGCCGCCGTGGAGGCGGGCGCGTCAGTCGTCAACATGACGAGCGCTTACGGCGGGATCCGCTGGGCGACGGGCATGTCGCGGGCCTTCCAATACGAAAAGACCCAGAGCCGGATCGGCGCTCCGCTCTGGTCGCGGGCCCTCCAGTTCATCGAAAACTCTCCCCTCTTCTGGGTCGAGCGGGTCAAGACCCCCTATCTCACGATCCACAACGACGAGGACGACGCCGTGCCCTGGTACCAGGGGATCGAGTTCTTCTCGGCTCTCCGCCACCTCGGCAAAGAGGCCTACATGTTCGACTTCAACGGCGAGAAGCATGGCCTGCGGGAGCGCGAGAACCAGAAGTACTGGAGCGTCCACCTGGACGAGTTCTTCGACCACTACCTGCTCGGCAAGGCGCGGCCGGAGTGGATGGAGAAGGGCGTCCCCTACCTCGAGCGGGGCAAGCGCGACATCAACGCGCTCTATAAGAAGCCCGAGGAAAAGAAGGCCGGAGAGCCGAAGAAATAGCTCCATGGCAACGAACGTGTTCTTGGATAAATCCTCCAGGCCGGACGAACGCGCCCTCGAAGAGGCCCTGGGATCCGCTTACCCGCGGTGGGCCGAAATCAGAAGCCATCTGGGGGCCGAATATGGTCAGCCGGTCGAGGAATGGAAGTTCTACGGCCAGAAGTCGGGCTGGACGATGAAATCGTTGCTGAAAAAGCGGAACCTGTTTTTCTTTGCCCCCTGTCAGGACTGTTTCCGGATCTCCTTTGTTTTCGGCGACCGGGCCGTCGCCATGATCGAAAAGAACGGCCTGCCGGACGCGCTGATCGAAGAAGTCAAGAACGCAAAAAAATACGCCGAGGGGCGGGGCCTCCGGATCGAGGTCAAGACGAAGCATGACGTCGAGCACGTCAAGAGGCTCATCGCCATCAAGGTGGCAGGCTGACGGCTCCGGGCCGCGTCCCGGCCGGGGAAAGGAGGAGGCATGAGTTTCCAACAGATGGTTCTTCTTTATCTCATCACCCTCGTGGTTTTTTTCCTGATCGACATGGTCTGGCTCGGGGTGGTCGCCAAGGGGTTTTACCGTAAGCACCTCGGTTCACTGATCAGCCCCAAGGTCGTCTGGCCGGCGGCCGTCCTTTTTTACCTCCTGTTCATCGTCGGGTTGCTCGTTTTCGTGGTCCGTCCGGCTCTCGTTCAGGGGGGACCTCTCCAGGCTCTCATCTTCGGCGCCCTGTTCGGCATCATTTCCTATGCCACCTACGACCTGACCAACCTGGCCACCCTCAAGGACTGGCCCCTGATGGTGACGGTCGTCGACCTCGCCTGGGGGGCCTTTCTCGGCGGCCTGGTGTCTTGGTTGAGCGTCCTTGCCGCCCGGCGTCTTTTCAAGCTCTAGCGCTCAAGGAGATATCCATGGCCATCCCGATATTTCAGGTCGACGCTTTCACCGAAGAACCGTTCAAGGGAAATCCGGCCGGGGTTTGCCTCCTCAAGACCCCGGCCGAAGCATCGTGGATGCAGAATGTCGCCGCCGAGATGAACCTGGCGGAAACGGCTTTTCCGCTTCCCGAAGACGACGGCTATCGACTGCGCTGGTTCACGCCCAAGGTCGAGGTCCGGCTGTGCGGCCACGCAACCCTGGCAACGGCTCACGTTCTCTGGGAGCAGGGGATCCTCGCGCCGAACGAGGAGGCCCGGTTCCAGACCCTGAGCGGGCTGCTGACCGCCCGCCGGGACGGCGAACTCATCGAGCTCAACTTCCCGGCGCGCCCGGTCCAACCGCAGCCGCCGGATTGGGCCGAGGCCGTGGTCGGCGCCCTCGGGATCAAGCCCTTGTTCATCGGGATGAGCGCCGAGGACATCCTGATCGAGGCCGCCGATGAGGGGGCCGTCCGATCGCTCCAGCCGGACCTAGCGACCCTGAAGTCGCTCCCCGCCCGAGGGGTCATCGTGACGAGCCGGTCCTCCGACCGTCGTTTCGATTTCGTCTCGCGCTTCTTCGCCCCCGCCGTCGGGGTCGACGAGGACCCGGTGACGGGGTCGTCTCACTGCGTCCTCACCCCGTTCTGGGCCCAACGGTTGGGCAAGGTTTCAATGACCGCCTATCAGGCCTCGGCCCGGGGCGGCGTCCTCAAGCTGCGGCTCGACGGAGACCGCGTCCGGATCGCCGGCCGGGCCGTGACGGTCATCCGGGGCGAGCTCACGGCCTGACCTGAACGAAACGAGCATAATGAGATCGTGGCGGCGGCGATAAAGGCCGCCCTTATCCCCCGGCCCCCCGCTATTGCATTTCTCAATGCCTATTCACGACTTGTCTTGATTAATGCAAGCCTCCCCGGACACGGAACTGCGCAAACCAATTTATTATTAATCAGATACGGCAGAGATTGGTTGGTATATATCTTGCTCTATCCGGCCCCTTAGGAGAAAACAATGCTAGGCCTCCTATACGCAAGGTGACAACCATGAAAGTCGTTAAATTCGGTATCGCCGCAGCCGGCTATGCGCTCCTTTCAGCATTGATTAGTATATCACTGCGCGCCGACCAAAATGCACCGGCAGCGACAACGGACAACAAGAGAATCCAGGAAGCAACACCGCCGCCCGCGACAGCGCCGACACCGGGCCTGTTGATGACGGCTTTGGGCGAGGGAGGAATAGCTGATCCTCTGACTAAGGCCAGGATCAACATCTACGGCTATACCGAGGGTGGTTACTTCCACGACTTCTCCGCGCCTGGCAGTCGCGGCCCGACCTACATCGGATATAACAACTTCAAAAACACGGTCATCCTTGACAAGATCAGCCTGAATGTCGAGCGCACGGCCGATCCGACCAAGAAGGCGTTTGACGTGGGCTTCCACGTGGAAGGCCTCTTTGGTGCGGATGCTGCGTTCATCCACTCGAACGGGATGATAGATACGCAGACGCGGCGCAATCAATGGGACCTTCTCCAAGCCTATGTGGATATGACCCTCCCCGACTTGCCGGTGCGGCTCCGCGTGGGGAAATGGATTGAGCTGGCCGGCTTCGAGCAATTCAGCGCTAACATCTACGGGGCCTTCGGTGATCCGGCCAGGGCGCTTTATTCTTATAGTTACCAGTTTCTCTACGCCGAGCCGGGCACGCAGACGGGCGTTTTGGCCACCTTCGTGCTAAGCCCCCAGTGGACGTTTGACGCCGGCGTCACGCGCGGCTGGAACCAGTCGACGCGCGACGCCAACAATTCTCTGGACTTCTTGGGCCGCGTGACTTTTGCGCCCAGCGACAAGACGTCTATCATTTTCGTGATGACGGAAGGCCCGGAGTTTCCCACGGGCGTCGGAAGGAATTTGCCTCCCGGCGACAACAGCGACTGGTGGACCGCTTTGGACCTGGTTATGACTCACAAGGTCACTGATAAATTGAGCCTCGGCTTGGGCTTTGACTACGTCGAAGCTCCGCACATCCCGGGCTTACCGGGCGGTATCAAGCAGTGGGGCGGCGTGGTTGACTACGTCAGTTACGCGATCAATCCGCACGTTACCCTGAACAGCCGGCTGGAGTGGTATAGAGACGCCGCCAATGGCTTTTCCTCCGGTGCGCCCGCCAGCGCCAACTACTACGCGGCCAACGTGGGCGTGGCGATCAAGCCGCTCCCGGAAGACCATATTCTCTTGCACTTGCTGTTCCGACCGGAAGTTCGTTACGATCACTCTGACCGCCCGGTCTTCGATGGCGGCCATCAAAATCAGTGGACATTCAGCGTGGACGCCCTGTTCACCTTTTAGAATCCGCGTGGCGTCCGCCTCCTTAATTTAACGTCGTTGTTGCTATTGATGGCGTGCCTGAGTTTTTCAAAACCGCCAGGGCGCGATACATCGCCGCCCATTTCCTCGCTCGGCGGCAGGTTGCAATTCGCCCGATTGTCCTTTATGCTTGAGATAAGAGGCGGATCGTAAATGGGACCAGAGAACCCCCCCCCGGTTATGAATCCACCTCTCCATATTCTCGTCGTGGACGACGAACTCAACATCCGCAAAACGCTCATGGTCTGCCTCGAGACGGAAGGCCACGTGGTCACCGCCGTCAGCAATGTCAAGGATGCCCTGGCGGAGGCCTCGAGGGAGTCCTTCGACCTGGCCTTCCTCGACCTCCGGCTGGGCACGGACGACGGCCTTGAACTCATCCCGGCCCTCCTCGCCGCGACCCCCTGGCTGAAAATCATCGTCATCACCGCCTACGCTTCCATCGATACCGCCGTCGAAGCCATGCGCCGGGGCGCCAGCGACTACATCCCGAAACCTTTCACCCCGGCTCAGATCACGCTGGCGGTGCGCAAGGTGTTCGAGGTGCGGACTCTCGAACAGAAGGTCGCCGCCCTTCAGGAGGACCTGGGACGGGAGCATCCGGAGATCGTTTTCTCGAGCACCAGTCCGGCGATGCAAAGGGCGGTCAACCTGGCCCGGCAGGCGGCCGCCGCGGAGGCCACGATTCTCCTCCGCGGCGAGAGCGGGACCGGCAAGACCGTCCTGGCGAGGGCCATCCATTCCTGGAGCAGCCGGGCGGCCAAACCTTTCAGCCAGATTTCCTGCCCTTCGTTCCCCCCCGAGCTCCTGGAGAGCGAGCTCTTCGGTCATGTCAAAGGCTCCTTTACGGGAGCGGTCCGCGACAACCCCGGCCGGATCGCGGCGAGCGAAGGGGGGACGTTGCTCCTGGACGAGATCAGCGACCTGCCCCTCCCCCTCCAGCCGAAACTCCTG
>Ga0187886_1000183_pt1 | contig 86484 bp, 65 predicted proteins | sample June2016WEW_20_1_FD_133001 | JGI IMG/M metagenome (GOLD analysis project Ga0187886, IMG submission 133001) | Peatland microbial communities from SPRUCE experiment site at the Marcell Experimental Forest, Minnesota, USA - June2016WEW_20_150 | ecosystem: Environmental > Terrestrial > Soil >... | reverse complement strand
GAAGCGGAGCCGGTGCTCGGCCTGCATCCGGTTGTAGAACTCCGAGCCGGGCAAGGGGGTCAGGATGAGGAACTGGGTCGTGGACAGCCGGGCCTTCTTGGCGAACCGGACGGTCTTCTTGACGGTCTCCCAATCGTCCTGGTCGAAGCCCAGGACGAACATGCCGTGGATGTGGATCCCGTTCCGGCGCAGGACCTTGGCGGCCTGGACGAGGTCCGCCACGGTTTGCTTCTTCTTCATGGCGTCGAGGCTCGCGGGGTTGACCGATTCGAAACCGATGTAGACCAAGTGGCAGCCGGCCTTCTTCATCAGCCGGACGAGCTCGACGTCGCGGGCGACGTCGGCCCGGACCTGGGTCGTCCACGGGAACTCGAAACGCTCACGGATCATGGCCTGGAGGAGCTCCTTGGTCCGTTCCCGGTTGGCCGTGAAGTTGTCGTCGTAGAAGAAGACAGCGTTTCCGCGGTGGTCGTAACGGCGGAGCTCCTCGATGATGTTCTCGGTCGAGCGGAAACGGTACTTTTTCCCGAACATCCCCGTGACGGAGCAGAACGAGCAGTCGAAGGGACAGCCGCGCGACGTCTGGACGGGGATCGGCGGGGTGAACCTGAAGCGCCCCGGATCGGGTTTGAGGAGCAAGAGGTCCGGATACGGGATCGCGTCCAGGTCCTTTTCCATGGGCAACATCGGGTGGTGGACGACGTGCCCGTCCGTTTTCAGGGAAAGATTGGGGACGGCCGAGAAGTCCCGGTCGCGCTCCCAGGCGTCGATGAAGGCCGTCAGGGCGGATTCCCCCTCTCCCCGGATGACGAAATCGGCGTGTTCCAGGGCCTCGTCGGCCAGATAGGTGACGTGCGGACCGCCCATCAGGACGGGGACGCCCATGGCCCGGACCCGGTCGGCGATGGCGTAGGCCCTGGGCGCCGTCGATGTGATTGTCGAAATCCCCACGATGTCGGAGGCCGCGACCAGGTCGTAGTCGACCCGCCGGAGGTCTTCGACGAAGACTTCGACCTGCCAGCCGCGCCGCTCCATAATCGTCCCCAGGATGAGCGTGCCGAGGCGGGGCAGGGGGAATTGGGAAAAGATGTGCAGGTTCGGCGCCTGGGGCTCGATGAAAACGATTCTAGGCAAGGTATTCCTCGATGGCCGTCAGGGCACGGGCAGCGTCAGAGACGACCTCAATTTCCTCGTGTGCCAATACGTCAATAATGGAATGACCTAAAAACCCCCTGCGCGTACGAAAATATATCTGAAAACCCGGACACTGTCAAAGGTTAGGGCTGAGGAGTTCCGTGACTCGAACTCTCTGTCGGCTTGGGGTGGGAGGGAGGAGGCGCGGAATCGGAGGTGATCGGAGGTCGGAAATCGCGGCCCGGAGGGACGGGAGAGACTAATCCGTTTCGGAAGTGCCCTCTCCGGGAGTTTCGTCCCCGGGCGTCTCGGCGCCGGCTTCTGTTTCCTGTCCCGGTTCCTGTCCTTCCTCCGGGACCTCGCCTTCGCCCGACGGATTCAGGTGCTTGGCCAGGCGGCGCAGTCTTTTTTCTTCCTGTTTCTTTTGCCGGGCCAATTCCCGGCTCCTCTTTGAACTTTTATAGGCTCGGCTGCTCTTTACCAAAAGCCCTCCTTTTCGAGTATTCCCGAGGCATCATAACATAATCGGGCCCGCTCCGACAGCCGCGAGTTTTTTTCGGCGTTCACCATTCGAACCCCGGGCCGTGTTTTCTCGTAAGTTAGCTAACCCAAACAACTTGCTGTGGCCCGACCGCCACGTCTTTATTTGATCTTATAGCTGATCGAGATCCCGGCCGAACTGCCCGGGGCGAAAGACGTTTCCATGAAGGGCAGGGTCCGGACGTACTCGAGAAACTCGCCCGTGCCCCAGGCGCCGCGGCCTTCCGACACGTTGTGGGCGGCGAAGCAGCCGCCGACCTCCAGTTTGGGGAGGACGGCCACCAGATAGTTCTTGTACCAGTCCTTGTCCGCGTCGCAGAAAACGAAATCGAACGGCCCCTTGAGCGCCGGGACGAGTTCGTGGGCATCCGCGAGGCGGGCGTCGATGTAGGCGGAGAGCCCGGCCGCGGCGAAGTTGGCCACCGCTTCCCGGTGGCGGCCCTCGTCGATCTCGACCGTGATAAGCTTCCCGCCCGTCTTGCTGAGCGCCCAGGCGATCCAGATCCCCGAATGGCCGGTGGACGTGCCGATCTCCAGGGCCCGCCTGTAATGGCCCTTGATGACGAGGTCATACAGGATCTGTCCGTCGTTCGCTGGGACGTTCAGGTCGCGCCACTCCCCGCGGCGGCTTTCGAGAAAGGCCTTCACCTTCGCGTCCAGACTCTGGGGGTTCGGGGCGCCGTCGCCGAAGGCCGCCAGGGCCGTGAAGGCCAGGCACGAAACCAACATCAGGACCGGTTGAAATCTCATGGCCATGCGGACTCCTTCCTATTTGGCGTTCGTCTATTGGACGGCCGCTCGGGGCATATCTTCCATCGGCCTCCGGTCCGGCTCGCAAAAAAATTTAAGAAAATGCTTGACACGCCAATGGACAAGGAGTATTATTCTTATAAATCAGAATAGTAAGATAAATAAGGAGAACTCGAATGGCTGGAAAAACGAAGGACGACGCCGGCAGCTGCTGCCGAGTGGAAGCCCTGATCGGTGTGGACGAGCGGGGCCAGATGGTCCTCCCCAAGGAGGTCCGCGACGCCGCCGGGATCCGTCCAGGGGACAAGCTGGCCCTCATCCTGTGGAGGAAGAACGGGAACGTCTGTTGTATGACTTTGGTCAAGGCCGACGATCTCACCGGCATCGTGAAGAGCCGGCTCGGGCCCTTGATGAAAGATATCATTTCCTGAAGGAGCATAAACATGGCCAAGAAAGACGACGAAATTAAAAAGCACGTCCGGGAGCGCTATGCGCGGGCGGTCAAGCCGGGAACGCCCTGCTGCGCTCCGGCTTCTTCTCCCTGCGGGTGCGGACAGCCCGGCCTGAGCGAGGAGAAAGCCAGCCGGATGGTCGGCTACTCGACCGAGGACCTGAAGAACATCCCCGAAGACGCCAACCTCGGGCTGGGCTGCGGGAACCCGGCGGCGCTGGCCGGCTTGATGAAAGGGGAGACCGTCCTCGACCTCGGCTCCGGGGCCGGGATCGATTGCTTTCTCGCCGCCGCCAAGGTCGGCCCATCCGGCCTGGCCATCGGCGTGGATATGACGCCGGAGATGCTCGATAAGGCCCGGGAAAACGCCAGGAAAAACGGCTACAAAAACGTCGAATTCCGGCTGGGGGAAATTGAGAACCTGCCCGTGGCCGACAACTCCGTCGACGCGATCATCTCCAATTGTGTCATCAATCTGTCGACGGACAAAACGCGGGTCTTCCGCGAGGCCTTCCGGGTCCTTCGCCCCGGCGGCCGGATGATGGTTTCCGACCTGGCCTTGAAGAAGCCGCTGCCGCGGGCCGTCCGGGAATCCGTCGAGGCCTACGTCGCCTGCATCGCCGGAGCCCTCGTCAAGGACGATTATCTCGGGGCGATCCGGGACGCCGGATTCAAGGATATCGAGGTCGTCAGCGAAACCGCCTTTCCGGCCGAGCTCGTGCTCGAAGACTCCCTGGCGCCCGAGATTATCGCGAAACTGAACATCCCGAAAAAAGAGCTGATGGACCACGTCTCGTCCGTCCTCAGCCTCAGCGTTCGGGCGGTCAAACCGAAAAAATAGTAACTCGGGGGGACACGATACCCTGCCCCTTATCAGGCGCGCCTCGCCGAGAAGCAAAGGAGGGACAGAGTATTGTGTCCCCCCATCTTTAAATCAGGAAGAATTTTCCCCACTCGTCGTCTAAAATAATAGTGTAGGGCCATGGGCAATTCTTAACAGGGGCGCTATGCAAGGAGACTATCATAGACGGCGCGTCGGGCTGGATGATAACTGGGAAGGGTGCAGGGACGGCCGTACGATCACAATTTCACTGAGACCTACCAGGACACTTCTGATTTCGCTCGGAGGCACGATCGATGAACTCCCCCAAAAAGGACTCTCCAGGAAGCCATCCGTCGGATTCTTCGATGGACGCTAACGAACTCATACGGCAGACGGTCAGACGCCGGCGATGGCCGTGGGTTCTGGGATTGGCCGTGGTCGTTCTCATAGGATCGTTCCTGTGGAAGCGATCGCTTCCCGCCCAGTCCCCGCAGACCCGCGGGGCTGGCCGCGACGCCGCGATGCGCGCGGTCCCTGTGACCGGGGCCGTCGCCAAAGTCGCGGACCTCGCCGTCTACCGCGACGGCGTCGGCACGGTGATGCCCCTCAAGACCGTCACCGTCCGGACCCGGGTGGACGGACAGCTCATCAAGGTGGCCTATCGCGAAGGGCAATTGGTCCGGGAGGGAGACCTCCTGGCGGAGATCGATCCGCGTCCCTTCCAAGTCCAGCTTCAACAGGCCGAGGGAGAATTGGCCAAGGACCAAGCCGCTCTTGCCAACGCCAAGGTCGACCTCAAGCGCTATGAGGCCCTGATCAAGGACGATTCTATCCCCCGCCAGCAGCTCGATACGCAGGCGGCCGTGGTCAATCAGTACGAAGCGGCCTTGAAGAGCGACCAGTCCCAGGTCGACAGCGCCAAGCTCAACCTCACCTACAGCCGCATCACGGCGCCGATCTCGGGCATCGTCGGTCTCAGGTTGGTTGACGTCGGGAATATTGTCCATGCCGGCGACGCCGGCGGGCTCGTGGTCATCACGCAGCAGCAGCCGATCACCGCCGTCTTCACTATCGCCGCCCGCTATTTGCCGCAAGTCCTGCAGCAGCTTCGGACAGGGAACAAGCTCGCCGTCGAGGTCTGGGACCAAGACCTCAATCACAAGCTCGCCGCCGGCTCCCTGCTGGCGATCGACAACCAAGTTGATCCAAGCACCGACACGATCCGGATCAAGGCCCTTTTCCCCAATGACGATTATGCGCTCTATCCGAGCCAGCTGATCAATGCCAGGCTCCTCGTCGATACGCTCCGCGGCACGGTCATCGTGCCGACCGCCGCGCTTCAGCGCAGCCCCCAGTCCACGTACGTCTACATCGTCAAGCCGGACCAGACCGTCGAAATCCGCGACGTCGACGTGCAACTCACCCAGGGTGATGACACCTCGATCCGCCAGGGGGTTTCGGCCGGGGAGACGGTTGTCATCGACGGCGTCGACAAGCTCCAGTCAGGGACCCGGGTCGCGATGGCCAGCGCCGAAAGCGGCGTCCCGCCCAGGAAACGTTCCTCATGAACCCCTCCCGGCCCTTTATCCAGCGGCCGATCGCGACCTCTCTCCTGATGGTGGGGCTGCTCATCGCCGGCACCATCGGCTTCCGGCAACTCCCTGTCTCGGCGTTGCCCCAGGTGGATTATCCCACGATTCAGGTTGTGACGTTCTATCCGGGGGCGAGCCCCGACGTCATGGCTTCGGCCGTGACGGCGCCGCTCGAGCGTCAGTTTGGTCAGATGCCGGGCCTGAAGCAAATGACGTCGACGAGCTCCTCCGGGAGCTCGCTCATCACGCTACAATTCACCCTGGACCTCAACATCGACGTGGCGGAGCAGGAAGTCCAGGCCGCGATCAACGCCTCGGGGACCTACCTCCCGCGCGATTTGCCGAACCCGCCCATCTACAGCAAGATCAATCCCGCCGATGCGCCGATCCTGACCCTGGCGCTGACGTCGGAGACGCTGCCCCTCTCCAAGGTGGAGGACTACGCTGACACTCGGTTCGCCCAGAAGATCTCCCAGCTCCCCGGGGTCGGGCTCGTCAGTATTAGCGGCGGGCAAAAGCCGGCCGTGCGGGTCCAGGTGAATCCCATCGCGCTCTCTTCTCTCGGGCTCACCATGGAGGACGTCCGGAGCGCCATCGTCCTGGCCAACGTCAACCAGGCCAAGGGGTCATTCGACGGCCGGCAGCAAGCGTACTCCATCTGGGCGAACGACCAGCTCCTCACAAGTGCGGACTATCGCCCTCTCGTCATCGCTTACCGCAACGGGGCGCCGGTCCAGCTATCCGACGTGGCCAAGGTCATCGCCGCCGCCGAGAATGTCAATCAGGCCGCCTGGATGAACCAGGTGCCCGCGGTCATCGTCAATATTCAACGGCAGCCTGGCGCCAATATCATCGCGGTCGTGGACCGCATCAAACATCTGCTGCCACAGCTCCGGGCCTCTCTGCCCTCGGCGGTGAAGGTTTCGATCCTGACGGACCGCACGACGACGATCCGGGCCTCGGTCCGGGACGTCGAGTTCGAACTCCTGCTGACGATCGTGCTCGTGGTCACGGTCATTTTCCTTTTCCTGCGAACCGCCGCGGGCACGGTCATCCCCAGCGTCGCCGTGCCGCTGTCTCTCGTCGGCACATTCGGGGTCATCTATCTGCTGGGCTTCAGCCTGAACAACCTGACCTTGATGGCCCTGACGATCGCGACCGGTTTCGTCGTCGACGACGCGATCGTCATGATTGAGAACATCTCGCGCTATATCGAGGAGGGCGTCCCGCCCCTCGAGGCGGCCCTCCGAGGTTCGGAGCAGATCGGCTTCACCATCATATCGCTGACGGTATCGCTGATCGCCGTGCTCATCCCGCTCCTGTTCATGGGCGATGTCGTCGGCCGCCTCTTTCGCGAGTTCGCCGTCACGCTGTCGGCGACCATTCTCATCTCCATGGCTGTTTCCCTGACGCTGACTCCGATGATGTGCAGCAAGCTCTTGCGAATCAAGCCGGAATCGGAGCGGAGCCGTTTCTACCGGACATCCCAGCGGGCCTTCGACCGGGTGATCGAGTTCTATGACCGGACGCTGACCTGGGTGCTCCGTCACCGGAGGGAGACGCTCGTCGTGGCCGTGGGGACGCTGGTGCTGACCATCGTGCTCTATTTCGCGATTCCCAAAGGGTTTTTTCCTGTGCAGGACACGGGCGCCATCCTGGGCATCTCCGAGGCGCCACAGACGGTCTCCTTCACGGCCATGGCCGAGCGGCAGCAGGCGCTGGCCCGCATGATCCTCAAGGACCCGGCGGTTGCGAGTCTCTCCTCGTTCATCGGGATCGACGGCATCAACACGACGGTCAACAGCGGGCGTATCCAAATCAACCTTGTGCCGCTCGAGAAACGCAAGGCCAGCGCCAGCGAAATTATCCGGCGGCTGCAGCCGCAGCTGGCCCAGGTCGTAGGCATCACCCTCTTCATGCAGCCGATCCAGGAGCTGACGGTGGAAGACCGCGTCAGCCGCACGCAATTCCAGTACAGCCTCGAGGACCCCGATGCCCGGGAACTCGCCGCGTGGGCCCCCCGCTTCGTCACGCGCCTGCGGGCGGTCCCGCAGCTCCACGATGTGGCCAGCGACCAGCAGACCGAAGGGCTCGAAGCCCGTCTGTCCCTCGACCGCACAACCGCTTCGCGGCTCGGCATCACACCTCAGATGCTCGACGATGCGCTTTACGATTCCTTCGGGCAACGGCAGGTCTCTACCATGTTCACGGAACTCAATCAGTACCGTGTCGTCCTCGAGACCCAGACGGACTTCCAGAAACAGCCGGAGGACCTCGAGCACGTCCGGTTGCGGTCAAGCGGCGGCGGGTCCGTGCCCCTGGGCTCCTTCACCGACATCCGGGTTTCCAACGTCCCGCTGGCCGTAAACCATCAGGGACAATTCCCGGTGGTCACCGTTTCCTTCAACCTCGCCCCCAATGTGTCACTGGGCGAAGCCGTGCGGGCGGTCGATAAAGCGGCCCTCGAGGTCGGCCTCCCGGAGAGCATTCAACGGAATTTCCAGGGCACGGCCCAGGCCTTCCGGGCGTCGATGGTGAACACGCCGTTCCTGCTGCTCGCCGCCATCATCACCGTTTATATCCTCCTCGGCGTACTCTACGAGAGCTATATCCATCCGGTGACGATCCTCTCCACTCTACCCTCGGCGGGGATCGGGGCGCTGCTGTCCCTGATGATTTTCCGCATGGACTTTTCGGTCATCGCCCTGATCGGGATCATCCTGCTCATCGGCATCGTCGAGAAGAATGCGATCATGATGATCGACTTCGCCCTCGACGCCCAGCGCAAGGAAGGCAAGCCCGCACTCGCCGCCATCCAGCAGGCCGCTCGCCTGCGGTTTCGGCCGATCCTGATGACGACGATGGCGGCGTTGCTGGCCGGGGTTCCCCTGGCCGTGGGTTCGGGGATCGGGTCTGAGCTCCGGCACCCTCTCGGGATTGCCATCGTCGGCGGCCTGATCTTCAGCCAGATGCTGACCCTTTATACGACGCCGGTGATCTACCTCGCCTTTGACCGCCTGTCCCAGCGAGTGAGAGGGGCAGCGAGACGCCGACCTGCCTGGCCGGACGCCGGTCCCCCCCGGGAGGACGGGACGTGAATCTCTCCGCGCCGTTCATCCGCCGCCCGGTGGCGACGACCCTGATGGTCATCGCCATCGCTTTGGCCGGCGCGGTCGCCTTCAAGTTTCTGCCGGTTTCGCCGCTGCCCCAGGTCGAATTCCCCACGATCAGCGTGTTCGCAGGCCTCCCGGGAGCGAGTCCCGAGACCATGGCCTCTTCAGTTGCCACCCCTCTCGAGCGGCAGTTCGGCCGGATCGCCGGCATCACCGAGATGACGTCGTCGAGCGGGATGGGATCGACCAGCATCACCATTCAGTTCGACCTCAACCGCAACATCGACGCCGCCGCCCGGGATGTCCAGGCCGCCATTAACGCCGCGCGGGGCCAGCTTCCGAAGAATCTTCCGAGCAATCCCGGATATCGCAAGGTCAACCCGTCCGACGCGCCGATTATGCTTCTCGCGCTCTCCTCCGGCGTAGTCGAACGGGCGCGGATGTACGATATCGCCGCGTCCATTCTGCAGCAGAAACTGGCCCAGGTCCCGGGCGTGGGGCAAGTCACGGTCGGAGGCGGGGCGTTGCCGGCAGTCCGTGTCGACCTCAATCCGGTAGCCCTCAACAGCACGGGGCTCGGGCTCGAAGACGTCCGGGCCGCGCTGGCTGCGGCCAATGCCAACCGGCCCAAGGGCGAAGTCGCCGGAATCGACCGGGCGTGGACTTTATCCACGACGGACCAGCTGCTGAAAGCCGCGGAGTACCGGCCCCTCGTCGTCCGCTACCGGAACGGCGCGGCGGTCCGTCTCTCCGATATCGCCAATGTGACCGATTCGGTCGAGGATATCCGTACGGCGGGACTTTCCAACGGCAAGCCGGCTATTATCATCATCATTTCCCGTCAGCCGGGCGCCAACATCATCGCGACCGTGGATGGCGTGCGGGCCGTCCTGCCGCAGCTTCGGGCCGCGATCCCGCCGACCATCGATTTGTCCGTGCTCATTGACGCCACGCGGACGATCCGGGCTTCTGTCCAGGACGTCGAAATCACACTCCTCATCGCCCTCAGCCTGGTCATCCTGGTCGTCTTCCTGTTCCTCCGGAGCGCGCGCTCGACGTTCATCCCGAGCGTGGCCGTGCCCATCTCGCTCATCGGGACGTTCGGCGTGATGTATCTGCTCCGGTTCAGCATCGACAACCTGTCGCTGATGGCGATGACCATTGCGACCGGGTTCGTGGTGGACGACGCCATCGTCGTCATTGAAAATATCACCCGTCATCTTGAGAGCGGCATGTCGCCGATGGCCGCCGCCCTCAAAGGCGCCGAGGAGATCGGTTTCACCGTCCTTTCGATCAGCCTGTCGCTCATAGCGGTCTTCATCCCCATCCTTCTCATGGGCGGCATCGTCGGCCGGCTCTTCCGCGAATTCGCCGTTACGCTCGCCATTGCCATCATCGTGTCGCTCCTCGTTTCACTGACCGCGACACCTATGATGTGCGCCAAGCTCCTGCGGCCATACAGCAAGGACCGTGGCGGGCGGCTGTTCCGGGCGAGCGAGCGCTGGTTTGCCGCGATACTCCGTGGGTATGAACGGGCGCTCGGCTGGGTGCTGCGGCATCAGCGCCTGACGATGACCGTTACCCTGGTCACGATGGCCGCGACGATCTTCCTTTACGTCAAGATCCCGAAGGGCTTCTTCCCTCAGCAGGACACGAGCCGTCTGACCGGGTCGATTATCGCCGACCAGGATACGTCATATCAGGCCCAGCGGAAGCGGCTTACGGCGTTCGTGGACACGGTGACTAGCGATCCCGCGGTCGAGAACACCGCCGGCTTTCTCGGGGGCGGCACTCTGAACTCGGGACGGATGTTCGTGAGCCTGAAACCCAAGGAAGAGCGTAATGTCACGGCCGACCAGGTGATAGCGCGTCTGCGCGGGAAACTGTCTCACGTCCCCGGGGGCACGCTCTACCTGCAGTCGAACCAGGACCTGCGCGTCGGCGGACGTTTCGGCGCCGCCCAGTACCAATATACGCTCCAGGGCGACGACCCGAATGAGCTATTCCAATGGGCCCCGCGCATTACCGACAAGCTGCGCCAGCTCAAGGAGCTTACCGACGTCAACAGCGACCAGCAGAACAGAGGAATCCAGGCCAATCTGACCATCGACCGCACGACGGCTTCGCGGCTGGGTATCACGCCCCAAATGATCGACGATTATCTTTATGACGCCTTCGGCCAGCGCCAGGTTTCGACGATGTACACGGCCCTGAACCAGTATCACGTCATCATGGATATCGACCCGCAGTACTGGCAGAATCCGGAAGGCCTCAAGCAGATCTACATCCCGACCGCGAAATCAGGCCTGGTGCCGCTCGCCGCGTTCACCCGGTTCGAGCCCCGGACCGCCCCGCTCACGGTCAACCACCAGGGGCAGTTCCCGTCCGTAACGATTTCCTTCAACTTGCCCGTCGGGGTGGCGCTCGGGACTTCCCTGGACGCGATCCGGCACGCCGAGGCCGACATCCGGCTTCCGTCGAGCATCCGGGGCAGCTTCCAAGGGACGGCCCAGGCGTTCCAGTCCTCGCTCGCCAACGAGAACATCTTGATCCTGGCGGCGCTTCTTGCGGTGTACATTGTGCTCGGCGTCCTTTACGAGAGTCTGATTCATCCCGTGACGATTCTCTCGACGCTGCCTTCGGCCGGAGTCGGCGCGCTCCTGGCGCTGCTCCTGTTCCGGATCGAACTTTCGGTCATCGCCCTGATCGGCATCATCCTGCTTATAGGCATCGTCAAGAAGAACGCGATCCTGATGATCGATTTCGCCATCGACGCCGAGCGCACGGAAGGGAAAAAGCCTGAAGAGGCCATTTTCCAGGCGTGCCTGCTGCGGTTCCGCCCGATCACCATGACGACCATGGCCGCCCTCCTGGGCGGGTTGCCGCTGGCGATTGGCGGCGGCACGGGTTCCGAGCTGCGCCGGCCGCTGGGGATCGCGATCGTGGGCGGGCTCATCTTCAGCCAGATGCTGACGCTATTCACGACGCCAGTCGTTTATCTTTATCTCGACCGCTTCCGGCTACGGCTGGCGGCGGCCCGGCGGAGACTTGTCCACCGCTTTGCTTCTCACAGGGAGGGAGCATGAGGCTGAGGCACGCTCTTTTGGTCATGCCGATCCTATTCGTCGGGGCCTGCCTGGTCGGCCCCAACTACCGGAGACCCTCGGCGCCCGTTTCGCAGGGATACAAGGAAATGCCCAAGGAAGGGACGGCGGCCGCCGGGATATGGAAGCCCGCGCAGCCGGGCGACGCAGCCGGGCGTGCCAAATGGTGGGAGATCTTTCGCGACCCCGCGCTCAACGCGATTGAGGAACAAGTGAACGTTTCGAACCAGACGATCGCCCTGGCCGAGGCCCAGTTCCGCGGCGCACGGGCCTTCGTCGGCGGTGTCCGCTCATCGCTTTTTCCCGCAGTCGGGGTGGGAGCCTCTGCCACGCGGTCGAGCGGGCTTACGACCAGGTCTTCCGCGGCCGGGCAGGCGCCTCCCGTTATCACGGGCTACGAGATCTCCGTCGACCTCGGCTGGGAGCTGGACCTTTTCGGCCGGATCCGGCGCAGTGTCCAAGCCGGCATCGCCGGCGCCCAGGCCAGTGCCGCCGACCTCGAGAGCGTCCGGTTGGCCATGCAGGCGGATGCGGCGGCGGACTACTTTCTCCTCCACGGCGTGGACGCGGAGATCCAGCTCCTGCAGAAGACGGTCGCCGGCTACCAGATCGAATATGGACTCACGGAGAATCGTTTCCGGCAAGGCGTTGCCTCCGGCATCGATGTCGCCCAGGCGAAGACACAGCTCGAGTCGACGCGAGCGCAGGCGACCGACCTCGAAATCACTCGGGCCCAGCTTGAACATGCCCTGGCCGTGCTCGCCGGCAAGCCGCCCCAGGAATTCTCCGTCTCGGCCACGCCGTCCTGGGTGGCACCTCCTGAGATCCCGGTCGGGCTTCCGTCCGAACTTCTCGAGCGGCGACCCGATATCGCTTCTGCCGAGAGACTCATGGCCGCGGCCAACGCCCAGATCGGCGTCGCCGTAGCAGGGTTCTTCCCGACAATAAGTCTCACGGGGCTAGCCGGTTACGATGGCTCGCCGCTCGCCAGTCTGTTCTCGCTGCCGAACCGGATATGGTCGCTTGGAGTATCCCTCGCCGAGACGGCTTTCGACGCCGGAAAACGTCACGCGACATATCGGCAGGCCCAGGCAGCTTACGACGCCGCCGTCGCTGAATATCGAGAGACGGTGCTGACGGCGTTGGAACAAGTGGAAGACAATCTGGCCGCGCTGCGAAGCCTCGCGGAGGAAGCGCAGTACCAAGCCACGGCCGTCGCGGAAGCCGAGCGGACGCTCAGCCTGGCTAAGAACCGCTACATGAACGGCGTCACGTCGTACCTCGAAGTCGTGTCGGCACAGAATACGGCGCTCGCCAACGAGCGACTAGCCGTCGACCTGCTGACCCGGCGATTGACGGCCAGCGTCAACCTCATCAAGGCCCTGGGCGGCGGGTGGCGGAGCTCGGACCTCGGGGCTCTCGCGCCGGCCGCAACACCCCCGCCAAAAAAATAGGACAGAGCCCACTCAGAGACCACGGAAATCCACTGACTCGCTCGGGCATTCTATCCGACGCGTCAAGCCACTTAGCCACCTTTCCGAAGCGGTCGCCATGTCCCCACAAACGCTGACGTCAAGAAAGATCGATCCGCCTCTCAGCCCGGGGCCGGTCGATAGGACGGAGTTATGAGGTGTGCCATCGCGACCCCTTGTGTACGAAATACAAACCTAGTATCATGTTTTGTTTGATAACGGCCTCGGGCCGACCCGGAAAGATGTTCAAGATCCAGGAGGCGACATGATCACACATGCGCTCGCGGCGAGCCGCAGCAAACGCAGGGTGGCGAGCCTCCTGTGCCTGGCCTTCATCTACTATCCCGTCCTGGCGCAGCAGGAGAGCCCGCTCACTCTCGATATGGCCGTCCAGCTGGCCCTCGAACGCAACGAAAGATCCCTCGCTACTCGCGAGGCCGTTGCCTCGGCCGAAGCCGCAGTGACCCGGGCCCGGGCCTTCTTCCTGCCGGCCCTCACCACGACCGGGGCCTACACGCGCCGGCCCTTCGAGGTGAGGAGAACTGTCGGCGCCACGGAGATCATCGTCCAGCGTTTCAATGCCCTGTCCGGCGTCGCCTCCCTCAATATGACTCTCTTCGACTCAAAGAGCATCCCCGGCCTGAATTCGGCCAACGCCTTGCAGAAATCCGCCGTTGCCGCGGCCACTGAGAGCAAGAGGCAGCTCGCCTTCGAGGTGAGCCAGGCCTTCCTTGCGACATTGAGCACCGGCCAGGTCCTCGAGGCCTCCCGCCACCGGTATGACTTCGCCAGGCAGAACTTGGATGCCGCGCGGGCCCGGTACTCCGCCGGCTTGGCCTCCGTCAACGATGTAACCCTTGCCGAACTCGAGGCCGCCACGGCTGAAGTCGGCATGACCCAGGGGGAGGGCCAGCTCGAAACGTCGACCCTACAGCTGGGCTATCTCCTTGACGCCCCGTCCTCCCTCACGAAATCGCTGGTCGTCCCCGAGTTCCTCATCCAGGCCGCCCAGGGTGAAGCCGCCGACGCGGAGAAGCTCGTGGCCGAGGCCCAGGTTCGGCGCCTCGATCTGGCCTCCCTCCGCTGGCTAGCCAAGTCTCAGCATGCCCGGGTCCTCGACCCCCTGCTCCGGTGGCTACCCTCCCTGAGCCTCGGCGGCCAGTACTGGTACACGAACGAAGCCGGGCTTACGGGGCAGTCGACCAACTGGAATATCGGCATGACTCTGTCCTGGTCCATTTTCGACGGGTTCACGCGCAACGCCGACTACAAGGACCGGAAAGCGCAGGCTGAGGTGGCCGACCTCAACGTCCGGGCCTCCATCCGCCAGGTGGATATCGACGTCCGGGAGGCGCTGGTCTCGCTGGCCAGCCAGAGGGCCTCGCTCAAGCAGGCCACCGTCGCCCACGAAGTCGCCAAGAAGAACGCGGCCGAAACGACCGAATTATACCGGCAGGGCCTGGCCTCGGCCCTTCAGGTCGCGGACGCCAACGTCCGCCTTTTCGAGGCCGAGGTCACGCTCGTCTCGCAACGCTACGGCCTGGGCATCGCCTTCCTCAACCTGGAAGCCGCGCTGGGCCTGGATCCATTCGGGAAGGAGCCAATCCATTGAGCATTTTCAAAGGTCATAAACTCGCCGCCGTCATAATGATTATCGCATCCGCCGTCCTGGCCGGATGCTGCAAGAAGGGTGGGGCCCCTTCCCCCTCAGCCAAGGGGGGACCCGGGGCAAAGTCGAGGGTCATGTTCCCCGTCGAAGTGGCGCCTGTGGAGTTGCGGACCATGGTCTATAGCGTCAGCGCCGTGGGGTCCGTCGACGCCTTCGAGAAGGTCCAGGTTACGTCCCGCGTCCCGGGCGTTGTGGACCGGGTTCTTTTCGCCGAGGGCAGTGCCGCGGCTGTCGATCAGGTCCTGGTCGAAGTCTCGCCCGAACGCTACCGCCTGGCCGTCGAAGCGGCTCAAGCCACCTATGAAAAGGCCCTGGCCGCCAAGGCCGACGCCGAGGCCGGGCTGAAGCGCCGGGAACAGGTCATCACCAAGACGCCGGGACTGATCCCCGGCGAAGAGGTGGAGACGTGGCGGACCAAGGTCCTGCTGGCCGCGGCCGACGTCGCCCAGGCCAAAGCGGCTCTCGATCAGGCCAAGCTAAACCTGCACGACGCTTACGTCCGGGCGCCCTTCTCGGGAATCCTCCAGACGAGGACCGTCCAGACCGGGCAATACGTCGATGTCGGGATCATTTTGGCCACTCTGGTCCGGCGGGACCCGCTTCTTCTCCGGTTCCAGGTCCCCGAGCGCGATGCCGCCCAGATGCATCCGGGCATCAAGGCCGCGTTCAGGATGCGCGACGATACCCGGGAATACGGCGCCCAGATCGTCCATGTCGGCGCGGCCGCGGACGAGACGACGCGAATGGTGTCCGTCACCGCGGAGGTCCGCGACTCGAATGCTTCCGCCCTCCGCCCGGGCGCCTTTGCCGAGATCACGGTCCCGGTGAGCAATCCGCACGATAATCCCGTCATCCCCCAGACGGCCATCCGGCCGAGCGACCGGGGCTTCATCGCCTATGTGGTCGAGAACGATATCGCCGTCGAACGCGTCGTGACGGTCGGGATGCGCACGGCGGACGGCCAGGCCGAAGTCCTGGCCGGATTGAAAGCCGGCGAGATCCTCGTCGTCCGCGGGTCCGAAGCCCTTCGGGACGGCGCCCCGGTCAGGATCGGGAAGGCCCCTGAGAAAGCTCCCGAGAAAGCCCCCGCCAACCGTTGAGGAGCGGCAGCAGAGCGGGACGAGAGGAACCCGCACATGAGAATCACGGAAGTATGCGTCAAGAACCCGGTCCTGGCCTGGATGCTGATGGCGGCCACGATCCTCTTCGGCGTCGTCGCCGGAACCCGCATCGGCATCAGCCAGTTTCCCGACGTCGATTTTCCGACCATCTCGGTTTCCGTGTCCTGGCCGGGTGCCGCTCCCGAGGTCGTCGAGAACGACATCGTCGAAACGCTGGAGGGGGCCCTCGTCCAGATCGAGGGGCTGCGGACGATCACGTCGTCGTCCAGGATGGGCGGCTGCAACATCACCCTGGAGATGGAGCTGTCCCGGGACGTCGATTTCGCCATGCAGGACATCCAGGCCAAGGTCTCCCAGGCCGCGCGCATGCTTCCCAGGGACATCGACCCGCCGATCATCTCGAAGAGCAATCCCGAGGACCAGCCGATCATGATGATCAGCCTGGTCGGACCCTTCCCCGCCCGCGTGCTGAGCGACTACATCCAGTACGGCCTCAAGGAAAAGCTCCAGACGATCCCCGGCGTCGGCGAGATCACGCTGATGGGCGTCCTCGACCGGAACGTCCGGGTTTGGCTCGACGCAACCAAGCTCGACGAAAAAGGGATCACGGTCGAGGACGTGATCGCCGCCCTGCAGCGCGAGCACGTCGAGCTCCCCGCCGGGAGGCTCGAGACCTCCGGCCGCGAGGTCAACGTCCGGGTCCTCGGCGAAGCCATCGACATCGAGACCTTCCGGCACATCGTGATCCGCGAAACCAACGGCGCCCCCATCTATATCGGCGACGTCGGGCTGGTCGAAGACGGCTTCGACGACATCCGCCGCTTCGCCCGGGTCGACGGCGTCCCCGCCCAGGGCATCGGCGTCAAAAAGCAGCGCGGCTCGAACGCCGTGTCCGTGGCCCGGACCGTGCGCGAATCCCTGGCGAATTTCCAGAAGACCTTGCCCGAGGGCATGACCGTGAACGTCGTCTTCGACTCGACGAAATTCATCGAGGATTCGGTCAAGGAGATCCAATTCGAACTTCTCCTGTCCGTCCTCCTCACGGCCCTCGTCTGCTGGATGTTCCTCGGCTCGTTCTCGAGCACCCTCAACGTCCTCATGGCCATCCCTATGTCCCTGCTCGGGACGATCGCCATCATTTATTTCCTGGGGTACACCTTCAATACCTTTACGCTCCTAGCCCTGGCCCTGGCGGTGGGCATCGTCGTCGACGACGCCATCATGGTCATGGAAAATATCTTTCGTCACCGCGAGGGCGGGCAGAGCCTGGTCAAGGCCGCCCTGGGCGGAACCCAGGAGATCGCCTTCGCCGCCCTGGCCGCGACGCTGGCCGTCGTGGCCATCTTCATCCCGGTCGTGTTCGTCAAGGGCATTATCGGCAAGTTCTTCCTCCAGTTCGGCATCACGCTGTGCATCGCGGTCCTGCTGTCCTACGTGGAAGCGATCACGCTCGCCCCGGCCCGCTGCGCCCAGTTTCTCAAGACGACGCGCGAGGGGCGGAGCCGGATCGGCCTGGCCGTGGACAAGGGCTTCCGCGGGCTGGAGAAGAGCTACGGAAAGGTCCTGCGGCGGGGCCTGAAGCGCCCGGCGCTCGTGCTCGTCCTGGCCCTCATCCTGTTCGGCGTTTCCATGGTCGTCATGAGCCGGATGCCGGCGGAGTTCGTGCCCTCCCAGGACTTGAGCCGGATGTCCATCCGCCTCCAGACCGCGGTCGGATCCGACATCACGGAAACGGACAAGCTGATGCAGAAGGTCGAAGCCATCATCCGGGAGCGGCCGGAGGTCCTCCAGTCGTTCACGTTCGTCGGCGGCTACGGCAGCGTCAATTCCGGAAACATCAGCATGACCCTCCTGCCGCCGAAACAGCGCAAGCTGACGATGCCCCAGCTCACGGTCGAGCTCCGGCGCCAGCTCAACGCCATTCCCGGCGTCCGGGCCGTCATCCAGGACCTCTCCCAGCAGGGCTTCACGGCCCAGCGCGGATTCCCGGTCGAGTTTTCGGTGCGCGGTTCGAACTGGGACCAGCTCATCGACCTTAGCCAGAATATCATGGCCGAGCTCCGGGAGAGCGGGCTGGTCGTCGACCTCGACACCGACTACCTGCTGGGCATGCCCGAGCTCCGGGTCGAGCCCGACCGGGCCATGGCCGCGGACGTGGGCGTGTCGATCGACACGGTTGCGACGACCCTTAACGCCCTCGTGGGCGGCGTGCGGGTCGGGAAATACAGCACCGGCGGCCGGCGCATCGACGTCCGCCTGAAGCTCATGGCCGCGCAAAGGACCCGGCCGGAAGACATCGCCCGGCTGAGGGTCCGGGGGAAGGCGGGAACCCTCATCCCGCTTTCGTCGCTCGTCACGTACAAGGAAGAGCCGGCCCTTCAGGCCATCACCCGCCGGGACCGGGAACGGGCCATCGCGATCTACGCCAACGTCGCGCCAGGGCATGCCCAGGACGAGACGATCCGCTACGTCGAGGGTCTCGGCAAAACCCTTCCGGTCGGCAACCGCATCGTCCTCGGCGGGGCCAGCGTCGCCTTCAAGGAGTCGATGAGCAGCCTGATGTTCGCCCTGTTCCTCGGGATCGGCATCGCCTACATGATCCTGGCCTCCCAGTTCGGTTCGTACAAGGACCCGGTGACCATCATCACGATCCTGCCGCTGTCGGTCGCCGGCGCCGCCTTCGCGCTTCTGATCACGCGGCAGAGCCTGAACGTCTTCAGCATGATCGGGCTGATGCTCCTCATGGGCATCGTCAAGAAAAACTCCATCATCCTCGTGGATTACGCCAACAGCTTCAAGCGGCAGGGCTTTGGCGCCAAAGAAGCCATGGAGAAGGCCGGGCCTATCCGACTCCGGCCCATCCTCATGACGGCCACGGCGACGCTCATGGCCGCCATCCCGCCGGCGCTCGGTCTCGGGCCGGGATCGGAAATCCGGATGCCCATGGCCATCGGCGTCATTGGCGGGCTGGTCCTGTCGACCGCCCTGAGTCTCCTCGTCGTCCCGGCCTTCTACGTGATCGCCGACAAGATCGGCCTGAAAAAGAAGAGACCGGCGGAGAGCGAATCCCACGTGCCGGCCGGGACGCAGAACGGGGCCGCGGCCTAGACGGGCGACCCCCGTCTCGAGACCAGAGTTTTTCTACGCGAGTGAAGAATTGAGGGGGCGCTGATGGCCGCCCTTATCCCCCGCGCCCCCTAAAATCCTCGCCGGCCGGGAGCAGTCCCGCCTCCTGCCCGATGTGTCCCGACGCGGGCAGCACCGCTTCTTAGCGGGGCGGATTCTCAGGAGCGACCAGCAGCAATGAGGCTCCAAATAGCTCCGCCTCACTACTGGTAAATATCCGAAATAAGCCCCCCTACATTCTTCTCTATAACGTTCCGGCCACCGCCCGATGCCGGGGGGAAGGCCTGCACTGAACGCGGTCATGCGACCTTTCCAGCCGGTTGATCAAACGCTCAGGTTTTTTTGTCGGACGCGCCGGGTTTCGTGAGGGGGATGCCCTTCTTGCAGAGCGGGCAGACGTCCGGTTCGAAGGCCTCGACCTTGAGGGCCAGGAGGCTGCCGACGGGCTTGCCCTCGATGGGAACGGCGCCGCCGCTGCGGTCGACGAGGACATAGATCCCCTTGACCGCGACCTGGTGTTCCTTGAGGCAGGCCAGGACCTCCTGGATCGAGCCCCCGGTCGTTAGGATGTCCTCGATGATGACGGCCGTGGAACCGTCGACGCCGGAGAAACCGGAGCGGATGGTCATCTTCTCGTCGGCGCGTTGCGTGAAGACGAACTTTTTGCCGAGCTTGAGCGCGGCCAGGAAGCCGATGGCGATCGCGCCGTAGGCCGGCGACACCACATAGTCGAAATCGGGCACCTCGGCTTCGATTTTTTCAGCCAGGAGATCGACGATCTTTTCCAGGGCGGCTGGTTTTTCGATGAGCCGGATCTTTTCGAAATACCACTCGGAGTGCTTGCCCGAGGTCAGCTTGAAATGCCCCTGAAGCAGGGCGTCACATTCCTTGAAGAGGCTGAGGACCAGTTGATCGTGGGCGTTTTCGGCCATAGATTCGCTCCTCCGGAGGCGTCGAATTCGGGAAGCCCGATTATATCCGGATCGCCGGCTTCGGGCAAGTGGGACGCGGGGGCGGCGGAAAAGATGTAACATGGAGGCGAGGGGAAGACGGCATGGACAAAGAATTTACCGATAACGGGCGTTGTTTTGTCTGCGGGCCAGGCAATTCCGAGGGGCTGCGACTCGAGTTCCGGATGGACAAGGCCCGTGGAGAGGCGGCGGCGGAGGTCAGGTTCCCCGAGCGCTATCAGGGCTGGGAGGGGGTCGTCCACGGCGGGCTCCTGGCTACGGTCCTCGACGAGGCGATGATCAAGGCCGCCTGGGGCAAGGGCCTGCGTTGCGTCACGGGCGAGATCACGGTCCGCTACACGAAACCGGCGCGGACTGGCGTGGCTTATCGGCTCATGGGCCGGGTGACGGGCGAAAAGAAGGACAAAATCTTTTTTGCCGAAAGCGAGATTCTGGACGAGGCCGGGGAATCCGTCGCCCGGGCCACCGGAAAGCTGTTCAAGGTCCGGGAGTAACGCCTCACCAGAAAAGAAAACGGGCGGCGACGAAGACAAGAAAAAGGCCGTAGAGAAACTTGACCGTCGCCGAGGGCAGGCGGATCGTGATCAGGGCGCCGAAGACGGTGCCGATGAAAAGGCCGAGGGCCACCCACGCCGCGGCGGTCAGATCGAGCGCTCCGTTGTGATAATAGACCAGAATGCCCGGCAGGCCGAACGGCAGGAGGATGGCCCCGAGCGAGGTGGCGATGGCCCGCTTGGCGGGAAAGCCGAGAGCGAGGACGAGGAGAGGGACGATGACGTTGCCGCCGCCGATCCCGAACATGCCGGCCAGCACGCCGGCCAGGAGGCCGATCCCGATCAGGGCCGGAACGGGCGGCCGCGGGTTTGTTTCCGGCTCAGGCTTGGCCGGGACGGCCTTCCCCTGCAATCGCCGGACTCGGCGGACCGGGTCGATGAAATTCCAGCTGACGTAAAGGCAGAAAACAGCGAAGACCTTGCGCATCACTTCGACCGGCAGGGTGTTGGCGAGCCAGGCCCCGGCCGCGACCGACGTCAGGAGGCCGAGGGCGATGAAGAGCGAGGCCCGGAGGTCAATAATTTTGGCCCGGTAATAGGCGATGACACCGAGGATGCCGACCGGGAGCAGGATGGCCGCGAGCGACGTCCCCGTCGCCTTGACCAGGGGAAATCCGGCGAACAGAAGGAGGGCTGGGACGATGATGATGCCGCCGCCGATGCCGAACAGACCGGCAAATACTCCTGCCGCCGCGCCGATAAGGATGAGCCACGGTCCGCTCATGGCTGCCATTTTAATGAAAACGGGGTCGGACCTCAATCCCCGTCGCGGGATTCCACTGTCATAAGTCCGCGGGGGAATAGCAAACCCCAACTTCTTGATTTATAAGAGGGTGAATCCAGGCGGCCGGCTCGGGGGTTTATTGTATAATATCAAAATGAACCGCACGTCGGGAGGCTCTTAATGACTGTCTCGAAAAATCTGACCGCGCTCGCCGCTGTCCCGCTCGTCATGGCCTGTCTCTTGTTCCCGCTGCTGACCCGGCCGGGCGACGCCGGCTCCCAGGCCCGGCCCGAGGCCCTCCCGAGGGATTATCCCGTCCGGCCCGTGCCCTTCACCGACGTCAAGTTGTTCGACATCTTCTGGGCGCCGCGCCTTGAGACGAACCGCACCGTTTCCGTCCCCTACGCCCTCAAGATGAACGAGGAAACCGGCCGGGTCGATAACTTCCGCAAGGCGGCCCGCCTGATGACCGGCCCCTACAAGGGCAAACGCTACAACGACTCGGATGTCTACAAAGCGATGGAGGGTGCCGCCTACACGCTCCTCCTCCATGCCGATGCGGGCCTCGAAAAAACGCTCGACGACCTGGTCGCCCTCATCGGCAAGGCCCAGGAGCCCGACGGCTATCTCTACACGACGCGCACCGTCGATCCCGCGAACCCCGCCCCAGGGGCCGGGCCCGAACGCTGGTCGAACCTGCGCGTCAGCCACGAGCTCTATAACGTGGGCTATATGTACGAAGCGGCCGTCGCCCACTACCTGGCCACGGGCCGGCGGAGCTTCCTCGATATCGCTACGAAAAACGCTGACCTTCTTCTGCGGACCTTCGGCCCCGGCCAGCGGCGCGGCTTCCCCGGCCACCAGGAAATCGAGATCGGCCTGGCCAAGCTTTACCGGGTCACCGGCAACCGCGCCTACCTCGACCTGGCGAAGTTCTTCCTGGACGAGCGCGGCCACTATCATCAGGGGCCCTATCACGCCAAGGACGACCCGTTCGCGGTCTACGATTCCGAGGAGTACATGCAGAACCACAAGCCCGTCCTCGAGCAGGACGAGGCTGTGGGCCACGCCGTGCGGGCGATGTACATGTACTCGGGGATGGCCGATGTCGCCGCCCTCGGCGGTTATCCCGAGTACGTCACCGCCATCGACCACCTCTGGGAAAACGTCGTCGGGAAGAAACTGTATCTGACCGGCGGCGTCGGCTCGCGCGGCGTCGTGGAGGGTTTTGATAAAAACTACGAACTGCCCAACAACGCCTATGCCGAGACGTGCGCGGCTATCGGCAACGCCCTCTGGAACCAGCGGCTTTTCCTCCTCCACGGCGATTCGAAGTACATCGACGTCATGGAACGGGTCATGTACAACGGGCTCCTGTCCGGGGTCTCGCTCGGCGGCGACCGGTTCTTTTACCAGAACCCTCTCGAATCGGCCGGCCGGTACCAGCGGAGCCCCTGGTTCGAAGTCGCCTGCTGCCCGCCGAACATAACCCGGTTCCTGCCTTCGCTCCCCGGTTACGTCTATGCGGCGAAAGATGACACGGTATTTGTCAACCTGTTTGTCGGAAGCACGGCCCGCGTCGAGGTCCACAGGACGAAGGTCGTACTGGCCCAGGACACCCGCTACCCGTGGAACGGGGCGGTCAAGATCACGGTCAGCCCGGAAGGGGGGACCGGCGATTTCGAGATCGCGGTCCGGATCCCCGGCTGGGCCCGGGACGAAGCCGTGCCGGGCGGCCTGTACCGGTTCCTCGACCGGAATGACGAGAAGCCGTCCCTCAAGGTCAACGGCAAATCCATCGCCCTCGACCCGGCGTCCGGCTACGCCCGGATCCGCCGCGCCTGGAAGGTGGGCGACGTCATCGAGCTTTCCCTGCCCATGCCGGTCCGGCGGGTCGTGGCCAGCGAGCAGGTCAGCGCCGACGCCGGGATGGTCGCTCTCCAGCGCGGCCCCATCCTTTTCTGCGCCGAGGGCGTCGACAACGGCGGAGACGTTCTCGACCTCGTGCTCCCCGACATTGCCAAGCTCCAATCGGTCTTCAGGCCGGACCTCCTCAACGGGGTCCAGGTTGTCAAGGGCCCGGCGACTGTTTATCTCACGACCAAAGACGGAAAGACGGAAGCCAAGACGATCGAGCTCCAGGCCGTCCCATACTGCGCCTGGGCGAACCGCGGCGCCGGGGAGATGGCCGTCTGGCTGGCTCGGTCAAAGGGAGCGATGAAGCCGCGCCTCGGCCGCGGCCAGATCGACCCGGTTTTCTAGCGTGGGGATTCCCATGACGAGGCGCGGGCCACGGCCCTTGCGGACGACGGCGAACCGCTTTTGGCAGGTTGTGTTGTGATGGGATGGCGCCGCCCAAGCCGATCCCCTGCCTGGGTCCTTTCTGGTCGTCCGCGTCCGTGCCAAGGAGATGGGCGCGGCCGGGCGGAAGCCTGACCCCGATTCCCGACCGCGCGGCGCCTATCTCGGCCGCCGGGGCGGCTTGGCCAGCTCCCAGTAAATTGAGTAACGCTGGCCGAAGAGTCTGTAGAAGGGGATGAGCGTCACGTCGTTGGGTTTACCCGCGTTCACGGTCTCGAACGTCAGGGGCTTGCCGGCCACGGGTTTTATCCAGCTCTCGAGGGGCGCTTCGTTCTTGCCCTCGAACGTGGGGACCGCGACGGGGTCGCCCTCCGGGCCGTAGAGGCCGTAGACTTTCTCCGGGGTCAGGCCTTCGGAACCGCCGAGCGTGCCCGCGAGCACGATCGGACCGTAGAGGACGGCCGCGATGTCCCGGCGGTCCGGGAGCCGCTCGAGCCGCAGGTCCATAGGCAGGGCGATCTCGACCCTGTCGCCGTTTTTCCATACCCGCCTGACCGTCAGATAGCTCGACGGGCTGGCGTACTCGGCGAGCTTCTGTCCGTTGACCTTGACCGAGCCGCCTTCGGCGATCCACACCGGGATTCGGATATGGAGGGCGAGCTCGACCGGCCTGGCCGCGGAGATGACCAGGACCGTCCTCGGCTCCTCGGGAAAGCGCGTCTCCTGGCGGACCTTGAGCCCCTTCTCGGCCCAGTCGAGCTCGGAGGCGATGAAGAGGTTGACGTAGAGCCCCGCGCCGTCATGGAAGTAAATGCTGTCCCCGTACTTGGCGTGGTTCTCCATGCCGGTCCCGGTGCAGCACCAGAAGGAGTCGTAGGGCTTCATGAACGTCTTAAACATCCCCGGCATCATCGGGACGTAGTACATCATCATGGCATCATCCGGGTTCTGGGTCGGGAGGATCCCGTTCCACAAGGCCCGCTCGTAGTAATCGGCGTATTTCGCGGCCGCCTCCCAGCTGAAAAGGTGGCGGGTGAGCTTGAGCATATTGTACGTGCAGCAGGACTCGTGGCTGTTCCGGCCGAGCTCGTCGTAAATCTGGTAGGGGTCGGTCTCCCAGGCTTCGTTGTCGCTCGTCCCGCCCGTGACGAACGAGCGGGCGCCCGTGACCTCGTTCCAGAAAAAAGACGCGATCCCGCGTAGCGCCGGATCGCCGGTCATCTCGTATTCCCGGGCCGTGCCGATGATGTTGGGAATGAAGGAGTTGACGTGCTCTCCCTTCATCTTGTCCTCCGAGCGGGAGAGGGGCTCGGTGTAGTGCCGTTCGTCGAACCGGCGGGCGGTCGCCAGGTACTCGGGCTTGCCCGTGATCGCGTAGAGGTTCGACAGGACCTCGTTCATGCCGCCCTGCTCGGTGAAATTCAGGACGCGCTCCATGTGGAAGCGGTCGGACTTATCCGTCCGCGATTTGACCCAGCGGGCCATGCCTTCGACGACGTCGAGGGCCTGGGCGCTGCCGCAGGACTCCGACATATCCACAAGGCCGGCCATGATTTTATGGATCGTGTAATAGGGCGCCCAGACCTGGCGGACGGACTCGACGCGGTCGAAGAACGTCTCCGGGAAGGCACTGAGATAACCGCTCGCGCCGAGGGCCTTCTGGCATTCGGCGAGTCCGGCCACCAAGGCGTCCGCCTTGGCTTTGATCCTCTGGTCGCCGGTCGCGGCGAACATCAGGGCCGAAGCGGACAGGAAATGGCCGATGGTGTGTCCGCGGAGCTCGACGTCCGCTTTCTCCCAACCGCCGTACGGCTGGGCCGTTGACGGGAGGCCGGCCGTTACGCGGAACATGTGGAGGAGCCGGTCGTTTTCGAGACTGAGCATGTATCGGAGGTCGCGCTCCATGGCCTGCTTGAACGGGCCGTCGAGCAGCCGGACGTTCTTGAGGTTGAACGGATAGGCGCGGATTTCGACCTTCGGGGCCACCGAGGTTTTGGGGAACATCGTGTCCGCCAGCGCGGCCTTGTCCTGCGCCTGGAGAGCCGCGGGGAGAATAATTCCGGCCAGGACCGCGGCCGTCACGCCGATTCTGAGCGACTTCGTTTTCACCGCTCCTCCTTCCCGAACAGGATGAAACCTAATCTTAGTATTCCGGGAGAAGACGGTCAATCCCTTCGCGACTTCCGCCTGTTGATTTTCTGTCGCCTTCGGGCTACTCTTTTTGGTGCCCATGGCCGCCGCCCTGCGGAAGCCGAACACGTTGAAGGAGGCGCCGGTGAAAGTCTTCGGATGGAAATCTGCCACCTGGATCCTTTTCGGCGCCCTCGTCCTGGCCGCCCCGCCTCGGGCGGCCGCTCTCCAGGCGCAGGACAACTCCCTGACGCTCGAGAACGAGAATCTGAAGGCCGAGTTCAATGACCACGGCCTCGTTTCCCTCACCGGCGTCAGAACCGGCCGGAAGGTCGTTTTCTCCGCCGACCCGACCTCGCTCACCATCGCCGGGACCAGGATCGCCGTCGACACGCTCGGCCTGGCGGAGATGGAAACGAAACCGGCCCGCCTGACCTACCGCTATACGCAGGACCCCTACACGATCGAGGTCGTTTACGAACTGCGGCCCGGCTGGGCGTTCCTGAGCAAGCAGGTCGTCCTGACCTCGGCCGGGAGCTCCTCTTTCCGTGTCGGCGAGGTTTCCCTGCTTACCGCCTCCTTGGACGTGTCCGTCCAGGACGAGCTCAAACTCGCCGAGGGCCGCTGGGGATCATTCTGCCGGTTCGCCAGCGGCTCCACACCGTCCGCCCCCGCCTGGGGGCTGTTCTTCGCGCTCCAGAATCCGTTCATGGACTGGAAACGCGATGGGCAGGCGCTCACGGCGTCGTACACGCCGGACATGGATTGGAGCCCCGGCGACGGTCCCTTTGCCTCGGACCGCCTCTGTATCGGGATGCACGAGCTCAGCGGCACGCGCTTTCCGGCCAAGGCCGTTCCCGAGTGGAAATTCGTTCCGGACTACGCCGTGCATCTCGCCAGCGCCCCGGCCATCGACCTCAACGAGGTCAACGCCCTGACGGACTGCGTGAAGGCCTTCCTCCGTTACTACCCCGGCCGTGTCCGCGTCCATATCCCCTGGTGCGAGAATGACTATCAGATCGACGTCGGGACTCCCGAAGGCGTCGAGGAGTACAAGCGGATCATGGACCGGGCGGCCGAGCTCGGCGCGAACTACCTGCTTTACACGCCCGCGAACCGCGAGCTCTCCCGCCTCGAAGACAATGCCGACGCCTGGGGCTGGGAGAACGTCCTCTGGTTCGGCCTGGGACAGAAGATCCGGAAAGGGGAGTGGGATCCGGCGCGCGACGACGTCCCGGCCGGCCTCAAGGCCATGCTGGACTACGCCGCCTCTAAAAACCTGAAACTCATGGCTTACGCCTATCCTTCCCTGCCCTTCCTCCAAAAGCCCGAGTGGACGAAATGGGCGGGAGACAAGGTCGGCGGTTACGCCGGGGCCGACACCGGCGTCCGCAGCTTCCAGGACTGGTGGATCTCGAAACTCCTCGCCTTCGTCCGGAAAACGGGCGCGGCCGGCTTCTCCTTCGACCACTGGTGGATCGCCTACGACAACGCCTCGAGCAAGTACGCCCAGTGGTACGGCTGCCGCCGCATCCTCGAGACGCTCCGGCGCGAGGACCCCGAAATCGTCATCGACGGGCGCCAGCAATACCAGAACTTCGGCCCCTGGACCTGGCTGGCCGGGTCTTACCCCCACCCGACCCTGACCGACGAGCAGCCCGAGAGCTTCGCGGCCTTCCCCGACCTTCACACGGACCGGGTGTCGGCCGACCGCCAACGCTTCGCCGCCTGGACCTATCGCGTCGAGCGGTTCGCCCCGCCCGAGATCATGCCCGGCTACATGACCCATCAATCGGAGCGCTCGGACGATAAGGAGGTCATGCGCCGCGATCGCTTCCGGCCGCGCGACTGGGATTATCTCGGCTGGAAATATTCCGTGCTCTCCTCGATCGGAACGGCCCCGTTCAACCACGTCATCGATTTCATCCCCGCCCGCGACCCGGAGGAGTTCAAGGCCCTGTCCGACGAGGACAAGGCCTGGTTCCGGCGCTGGCTCGACTGGACCGAGCAGAACGCCCGCTTCCTGCACGCGTTGCGGCCGATCATCGGCCCGCCCATGGTCGGCCGGGCGGACGGCACGGCCGCTGTCGTCGAAGACCGCGGCTTCATTTTCCTTTATAATCCCAATCCCGGCCGTGTCGAGGCCCGCTTCAAGCTCGACGCCTCGATCGGCCTCACCAAGGGCGACCGTTTCATCATCCGCGAGATCCATCCGGAGGAAGGCAGGCTCGTCGGGTCGGCCGAGGGGTTCTGGCCGGCGGGGAGCGAAATCGTCATTTCCATGGGCGGCGCGGAGGCCCGCGTCTTCGAGGTCTTCCCGGCCCCCGCCGCCCTCCAGGAACCGGCGCTGTTCAACGTCGCGGGCTCGATCACTTTCCAGAACGGCCGGCTCGTTCTGACCGGGGTCTCGGGCGAAACGGGCACGTCCTCCGAGGCCTTGGTCCTTCTCCCGGCCGGGAAGACGGTCCGGTCCATGTCCGTGAACGGCGTTTCCTACCCGTTCAAACAAAATAAGGACACGGTCCCGTTCAAGGTCCGGTTCGCCGGGAAGGCTTTCGGCCGGCTCCAGGCCGTCGGGGCCTATGACCCGAATTTTACGGGCGGGACCGTCAAGGCCAGGTTCACGGTGCCGGCCCGCGTCTTCAAGCAGCTCGCGGACCGGAGGATGAAGTGGCCCGTTGCCTACACGGAGGACGACCTCCGGGCGCCCTGGCTCGGCCCCTGGCGGCTCCTCCTTTTCGCGGCCATCGCCGAGCCGCTGGAAGCCATGGACGTCGCCGTCAAGATCGACGGGAAGCCGGTCGACGTGAAAAAAGCCTACAACGGCGTTTATCCCCATTCGCCGAAACGGACCTATCTCGGAAGCTATGCCGACCTGTCGTCTCTCAAGCCGGACACGCCCTACGAGATCGAGGTGACCGTCTCTGCGCTCGCCCCTGGTCAGTTCATGGGGCTTTTTTTTGAAAACGTCGAACCGGAGTATACGGAGAGAATCCTGGCCCCCCAACCGCTCCGCTAGGTCAGCCGGCGGGGGGTGGACGCCCCCCGATTTGACTTATCGGGCTGATATCTAATATCCTCTAGGCGGTCCCGACTCTTGCAAGATTTTGACCCATGGACGGAAGGCCCATTCTGAACATCAAGTCTCTCAAGGAACAGGTCTATGAATATCTCCGTGAGCAGATGAGGACCGGGGAGATCCGCCCCGGCTCCGTCATCGACATGGAAGAAACCTCCAAGAAACTCGGCGTGAGCAAGACTCCCCTCCGCGACGCCCTCCTTCAGCTCGAGATGGAGGATTTCGTGTCCATCCTGCCGCGGCGCAAGGTCGTCGTCAACGTCCTGGAGGAGGCGGACATCCGGAACTACTATGACATCATCGGCGCCCTGGAAAGCGCCGCCCTGCTCAAGGCTTTCGACCGCCTCCGGCCCTCGGACATCGACGCCATGCAGGCCCTTAACGACGCCATGAAGCGGGCCATCGAGGACAATGACTTCGACCGCTATTATGAAAAGAACCTGGAATTTCACGACACGTTCCTCAATCCCTGCGGCAACGCGAACCTCGTCAAGATCGTCAACACTCTAAAGAAGCGGCTCTACGATTTCCCGCGGTCCAAGGGCTTCGTCAAGGAGTGGGAACAAGCCAGCACAGGCGAACACCAGGCGCTCATCGACTTCATACGCCAGGGGCAACGCCAGGAAGCGGCCAATCATATCCGGGACGTCCACTGGTCCTTTGAGGTCCAGGAGGAATACGTCCACAAGTATTACGCCCATATCGCCAAGAACGCGGTCTAACGGAAATCATGTCCTTTAGAAAGTTGTCCTGGCGGCCATGATCAAAGAAGGCGCTCATCGAAAGGCTCAAACCCAAGCCGGAAATGCCAAGTTCATCAGCGCCATCAACAAAGTCAAGGTCACGAACCTCATCCGGGACAGTGACGGCACATCCCGCGCCGACCTGGCCAAGAAAAGCGGCTTGAGCGCGCCGACGATTTCCCGGATCGTGGAGAGCCTCATCCGTGAAGGCCTGACGATCGAGATCGGGGCCGGGGAATCCAAGGGGGGACGACGGCCCACGCTTCTCAAGTTCTCCGGCGTCGATAATTTCATCATCGGGATCGACCTCGGGACGACCAATATCTACGGCGTGCTCACGGACCTGGACGCGAAGGTTCTCGCCGAGATCCGGCGCCCGACGCTCGTCGAAGAGGGTTTCTCCCGGGTTATGGAGCGGACGTCGGACGTCATCAACGAGCTCCGGAACCAGCTTGGCGACAACAAAGGCCGGGTTTGCGGGATCGGAATGGCCATCGCCGGGCTCATCAACCGGGAACAGGACATCGTGGAGTTTTCCCCCGATTTCCACCGGCATGACGTTGACGTGCGGGCCGCCCTGGGCCTGGGCCACGGAATCCCCGTCATTTTCGAAAACGTCACCCGGGTTATGGCGCTGGGCGAGATGTGGTATGGGGCCGGACGGAACTACCGGAACTTCATCATGGTCAACGTCGGATACGGCATCGGCGCGGGCATCATCATCCAGGGGAGCCCGCTCTACGGGCTCCGCGGGATGGCCGGAGAGTTCGGGCACATCACTCTTGAAAAGGACTCCGCCTTCCAGTGCGAGTGCGGCAACTTCGGCTGCCTCGAGGCGCTGGCCTCCGGAAATGCCATCGCCAAGGCCGCCCGGGAGGAGCTGCGGGGAGGGGCCGTGTCCATTCTCTCGGAGGCGTGTGGAGGCGATCCCTCCCGGTTGACCGCCGAGATGGTCGCCGACGCCGCCAAGCAGGGTGACGGGACGGCTTGCACAATCTTTGGCAGGGCGGCCGAATACCTGGGGCTGGGGATCGCCGGGCTGATCAACCTTTTCAATCCTGAAGCCATTTTTATCGGCGGCGGCGTGGCCCAGGCCGGGGACATCCTCTTCGACCGGGTCCGCAAAACGGTCAACGAAAGGGCCCTGAACAAAACCGCGTCCGAAGCGACCATCGTGCCCGCAACCTTCGGCACCAAATCCGCCGTCATGGGAGCGGTCTCGCTCGTCCTCAGCGGGGTCGTCAACCTCGATTACGAACATGTCAATTTCTCGGCAGGGAAGTGAACCTGGCCGGCGGCGGCCGCGGGTTTAAGGGACGGCATGCCCAGGGAAACTCTATCGCCCCGCGAGAGGTGGCTGGCCGTTTTCAAACGGGAGAAGCCCGACAGGGTCCCCATGGACTTCTGGGGGACGGACGAGGCCGTCGCCGCCCTTATGAAACACACGGGGTGCGCGAGCCGGCGGGCCGCCCTCGAGAAACTGCACGTCGACTTCGTCGTCAAACTGGAGCCCCGCTATGCCGGGCCTCCGCTCCCGCCGGGGGTCGATGCGTTCGGCCGTTCTTATATGAAAATCGCCTATGAGACGGGCGTTTATGATGAATGCGTCAACAGTCCCCTGGCGGCCTTCACATCGGTGGCCGGAATCGAGCGGGCCTATACCTGGCCCAGCCCCGACTGGTGGGATTACCTTTCGCTGCCCGCTCAGCTCTCGGGCTTGGAGGTGTACCCGGTCCAGGGAGGGGGTTCGGAGCCCTTCCTTATCTATAAGGACCTCCGCGGCCAGGAGCAGGCCTTCGTCGACCTCGTCGAGAACCCGGACATCGTCCACTACTGCCTGGACAAGCTCTTCGCGCTCGCCTATGAAAACACGCGGCGGATCTTCGAAACGGTCCGGGGACGGGTCACCTTCACCTATGTCGCGGAAGACATGGGCGCCCAAAACGACCTCATGATCTCGGTCAACCACATCCGCGAGTACCTGCTCCCCCGGATGAAGAAGATCATGGATCTCTCCCACGAGGGAGGGGCCTATGTCTTTCATCACAACGACGGCGCCGTCCGGCGCGTCTTGCCGGACCTCGTCGCGGCCGGGATCGACCTCCTCAACCCGATCCAATGGCGCTGCGGCGGGATGGAGCGCGAGGCCCTGAAAAAGGACTTCGGGTCGAAGATCATATTCCATGGCGGCATGGACAACCAGCGGACCCTGCCCTTCGGCAGCGTCGATGACGTCCGCCGGGAGGTTCTCGATAACCTGGAGGCTCTCGGGAGGGCCGGCGGCTACATTCTGGCCCCCTGCCATAATATCCAGGCCCTGACCCCACCCGAAAACATCGTGGCCATGTATGAAACCTGTTACGAAAACAGCTGGGCTTGACCAATTCTCCCTACCGGAGAAAGACGCTTGGGAATTCAAAACGTGGCCCGGGGCGGCCTATTCGCTGACTCCCGTGAAATAGCCGGGCAACGGAGGAAGACGGAGGAGAATTGCACCATGAAGAAAAGAACGGTTTTCGGGATTCTTTGGCTCTTTGCGGGGCTGATTGTCGCGCCTGGCTTCCTGGCCGCCCAGGACAAACCTGCGGATCCCGTCCTGACTCTCGACCGCATCTTCGGTTCGCGGGAGTTTTCGGCCGAACGGTTCGGCCCGGCCCGCTGGATGGGGAACGGCGAGTCCTACACGACCCTCGAGGCCAGCGCCGAAACGAAGACCGGCCGCGACCTCGTGCTCTACGAGGCCGAATCCGGACAACGGCGCGTTCTCGTCTCCGCGGCCCGGCTCGTCCCGGCCGGCGCCTCCGATCCTCTCCCGATCGAGGACTATGCCTGGTCGCCCGACGGAAAGGTCCTTATCATCTTCACCAACTCGAAGCGGGTGTGGCGGCAGAATACGCGGGGCGATTTCTGGACCTATGACCTCCGCGCGGGGCGTCTCGGAAAGCTCGGCGCCGGCTTCGAGCCGTCGAGCCTCATGTTCGCCAAGCTCTCTCCCGACGGCCGCCTGGCCGCCTATGTCGTCAAGAATAACATCTACGCGGAGGATTTGGCCACGGGCAAGGTCCGGCAGTTGACGTTCGACGGCGACGAGGAGACCGTCAACGGAACGTCCGACTGGGTCTACGAGGAAGAGTTCGGCGTCCGCGACGGCTTCCGCTGGAGCCCGGACAGCTCGGCCGTCGCTTTCTGGCAGTTCGATACGCGCGGCGTGCCGGTTTTCTCGATGATCAACAACACGGACGCCCTGTATCCGAGGGTCACGAGCTTCAAGTATCCCAAGGCCGGGGAGATGAACTCGGCCGTCCGCGTCGGCGTGGTGCGGATTTCCGGGGATTACCCCGTCTGGATGAAGGCCCCCGGCGACCCGCGGAACATGTACATCCCGCGCCTGGAGTGGGCCGGGAACTCCAAGGAGGTCGTCTTCCAGCATCTCAACCGGCTTCAGAACACGAACGACGTCCTCATCGGCGACGCCGCCACGGGGGAAGTCCGGAAGGTCTTCACGGACGGCGACGCGACTTGGGTCGAGATCATGAACGACTTCGTTTGGCTGCGCGGCGGCCGGTCCCTCTTCTGGCTGAGCGAGCGCGACGGCTGGAAACACGCTTACGAGGTTTCGCGCGACGGCGCCGGGGCGAAGCTCCTCACCCCGGGCGATTACGATGTCGTGAGCGTCGACGCGGTCGACGAAAAGGGCGGCTGGCTCTACATCACGGCTTCACCCGAGGATCCCACGAAGCGGTTCATCTGGCGCGTCCGGATGGACGGCAAGGGGAAGCCCGAACTCGTCGGCCCGGCCCGGCAGGCCGGCGTCCACCGGATCGACGCGTCCCCGTCCGCGCGCTGGGCCTTCCACACCCGGTCGACGCTCGACTCGCCCCCGGTGACCGAACTCATCCGTCTGCCCAAGGGCGAGGTCGTCCGGACCCTGGCGGCCAATAAAGGCCTTCAAGCCAAGGTCGAGGCCCTCAAGCGCAGGCCGGCCGAATTCTTCAAGCTCGACATCGGGGGCGGCGTCCAGATCGACGGCTGGCGGATCATGCCGCCGGATTTCGACCCGGCGAAAAAATACCCGCTCTTCATCTACGTCTATGGCGAACCAGCCGGCCAGACCGTACAGGACAACTGGGGCGGGAACGGCTATCTCTGGCACCTGATGCTCGCCCAGCAGGGCTATATCGTCGCGAGCTTCGACAACCACGGAACGCCGGCGCCGCGCGGCCGGGCCTGGCGCAAGAGCGTTTACCGGCAGATCGGCATCCTGGCCTCGGCCGACCAGGCCGCGGCGGCCAGGGCCGCCATCGCCGCTTGGCCTTACGTCGACGCCGGCCGGGTGGGGATCTGGGGCTGGAGCGGGGGCGGCTCGATGACCCTGAACGCCATCTTCCGCTACCCGGACCTCTATAAGACGGGGATCTCCGTCGCCTCGGTGCCTAACCAGCGTTTCTACGATACGATCTACCAGGAGCGCTATATGGGCCTGCCCAAGGACAACGAGGAGGGCTTCAAGAACGGTTCGCCCGTCACCTTCGCCAAGCAGCTCAAGGGGAACCTTCTCATCGTCCACGGCACGGGCGACGACAATGTCCATTACCAGGGTTTCGAGGCGCTCGTCAACGAGCTCGTGGCCAACAACAGGCGGTTCACGATGATGGCTTACCCGAACCGCTCGCACGGGATCTACGAGGGCCAGGGGACGACGATGCACCTCTATACGCTGATGACGCGGTTTCTCGTCGAGAACATGCCGCCCGGCCCGAAGCAGTAGGATAACAGGGCAGGCTGCGCGGTGATGCACCGGGCTGGGCCCCGGCCGACCGCTGGCTAGGGCCGGATGGTCAGCTGGATCTTGAAGACGCCGTGCTCGCCGAACGGGACGAACCGGCTCATGGGGTCCCAGCGCCGTTCCCAATTCTTGTTGTAGACGAGAAAGATCTCATTGCCGGGCGTAATCTGCCAGCGGAAACGAGCCTGCCAGCCGAGCTGCTTGGAGACGTCATCGTACTGGATGTAATTCATCAGGCCGAGGTTCGGCGACAGGAAGACGTCGGCCTTGAGCTCGAAGACGTTCTCGTTGAAATTCCCCTGAGGCAGGCGGCCGCGGATGAGATTGGCGGAGACCCCCAGGGCCGCGTAACCCTTGCACTTCAGGGAGACGCCGACCTCGGTCTCGGTCAAGCGGCCCGAGTAAAACTGGCCGAAGTGCTGGTTGAATTCGACCTGGATGGGCCGATGGCCGGCCGACTCGACGCCGATCCGCATATTCGTGTACGTGTAAGGTCCCTGCGGGATGATCACGCCGTCGGAGACCTCGAAGTCATACGGGAGAACATCGTACGTGTTGGAGATGTCCCCTTCGATACGGTCCCCGCTTTCGAGTTGGACTGCGGGGGAGAAGGCCAGGCTCCGCGTCTCCAACCGGCCGGCGAGGTCCCAGTAGAACTCGGCGTAGGGCTCGAGGAAGAACTGACGGACGGCCTTTCCGAGCCAGCTCGCCTTATCCGGCCGCGGCATGTACGCGCCCATGACGCTGTAGGTCTGGACGCCCGGCCGGCTGATGAAGCCCAAGCCGGGATCGAGACCGTCCCCGTAAAAGGAGTAGCTCGTATTGACGTCCCAGAGGTCGTTGGGATAGTCGAGGCGGACGCCGAAGCCCTGCTTCTTCGTATTGCCCGCGTCCTTGCGCCAGTTGTAGACGCCCCAGAGGTCGAAGGTGAAGTTCTTGTCCCCCCAGAGGTGGGAGGTGGCATAACGAAAATCCAGTCCCGCCAGCCGGTTATAATCCGAATTGTCCGAAGAGGCCGGGTTGCCGTCGGTGAAGATGAACCCGACTCGGCTCTCTTCCCAGATGTTCTGGTAAATGCGGGCTGCCAGGAGGTTCTTGGCCGGCAGCACCAGGCCGGCCTCGAGATCATTGAAGTGTCGCGCCCCGACGTCGACGATGGAGATGTTCGTCTTGCCGAGCCGGCCGAAGAGCTTGGCGCCGAAATTGAGCGGGATCTGCTCGTCGGCGACGAGCCCGATCCGGCGGCTGAAGAAGGGCAGGAATGAGGAGTGATACTGGCCGCCGCCGGACGATGTCCCGAAGTTGAAATATTCCGAGCCTTCCAGGAAAAAGGTCCGTTTTTCGGGGAAGAAGAGGGGGAACCGTGTCAGGTTGATCTGGCGCTCGTCGACTTCGGTCTCGGCGAAGTCCGTGTTGACGCTGACCGCCCCGACGAAATTCGGCGTGAAGTTCTTGTAGACGTCGATTCCCGCGGCGGCGTTCCAATCCGTCGGGCGCCCCGCCCCATAATCCTTGGTTTCGCTCACGAGGCCGTAAGGCCGGATCGTGATTCCCGTGCCCTGCTTGATGTCTTGGATGCCTTCGAGCGGGGCGGCTTCGCTGGGGTTGTAGAAATGGCTGTCGAGGTCCGCCCCCGAGGCGCGGATCGTCTCCTGCTTCCGCGCGATGTACCGTTCGATGTTGAGCCCCCATGATGTGAGGCGGGGATTGAAGGAGATCGTCTTGAAGGGGATGACGATCTCGACGCTCCAGCCGTCCGCCAGGATCCGCGCCCTGGCGTCCCAGATTCCGTCCCAGTCGAGGCTCAGGTCCTGGCCGAAGGCCAGGCCCTCGCTCCGGGCGCCCCGGGGGTTGACGATGAAGACATAGGCGTTCCGCCTATCCTGGAAGGGGTCGAGCAGAATCTTGACGTTGTCGTCGCTCTCGTTCTCGCTTTCCGCGTCGTGCGCCATCGTATTGGCCGAGATTTTCCGCGGCTCTGAATCGTAGCAGGTGACACCGATGTAGAGGCCGCGGGCGTCATACAGGACGCGGACCTCGGTCCGTTCCGAGGGCGGATTATTGGGGTTCGGTCGGGCCTGCCGGAATTCGGTGAAGGCCACGGCCTGTTTCCAGGCCTCGTCGTCCAGCTGGCCGTCCAAACGGGGGCCTTTGTCCACCCGGACGGCCTTGAAAACCGGGCCGGCCTGGAGAACAGGAGCGACCATCATCAGAAGGGCGAGCCAGAAGTCCGGCCGGAGGGTTCTTCGGGCATGAGGGGCCATGGGACAGATTCTCGGACTTTGGAAAGCGTATTATATTTTTTCCGGCGGCGAAGTCAAATGGCTTTGCCGCGGCCCGGAAACCTGCTACAGTGAGGACGGTGGAGGAGCCGTGAATCCGCCCAAAAATCCCAAGAGAATCGGCCGGATCGTCCCGCCCGTCCCTCCGGACGTCCCGGGCTTCAGCCTCGGGGAAGCCCAATCGCGTTTCGAGGAGCGGATCCGGACCTGGGAAGGAGACGGTTTCAGCCGCCGGCTCTGGGCCGGGGACCCCACGCTATGGGCCCCCGGGACCGTTCCCGAAATCGCCAATCGTCTGGGGTGGCTGGAGCTTCCCCAAACCATGACGCCCCGGCTCGTCGGAATCCAGGCCTTCGCAGAAGAGGTCAAGGCCGGGGGATTCGCCCACGCCGTGCTGATGGGGATGGGTGGGTCGAGCCTGGCCCCCGAAGTTTTCCAGAGGACATTCGGCAATACGTCGGGATTTCCCGAGCTCATCGTCCTCGACAGCACCCACCCCGCGGCGGTGGCCGCGGTCCAACGCAGGATCGACATTCCGCGGACGCTTTTCATCGTCTCGAGCAAGTCGGGCACGACCGTCGAGCCGCTCTCGTTTTTCCGCTATTTCTGGAGCCTGGCGGGCCGGGCCGCGGCCTCGCCGGGGCGTCAGTTCGTGGCCGTCACGGACCCCGGGACTCCGCTCGCGGTCATGGCCGGGGACAGGGGGTTCCGGCGCGTTTTCGAGGCCGACCCCAATGTGGGCGGGCGTTTTTCCGCCCTGAGCGAGTTCGGGCTGGTTCCCGCCGCCCTCGTCGGCCTCGACGCCGCGAAACTCCTGGCCGGCGCCCGGGAGGAGGCCCGGGCCAACTCCGCCGGTACCTCCGCCGGGGACGCCCCCGGGCTTTTGCTGGGCGCCGCCATCGGCGAGAGCGCCCTGTCCAGTGATAAGCTGACCATCCTGACGTCGCCTTCACTCCGGAGCCTTCCCGATTGGATCGAGCAGCTCATCGCCGAGAGCACGGGCAAGGACGGCAAGGGGATCGTTCCAGTCGCCGACGAGCCGGCGGTGTCGCCCGGACTTTACGGCAGGGACAGGGTCTTCGTGTCGATCATCCTCGACGGCGACCCCGGAGGCGGGATCGGAGGGCTCACGGATGCCCTCGAAAGGGCCGGTCACCCGGTCATCCGGATCCGCGTCGATGATCTCTATTCGCTCGGCCGGGAGTTCTATCGCTGGGAAGTCGCCGCTGCCGCGGCGGGTTCTGTGCTGGGCATCCATCCGTTCAACCAGCCCGACGTCGAGCTGGCCAAGGAGCTGGCCAGGAAGGCCATGGCCCGGAGCGGCGGCGGGCCTGCCTTGACGGCGCCCGAAGAGGCACTCCCCGCGGACGACGCCCCCGGTCTCCGACGGGCTTTTGACCGCTGGCTCGGCCAGGCCCGGCCGGGGGATTACGTCGCCATCCAGGCGTTCCTGGCCCCCAAGGAGGAAACATCCCGGGCGCTCCGGGATCTCCGTCTCGGGCTTCTTTCAAAAACCGGATTGGCCACGACGCTGGGCTTCGGCCCGCGGTTCCTGCATTCCACGGGCCAGCTCCACAAGGGGGGGCCGAACGAAGCCCTGATCCTGCAGTTCGTCGATGAGCCGGGAACAGACCTGGCCGTCCCGGAAACGGATTTCACATTCGGCGCCCTGATCCGGGCCCAGGCGTGGGGCGACTATCAGGCCCTTCGGCAAAGGGGCCGCCGAGTCCTCCGGATCAACCTGAAAAAAGACCCCGCGGGCGGCATCGGGCTTCTCAGTTCAGGGAGGGGATCCTGAACGGGGGGGAACCCCGCGGATTTCCGGAGCTCCTAAACCCTTAAAAAAACCCTCTTCTTATAAAGGAAGTAGAGGGCCAGCCATTCGAGAACGATCACTCCGGCGCCGAGGACCAGGACGCCCGCCCCGCCCGAAAGCCGGCCCAGCCCGCCGAACACGAATCTGCTCGTGGCCTCGAAATCGACGATCCGGCTGCCGAGGTAGATCGTGATCGAGTTCATCCCGATGACCCGGAAAAAGAAGGTCCACTTCCGGATTCCCCAGACGTCCACGACCAGGTAGAAAAGGGCCAGGAGAAGGAACGACCAGCCGGCGGCGTAGATATCGAAGCTCGAGGTCCAGGCCTTTTTGATGATGGGGTACCAGCCCTTGAGGGCCAGGCCGAGGGCCACGAGCACGGCCCCCGTTCCCGCGAGAGCCAGGGCCTTCCGATACCCGTTCCATTTCTCGCGGCGGAGCAGGACTCCGGCCAGCCCTCCCATCAGCGTGACGCTCACGGCCGAAAGGACGCACAAGATCCCTTCCGGGTCGAAGATTTTGTCGTAAAAACGGCCCGGCAGGAGCAACCGGTCGATGAAACCGTTGATCGAGCCTTCAGGTGTCAAGACGCCGGCCCCGATCCCCGGGACGGGGACGAGGAGCTGGACAGCCGCGTAGCCGCCCAAAATTCCCGCCAGCGCCGCCAGCCTGCCCTTGAAGCTCTTAACGTTGAGCATGATGAGCGCGGCGAACAGGTAGGCCAGGCCGATCTGTCCCAGGACGCTCGCGTAGCGTTGGTTCCGGAAATCGAGGTCGAGGAGATGATTGTAGACAAACCCGAGGACGACGAGCAGGAGGGCGCGGCGGACGATCCTGAGATAAAGGGCCCTTTTTTCCTCACCTTCCCCCGCCTTGGCCAGGAGGGAATAGGGGATGGCGACCCCCGAGATGAACATGAAGAGGGGGAAAATGAGGTCGTAGAAATGAAATCCTTGCCATTCGACATGGTCCAGCTGAATCGCCCACTGCCGGGCCCAGCCCCAGCCCGTCACCTTGGCCAGCGCCAGGAAGAAGGCGTCGCCGCCGATGATCCAGAACATGTCAAACCCCCGGAGCGTGTCCAGGGATAACAGCCGCGCCTTGGGTGGGATGGGGGATGCCATGGCGCGATGATATTTTTTTCCGGCGGCGCTGTCAACCCCGTTCGCGAGATTCCTGGGACTCACGTCCATGGAATCTCGCAAACGGTGCAGGCGCTCCAAAGCCTCCTAAAGTTGGATCACACGGACGCCATTAAGAGGCCGCCCTCGGCAGCCTCTTGATGACTGCGGGGGTTCAAGCCAACAAGACCCCCCGGCTGTCAGTCCGTGGAGCTTCAGGCCGCCAAAATTATCTGCTATAATCCGGCCATGACGGAACTCATCGGAACGGACGTCCTTTACCGGAAATGGGACGCCGCGCCCCCGGCCGCGTCCCCCAAGGCGGTTTTCCTCCTTGTCCATGGCCTCGGCGCCCACTCCGCCCGCTGGGATTTCCTGGCCGGATTTTTGGGCCGGAATGGTTACGCCTCGTACGGGATCGAACTCCGGGGCTTTGGCCGGACTCCGGAGCGGCCCCGGGGGCACGTCGATTCCCTCCTCGTCTGGGAACGTGACGTCCTCAGGATGCGCGGAACGATCGCGGTAGATTGTCCGGGCCTCAAGGTATTCGTCCTCGGCGAAAGCCTGGGCGGGCTCGTCGCCTTCAACCTGGCCTGCCGTCATCCCGAGGCGTTCGCCGGCCAGGTCCTCCTCTCTCCGGCCTTCAAGAGCGCTATGAAGTTCCCCCTCACGGCGTATCTGAAGCTCGCCGCCCTGATCGGCATCAAGCCGGACGCGACGGTTCCGGTTCCCTTCACCTCGGCCATGTGCACCCGTGACAAGAGCTATCAGTCGGTCATGGACGCGAATCCCGACGAACTGCGGGTCGCCAGCTTGAAATGCCTGTTGAGCACGCTCGTCGAGCAGGGCCGGGCCAGGCGCCTGGCGAAAACGCTTCGCGTCCCGTCTCTCCTTTTGATCTCGGGGAATGACTTGCTCGTCGACGAGCGGACCAGCCGGAAGCTGTTCGAGAAGCTCACCCTGCCAGACAAGACGCTCCTCGCGTATCCCGATATGCTTCACGCCCTGTCCGTCGACCTCGGCCGGGAGAAGGTTTTCCGGGACATCGCCGAGTGGGCCGATAAGAGGATTTGAGATGGGCCACATCCTGGCCATCGACCAGGGAACGACGGGCAGCCGGGCCATCGTCTACGACCGGCGGGGCCGCGCGGTCGCGGCCGCCTATGAGGAGTTCCCCCAGCACTTCCCGAGGCCCGGCTGGGTCGAGCACGACCCCGAGGAGATCTGGCGGAGCGTCGAACGGACCATCGGGAAAGTCCTCGGCCGCGTTCCCGGCTCGGCGATCACCGCGATCGGCATCACCAACCAGCGCGAAACGACGGTCATCTGGGACAGGAAGACGGGCCGGCCCGTCCATAACGCGATCGTTTGGCAGTGCCGGAGGACGGCGGACCGCTGCCGCGAACTCAACCAGGACAGGGCCGCAGTTGCCCTGATCAAGCAGAAGACCGGCCTGCCCGTCGACGCCTATTTCTCGGCGACCAAGGCGGAGTGGATCCTCAACCGCGGCGCCCGCAAGGCGATGGCGAGAGGAGGACGCCTTTGCTTCGGCACGACCGACTCCTGGCTCCTCTGGAAGCTCACCGGCGGGCGGAGTCACGCCACGGACTACACTAACGCCTCGAGGACCATGCTCTTCGATATCGACCGGCTTCGCTGGGACGACGACCTCCTCTACCTCTTCGGTATCCCTGCCGCTGTCCTCCCCGAAGCCCGCCCGTCCGCCGGCGAGTTCGGAAAGACCGTTAGGGTCGGCCGGCTGCCCTCCGGGATCCCGGTCACGGGGGTCGCCGGCGACCAGCAGGCCGCGCTCTTCGGCCAGGCCTCCTTCGAGCCGGGGATGATCAAGAACACCTACGGCACGGGCTGTTTCATCATCCTCAACACCGGGCCGCGGCGCGTGGACTCCCGGCACGGCCTGATCACGACCCTCGCCTGCGGCCCCGACGGGAAGGCCGTTTATGCCCTCGAAGGTTCCGTCTTCATCGCCGGGGCGGCCGTTCAATGGCTCCGGGACCAGCTCGGGCTCCTCCGGACGTCCGCCGATTCCCGGGCGATGGCCGAGGCGGTGCGGGACAACGACGGCGTCTATTTTGTCCCCGCCTTCGTCGGGCTCGGCGCGCCGTATTGGAACGGCGACGCCCGGGGGACGATCGTCGGCCTGACCCGCGGGACGACGCGGAACCATCTCGTCCGGGCCGCCATCGAGGCCATGGCCTATTCGACGCGGGACGTCGTGGACATCATGGGCCTCGAGTCGGGATTGAAGATCGCGGAGCTCAGGGTCGACGGCGGCGCGGCCGTCAATGATTTCCTCTGCCGGTTCCAGGCCGACATCCTCGGCATCCCCGTCCTCAGGCCCCGGACGGTCGAGACGACGGCCCTCGGGGCCGCCTATCTCGCCGGGCTCGGGTCGGGTTTCTGGAAGAGCACGGATGACATCCGCCGGTTCTGGTCCCTCGACCGCCGTTTCAGACCGGCCATGAAAAGGCCCCTGGCGGAGGGGCTGTATGAAGGCTGGCGGGCGGCGGTCCGGAAAACCCTGGCCTGACGGCCCGCGGAAACCGTCCTAGCGCTCATTGAGCGCAGCCAGGATCGCCGCCGTGATCGGCGTGAAGTTGCCGCCGACGCGGTGGCCGGTCGGCAGGGCGATCGATCTCGTCCGGCGGGCGTCGAGCTTGCCGCAGATATGGGTCTCGTCTTTCTCTCCGTAAACGCAGAGGAGGAGGATGCTCTCCCGGATCCTCTCGATCTCCGGGACGACGGGCAGGGCGTTTTTCCCCGGCGAGCGGCCGAGCCAATCCAGCACATGAAATTCGAACTCGACGCTGCCGCTCGGGCCCAAAAAGACCGCCGTCCCCACGGCGGCCTGGAGATCCTCCGGGAGCCGGTTGAGCATGAAAGGGAGGACGTCGGCCCCGAGCGAGTAGCCGATCAGGACGACCTTCTTCTTTCCCCAGGCGGACAGATAATGCGTCAGGATCCTTCCCAGGTCCACGGCCGCCGTTTCCGGCGTCCTCCTGGTCCAGAAGTACTTGAGGGCGTTGAGGGCCACGACCGGGATGCCGTTTGCGGCCAGATCGGCGGAAAGGCCCCGGTCCGTAACCCCCCAGCCGCCGTCGCCCGTGATATGGACGGCCAGGACGTCCCGCTCTGCCGCGTGGCCGCGGACCTCGACGAGGGGCAGGTCCTCGAGGCCGCTCTGAGCGGAGCTGTTTCCGGCCATTGAACCCGTCCCGAGCGAGAAAAGGCCCGGCAAAATAAGGAAGCTGATGATTAGGCGTTGGATCTTCCGTCCGGTCATGGGCGTGTCCTCAGATTCCTGATCCTAGCCCTGATGGACGCGAGGGTCATCCCGCTCTGCCCCAGGGCGACGAAGCCGATGGCCCAGAGGGGGATGGTCAGGAGCACGAAGACGACGATGGAGAAGCCGGCGGCCGCCGTTTTCTCAACCCCGAAAAGGGTCAGCCCCAGGACGCAGAACAGCTGGTATGTGCCGATGTTGGCCGGGGCGTTGGGCAAGGCCGTCCCGAAACTGACGATGAGGAAGACGGCGGCCCCGACCCAGAACGGCTGGCCCATGCCATAGGCCTTCATGATGAACCAGAAGGAAAAGGCCTGAAAGACGAACAGCAGCAGGGAAACGAAGAAAGCGGCGGCCGAATAGCGGGAGAGGCCGATGGAACGGAGGCCGTCTTCGAGCCTGCCCACGATGGAGACCAGCCAGCGGAGCGGCTTCGAGCGCCGGCCCATTCCCGCCCCCTCCGCCGGCGCCTTCCTTTTTTTCCTGAACGTGAGATAGAGGACGGCGCCGGTGAGGGCCAGGACGACCAGCCCGAAGATATCGCCCGCCCTGGCGAGGTTCCGGGGCAGGGGCACGAAGATCGCCGTCACGCCGATGCCGGCCGCCAACCAGACCCCCTCGAACAGGCGCTCCAGGGCCATGGAGGGAATGATGGCGACGACAGGCTTCGCCATCCAAACGGAGACCAAATAGGCCCGGGCGATCTCGCCCATGCGCATGGGCAGGATCTCGTTGATGAACAGTCCGGAATAAACGGCCTGCGTTGCGCGCAGCGTCGGGATATCACCCTGCGGCTTGAGGAGGAGATGCCAGCGAAAACCCTGGCAGGCGTAGCTCGAGACGTCGAACAAAACGCCGAGGGCCACCCACCACCAGTTGAGACCGGCGATGTTCTTCCAGAGCTTCGCCCACTCCGCGTCATGGAAGACCCAGACCAGGCCCGCGGCCGCGATGAGGTAAGCCGCCGCCCCCCTCAAGAAGCGGCCGATCGGTCTTTGCCTTTCACTCATCGAGGCCGGCCCCCGGCTTCAGCTCCGAAACCCTGGCCAGGGCGACGGCCAGGCGGGGCAGCTCGACGACGTTCCTATAGGCTGTATAGCGGGGCTCCCAGTGCGTCGCGAACTTGGCCTTATACTGGTACAGGCCGGAATAGCTGAAGAGGAAGTTCAGGCGCTGGAGGAAATACTGGACGGCCCGTTCCTGGGCCCCCGCTTCCTCGCCTTCCCGGAACCCCGACATGGGGGCCATGCCTAGGCTGAACCTCGTGAAGCCCTTCTCTCTCTGCCGCCTGAAAAGTTGGACGAACAGGCCGTCCATGATCCCGTCCGGGGCGTCGCGGCGGTGCCTCATCAGGTCGATGGTCGTTTCCCCGGGGGCATAGGAGCGGATGATGTTCATAAAGGCCATGACCCGGCCGTCCGGATGGACGGCCGTGAACAAGGGCGTCTTGGCGACCTCCTCCTCGGAAAAGACGCCCATCGTGAATCCCCGTTCCCGGCGGCCAGGGATTTTCAGCCAATCGTCCGAGACGTCATGGATTCCGGCCATCACCTTCTCGGGGATCGGAGGGTCGTGATAGACGAACCGGAACCCGGCCTTTTCGAACTGATTGAGGTAGTGGCGGATGTGCTTCATCCTCTTCCCGTCCAGGGAGAAGACCGCGAGGTCCACGATCGCGTCGTCTCCGATCTTGAGCTTCTTGAATCCCGCGCCGCGGTAATGGGGCAGGAAATCCGGGAGGACCTGGTGGAAAGCGAGCCCCCAGTCGTTCTCCTCGCAGAGACTTTTGAACGAGCGGATGATGGCGGGGATCTCCTCTTCGGGTCCCACGGGATCGCCCAGGGCGACCGCGAAAGCGCCGGACATCCTGTAGGCGAGGAACGTCCGGCCCGTCGGGGTGAAAAAGTAGGTCTTATCGCCCGCCAGCTTGAAGGGGTCCAGGGATGATCGCCCGTGCTTCTCGAGGATCTCCGCCGCCCGGTGCCGTTCCTGGGGAAGGATTCCCAGCCGGTACACCACGGGCCGGAACAGGGCATACAGGCCGTAAAGGATGGCTGCGATGGAGATCAGGTCGAGCGAGTCGAGAAACCACCGGGCGAAGTACGTGTGAGGAACGAGTCCGGGGTCCTTGATGAAGGCCATGGCGGACATGGTCCTGCGGATGCCGTCCGCGACGGTGAAGGTGATTCCGAAATCCCGCTTGTCCAGCAGCCAGAATCCCACGGTCCCGTAAAACAAGGCCGCGGCCACGGCCGCCAGGAGGCCGGCCAGCGAGGACCGCAGGTCCGGGAGGCTGCTTTTGACGCGGAAGCTCTTCCTCGTGAAGAAGAGCGCCCCCATGAGGGCCAGCGAGAAAGCGGCCTCCTCGTAATCCAGGCCCTTGGTCAGGTGGAAGACGACCGAAAGACCGGAGAGAAATAGGACGAGGAAGAAGGCCCTCTTCTTTTTCTTCAGGATATTCAGGGAGGAGACGACCAGGGCGAACCCGGTGAGGAGGGAAAGGAAGCGGGAGATGTGGAGAAACTCCAGGGGGAAGACCTCCCTTAGCATGGCGTAACGCGCGGGGAGGTCCCGGCCCGCGGCCGAGATGATGCCCACGATCCCGCTGCCGAGCGTCATGAGCCCGACGGCCGTGACCAGATGCCGGTGGGCCCGCGGACTTCGGGCCGGAGCGGCCATCGCAGATGAATTGTTCCGGGCGGACATCGTCGACGTCTTCACCTTGCGTGAGTACTGACGAAAAAATGTTAGCAAAATCCCTCCCGGATGTCCATGGCGGGGTCAGCTGCGGGCATTGGCAAACGCCGGGCATGTGCTTATAATATCTATAGATGATCTAGGAATTCGGACGCTGACGCGGACAGAGGAGGGATCATGACACTGCGGAGAATAACGATGGCGGGCGCCGTAGCCGGCCTGCTGATGGCGGCTGTCCTGGCCGCCGGACCGCTCGCGGCCGCGCCGCAGGACAAGAATCCGGACGCCGCGGTCAAGGACCGGGTCGAAGGGAAGTTCAAAGAGCAGGGCCTCCTGCTCGGCAACGACATTCAGGTGACCGTCGAGAACAAAACGGTCACCCTGAGCGGGACGGCGCGGACCCTCCTTCAAAAGGAGGACGCCGGGCGGGCCGCCCGCTCCGCCGCCAAGGGGTACAAGATCGTAAACGACATCGCCCTGGCCGCCGTGGACCTCACGCCCCAGCAGATCGCCGAGGGAGTCATGGCCGCCATCGACAGGAGCCCTTCCTATTATATATTCGATTACACGGGCGTTGCCGTCACCGCGGGGGGGGTGGTCACGCTCAAGGGCTGGAGCTCCTACCCCTGGAGCGCCACGGAGTTCGTCAAGCTTGCGCAGTCCCAGCCGGGTGTCCAGAAAGTCGTCAACGAGGTCCAGCGCGTTATCATCACGGATGCCGACAGGACCCTGCGCCTGCAGGTCGCGACCCTGATCTATACCCGGCCCTCCGGGGCCGGTTTCACCCGTCAGAACGGGCCCGTGCACATCCTCGTGAACAACGGCGTCGTCACCCTGGGTGGATTCGTCGACAAACAAGCGGACATCGATGGTTTTGAACGGCTGGTCCGTTTCAATACCGGAGCCCTCAACGTCGTCAACGGGCTTCAATTGAGGCAAAAATAGGCCGGAGGGCCCCCGGTTCGACAGCCTCCGGGGAATCGGATATAATTCCCGGGCGGCTGACCGCCGGAGGAGAATGGCGACCCGTAAACCCGGATATCTCAGGCAATACGTTAAAGATAAGGACGTCGGCGCGCTCCACGCAAGTTCCCGCTTCCTCGTCCGGCGCCTCCTCGGCTGCCTGCGTCCGGATCGCATCCGGACCATCGTCGAGCTCGGACCCGGCCCCGGAATCGCGACGCGTTCGATCCTCGAGGCCCTCCCGGCCGGCGCCCGCTACATCGCCATAGAGAAGAACCCCGCCTTCCTGACCTCCCTGAGGTCCTCGATCCCCGATCCGCGCCTGCGGGTGATCGCGGGAGACGCCTGCTCGATCCGGGACATCCTGGCCGCCGAGGGCGTCGCGGCCGCGGACGCGGTCATCGCCAGCATCCCCTTTTCCTTTCTGACGAAGGAGCGGCGCGCCGGGCTCGTCGCGGACATCGGTTCCCTGCTCGCCGATGACGGGGACTTCGTGATCTTCCACCAGTTCACCCTCCTGATGCGCTCGCTGGTTCGGGAGCACTTCCCGCGGGTCCGCGTCCAGTTCGAGCCACGGAACATCATGCCCTGTTTCCTTATTCACTGCCGCAAGAAGCCGTGAGGGCGGCCTTCCGGTGAGCGGCCCATGGACGGGCCGGGTCGCCGCCGGCCTTCCTGCGCCGTGCCTGAACGGTTCTTCAGGAAAAGTTCAGTGGTCGAATCCCCCGGCGAGTGGTAACATTCGGGACGCCGCGAGGTCGTCCGCTTGAAACTGCTGATCATCGAAGACGAGAAAAAAGTCGCCCTGGCCCTCGAGAAGGGCTTGGAATCCGAGCATTACCAGGTCCAGATCGCCTTGACCGGAGAGGAAGGGTTCTTTCTGCTGTCCTCCCAGGCATTCGACCTGGTCGTCCTCGACCTCATGCTCCCGGGCCGGGACGGCCTGGAAATCCTCCGAACCCTCCGCAAGACGGATACCCGGACGCCGGTCCTGATCCTGACGGCCCGCGACACGCTCGGAGACAAGATCCTCGGACTGGACCTCGGGGCCGACGATTACCTCGTCAAGCCATTCGCCTTTCCCGAGTTGACGGCCCGAATCCGGGCCCTGCTGAGGAGGGGGAGGAGCGACCAGCCCTTGAAGCTGAAAATGGCCGACCTCGAGATGGACGTTGTCAAACGCAGCGCCTGCCGGGGGCAGCAGACGCTCCCCCTGACGGTCATGGAGTTCGATATCCTCGAGTCTCTCCTCCGGAATCAGGGCCATGTCGTGACGCGCGAGATGCTGGCACGGGAGGTCTGGAAGGAAACGGAGCGGGCCACCCCGCTCGACAACGTGATCGACGTCCACATCGGCCGCCTACGGAAAAAAATCGACGAGCCGTTCGGAAGAAAGCTCCTGCACACCATCCGTGGCGTGGGATTCATCCTGTCGGAGAAGGAATCGTGAGTCTGCGACCCTCGAGTGTCCGACTCCGCCTGACCCTCTGGTATTCGCTGATCCTGGCGGGGATCGTCCTGGCGTTTTCCCTGGCGGTCTTTTTCTTCGTCAGGGCCGGCCTCTATCGCCAGCTCGACCAGCAGCTGGAGAGCGATTTCAAGGCCGTTTTCCAGGATTTTTCCGAGGACCCCAACGAGACCCCCGATATCGAAGCTGAAAACTCCGTCAAAACATTCCAGATTGTCAAATCGGGGAACCTTGTTTACCAGACGCCGGCTTACCAGAAATCTGGCCTCCCGCTCGTGACGCTGATTCCGCCTGCCGCAGTCCGGACGTTCCGCTCTCTCTCGGGGGGTTGGTACCTCCTTAAAACGGGCCAGGCCGGCCCCGGCCTCCTGTTGACCGCGGCCGTTGACGAGGGGCCTCTGCGGAGCACCCTGCGGACGCTCGAGGTCATCCTCCTCCTCGGCCTTCTCGTCGCCCTGGCGCTCGCGGCGTTCGGCGGATTCGCGACGGCCGGCCGGCTGCTGAAACCGGTGGCGGTCATTACCCGCAAGGCCGAGAAGATTTCCGCCGAAAGCCTGTCGGCCCGGCTCCCCGTGGAGAATCCCCGGGATGAGTTCGGCCGGCTGGCGGGCGTGGTCAACGTGATGCTCGCCCGGCTGGAGGACTCCTTCGAACGCCTGAAACGATTCACGGCCGACGCCTCTCATGAGCTGAGGACGCCGCTGACCGTCATCCGGAGCGTCGGCGAGGTCGCCCTCGAGGAAAACCTGGATGCGGGGGCCTACCGGGACCGCATCGGAAGCATGCTCGAAGAAGTCGACCGCCTAACCCGCCTGGTAGACAGTCTCCTGGTGCTGACCCGGGCGGACAGCGGTCATATCAGCCTCGGGCGGAAAGAGACGGACGTGGTTCGCCTCGTTCGGCGGGCGGCCGAAGACATGAGGGCCCTGGCCGAGGAGAAGGATCAGAAGCTGTCGCTGGCCCTCGAGGGGCCCGCGGTTCTCCGGGTCGACGAGGGCACGCTGCGCTTGGCCCTGGTCAATCTCCTGGATAACGCCATCAAGTATACGCCTCGGTGTGGGACCGTCACCGTCGGGGCAAAAACGCGGGGCGACGAGTTTCTGATTGAAGTCACGGATACGGGACCCGGCATCCCCGCCGAACTCAGAGACCGGGTTTTCGACAGGTTCTATCGGGTCGACCAGGACCGGTCGGGCCCGGCCGGAGGTGCCGGCTTGGGCCTCTCCATCGCGAGGTGGGCCGTGGAGGCGAACGGCGGCCGGATCGAGCTCGAAAGCCCGGAAAAGCAGGGCAGCACGTTCCGCCTCGTTTTTTCCGTCGATAAAAGAAACGCGTGAACAGGAGGATCCGATGAAACGTTTTGCCGTTGTGTTTGCCGTTGTGAGCATGGTCGCCTTGGCTTTAAGCATAGCCGGGGCTTCCGTCTGGGCTGGCCAAAAACCTGTGAAGAAGGGCCGAGTGGAACTGCCGCCGGCCGTCGCCAAGGCGGTCAAGGACGCTTGCCCGGGCGCGGAGATCGACAAGATGGACGTGGAAACGGAAGCCGGCATCAATCTCTATGATATTGAATTCAAGGCCGGCCGGGGCGAAATCGAAGTGGCGGAGGACGGGACCGTCATGGACCTCGCCACGATCATCGCCATGAAGGATGTGCCGAAGGGCGCGGCGGAAGCGATCCGGACGGCCGCCGGCGGCGCCACGATCAAACAAATTGAAAAATCCGAGGTCCGCGCCGAGATCAAAAAGAACGGCGAGAAGGGGACAGTCGTCAAGTTGGCCACGCCCCGGTATGTCTACGAGGCGGAACTGGTCAAGGGCGAGCAAAGAGCCGAAGTCCAGGTCGCGCCGGACGGCAAGGTTGTCGAGCCCCCCAACTGGGCGGCGGGGACGGTCGAAAAAAAGGAAGAAGCGGAGGAGAAAGAGGAGGCCGAAGAAAATGAGGAAAAGCCGGAAGCCAAACCGGCGGCCGTGGATTTGAAGATTCTCCCTCCGGCGGTCCTTAACGCCTTCAGGGCGGCCTATCCAAAGGCCGTGATCAAGGGCGCCAGCAAGGAGACGGAAAAGGGCGTGACCTATTACGAGGTCGAGAGCGTTGACGGGAAGATGAACCGCGATCTGCTTTATGCCGCAGACGGCAAAGCCGTCGAAATCGAGGAAGCCGTCGCCCCCGGGGCTCTCCCCGCAGCGGTCACCCAGGCGCTGGCCAAAGCCTATCCCGGCTACAAGATCCTCAAGGCCGAAGATATGACCAAGGACGGCCAGAAAATGTTTGAATTGCAGATCCAGGTCAAGGACAAGAAGATCGGGGTGACGATCGACCCCTCGGGAAAGATCATCCAATAGCCCGAATGATCCTCCGCGGTCACAATCGTCCGGCACTTCGCCACGAAATAAGACGAGGTTCTTCCCGAGCCCGGGGAGCGCCGCGTTGACGGATATTTTCCGGGCTGCCCCGGCACCCCTATTGGGATTAGCCGGGCTCGACGGAACGGAGTAGAATGGCAGGAAAGGAGTTTCCACTATGAAAGCTTATCGGGTCGGTCTGGTCGTTTTGTTGGCGGTCGGGATCGTAGGATTCGCGGCCGCCCAGGCCCAGAAGCCCGCCGGGTATCACCTGCTCAAGAAGCACGTGCTCGGCGGCGAGGGCGGCTGGGATTATATGGCGTTGGACGGCAAAACGCGCCTCCTCTACGTGACGCACGGGAACGCCGTCGAGATCTTGAATATCGACACCGGCGTCAAGGGCGAGGCCATTACGGGCCTCCAGGGCGTCCACGGCGTGGCCTTCGCCCCGGAAAGAAACCGCGGCTACATCTCGAACGGGCGGGGCAACAGCGTCTCCGTTTTCGACCTCAAGACGCACAAGGTCCTGGAAACGGTTCCGTCATCGGGCCAGAATCCCGACGCCATCATGTACGACGCGTTCTCGGGCCGGGTCTTCACCTTTAACGGGCGGACCTCGAACGCGACGGCCATCGACGCGGCCACTAACAAAGTCGTCGGGACGGTCGATATCGGCGGCAAGCCGGAGTTCGCCGTCACGGACGGGAAGGGCACGATTTTCGTCAACAACGAAGACAAGAGCGAGATCGTCGCCTTCGACGCCAAGTCTCTCGAGGTCAAGAAGAGATGGCCCATCGCTCCCGGAGAGGGCCCGAGCGGGCTGGCCGTCGACCTCAAAGGGAAACGCCTGTTCAGCGTCTGCGACAAGGTGCTGGTCGTCTCGGATTTCGTGAACGGGAAAGTCGTCACGACCGTCCCGATCGGCGGCGGCCCGGACGCCGTGCGCTATGACCCCGGGACCGGCCTGGTCTTTTCCTCGAACGGCGATGGGACCATGACGGTGGTCAAGCAGGAATCGCCCGACAAGTACAGCGTTCTTGAAACGGTGACCACGGCCCCGCGCGCTCGCACCATGGAGTTGGATCCGAAGACCCATCGCGTTTTCCTGGTGACGGCGGAATTCGGCCCGGCCCCGGCTCCCACGAAAGAACAGCCCCGGCCGCGGCCCACGGTCGTCCCGGGCACGTTCCAAGTGCTGGAATTCGGAAAATAAGCCGCGAACGCCCCAGAATCATCAAGAATTGCCGATCCGGCTTGAAGGGTGAGGCTCGCCCGGTCCCCGCTCACGCCGCCTTGCGCCGGTAGACCATGAGGTAAAAGATCGTCGGGGTGGCTATCAGCGAGAGCAGGACGGAAATGCAGAGGGCCCCGATGACCGCGATGGCCAGGGGCTTGAGCATGTCCGCGCCCGAACCGATGCCATAGGCCAGGGGCAGCATGCCCAGGGCCGCGGCCATCGACGTCATTAGGACGGGCCGTAGCCTGCGCCGGCCCGACCGGACCAGCGCCTCGGCCAGGTCCAGCCCCTGGGCCCGGAGCTCCTTGACGAAGTCCAGCATCAGAATCCCGTTCTTGGCGACGATCCCGACCCCGATGATGGCCCCCAGCAGCGAAACGACGTTGAGCGACGTCCCCGTGACCCACAGGGCGAGGACGGTGCCGAACATGGCCAGCACCGCTCCCAAGACGATTGCCATGGGCTCATAGAACGAGCCGAACTCGAGGAGCAGAACGGTGAAGACCAGGAAGATGGCCATGAACAAGACGATCATTAGGTTGCGGAACGACTCCCGTTGCTGCTGGTAAATGCCGCCATACTCGATTGACCCGGGAGGAAGGGTCCTGTCCTTGCCGAGCGTGTCGCGGATCTCGGCCATGGCGCTCCCCAGGTCGCGGCCCTCGAGCCGGGCCGTGACGGCCACGTCCTGGCGGAAGTCGTCGCGCCGGAGCTCGAGCTGGCCCGGCTCCTCGACGACGTCCACGATCTGGGACAACTTGACGAGCGTGCCGTCCGCGGCCCGGAGCGGGAGACTGCGCAGCTTTTCGACGCGGTTGATGCCCGCCGGCTCCGCCTTCACCCGGATCGCGACCACCCGGTCCCCTTCGAGGACGGTCGAGGCCGTTTCTCCCAGCATGGCCGTGTTGACGGCGCCGGCGATGTCTTCCGCGGTCAATCCGAAGCGTTCGGCGTCGACGTAGCGGACGCGGAAGCTGATGGTCGGCCCCGTATAGACCAGCCCGTTGAACACGTCCACGACGCCCGGGATCTTCTCCAGTTGCTTGGCGATCCGGGGCGCCTTCCCTTTGAGATAAGCCGGGTCGGTCGAGAAGAGCTTCACTTCGATGGGCTGGGGCGCGTACATGAGGTCGCCGATGAGGTCGCCCAGGATTCCCGGGAATTCCCAGATGATGTCGGGCAGGGCCGCGTTGAGCTTATGCCGTAGTTCGGAGAGGACCTCCTCGGTCGACCGTTTGCGGTCGGGACGCAGCTTGAGAAGGAAATCTCCGTTGTTCGGCTCGGTGATGAACAGGCCCAGCTGGGCGCCGGTGCGGCGGGAGTAGCTCTCGAGCTCGGGCACGGCGCGGATGATGTCCTCGGCGTACTGAAGCTGGCGGTGGGTTTCGGCCAGGCTCGTCCCCGGCGGCGTGAGGTAATCGATGATGAACCCGCCCTCGTCCATGGGCGGCAGAAACTCGCTCTCGAGCCCCCGGTAAATGATGAAGGCCAAGATCACGACGGCGGCGCAGACCGCGATCGTCAACCACTTCCGTTTGAGCGCGGCCCGCACGCCCGTCTCGTAAACGCCGATCACGCGTTGGAGAACGGGGCCGCCGTGCTCTTCGTGGAGTGGAACGGGCTCTTCTTTCGGGGACCGGAGGAACCAGGCGGCGAGCGATGGTGTCAAAGTCACGGCCAGGGCCAGGGACGTCAGCAGGGCGACGACCATGGTCAGGGCCAGGGCGCGGAAGAAGACGCCTGTGACGCCTTCGAGGAAAGCCAGGGGGACAAACACAACGACAGGCGTTAGGGTCGAGCCGACCAGCGGCCGGACGATCTCGCTGATGGCTTCGCGGATGGCCGTCAGCCGCTCGCGGCCGGACTTGCGCTTGGTGTGGATGGCCTCAACGACGACGATCGCGTCGTCGATGACGAGGCCGATGGCGGCCGCGATCCCTCCCAGGGTCATCAGGTTGAACGAGAGGCCCGCGGCCTTGATGGAGAGGAGCGTGACGAGCACGGTGACGGGAATGACCAGGGTCGCGACAAACGTCGTCCTCCAGCTCTTGAGGAAAAAGTAGAGGATGAGGACGGACAGGATCAGGCCGAAAATGATGGCCTCCCAGACGCTCCCGACCGAGGCCCGGACGAGGAGAGACTGGTCGTAGAAGAACGCCAGCTTCAGGTCGGCCGGCAACTCACCTTTGAGGACCTTCATGTCCTCCGTCAGGCGCCGAGCGATGTCCAGGGTGCTTCCGTCCGGTTGGCTGTAGATGTTGATCAGCACCGCTTCCTGGCCGTCGGCGGTGACGAAGTTGAAAATGGGCTCCGGACCCCTGACGACCCGGGCGAAATCGCGGATGAGGACCGGATGGCGGCCCTCGACCGTGACGGGGAAATTCTCGATGTCCTTGATGGAGTGTACGCGGCCGTCGACCACGGCCAGATACAGCATCCGGTTCTCCTCGTGGAGGCCCGTCGAGGCCACGAGGTTGTTCTTTTTCAAGGCCTCGGTGACCTGGGTCAGGGTCAGGCCGGCCGCCTGGAGGCGGACCGCGTCGACCACGACGTGGTATTCGGGGGTGCGGCCCCCGACCAGGTCCACGCGGGCGACCCCGGGGATCTGGAGGAAGCGCGGTTTAAGCTCGTAGCGGGCGATCTCCCAGAGCTTGGTCAGGTCGCGCCGGGGGCTCGTCAGGCTGACGCCGATGATGGGGAAGTTCGAGAAGGTCACCCGGTAAACCTCGGCCTCGGCGGTCGACGGAAGCGAGGCCCGGATCTGGGAGAGCCGCCCCAGGACGTAGAGCTCGGACTGGACCATGTCGACTTTCCAGTTGAAAAAGACGTTGACTTCCGCCGAACCTCGTCCCGTCGCTGAGCGGATCGTGGCCACGCCCGGGATGTCCTTCATGCCCTCTTCGATGGGCCGGGTGATCGTGGCCATCATCTCGTCGGCCGGCATGACGCCGTTGTCCACCAGGATGACGACCCGAGGGAAGTTCGTCTGCGGGAAGACGGACGACGGCAGGGTCAGGGCCGCGTAGACGCCCGCCAGGCACAGGGCAACGCTGATGAAGACGATCGGGAGGGCGTTGCGCGTGGCGAACCGGCCGAGGGCTGTGTCTTTGCTCATCGAGGTTATTTATTTTCGATGATGTGGATCTTGGTCTCTCCGGTGATATTGTAGGCGTCCGTCGTGACGATGACCTGGCCCTCCTTGAGCCCCTCGCCTTCCACCTCGGCCAGGCCTCCGTCGCGAAGGCCCGCCTTGACGGGCCTCGGGACGGCCTTTTCGCCTTCGACCATCATCAGCACCGTGGCGCCGTCCGGCCCGGCGACGACGCTCTCCTCGGGGACGGCCAGGACGTCGCGGCGTTCCTCGGAAACGATCCGGATTATCACCAACTGGCCGGGCTGGAATCCCGCGCCGGCGGGGACGGCCGCCCGGACGAGCACCGTATCGGTCCTGGGGTCGATGTCCTTGCCGACCACGGTCACTTTGCCGATTGCGGCGCTCCCGGCGCCGAAATCCACGGGCTGGCCGGGCTTGAGCAGGCCGGCCTCGCGGCTGGGAACCTGGGCCGTCACGACGAGACGCTCGAGCGCAATGACCTCGGCCAGGACGGCGCTCGTCTCGACGGACTGGCCGAGGCGGGCGTTGATCCTGACCACGGTCCCGGCGACCGGCGTCTTGATTTGAAGAAGGGACAACTCCGTTTGGGCAGCCGCCAGATCGCTACGAGCCGTCTGGAACTCGAGCTCGGCTTGCTGGAACGCCTTCTGAGAAGTCCCGTCGGCCGCCAGAAGCTTCTTCTGGCGCTCGTAGGTCTGCCCGGCGTTGGCAAGCGCTTTTTCAGCCTTGGCCGTGGCGACCTCCGCGAGCCGCGAATCGAGCCGGAAGAGGACGGCCCCCTGCTCGACCGGGCGGCCCTCGGTGCAGCGGATCTCCGTCAGGATGCCGCCCACGGGAGCCGAGATGAGAGCCCCGGCCGCCGGCTTCCCGTCCCCCGGAGGTTCGGGCTCCACGGTCCCGTAAGCCGTGACGTAGCGGTGAAGCGTGGCCCGGACGACTTTGCCGACGTGAACGGCGACATCGGTGGGGATGGCTTCCTCCCCGGACGCTCCTTTGCTCCCAAGGCCTTTGATGAGGAGGAGGGCGGCCGCCACAGCCACCGCCAAAATGATCAACCCGGTTATAACCTGGCGTTTAGTCATCCTTGCGCTCCTTTGCGGGCCCTGAAGCTGCGATGGCCTTTGTGGACAGCCAATCCTTGACGTCGAGCGGGCTTTGGGCCGCGTTTTCCAGCCGGCCGACCGCTTCCTGGGCCTGGACCAGGGCCTCCAGCCGGGCCTGCGCGCTCGTGTTGAGCTCGATCTGGACGCCTAGGAGCTCAAGCTTGGATATCTCTCCGGCCTCGTGCCTCGACCTGGCCGCGGCCTCCTGCCTGGCCAGGCCGGCCAGGAGGTCGTCGGCGGCTTGGGCTTTGAGAAGGGCGGCCCGGCAGTCTTCGACCGCGGCGTCGAGCTCGCCGATGACCTGGGATTGGAGGGCCAGGAATCGGGCGGCGCTTTCCTGCCGCCTGGCCTCGGCCTCGGCGATCGGCCCCCGGTTACGGCTGAGGATGGGAAGGTCGAAGGCCAGGCCGAGCGTCCATTTGCTGTCGGTCTGATCAAGCTGGTAGTTCGGCCCGAGGCGGATATCGGGGTATTGTTTGGCGATTTCGAGTTGCAAGGCGGATTGGCTGGCCGCGTATTCGGAGAGGCCCGCCAGGATGTCCGGCCTGTTGAGGACGGCGTGGCGGCGGACCTCGCCCGCCGGGAAGGCGGGGTCGGGCCTGCGGAAAGCGTCGTAAGAAAGGCTGACGCCGTTCAGCGCCTTACGCGGCAGGCCGAGGGCCGCGGCCAGGCGAGCTGTGGCGTCCTCCTTGGCGCGGGCGGCTTCGATGGCCGCCAGCCGGCCGCCGTCGAGCGCGATCCGGGCCTGTGTCACGTCGTAGACCGAGACTTCACCCGCGTCTTTTTGGAGCTCGAGGAGTCGGACGATCTCCGACTGGAGTTTCAGGGCTTCCGCGAGGAGAGCCTCTTTCTCGCCGGCCGCGTAGACTTCGAGCAAGGCGCCGCGCAGGCGACTGCGCACTTCCCACGCCACGGAAAGGATATTCCAGCGGGCCGCCTCCTCGAGGTGCCGGGCCCCGGAGATCCGGATGCCCCGCTTGCCGGCGGTCTCGATCGTGATCTCCAGGGAGACCTCGGGGATCCAGGGGGTGACCTCGCTCACGGGCGTCGTGGCGTTGTACCCGATCAGCGGATTCAGGACGGGATTGATCCGTTCGCCCGCCGTGATCCGCCCGCCGCGGGCGACGCCCCACTGGGCGCGGGCGACGTCGAGATCGGGGTGATAGTAGAACGCCGCCAGGGTCAGGGACTTGAGATCCCAAGCGCCCGGTGGCCATTCCCGGACCTCCTGGTTCCTGATGAGGAAGTCCATGAGTTCAGGCGCGCTCAGGCGGCGGGCCTCGAAATCCTCCATGGATTTGGCCGGCGCGACCGGCTGGGGACGGAAGCGGAGGCACGATACCGCGGCCGCTAGGACAAGGGCCAGGCCGATCGTCCTGAACAACGAATTCGCTTTCACCTTGCCGTCCTTCTGCTCCCGGGCGCTTCCGCCTGACCGGGCGCGGCCGCCTTTTCCAAAAGCAGGCGGAGCCGCCATTATAATCCCCCGCGGGGGAGGATTTTCAACTGAAATCTTCGTCATGAGCGCGCGTTCCGCGCTCCGCTTCCGGCGTGCGTCGCGGTCCGGACGCTCAGGAGGACATCCTCCTGTAAAAAAGCCGCTTGGTGATTTCCGCGCCGGTCACGTAGAGCAGGATGATGGCCCCGATGAGCAGGAAGAACGGAAGAGGCAGCGGCTCAAAATGAAAGATTCCCGCCAGGGGACTGAAGGGGAGGGCCACGGTCACGGCCACGATCGCCAGCGTCGCCGCCAGGAGGTATTTCCCGGGCCGGCTCTTGTAAAAGGGCCGCCGGGTCCGGACGACCAGGACGATGACCGCGGCCGAGAGGACCGATTCCAGGAACCAGCCTGTCCGGAATCGGTTTGTCGAAGCGCGAAAGACGAGCAGGAGTGCGCCGAAGGTGATGTAATCAAATACGGAGCTGAGCAGGCCGAAGGCCAGCATGAACCTATGAATGAACTTGAGGTCCCAGCGGCGGGGCCTTTCGGAGAATTCCCGGTCCACCGCGTCGGTCGCGATCGTCATCTCGGGGAAGTCCGTGAGCAGGTTGGTCAAGAGGATCTGGGTGGGGAGGAGGGGCAGGAACGGCAGGAAGAGCGAGGCGCCGGCCATGCTGAACATATTTCCGAAATTGGCGCTGGCCGCCATGAAAACGTACTTCAGGGTGTTGGCGAAGGTCTTCCGGCCCTCTTCGATGCCGTGGACGAGGACACCGAGGTCGGCCTCGAGGAGGACGATATCGGCCGCGTCCTTGGCCACGTCCACGGCGCTGTCGACGGAGATGCCCACATCGGCGGCGTGAAGGGCCGACGCGTCGTTGATGCCGTCGCCCATGTAGCCGACGACATTTCCCGCTTTTCTCAGGGCCAGGATGATCCGCTCCTTCTGGCTGGGCTCGATCTCCGCGAAGATGTCCACACCGCCCGCCTGCTGAACAATGGCCAGTTCGCTCGTCGCGCCCAATTCCCCCCCGGTGAGAATGCATTCCCCGGACAGGCCGACCGCCTGGCCGACATGGGCGGCGACAAGCCTGTTGTCCCCGGTGACGAGCTTCATGGAGACGCCGATTTTCTTCAGGCGGGCGAGCGTCTCGACGATCCCGGGCTTGACCGGGTCGAAAAGGACGATCGTGCCCAGGAATGTCATGTCCGTTTCGTCATCCCGGGTGATCCGGGCGCCGGAACCGGCTTCGCGATAAGCGACGCCGAGGACACGATACCCCTCGCGGCTGAGGGCTTCGAAACGTTTCCCGAGTTCGTCCCGGACCGGCCCGAGGTCCGTCACCTCCCCGGCGAGCGTCTCCGCCTTCGCGCAGACCTCGAGGACTTTGGCGAAGGCGCCCTTGGTGATGATCAGGTTCCGGCCGTCGACCGAGGCCAGGATGCTCAGGCGCTTGCGGACGAAGTCGTAGGGGACCTCGTCGAGCTTCCGGCACCGGGCGAGGTCAAAGGACTGATGGCCACGGATGGCCTCATCGATCGGGTTCTTGAAGCCTGTTTCGAAAGACGCGTTGATAAACGCGTAAAAGAGGACCTTTTGATGCTCTCGTCCTTCGATGCCGAGCGAAGACCGGACCCGGACCTTCCCCTCCGTGAGCGTCCCGGTCTTATCCGCGCAGAGGACGTTCATGCTGCCGAAATTCTCGATGGCCGCCAGCCTCTTGATGATGACCTTCTCCCGGGCCATGCGCCTGGCCCCGTGGGACAGGTTGATGCTGATGATGGCCGGCAAGAGCTGGGGGGTCAGTCCGACGGCCAGCGCCAGGGCGAAGAGAAAGGAATCGAGGACCGGCCGCTTGAAGAAGACGTTGATGGCAAAAATGGAGAACACCAGGATGAACGTGATCTCCGCGAGGAGGTACCCGAACCGCCGGACGCCCCTCTCGAATTCAGGCTCCGGCCGCTTGAGCTTGAGGCGGTCGGAAATCCCGCCGAATTCCGTGCCGCGGCCGGTCGCGACAACGACGCCTGATCCGCCCCCGCTTATGACATGTGTCCCCATGAAGAGAGTGTTCGTCCGGCCCGCGAGCGGTGTCCGTGCCTCAAGAACGCCCGGCGTCTTTTCGGCCGGGTATGTTTCCCCGGTCAGGACGGCTTCGTCGGCGAAAAAATCATCGGCATCCAGGAGAAGACAATCGGCCGGGACCGTATCCCCCGCCTTAAAGACGAGGATGTCGCCGGGCACGATCTCCTCGACCGGAATGTCGCACGGCTGGCCGTCGCGGAGCACGGTCGCCTCGATCTGGACGATGGCGATGAGCTTCCGCACGGCATCGCTGGCCCCTTTCTCCTGCCAGAAGCCCAGGAGGCCGCTGGCCAGGATGATGAAGAGGATGATGAAGGCGTCCGGCCGGTCTCCCATGAGGAAGGCCAGGCCGGCGGCAAACGTGAGGATGAGAACGAGCGGACTCTTGAATTGGGCCGCGAGCAAGGTTAGGGCGTCCGTCCGCTTCTTCGGCTTGAGGACATTAGGCCCGTGCCGGTCCAAGCGCTCCCGGGCCGTCCCGGAAGACAGGCCCTGCCGCGAGGTCTCGAGCCGGGCAAGGACCTCGTCCGCGGGGAGGCTCCAAAATTCCTTGAACTCGCTGGGCATCGCCGCCTTCGGGTCAGCGGTTCTTTTCCGCTTCGAGGCGCAGGTCGGCCTCGAGCTCTTCCGGATGGGCGCGGCAGTGATACTCGATCCGGCTGGCGGAGCGGTGGGCCTTGAAATACGGCCAGCCCAGGGTCATCAGGTGCCGTTCGTGGAGCTCATGGAGGAGGACGAACTTCCTCTCCCCGGGGCCGAGGTCGTCGTCGAGCCAGACCTCGTTTTTCGGGACGAAATGGTAGACCTTATCGTGTCCGCCCTCGGTGAAATCGATGAAGTAGAGGCTCCGGACGAGTTCCCCCTTGACGAGCCAGACCTTGACCGTTCCGCTGTATTTCTTCAGGAGCCGCTTGTGGATATTTTCGACGATGCCCTTCCTCGGCAGCCGTGAGATTTCCCGGATGAGCTCGGTTTTGTGCCGCTCCCTCCGCTCGACGGCGTCGGCTTTTTCCAAGGCCCGATCGTAGGTCATCCCCCCGGCCATCAGCCGGTGTTCGACGAGCAGGTGGTCGATGAAAAACCGCTGCTCGCCCAAACCGTGTTCCGCGTCGATCCAGAATTCGTGCAGGGGGATGAACCGGAAGCGGTAATGCTGGCCGAAATTCGTGAACTCTTCGTCGATATTTTTCCGGACGAATTGGCCGTCCACGATCCAGACGGCGAGGGCCGCGATCTGGTCCAGCTTCTTGATATACGGTTTTTTCATAGCCTCCCCCATCCGCTGGATTCTCGCCCTTATCCCCTCTATATAATGAGGGGCATGGGAAAAGTCAAACGCCAAGGGGGGAAATCTCCGGCGCGCGGGTGGGCCCGGCCATACCCGGAATGTAAAAGCGCGCCATGTTCGTTTACATTCCGGCGGCATCAACGATAAGATAAGGGGGAAACCGCCCGGATCTTTGGCATGGATTTTGCTTGAGAAGGAGTGGAACGGAATGCTCATGCCATCCTGCATTCAGCGAAAGCCGAGCGGCGGACGCCACCCCGGCCGGAGTCAAGAACCAAGATGAGAAACCAGCGGCTGTTGATGCTTCTCGCTCTGCCCGTCCTCTTCCTTCGGGTCGCGTTTCCGGCTTCTCAAGTTTCCGGCGAAACATATTTTGAACGGCAGACCAACGAGCGCCAGCCGCCCGGGAAGGTCCTGCCCGCGATCGGGGTCAAGCCGGGCATGGTCATCGGCGAAGTCGACGATCCCCTTTTCCCAAGGGGGGCGCTCGACATGGCTTTCATGGTCCTGACCTATCATCATCTGGCGAAGCCCGTCGACCTTCTTAAACACCTAATCCCCAGCCTGAAGCCGGGCGCGGAGATCGTCATCATCGATCCCGACCCCGTCAGGGACGAGGACAGGGGAGGCCGCGAATCGACGTCCATCGAAAAGATGGGGAGCGACGCGGCCCGGGCGGGCCTCGAGCTGGTGCGTATCGAGACCTTCCTCGAAAAGGACAATATCTTCATCCTCCGGGTGAAACCGGCCGGGGAAAATTGAAACCGTGCGCCGTGATCGTCGGAGGCGAAGGATGGTTCCACAGGGGAAAAGGATGACAAAGTCGAAAATGCTGGCGGTCCTCGTGATTCTCATATCGGGCGTCTTCCTCGCGCAGCGGGGCGGGGGGCAGGCGTCCGCCCAGGAGCTCCTCGATGCCGTCAGGGCGGGCGACGTGGCCGGGGTTAAGGCCTTGGTCGAGAAAAACCCGAAAATCGTCAACGAGCCGAACCGGAACGGGGCGACTATCCTCTTCGCCGCCGTCGGCTACCGCCGGCTCGAGATCGCCGAGTACCTGATCTCGAAGGGAGCGGATGTGAACGTCCGCAACAATTTTCAGACGACACCCCTTCACCTGGCGTGCGGGAACGGTCTTCCCGCTGAATTCATCAAGCTCCTCACGGAAAAAGGGGCGGACGTGAACGCCGTCGCCAAGTATTCGGGCACCCCTCTGGACCTGGCCCTGGACGCCCGGGATACCACCGTCATCGACTTCCTGAAATCCAAAGGCGCCCGCTCGACGCCCCTGGAATTCGAGACGTTCCGGCTGGCGGACGGGGTCCGGCGGATCGCCTATCCTTGGGGGATGAGGAACAACATCGTCGTCTTCTCCGGCCCGGACGGGATCCTCCTTGTGGACACCGGGTTCAGCAGGCACGCCGTCGATGCGCTCCGCCGGACGATCGCCGGCCTGGCCAAGGGAAAGATCAGATACGTCATCAATACGCACCCTCACGGGGACCATGTCGACGGAAACGGGGTCGCCCCGGCGGGAGCGGCCGTGATCAACGCGACGGTCCTCGAAAGCCCGGACCTCAAGGACCGGATCTCCCGCGGCGACCGGCCCCTCCGCGGAGGGGCGGGGCGGGAGCTGGCCACTCCCTTTATCATGCGCTTCAACGGGGAGGACATCCAGATCGTCCCCAACCCCGGTCTCCACTCTCCGACCGACATCCTGGTCTATTTCCCCAAGTCGAAAGTGGTCTGCATGGGAGACCTGCTGCTTTCGCAGAATTGTCCCGCCGTCCAGGACGTCGCGGGTTACATGGACTTTATCGACAAGGTGCTCGACGTGTTCCCGCCCGGGACGACATTCGTCAGCGGCCACGGCAAGGACCTAACGATGGACGGCCTTGTGAAATACCGGGATGACCTGGCCGCGATGATCGCGGTCGTCCGGAAGAATTATGCGGCGGGGAGGAGCGCGGAGGAGATGCTCCGCGATGACGTCCTCAAGGATTATAAAGCCGCATATTCCTTCCTCGACTGGATCGGGCCGGATTCCTGGCTGGAAAGGGTCTGCCAAGCCCTCCAATCCGGCACGCTGAGGTAAACCGCCGGACATTTGACTTCCCCCTCCTCCCGGCGATATATATTGGGCACCGTGACGCCGCGTTTTCCACAGTTTCTGTGCATAACCTTGTTGAAAAGTCGCCGCCGCGCCCCCTTAATTCGCTGATTCAAATGCGTTCCTGACGCATTGCCTAACATTCGGTCACTTTTTTGAAGGAGGGATTCGACATGGCCAACGTTCGTGCCCAAGCTTCCGGCCCCGAAGACCGCCTGATGTCGCTCGACTTCTTCCGCGGGTTCACGATGTTCCTGCTGATCGCCGAGGCGACCGGAATCTACGAGCTTCTGGTCGATCCGGCCGTCAAGGGAACGTTCCTTCAGGCCATCGGGACCCAATTCCAGCACCACCCCTGGAATGGGCTGCGCTTCTGGGACCTCATCCAGCCCTTCTTCATGTTTATCGTCGGCGTGGCCATGCCCTTCTCCTACGGGAAACGCTGGGAGCAGGGCGCCGGCTGGAGCGCGACCTTCCGTCATGCCCTCCAACGCTCGTTCCTGCTTCTCCTCTTCGGCTGGGCCCTTTACTGCATCGAGCCGGGGCGGCTGACTTTCGAGCTCTGGAACGTCCTGGCCCAACTCTCCTTCACGTGCCTCGTCGCCTTCCTGATGATGAGGCGCTCCGCCCCGACCCAGATCGTCTTCACGCTCGGGCTGCTCATCTTGACGGAGGTCCTCTATCGCCTCTGGGCTGTGCCGGGCTTCAACCAGGCCTTCGTCCCGGACCATAACTTCGGGTCGTACGTCGATATGCTCCTGATGGGGAAACTCTCGGCTGGCCATTGGGTCGCGTTCAACGCCGTGCCCACGACGGCGCACACGATGTGGGGCGTCCTGGCGGGACAGCTCCTGCGGAGCCAGCGGAGGCCCGGCCGCAAGGTCGGGACTCTCCTGGCCGCCGGCCTGGTCGGCATCGCCGCGGGCTACGCCCTGGATCCCGTGACGCCGATCATCAAGCGGATATGCACGAGCTCGTTCGTCATCGCGAGCGGCGGCTGGTGCCTGCTGGTCCTGGCCCTCTCGTACTGGCTCATCGACGTGGTGAAAATCAGGAACTGGTCGCGGTTCTTCGCCATCGTCGGCACGAACTCTCTCGCCATTTACCTCTTCACCCAGACGGGCGGGGCCGAATGGCTCCGGCGGATCGTCAAGCCTTTCACCTTGGGCTTTCTCGGCTGGGCCGGCGAATGGCCGGGGCAGGTCGCGACCAGCCTGGCCGTCTGGGCCCTCCTCTGGTCGATCTGTTACTGGTTGTTCCGGAAAAAGATCTTCATCAGGGTCTGAAATTCGGCCGGATTCAGGACCATGCCGTATCGTCTCCGAACATTCTTCCGTATCTGTTCAATCCTCTTGCTCCTCGCCGGGTGCGCTTGGGTGAAAACGGACGCGGCCCGGCCGGACGATGCTCTCCCTTTCAGCACCGTACCCAAGCGGGCCGGTGCCGATAGGCTCTGGTACCGTCAACCGGCCAAGGAATGGACCGAGGCCCTCCCCGTCGGCAACGGGCGGCTCGGGGCCATGGTGTTCGGGAACCCCGCACACGAACTTATTCAGCTCAACGAGGAAAGCCTCTGGGCGGGCTGCCCCGTCAACAATAACAACCCCCTGGCCCTGAAGAGCCTGAACGAGGTCCGCCGGCTTCTGTTCGCCGGGGAATTCGAAAAGGCCGGCGAGCTGGCCGAGAAGACCTTGCTCGGGACGCCGCCCGGGATCCGGTCCTACCAGCCGCTCGGGGACCTCCGCCTCGATTGTGGGCCCCAGGCCGGCCCCGGCGGGGCGCACATGAAGTTCGCCGCCCGGCTCCTCGCCCTGCCCGAAGGAGGCCGTGTCGCCCTCGACCTCGGGGACGACGGATCGTCCGTCCATCCCACGGACGTTCGTCTCGAACGGCTCAGAAACGGCGCCGAAGACCTCGGACTTGCGGCCCTCTATTTTCAATACGGCCGCTACCTTCTCATGGGCTCATCCCGCCGGCCCGGCGTCCTGCCGGCCAATCTCCAGGGGATTTGGAACAAAGACTTCGAGGCCGCCTGGAACTCGGACTTCCACACCAACATCAACCTCCAGATGAATTACTGGCCGGCCGAAGTCTGCAACCTGCCGGAGACGGTCGCCCCTCTGGCGGATTTCCTGGAGAAGCTTGCCGTCCCCGGCCGCGTGACAGCCCGCGACACCTACGGCGCGCGCGGCTGGACGCTTCATCACCTGACCGACCCCTTCGGCCGGACGGGCATCGCCGACGGCGTCTGGGGCGTGTCGCCGATGGCCGGCCCGTGGATGACCTTCACCCTTTGGGACCATTACGCGTTCACCGGGGACAAGACCTTCCTGCGCGACAGGGCCTATCCTCTGATGAAGGGAGCGGCCGAGTTCGCGGCCGACTTCCTGGTCGCGTCCCCGGACGGGCGGTTGGTCACGGCGCCCTCCCATTCCCCCGAGAACGCCTACCTGGACCCCAAGACGGGAAAGCCCGTCCTTCTGACCTACGGCGCGACGATCGACATTGAGATCGCCAGGGCGCTCTTCGACAACTGCATCAAAGCCACGGAGATCCTGGGGGTCGACCGGGGCTTCGCCCGCCTCCTGGACGGCGAGACGGCCTACCAAAACGTGCTGACTCTTCTCCGGAAATCGACTCTCGCCAACCTCTTCGACACGCACCCCCCGTTTCAGATCGACGGCAATTTCGGCGGGACGGCCGGGATCACCGAGATGCTCCTCCAGTCTCACCAGGGATTCGTCCGCCTCCTGCCGGCCCTTCCCAAGGCCTGGGCCGCGGGACGGGTCAGCGGACTGATGGCCAGGGGCGGGTTCGAGGTCGGGATAATCTGGGCGGGTGGGAAGGTCGGGCGGGTCGAGATTCTGTCAAAGGCGGGAAACCCGCTCCGGCTGGCGAATCCGTTTATCGGCCGGTCCGGCTCGATCACGGTCGAGGGAGCCTCCCTGACACCGGAGGCCCTCGATCGGGGCATCCTCGAAATCCGGACGCGGCCGGGCCAGCAGCTGGTTCTGTCCGCGCGCTGAGGGCGGCAATGGCGGCTTTCACGGCCGCCCGGGGGATGGCTCGGCCGCGGATATCAGATTCCGAACCTGAACCCGATCATGACCGCCGGCCCGGAGAGGTTGATTCCCGCCTTCCGCGGGTTGCTGACGCCCTGACCCGTCGGGCCGTTGGCGTCAAAATAGCCGATCTGCGGATAAACCGTGCCCCCCGACGTGAGATCGTAGGACCATAAATAGTAAGCGCTGCTGCTCGTCGTGACGGTGCCTGAAGACGAGGTGCTGTTCAGGAACCAGTTCCCCTTGATGTTCGATACCTTGCCGGACCGGTAGAACCCTTCCGCGATGAACGTGACCCCGCGGACAATCCGGAAACTGAGCGTGAGTCCAGCCTGGAGGCCCAACGCCGTGTCGCTCGCGTTGAACGTCTCGAGCTCGGACAGGGAGTTCAACGAGGACGTGGCCTCCCTCCGAAAGCTGTATTGAGCCACCTGAAAAACGGGGCCGGCGAAGACGTCGGCGCCGATCCTCTCCGTCACCTGGAATTTATAGTGCAGGTTGACGAAAAACGGGATGACGGAAATCTTGGGGGTGTAGACGGAGGTGAACTGATACGTAGGATCGGGAACGGACGCGGTGCCCGTCACCCCGCTCGTGCCGGTCATTCGGTAGAATCCTCCTCCGACACCGACGCCCACACGGGATCCCCAATAATTGACGATCTCGGCCTGCAGGATCCAACCTCCGGACAATTGGCCGTAGCCGCCCGTCAGGGAATCGGAGGTGTCCTTGGCCAGCCGGTAGGCCCCCAGGACGCCCGTATTGTAGTCGTCGCCCTGCATCCAGGCCAGACCGCCCAGGAGCTTGAACGCCACCTGCTGTTGGCAGAAGGCCGGCGCGCCGGCCACGAAGAGAAGCGCCGCGGCCGACGCGATCCCGATGATCTTCTTCATGATCGTCCTCATTCGCAATAGTCCATTCTCTTGGGTCCGGGGCGGAAAGTCAAGGACCGGGACGCGGCCTCACGTCCCCGCTTTCAGGAACTTGCCGTACCAGGCGAGGTAGCGCTCGTAGCGGTCCCGGACGTAGCTCGGCGTCGTGATACCGTGGAACTGGCCCGGGTAGATCACGAGCTGGGTTTCGATGCCCAGGCTCTTCAGGGCCTGGTACATCTGCTCGCCGCCGATGATCGGGACGTTGAAGTCCTTTTCGCCGCCCATGAAGAGGGTAGGAGTCTTGATACGGTCCGCCCGGAAAAAGGGATAGGATATTCTGACCCAGGCGTCTTGGACCTTCCAGGGGAGGCCGATCTCCTGCTCGTATTGCCGGATGTACTGATCGTTCCCGTACATCGAAAGCTGCAGGGCGCTGCCCGCGCCGCTCGTTGCGGCTTTGAAGCGGGTGTCGGTGGCGATCGTGTAGTCGGTCAGGATCCCGCCGTAGCTCCAGCCGCCGATGCCGAGCCGGGCAGGGTCGGCGACGCCGGCCGCCACGGCCTGGTCGACCGCCCCGAGGAGGTCGATGACCTCCTTGTGCCCCCAGTCGGCGAAGATCGCCTTCTGGAAGGCCGTGCCTCGGCCCGGGCTCCCGCGATAGTTGACGGCCAGCACGACATAGCCGTTCGCGGCGAAGAACTCGCGCTCGAAACTGAAGCTGTGCTCGTCCTGGCCGTTCGGCCCGCCGTGAATGCGGAGAAGCATGGGGAAGCGCTTGCCGGGGGTGAAGGAGGCCGGCTTCACGAGGAGGCCGTTGACGACGGTCCCGTCCTTGCTTTTCGAGGTGAAATCCTCCGTCGTCGCGAGGTCGAGCTCGGCGAATAGCGCCTCATTCTGATGGGTCAGGCGCCGCAGCCGGCCGCCTTCGATCGCGCTCACCTCGGGAACTTCCGTCGCAGTTCCGGCGAGCAGGGTGACGGCGCCGTCCGGCCCGAGCGAGATGCCCGATACCGTGCGGCGTCCCTCGGTCAATTTCTCGACGGGCCCGCCCGCGGCCGCCATCCGGCCGGCGTAAACGACGCGGTCATCGGCGACGAGAAAGAGCAGGCTCTTCCCGTCCGGCGTCCAGAGGATGGGGCCGGACACCCCGCGGTCGAGCGTTTCCGTGAGGATCTTCGTCGCCCCTCCCGCGGCCGGCACGACGGCCAGCTTGCTGAGGTTATACGCCGATAGCCGCGGCTCGTCGCCGCGGAGGAAGGCGATCCATTGCCCGTCCGGGCTCCAGGCCGGGCGTCCGCCGTCCGATCCCTCGTAGGTCGTGAGCTGCGTCGGTTGCGCGCCGGCCCTCGCCTCGACCACGAAGACGTTGGTGTCCGGGGAGCGGTCCGGGTCGGGTCCGCGATCGCTGACAAAGGCGATTCGTCCGCCGTCGGGAGACCAGACCGGCGAGGTGTCGTTGGCCGGTCCGGCTGTCAGCGCCTCGGCCTTGCGTGAGGTCACGTCGAAAAGCCACAAGTGGGTATAGAGCCTTTTCAGATAGCCCGAACGGTCCTGCTTGAAGTGGTACCGGTCGATGACGATGGGAGGGCGCGTCTTCCGCTTCCAACCCTCCATCTTTTCCGGCTCGTCGGCCGGGTCCTGGTCGCTCGCGACGATCGCCAACCGCTTGCCGTCTGGCGACCAGGAGTAGTCGTTGACCCCGCTTTTGATGTCCGTCAGTTTCTGGGCCTCGCCGCCCCGCCGGTCGAGGAGCCAGACTTGGGCGCCCTGCTTTTTCTCCTCGTCCGTGCCGCGGGAGGCGAGAAAGGCCAGGGACCTGGCGTCCGGGCTCCAGCGCGGGGAGCTTTCGCCGTCGGGGCTCGACGTCAGGCGGACCTGCTCGGCGCCGTCCCAGCTCACCATCCAGAGGTCAGTGTCCCGGCGGTCCTTTTCGGCATCTGTGGTCCCGACGGTGTAGGCGACCCACTTTCCGTCCGGGGACCTTTGAGGATCGCCCACGCTGCGGATCCTGGCCAGGTCGTCGAGCAAGATCGGGCGCTTGGCCGGCCGGGCGAACAGTCCCGGCGCGAGGGCCGCCGCCACGGCGAGCGCGACAAGGGTGATGGAGAAAACCCGGTATCCGAAGTCGGCTCTTGTCTTGATCATAAACTGCTTATACCGGCCGCACCGCGGCCTGTCAATCCCGTTCGTGGAATCCCGCGAACGGGGCAGGCGCGCCGGGGGGGGATTGGGATTGGGGCGGAGATGAGTTAAAATACCGGTATGGTCTACGAACACAAGACAGAGCCGCTCCTGCCTTTCCGGCTGTTTGCCCGCCGTCTTCTCGTGCATGCCTCCGCCGGCCTTCTGGTGATCGCCATGTCGCTCGGCCTGGGCGTCCTGGGCTATCACTATTTCGAGAACTTCTCCTGGCTCGACTCGCTCCTCAACGCCTCGATGATCCTCGGCGGCATGGGGCCCGTGAATCCCCTGCAGACGGCCGGCGGAAAAATCTTCGCATCCTGTTACGCCCTGTTTTCGGGGGTCATCTTCCTGGTCGTGGTCGGCGTCATGATCGCCCCAGTCGCGCACCGTGTGCTCCATCGGCTCCACCTGGAGAGCGAAAAGGCCTCGTCCGGTTCGTGATCTCCTCGTGCCGGGGAGCCGAGGGGTTGACTTTCCGCGCCCGGCGGAATATAAGAAAATCAATAAGATGGAGAAGGTTCCCAGCGCTGCTCTATGACACCTGAACGTTGAGCGAGAGGGTCCGATGCTTTATTTCGCCTACGCTTCGAACATGAACCATGCCCAGATGAAAGAGCGCTGCCCCGGCGGGCGCTTCCTGAGGTCCGTCGTCCTCCAACGGCATAGGTTCGTTTACGACGGCTACTCCGTGAGCCGGCAGGGCGCGACCGCCAACATCGTCAAATCGGAAGTCGACCGCGTCCGGGGCGCGCTCTTCGAGATCACCGAGAAAGACCGCCTCGCCCTGGACTCCTACGAGGGCTACCCGAAGGACTATGACCGGAAGATCGTCGACGTGAATGACGCTGAGGGGAACGCTTACGCGGCGGTGACATATTTCCGGCCGGTCCGGGCGCTCGGTAAGCCCCACCCCGATTACGAGAAAGTGATCCTCGTCGGGGCCCGGGACTGCAAACTCCCGGAGCAGTATATCGACAGGTATTTAAGGGTTATCCGGCTATAAATCCGGCGGCCGGGCGAGGCCTCTTCACAACTTTTTGACATATTCTTGACGGAACCGTGACATCTTCCGATCGACGCGGGATTATCTTTCACATGGGAAAGGGAATCCGCGATGGCGTCCGGGGGCGTCGTTCGCCGGGAGGTGTGAGATGCTAAAAAAAGCAGTCGCCGTCTTCACGCTGTTGGCCTTCGTCGTCTTTTCCGCGTCCTGCACCGTTTACAAGGTCAAGCAGGAGCGCATCGAGACCGTGGCCAAGAAAGGGGGCAAGGCCAGGATCCTGGCCTTCCAGACGAAAACGAGGGACTATTTCGAGTTCCGTCAGGACCGTCCGGCGACGATCAGCAGCGGCGCCCTCGTCGGGGAATACCTGAAAACGGTGGAGTTCAAACAGGGGGACATCGAGCGGCAGACGCCCGCTTCGGCGGGAGGCGCCGGCGAAATCCTGACCAAGGATGGAGAGCGGTATCCCGTCCGGACGGCCCATCCGGCCGGTGACAGGCTGGTCTGCCAGGCCTATTTGCCTGTTTCCATCCCGCTCTCCGAGATCCAATTCGCCTGGGTCAAGTCTGTGAACACCGGCGCCACGATCCTGCAGACGGCGGCGTTCGTGGCCGTCTTCGTGGTCGTCATCGCCCTCTGGGCCATGTCCCCGGATCTCTTCGACGAGACGGACATCTTCGCGATGGACGAGGACGCGCCGGGGCCGCCGCCCGTCTATCTGAATTTCTGGGAGAACTATTTTGTCGACGCCGAGCTGCACGGCCCGACGGCCGGCCAGGGCTTCTCGATGACGGAATGGACGGCGGCCGATAACGTTACGTCGCTTGATGGAAAGACCAAGGTCCTCCTCAAAAACGAGCTCGACGAGCCCAAGGCCATGGACGAGCTGAGGATCATCGTCGTCGATCATCCGCCGGGAATGAAGGTTGTTCCGGACCTCTCGGGGGCCATGCACACGGTGCCCGCCGCTGCCGCGCCGCGGAGCGCCCGCGACCGGCATGGCCGGGACATCCTGCCTCTCGTCTCCGCGAAGGACGGCCGGTCCTGGATGACGTCCGATGAAGAAAAAAACCCCCGAAAAAAAGAGGACCTGCGGGACGAGCTCATTTTCGAGTTCCCGAAGCCGCCGGGCGCTAAAAAGGTCAAGCTCCTCGTGAACGCCACGAACACGGCCTGGGCTTCGAACTTCGCTTCATCCTTTATCGGGGTTCCGGGGACCGGCAGCTTCGAAAGGCCCCCCAAGGCGAACATGCCCGACCTCGCCGGCGGCCGGGCCCGGGACTGGTTCCGGGAAGATGAGTTTTACCGGCTCAGGGTGTGGGTGGAAACAAAGAACGGATGGCAGACCAGACAAATGATTTACGGAGGTGGGCCCTTTGTTCCCAAGGACCTAATCTACGTTATGAACATCAAAGATGTCCCGGGCTCCACCTTGAAAGTCAAGCTCATGCCCCCGGCGGGCTTCTGGATGATCGACAGGATCGCCGTGGACTTCAGCAAGGACAGCGCCTCCCCCCCGATCGAGTTCATGGCCGAGGAGGCCGTCGCCCCGGACCTCGCCGCCGGAGACGTCCTGGCCGCCCTCGCCCGGGAGGACGGGCAGTGCCTCATGCTTCCGAACCGGGGAGATACCGCGGAAATCACGTTCACGGCGCCGCCGCTCCCCGCGGGAAAGGAACGATCGATCATTCTGAAAACAGTCTGCCGTTACGAGATCCGCCCCGGCCCTATTTCCGGAGATTGAAAAGGAGCCGGGCGCTCGATTTTCCGCCGTTCTCTTCCATGGAATAGAACGACGCATTGATGGCGCCCAGGGGTTTGATGGCGATCCCCAGGGTCTTCCCATCGATCAGGCGCTGCAAAACGGGCTTTGAGATGGTCAGGTAGGTCTTGCCGCCGTCCCCCTCCGTCACCGGCCAGTCGATGATCATCTGGGGATTCAGGACGGAATCGACCGGCATTCCCCGGCAGAAGCTATTGAACGTGACCGTTTTTTGATCCCAGCGCGGGTCCCCGCCGGGGATTTCGACGATCCGGATCAGGCCGAAGTCCGGGATTTCATCCGAGGCCCGCTCGAGCGAACGGGTGGTCAGTTCGAGCAGTCCGTGGCCCTCGACCTTTTTTCCGGTCAAGGCGCCGAGGTCGAAGCGCAGGATGACGAGCCGCGTCCCGCCGGCCGTCACGATGCGCGTCCTTTTTCCGGCGTCCCGGACATACCAGTTGTTCAGGTTGACGTCCGGATTATCGAGGTCAACGGTCGAGTCGGCGGCCGCCCGGACTTCGCAGGCGAACGACTTCGGGTCGGCGACGGGAGGATGATAGGGCACGGCCTCCCCCTCGTCGGGCCCGGCCAGCGCGGTGTTGACGACATCCACCCTGAAATAGTCCACGTCGACACGGTATTTGCCGAGCCCCCAGTCCATGAGAGCCATCTGGCCGTTGACCGTGTCTCCCGCTCCGGCCTGGAATTCCTGAGTGGTCATGCTGATCGTGTGCCAGTCCGTCGTGTCGGGGATGTCGAATTCCATGAGGTGGCTGTGAAAATCCGTGGTCTTCTGGGTGTTGAGGTGAAGATTCACCCGGCGCGGCGCGTGGCTCACCCGGATGCGGGCTTCGATCCGGAGCGCGTAGCCCGGCTTTCCGAGCAAGCCGAGGTCCATCCGGTCGGAAACCTTGTGCTTGATGAGCGCCCACCAGACGCCCCGCCTGTCCCCGGTCGCGTCGACAAGGATGGACGCGTAGCCGGGCCCCTGGACGAAATCCATGACGGCCCGGCCTTCACCCGTGAAGAACGCCCAGCCGGTCACGCCGTCGGGGTCCTTTTTCAGAGGCCCGTTGAAATCGTCGAAAAATTGGGCCGAGACGGAAACCGGGAGCAGGATGGCAATCGCCAGAAGCGCCAGAAAGGAGGATGCGCGCTTCAGTTTCGAGGGGGCCATGGCCGGCGGGGAATATAGCGCCGGCCGGGGTCGCATGTCAAACGCGGTCACTTCTGCTTGGCGGCGGCGCGGGCCCTCTTGATGAAGTCCCAGACTTCCGGGCCGAACATCCGGTAGTCGTCAGGGACCGCGCCGGCGGCATACGCCTCGCCGATCCTGGCCTTGAGCTGCGGATGGCCGCCGTAGGCCTCGTCGAGGAGTTCCTTCCAACGCTTGGCCAGGGACTGGGCGATGTCGCTAGCCGGGTTGGCCCTGAGGTTGCGCTTGACCTCCTCGATGAGCGCCGCCCAGCGGTCCTGGTAAGCTTTGACCATCTCGGGGGTGTACGTCTTCCCGACCTCCTGGAACTCCTTGAGTTCCGCCTCTGTGAAGAACTTTTCGTGCCACGTTTTCTTGACGTCTTCACCCATTTGGATAACCTCCAGGATTTTGATGAGCTTTTCTTGATGGATGCGGCCCTTTGTCTCGAGCAGGTTCAAGACTTGCTCCAGGGCCCGGGAGGCCTCGCGCAGGCGGGCGATCTCGTCCTTGACGGCCCCGGCCTGGACGCGCAGGGCCTTCACGGCCTCATAACCCTTGCTGTTCAGCAAGGTCCGGATTTGGCCCAGAGAGAATCCCATGAATTTCAGGGTCACGATCTGCTGGAGCTTCAAGAGGTCGGTCTCCGTGTAGACGCGGTAGCCGTTGGCCTTCTGGAAGCTCGGCTTGAGCAGGCCGATCTGGTCGTAATAGTGGAGCGTTCGGACGGTGACGCTCGTCAGGTCCGCGAACTCCTTGATCAGGTAATTCTTTTTCATGGCCTAGTCCGCGGAACCATTATGAACTATAACGTAACGTTAGAGTCAAGGCTTTTTCCGTAATAAATGTGATAGAATCGGGGAGGAGGGGAACAAGATGAAATTGTACACCGTGCTGGCCGCGGTTTACGACGAGATGTACCAGTCCATTTTTGATTACGAAAAAGAGTTTCGCCTTTACGACGAGCTTCTCGCGAAACACGGCTGCCGGTCGGTCCTGGAGATCGGCTGCGGCGGCGGCCATCTGTCATCCCCCCTGCTTCAGGCCGGCTACCGATACGCCGGGCTCGACCTGTCAGCGGACATGCTCCGGATCGCCCGGCGCCACCATCCCGGGGCCCGGTTCATCCGCGGGGACATGAGAACGTTCGCGCTCGGCCGGACTTTCGATGCCGTCATCATCACCGGCCGCACCTTCAGCCATCTCGTCCGGAACGAGGACGTCCTGCGCACGCTGAAGTCCGTTCATGGGGCGCTCGGGAAAAAAGGCCTGCTGGCGTTCGACTGCTTCCGGGCCGACCGGGTCGTCCTGGATCACGGCCAGGAATCGGTCCAGGACGTGACGCGCGGGGAGACCCTCTTCCGGCGTCTGAACCGGACGTCGCCGAACCTCGAAACCGGCTGGACCTTCAATTGGGAGGCCGAATACCACATCCGGAAGGAGGGGAGGAAGGAGAGGGTCGTCAAGGACAGGACGGTTCTGAGGGCCTTCACGGAAGACGAATTGGGACTCTTCCTGAAGCTCTGCGGGTTCGACGTCCTCGAATGCGGCGGGGAGAATTTTTATCAGGTCAGCGCCCTGAGCCGGGCCGCCCGGCCCGTCCGGGGCCGGCATTGACCAAATTCCCGTCCGAAAAATAGCGCCTGACGTCGAAGACCCCCGAGAACTGGTGGTTCTCGCCGTCTTGACACCGGCTGCCGATCCGATTTAAGTTCTTGCCGAGCGACACCATGCCGGCCCGCGAATCCGTGACCCTCATCAACAGCGTCGCGCCCATCCGGGTCTGCGACAACGGCGGCTGGACAGACACCTGGTTCGCCGGTCACGGGCGGATCTTCAACATCGCCGTCTATCCCTATGCCGAAGTCCAGATCGCAGCGGCGCCCGGCGCGGACCGTCCCCCCGGTGGTCGAATCATCATCAACGCCGAGAATTACGGCGAACGCTACGTCGTCAACCCCGAGAAACGCTGGGACAAACACCCTCTGCTCGAAGCCGCTATCGAATACATGCGTTTGCCCCGGGACCTGAGCTTCGAAGTGACGATCTACTCGGAGGCGCCCGGAGGCGCCTCGACAGGCACCTCCGCGGCCGTGACGGTCGCCCTGATCGGGGCGCTCGATTCGCTCACCCCCGGCCGGATGACCCCGCACGAGGTCGCCATGGCCGCGCAACGCATCGAGACCGACATGCTTCATCAACAGTGCGGCATTCAGGACCAATTGTGCGCCGCCTACGGGGGCGTTAATTATATCGAGATGGACCGGTATCCGCACGCCGCCGTCACGCCCGTCGTCGTGCCCAATCCGATCTGGTGGGAGCTCGAACGGCGGCTGGTCCTCATCTACCTGGGCAAATCCCATCTGTCCTCCGAGGTCCACAAGATCGTCATTCGCGGCCTGGAGGATTCCGGGCCCGACTGCGTCCAGCTGGAGGACCTGCGCGGCACGGCGCCCCGATCACGGGACGCCCTGTGCGCGGGCGACTTCGCCGCCCTGGGCCGGGCCATGATCGACAACACCGAAGCGCAGCGCCGCCTGCACGGGGCCCTGGTCGGCCCCGACCATCAGCGGGTCATCGACATGGCCTGCGGACACGGGGCCATAGGCTGGAAGGTCAATGGTGCGGGCGGGGACGGCGGCTCAGTCACGATCCTGTGCGGCGATTCCTCGCAGGCCAAGCGGACTCTGATCCGCGAGGTCGAACAGGAGAACCCGCTTTTCAAGAATATCCCCGTCTACCTGAGCCGCCACGGCCTCCGCGTTTGGGGCAGCGAGCGGGCCGGGTGACCCCGGCCTGACAGCCGCCGCGCGAACGTCACGCGCGGGGACCGGCCTATCCCGCTTGCGAAATCAAGGGAGATCTGATTAGGGTAGGTGTTTCCAGGCATACAAAGACGCGTCCCAAGACTTTGTTTTGATTTCCTAATCCCCCTTATCCCCATTAGACCATTAAGGGGGACTTTAAAGGACGGCGTTTTTCTAATGTTCCGAAACGCTTACCGGATTCTCTAAATCTTAACCTCCCCAACCCCTCCTAGAATTTAGGAGGGGTCTTGAAAAGGAAAGCGTTTCGGGCAATTGTTTGGTGGGCGATACAGGATTTGAACCTGTGACTCCTACCGTGTGAAGGTAGTACTCTGCCACTGAGTTAATCGCCCACGCTCACTCATTTTAGCCAATTTCCCCGAGTTGTCAATTTCGCGCGACCCCGGGGCCCCGGCATCCCGCGTCAGCCGGCACCCGCCTGACGAAAATCGACCCGCGACCCCCGCAAACTCCGATTGACACGGGCGAATTTTCCCCTTATAAATAAAGTAATGGCCATCATCCGCTGCCCATATTGCCACGCCATCATCGACGAAAACGACAAATATTGCAATAACTGCGGCACCCAGCTCCTCTTTCCCGAGGACGACTCCGTCGAAGAAGAAATCCCCGGCGAGAAGATCCTCGACGTCGAGAACGACGAGGAGGAGAAGGACTACTCCCTGGACGAACCCGGCGAAGGAACGAACGCGGACGTTGAGGAGGACAAGGCAACGGAAGAGGAAAGAACCGGCGAACTGGTCTCGCCGGGGGCGGCGGAAGCCGGGAGCCGGGACATCCCGGACCTGCTCGAAGCCGAGGTGCCCGGAGTCGAGGGCGGGGAAGAGGCCGAAGACGCGGAGGACGAGGGATCCGGGGCCGGTGACGGGAAAACCGAGGAAGTCATCATCGTCGAAGAAATCGCCGCCCAGGAAGCGGCCGCGAAAGGGGATGACGCCGCAGCCTCCGAATCCGAGGAGGACACGAAGGCTTACACCGTAAGCCCCGTCGACAGCAAGGCGCCCGTAGAGGAAACCGTCGAGCTCGTTATCCCACCGCCCGCGGAGGAAAAGGCCACGGCCCCGGGGGCGGCCGACGACGGAGGGAAAGAGCCGAAGCCCGACACGGAAAATGTCCGCACGGGTGAAATCGAAGAAGGCGCCGCGGCCGACGCCGGACCGGCGCCGGTGACGTTTGATACGCATGAGCTTGAGGATATCGGGAAGACCGTCGAGCTTAGCAAGGATCGGCTCGACAAAATGATCGAGGTGATGGCCGGGAAGCAGAAAGAAGCGTCCGGGGAAGAGGCTTCGGAAGCCGAGCCCGAAGCCGGGAAAAAAACCGGCACGCTGCCTCCCTGGGCGGACAGGATCAAGGGCGCCGCTCCGGTTGTGCCGCGCGAGGACACGGGGGACACCCGCGGGCGGTTCGAGAAAGAGACCTGGAGCGGCGTCGACTCCGGGGCGCCCATGAAGGAATCGGGGCTCGAAGCGGCCGGCGAGAAGCAGGAAGAGGCCAAAGAAGAGGAGATCTTCCCCCACCGCAAGCCTTCGGACTCGGGAATCGGGCTTCCCGAGCGGGTCACCCAGGCCGCCTTGCCCTTTGAAGCGGGGGAACCGGCCACGGCGGCGGAAGGGGAGGGCGAAGAGGCCGAAGAGGAGGAATCCTTCGGGCCGAGCGCAAAACCCGTCCTGGCGGAACTCCCGAAGCGGGAGGAAATCCGGCCCGTCGCCCGGGAGGACGCCCGGCCCGGGCCGGGCTTCGAGAAGGAGCCCGAAGCATCGGAGGAGGCGCTCCGGCCGCCGTTTAATTTCTCTCTTTTCCTGAAAGCCAAGGCCTTCGACATCCTGTTCATCGGAGTTTTCTGGCTCGTCGCCCTCTGGGTGGCCGCCCGGTCCATGGGTGCGACGCTGTTCGAGGTCCTGTCCGTGGTCTCCGGTTCCGCGCTGCTGCTCTACGCGGCCTTCATCCTCATGTATTTTTTCCTGTTCAAGTTCTTCCTGGGCGAGACCCTGGGCGACCGGCTTTTCCGGGAACGGGAGTAATTGGGACCGCCGTGCCCGGTCTGCCATCCTCACGAATCCTTAAGAAAGCATGAAGACCGTCATCAGCGCATCGCGGCGCACGGACCTTCCGGCCTTTTTCCCGGACCGCCTGGCCGCCGCCCTCAGGGCCAAGACCGTGTGTGTCCTGGGCCCCCGCGGCCATCTCCGTGAGGTCGACCTCGACCCCCGCTCCGTTCACACGGTCGTCCTGTGGTCCAAGAACTTCCGGAACCTCGTCCGGAACGCGGCCGGGCTCAGGGATCTTCTCGCGGCCTACGACCAGCTCTATCTCCATTTCACCGTTACCGGACTCGGAGGGACACCGGTCGAAGCGGGGGCTCCCGACCCGGGCGAGGCCCTGGCCCAGCTCCGGGACCTGGTCGCCATCACCGGCCTCGCGCGGCGGGTTTCGCTCCGGTTCGACCCCATTCTCTTCTGGATGGAAGGCCGGGCCATCCACTCGAACCTTCCGTCCTTCGGAAGAATCGCCCTCGCCGCGGCCGGCTTGGGCATCCGCGACATCCGGGTGAGCTTCGCCCAGTGGTACCGGAAGTCCCGGAAGAGGGCCTCAGTCCGGGGATTCGATTTCGTCGACCCGCCCGAGGACGAGAAAAAGACCCATGCGGCGGCGCTGGCGGACGAAGCCGAAAAGCACGGGCTGGACCTTTACGCCTGCTGCCAGCCGTTTCTCAAAGAGGCCGATGGGATCCGGCCTTCGGCCTGCATCGACGGCCGCCTCCTCCAAAGCCTCCACCCCGGGCACGAGCCTGTTTCCTGCAAAAAAGACGTGAGCCAGCGGGCCGGCTGTCTCTGCACGGAGTCCGTGGACATCGGGAGCTATGCGCAAATCTGTCCTCACGGCTGCGTTTACTGTTACGCCCACCCCGCGGCCTGAGATGGCCCGCGGAAGGGCCGCGCGCTAGGGAGTCTCGGGGAATGGCCGGAACGTCATGTGCGGTTTAGCGCAAACCGCACTCTGGAGTGAAGGCCAACCCCGAGACTCTTGATAAGGGGGGACAGAGGAGGCGATGTGACGGGAAGTCCGTTTCAGATTCCGAGGCTCAGACGTTCGGCCAGGGCGGGCGGGAGCTTTTCGTCGAGGATCTTTCTCTTGGCGTCCTCGATATCGTATTCGACCCGGTAGAACTTGACGACCCTCGTTTCCGAGTCATAGGTGGCGAAGGCTGCCCGCGGGTTCCTGTCCCGCGGCTGTCCCACGGAGCCGGGGTTGATGAGGTAGCGGACGCCTTTCTCGAGCTTCATCTCGTTCGCGTTCCCCTCGAGGAACGTTCCCTCGACGTTGCCGTCCTTCTCGGCGTAGATGAAGGGAAAGTGGGTGTGGCCGAAGAAGCAGAGGGGGGTTTGGATATAGGAGAAGGCCTCGGCGGCGTCGAACTCGCCGAAGATATAGTAGTCCTCGTCGAACGGCGCGCCGTGGCAGATCGTAATGGTGTCGTGGATGATCTCGGGGCTCTGTTTCAGTCGGGACAGGAAGTCCAGGTTTTTCCGGGTGATGGTTTTTTTGGTCCAGAAGATGGCCGACGCGGCGATGGGATTGAAGGTCTGGATCGAGTCCAATCCCGACACGGCCTTGTCGTGGTTACCGCGGATGATGGACAGGGGCTTGAGGGTCAGGATCCTCTGGATGACCTCGTTGGGCGATGCGCCGTAGCCGACGAGGTCGCCGAGAAAGATATAATGATCGACGTGCTTCTTCTGGATGAACTTGAGCACGGCATGGAGCGCTTCAAGGTTCCCGTGGATGTCCGTGAAGATCAGGTAGCGCATGGTCTCTCTTCCCTTTCCCGAACCGTCTCGTACAATCGGTCGGCCTCGAACGAGCTCCGGACCAGGGGCCCGGCGGCGACCTCTTGGAACCCCATCTCCAGGGCCTTTTGCCGGAAGGCCTCGAATTCTCCCGGCGGGTAGAATCGCGCGACCGGCGGGTTGGCCGCCGCCGGCTGGAGATACTGGCCCAGGGTCAGAAGGTTGCACCCGGCCCGCCGGAGGTCGGCGAAGGCCCGCAGGATTTCGTCCGGCCCCTCGCCGAGGCCGAGCATCAGTCCCGATTTCGTCCGGGCGCCTTTCCCTTTTGCGGCGGCCAGGACGCCCAGGGACTTCCGGTAGTTGATGGCGGGGCGCCCGATGGCCGGATACAGGGCTTCGACCGTCTCCAGGTTATGGTTGAGGACGTCCGGACGCGCCTCCAGCACGATATCGAGCGCCGTCTCGTCTCCCCCGAAATCCGGGATCAGGGCTTCGACCTTCGTGCCCGGGCCGGCGGCCTTGACGGCCCGGATCGTCCTGGCGAAATGGGCGGCCCCGCCGTCCGGAAGGTCATCACGCGTGACCGACGTGATGACCGCGTACTTGAGCCCCAGGGACAGGGCCGCATCGGCCACGCGGTCCGGCTCCTCGGGATCCAGGGCCGCCGGCACTCCCTTCGCGACGGCGCAGAAACCGCAGTTTCGCGTGCAAATATCCCCCATGATCAGGAACGTGGCCGTTTTCCGTTCCCAGCAATGGCCGATGTTCGGGCATCGCGCGCTCCGGCAGATCGTGTGAACGTGCTTGGACTTCAAGAGGTCCGAAACGCGGAAGAACTCTCCGTGAGACGGAAGACGGACTTTCAACCAATCGGGTTTCTGCGTGGCCGGCGCTCCCTCGTTATCCGGATAGTGCCTTTTCGTCCGAACCGGGTGTCCCGCGGCGCCCCTGGAAGAAAAAGACAGTCCGATGAAGAGCGGGAAGCTCTCAATACTCGATGTCGCGCTCTCTCTTGATGCGCCGTCGCATCCGTTTCCGAGCTTGGGCTTCCTTCATCCGCCGCCGTTCCCCGGGCTTGAAATACACGGAATGCTTCTTGATCTCCTTGATGATCGCTTCCTGCTGTACACGTCGCTTGAACCGGCGGAGTGCGGATTCCAGATTTTCGCCTTCTTCAAGAATGACAAACGCCAAGAACACTCACCTCCAATCTCGGAAAATCCTTGATTTTTATACCGGATCGGTCCCCGAAAGTCAAGCTGGGGGCCGAGTTGCCCGCGTTTTCCCTCCCGCCTTCGTTATACAGGCGCGGGCGACGATGCGCATGGGTTCAATGAGCGGGACGGGGAGGTCGTCCTCGTCGAGGACGAGCGGGAGCTCCGTGCAACCCGCCACGATGCCATGGGCGCCGGCGCGGATGAGGCCCGAGGCGACGTCAAGGACGGCTTTCCGGGGAGGGCCGGTCGTGACGCCCGCCTTGATGCCTTTTTTGCCGTAGATCGCCTCCATCAGCCGCCTCTGTTCGCGTGGCGGGGGGACCAGGACCTCGATCCCGGCCGCCTCGAACGCGTCGTGGACGATCCGCGACACGACGGTCCCGGCCGAGGCGAGGAGGCCGATGATCCTGATCCGCGGATGGCGCTTCCTGACATCGGCCACGGCTTCTTCGAGAAGATGGACGACCGGGATGGGCGACCGGGCTGCCAGGGCGGAATGAAAATAATGCGCCGTCACACAGGGGATGACGGCGAAATCGGCGCCCGCCCTGTGAAGGGCCTTGACGCCGCGGACGAGATGCGGCAGGGGACTTGGCCCGCCGCGGAGGATGGCCGCCGTCCGGTCAGGGATCGACGGCAGGTTATACACGATGACTGGGACGTGACCCTGGTCCGTGGCCGCCCTCGTGTTTTTGACGACGAGGTCGAAAAAATGGGCGGTCGCCTCCGGGCCCATGCCGCCCAGGATACCTATCGTTTTCAGCTTCTTTGGGCTCACGTCCATCATCATACGGAGACCAGCCGCAAATGACAAGCGGCGAGGGAGCCGGGCACCTTGAGCCCGGAGGGACTTTTTGGTATTACTGAGGCCATGCCTGACAGCGGCCGGTCCTTCCTCACCGTCCCGCGGCTTGCGGAAATGGAGTGGCTCGTTCATGGTTTCGGAAATGCCGGATGGAGCGAAGCGGCCTTCCTGGACTTCGCGGCGTCGAAAGGGCTCCGGCCGGTGGTTATGCGCCAGATCCACTCGGACCTTATCCACCGCCTGGAAACGGCACCGGCCGGAAAGCTCGAGGGCGACGCGCTTTTGACGAACATCCCCGGCCTCCTGCTGGTCGTCCGCACCGCGGACTGCCTTCCCGTCTTTCTCGTAGACGAAAAGAACCGCGCTGTCGCAGCCGTCCACTGCGGCTGGCGGGGGACCCAAAAGAGAATCCTCGAGAAAACCGTCCTGGCCATGGGCCGGGCCTATGGGACCAATCCTGCCGGCCTGCTGGCCGCCCTGGGCCCGTGCGTCGGGCCCGCCTGCTACGAGGTCGGTCCCGAGGTCAAGGAGTGCTTCGGGGCCGCCGGCTTCCCGGATGACGTTTTTGAGCCTGTCCCGGGCCGGGCCGGCAAGCATCTCCTGGACCTTCTGCGCGCCAATGCCTGGATCCTGGGCGAGCTCGGCTTGAAGACATCGAACATCTGGTCGGCCGGCGCCTGTACCCACTGCGACCCCGGGCTTCTATCGTACCGCCGTAACAAGGGCGAGCCCCGCCGGATGTACAATTTCATCGCGATCATTTAGGAAGATCAGTTAGGTAGCATGGGTTTGGTTCCCCTGGGCGGCACCGAGGCCGCCCTAAAGACCCCGTGGTGGAGGGGGGACCCGTCGGCTCATCCGACGGGGGGAACCGCTCTAACTGGTTCCCGGGGTGCGGGGGAATAGGGCGGCTTCGGTGCCGACCACTGGGGACACAACATTGGAGGTTTCCTCAAATCCTATGTTTTGCCGGTTGATACCCGCGCCCGCCGAGTTGCAATTTCGGGGTGATTTCGCTATCCTTGACGGGTCATAGGAGAACACCATGGAACGCACGATCGGCGATGTCGAGCTTGCCGGGATACCCTTATTTAAGAAAGGCAAGGTCCGCAACGTCTTCGAGATCGACGATAAGCTGCTGATCGTCGCCACGGACAGGATCTCCGCGTTCGACTGGGTCCTGCCCTCCCTTATCCCATTCAAGGGCAAGGTCCTGACCCAGTTGTCGAAGTTCTGGTTCGATTTCGTCGCCCTGGCCTGCCCCAACCACCTGATTGCCACTGAAACAAGCGAGTTTCCGGCCGTCCTCCGCCCCTTCAAGGACATCCTCGACAAGCGCTCCATGCTCGTGCGCAAGACGCGCGTCATTCCGGTCGAGTGCGTCGTCCGCGGCTATCTCTCGGGGTCGGGGTGGAAGGAATACAAAGCCACGGGCAAGATCAGCGGCATCAAGATCCCCAAGGACCTCCGGGAATCCGACCGGCTCGAGGAACCGATCTTCACGCCCTCGACCAAGGCGGAGCAGGGCCACGACGAAAACGTCTCCTTTAGGGCCATTCAGAAGACCCTCGGGAACGAGCTCGCCGGCAAGATCCGGAAAGTCAGCCTCGAGCTTTACCAGAAGGCCTCGCTCTTCGCCCTCTCCAAAGGAATCATCATCGCCGACACGAAATTCGAGTTCGGCCTTTCCGGGGACGATCTCCTCCTCGTCGACGAGATTTTCACGCCCGACTCTTCCCGATTCTGGCCCAAGGAGACTTACCAGGCGGGCAGGTCCCAGCCCAGCCTGGACAAGCAGTTCGTGCGCGACTACCTGGAGACAACGGCCTGGGACAAGAACTCTCCGCCGCCCGTCCTTCCCTCCGAAATCATCGCCAAAACGTCCCAGAAGTACCTGGAAATTTATCGACTCCTGACAGGCAACAATGACCTCGGATGAGCGAACTGGTCGATTTCCACATCCATTCCAACCGGAGCTGTGACGGCGATTACTCCCCGGCCGAGCTGGTCGGCTTCGCCCGGGAGAAGGGCTTCCGGGCCATCTCCATCGCCGATCACGACACCGTGGCGGCTTACCCCGAAGCCGTGGACCTCGGCCGGGAGGCCGGGGTCGAAATCATCCCCAGCATCGAAGTGACGACGCAGTTCGGCGGCCGGGAATTCCATCTCCTTCTTCCGTTCGTCGACTGGACGAGCCCGGCGATTGCCGCCGTTGTCGAGAGCCAAACCCGGTGCCGGAACGACGAGGCCCGGGAACGGGTCGAAAAGCTGCGCGTGCTCGGCTTTGCCATCACGTGGGACGAAGTGCGGGCGAAGTCCAACGGGACGCCGCCCCTGGGCGTCAAGATCGCCCAGGTCCTTCTCGAGAACCCCGAGAACGAGAAAAACGCGGTCCTCGAGTTCTTTTACCGGGAAGAGAACAGGCCGTTCGCGCCCTACATGTTTTATAAGGAATTCTTCACCGAGGGGAAGCACGCCTACGTTCCTAAGAAATTCGCCGGCCTCCTCGACATCCTGGGCGGAGCGGCCGCCACCGGCGGGGTGCCCGTGCTGTCCCACCCCGGGGCCTATTTCCAGAAGACGACCCGGGAAGACGCCCGGATTCTCAAAAGCCACGGCCTGGCCGGGATCGAGGTCTATACGTCCTATCACACGGCCGAACAGGTCGGCATATACCGGGACCTCGCCGCGGAGCTCGACCTCGTGCCCACGGCTGGCTCTGATTTTCACGGCCGGATCAAGCCGCACGTCGCTTTCGGAGCGCTCCAGGACGGCCGGTATTGGATGGTCGAGAGATTGAGGGAACGAAAAGGGGGAAGGGCATGAACTGGCTCGATCTTGTCTTCATCGTCATCCTTCTCGGGACCATGATCATGGGGATCGTGAAGGGGCTGGTTCGCCAGGTCATCGGCCTCGCGGCCGTCATCGCGGGCCTGGTCCTGGCGAGCCTTTATTACCAGGGGGTCGCCGGGATCCTCGAGAAAGTCGTCCGCGACCGGCTGCTCAGCAATTTTCTGGGCTTCCTGGTCATATTTTTCTGCGTCCTGGCCGCGGGCGCGCTGCTCGGCTTTCTTATCTCCAAAGGGATGAAGGGCCCCCTGGCCGTCATCAACCGGGTCTTCGGCGGGGCGTTCGGGCTCCTCAAGGCCGTCCTGATTTGCGGGATCATCGTCTTCGCGCTGACCGTCTTCGGCATCGCCCGGCCGGCCCTGGAAACTTCCCGGCTGGCGCCCGTCTGCCTCGGGATCACGCGGGCGGCGGTCAACCTCATTCCTCAGGACCTGAAGGCCAAGTTCAACCAGTCCTACCAGGAGATACGCAAGAGCGGGGGGAAACATGGAGAAAAAATTTAGCGACCTCAACATCCATCAGAAACTTGACCTCGTCATCCGGGAGATGGTCGAGAAGGAGCTCAGCCTCAAGGACGTCCTCCGCGAATTCGAAAAAATCTTCTTCGAACAGACGGCCAAAAAGTACGAGGGGAACAAGACCAAGATGGCCAAAGCCCTCGGCATCCACAGGAACACTCTCCAGAACCGGGCCAAGGCCCTGAAGATCAAAAAGAGGTATTAGCAGTCTCGATACGAGACTGCTAATTATCGACTTCCCGCCCCTTGACAAATTCAGGCATTTTAGTATATTATTAGCACTCTGGCTTTAAGATTGCCAAAATATTAATAGGAGGTTTAAATGAAGGTTCATCCGTTGTATGACAGAGTGCTCCTCAAGAGGCTTGAGGAGGGGGAAGTCAAGAGGGGCGGGATCATCATCCCGGACACGGCCAAGGAGAAGCCCCAGGAGGCCGAGGTCATCGAGGTCGGCAAGGGCCGGGTCAACGATGACGGGAAGACGATCCCGCTCGTCGTCAAGAAAGGCGACAAAGTCCTCATAGGCAAGTATAGCGGCACCGAGGTCACGCTCGACGGCGTCGAGCACGTCATCGTCAAAGAAGAAGAGATTCACGCCGTCATCGAGAAGTAAGGAGATATCATGGCTAAACAGATCGTATCCGGAGATGAAGCAAGACAAGCCCTGCTCAAGGGCGTCAACATCCTGAGCAACATCGTTAAGGCGACCCTGGGACCCCGCGGCAAGAATATCGTCCTGGACAAGAAGTTCGGCTCGCCCACGAGCACCAAGGACGGGGTCACGGTGGCCAAGGAAGTCGAGCTCAAGGACCCGTGGGAGAACATGGGCGCCCAGCTCGTTAAGGAAGTCGCCTCCAAGACGTCCGACGTCGCCGGTGACGGCACGACGACCGCGACCGTCCTGGCCCAGTCGATTTATGGCGAGGGCCTGCGGCACGTGACGGCGGGCTCGAACCCGACCCTCATCAAGAAGGGCATCGACCGCGCGGTCGAGGAAATCGTCAAGGAAATCAAGAAGATGAGCCGCGAGGTCAGCGGCGAGATGATCGCCCAGGTCGGCGCCATCTCGGCCAACAATGACGAGAGCATCGGCAAGATCATCGCCGAGGCCATGGACAAGGTCGGCAAGGATGGCGTCATCACGGTCGAGGAGGCCAAGGGCCTGGAAACGACTATGGACACCGTCGAGGGCATGCAGTTCGACCGCGGCTACCTGTCCCCTTATTTCGTCACGGACCCGGAGCGGATGGAATGCATCCTGGAAAACACGCTCATCCTGCTCCATGAAAAGAAGATCAGCAACCTGAAGGAGTTTCTGCCCCTGCTCGAGAACGTGGCCCGTTCGGGCCGGCCCCTCGTCGTCGTCGCCGAGGAAGTCGAAGGCGAGGCCCTGGCGACGCTCGTCGTCAACAAGCTCAAGGGCACGTTCATGTGCGCCGCCGTCAAGGCCCCCGGCTTCGGCGACCGCCGCAAGGCCATGCTCGAGGACATCGCCGTCCTGACCGGCGGCAAGGTCATCACCGAGGACATCGGCGTCAAGCTCGAGAACGTCGGTATCGACTGGCTGGGCGAGGCCAAGAAGATCGTCATCGACAAGGACAACACCACGATCGTCGAGGGCGCGGGCAAGGCAGCGGACGTCCAGGCGCGGATCAAGCAGATCCGGACCCAGATCGACGATACGACCTCCGATTATGACCGGGAGAAGCTCCAGGAACGGCTGGCCAAGATGGTCGGCGGCGTCGCCCTGATCAAGGTCGGCGCGGCCACCGAGACCGAGCTCAAGGAGAAGAAGGCCCGGGTCGAGGACGCCATGCACGCCACCAAGGCGGCCGTCGAG
>Ga0187886_1000182_pt1 | contig 87234 bp, 90 predicted proteins | sample June2016WEW_20_1_FD_133001 | JGI IMG/M metagenome (GOLD analysis project Ga0187886, IMG submission 133001) | Peatland microbial communities from SPRUCE experiment site at the Marcell Experimental Forest, Minnesota, USA - June2016WEW_20_150 | ecosystem: Environmental > Terrestrial > Soil >... | reverse complement strand
CCAATTCCTCGCCTACTTTCTCCGCTATTTGGGTTTTTGTCCTTCGACCCCTTCGGCTCTGCTCAGGACTAGTTCGCTCAGAACCTTCGGGTTCTTTCTTAAGTTTAATGTCAGAAAACGAGATTAGTGTCTTCCCGTTTTCATCGTCAATAAGCTGTGCATAAATATGAACATTCGAACGGAAAACCGAAAGCCTCGGACGCGCCGCAGTACCAATAACTTTGGCTCTGACCCTTCTCTTTCTTTGGATACGTCTTTTTATCTTAATTTCTATATTTTTCATATATTTATGGTTCGACTCCTTCGACTTAGCTCAGGACAGGTTCGCTCACCACTTTTAGGCTATCGGGCCTATCTTTGTGGCAGCAGCTTTGCCTGCTTTTCTTCTGATAACTTCGTCCACATATTTTATTCCTTTGCCTTTGTAAGGTTCCGGTGGCCTTACGGCGCGGATGTTTGCGGCAACTTGCCCCACGGTTTCTCTATTTGTTCCTTCAACTGTGATTATTGTCTTCTCAACCTTAAAAGTAATTCCTTCCGGAGCTTCAACCTTAACAGGGTGGTTATATCCCACAGTCAATGATAAAGTCCCGCTTGCCGCTTCTGCTTTAAAACCCGTGCCGACCAGTTCCAGCTTTTTACTCCAACCATCCTGCACACCCTTGACATCATTGTTTATGAGAGCTCTGGTGGTACCGTGCAGAGAGGTAATATACTTTCCCGATCCCTTTGCGGTTACCAAAACTTTTCCGTCTTTAACCTCGACATTAATTTCCGGAGGAAAATGCTTTTCCAAAGTTCCTTTTGGCCCTGTAACACTAACGCTATGGCCATTAACTTCAACCGTCACTCCGGACGGAATTAATATCGGTTGTTTTCCTATTTTACTCATATATTTATTCTAGATAGCGTAAAACAAGCTCTGCTTATCTTGCTCATTTTTGTATTACAAAATTTCAGCTATAACCTCCCCGCCGATTCTCACTTTTACAGCCTGCCGTGAAGAGATTATACCTTTTGGTGTGGTAATTAAATAAATCGACGGACCCCTTTTCTTCTCGATTTCGGAAGCCCCCATATAAATTCTGAGGCCCGGTTTTGATATTAGCTTAAGGTTAATAAGAACCGGCTTTTTATTCTTAAACGCCAAAGATACACTTAACATTCCTTTTTCCTTCTTTATTCCGTCAAAATACCCCAACTTTTTAAGAGACTCGGCAACGGCAATTACCTGCTTATTTGCCTTATAAGTTACTTCTTTATTCCTCGCCATCGCAGCATTCTTAACTCTTACCAAGAAATCTCCGACCGAGTAATTTGTAAATGTTTTCACCATGATGCCTTTCTAACCCCGGGGATTTCACCCCTTAAGGCATATTCCCTGAAACAGAGCCTGCAAAGGCCAAACCTGCGAAGGTATCCTCGCGACCTCCCGCAGATTTTACATCTGTTGTGGTATCGCACTTTGTACTTTAATTTCTTTCCCTCTCTTACTTCTTTTGCTGTTGTACTCATCCTTCGACTTCGCTCAGGACTATAGTTGTCCTTAAGCATCCTCCTTTCCTTTTTGGAACGGCATACCAAGTAGTTCTAAAAGTCTTTTTGATTTTTCCTTATTACCGGCAGTTGTAACAATCGTAATTTCCAATCCGTGAGGACTTGCAGCTTTTGCCGGGTCTATCTCAGGAAAAACAGTATGTTCTTCAAACCCCAGCGTATAGTTTCCCATTTTATCAAAAGATTTCAAGGAAACTCCCCTAAAATCGCGAAGTCTGGGCAGTACGATTGAAAAAAGTCTATCCAAAAACGAATACATGTGCTCCCCCCTTAAAGTAACACTAAGTCCCACCGGCATTCCGGCACGAAGACTGAAACTTGCAACAGAAACCCTGGCATTCCGAATGGTAGGAGCCTGACCCGTAACTACCGCTAAATCCCTTTTTAGACCATCCATTTGCTGTTGGTTCTTGGCTGCAAGTCCCACACCCATATTTATAACAACCTTGGTAACTTTGGGGATTGCAAGACTATTTTTAATACCAAACTCTTCTGCAAGAGCCCCTTTTACTTCCTTTTCAAATTTTTCTTGTAATCTGTTCATATTTTTTGCTTTGCTTACTTCGAGTCTGCGAGAAGCAAACTTGTTTATTTTGAATCAATTTCCTTTCCGCATTTTCTGCAAATTCTGACTTTTTCCTCGCCGACCCTTCCAAAACCAACTCTTGTTATCTTCTTACATTTTGGGCACACAAGGGCAATCTTTCCAAATCCTAATGGCCTCGGAATATCATACACTCCACCTTTTACATCACCAAAACCTTTGACGTGTTTTTTATAAAGATTTACTCCGGGCACCAAAGCCAATCCATCCTTGGGTAAAATTTTCTCGATTTTACCTTCCCTTCCTTTATCCTTGCCCGCCGTCATTCTGACTGTGTCTCCAACTTTAAATTTAATCATTTCTAAATTACCTCCCGCGCCAAAGACGCAATTTTATTGTAGCCCGCCTCTTTGACCTCCCTAGCAATTGGGCCCAAAATCCTAGTCCCCCTGGGCAGCCCCTGCTTATCAATCACAACTCCTGCATTATCATCAAATCTAACATAGCTTCCGTCTTTCCTCCCAACTTCTTTACGGGTTCTCACAATTAAAACTTTTACTTTTTCGTGATCCGCCACAATTCCTGCCGGATCCGCTCCTTTTACAACCCCCAAAACTACATCTCCCAGGGTTGCAAATTTGCCTACTCTTCCGGGAACGCCAATTATCATTATGCGCTTGGCGCCGCTATTATCGGCAGGTACCAACATTGTTCTTAATTGCAACATAAATTTTTATTATTTTTCTCCCAGTTAGATAGCTACTTCGTAGCATCTAACGGGATCCCGTGAGATGCATTTTATGCTATCTCACTGGGACTTTCTCTTTAATCACTTCAACAATTTTCCATTTTTTAGATTTCGAGTAGGGGCGGCTGTCGGCAAACTTGACAAGGTCCCCGACTTTCACCCCAGCTTCGTCATGAACCTGATATTTAGTAATTCTCTTAAATCTCTTTTTATAAAGCGGGTGCACGACAACCCTTTCCACCGCGACGGTGGCTGTTTTTGCCGTTTTTGTACCAATGACTTTACCTGTAAAAATTTTCATCCCGTTTTCTCCTTTCCTTTTAGGTCTTTCATTTGCTCGGATTGAATCTTCTCAAGAATCTCTTTTTCCCGAATCAACGTTAGTATTTTAGCAATTTCGCGCCGGGAATTCCTATACACTTTCAGGTTTTTCTCTTTTCCCGCCAGGCTCTCCATTTTCTTTTTGACAGCTTGGGTCTTCTTTTCAGCTACTATTTTACCCAGTTCTTGAATGGTTTTTCCTTTAATATCGTTAAAATCTTTTCTTTTCATATTCGGCTTATAATAGTAATTTCAAGCTTTGCTTATAACTTTTATATCTACCGGCAATTTTGCGGAAGCTTTTCTGAAAGCCTCTTTAACTATGTCGCGATCTGCTCCTGCAACTTCAAAGAGAATCATTCCGGGCCGTACCACTGCAACATAAGTTGATATATCTCCCTTTCCGCCACCCATTCTTTTTCCTGCAGGTTGAGCCGTAATAGGCTTGTCCGGAAAAATTCTGATCCAAACCCTACCGCCTTTTCTAAGACTATGTGTAATCGTACGCCTTGCCGCTTCGATTTGAGCCGAAGTAACCCAAGCAGCTTCCTGAGCCTTCATGGCAAAATCTCCAAAGGAAATCGCATTCCCTCGGGTAGCTACCCCACGCTGCTTGCCTCTAAATTCTTTTAGATATTTTCTTCTTTTTGGTTGCAACATATCTTTTAATTAGCTTTCAGCTTTCTTGTGTATCCAAACTTTAACTCCGACGTAACCCCTTTTAAGTAATGCCGGAACCTGGGCATAGTCGACATTTTCTCGCAGAGTCTGTGTCGGAACCGATCCTTCATGAAATTTTTCGACTCTACTTATTTCCGCCCCATTGATACGTCCACCTATGACTACCTTAACTCCCAAGGCACCTGACGCCATCACTCTCTCTATAGCTTTTTGTGTAGCGCGTCTGTGGGGGATTCTTCGCTCCATCTCCCCAGCGATTCTTTCTGCAACCAAATACGCTGAAAGTTCAGGATTTTTGACCTCATTAATTCTTATATCGATTTTAAGATCTTTTACGGTTTTTTCCCTGACCTCACTGATAATTTTCAAGATATATTTCTTAACGTCTTCGATTCCAGTTCCTCCCCTGCCAATTACAACTCCGGGTCTGCTGACAGTAATTATCACCACCATGCTTTTTGGCAATCTTTCGATTTCAACTCCAGTAATGCCCGCAAGTTTAAGCTTTTCAGTCAATCTTTTCCTTATTTTTATATCCTCAAGCAAAAGGTCTTTGAAACTCCCCTGATCAGCAAACCACCTCGACTTCCAAGGAAGGTAGTGACCTATTCTTATACCGATTGGGTTAACTTTTTGTCCCATTTTTTATTTCTCTCTCCCGATTAGATAGCTGCTTTGCAGCATCTAACGGGATCCCGTGAGATGCCTTTGAGGCTATCTCACTGGGACTTTCTTTTTTCTCAGCTTGAGCTTTGGTTGACTGTAAGATCACTCGGATATGACTCATTCTTCTCTTGAAAGGGTGCCACAGACCATGGCTTACCGCTTTTCCTCTCTTGAGTCTTGGGCCTTCACCTACTTGGATTTCTTTGAAAACTAAGTCGCCTTCGCCCACTCCCCGGTTCTTTGCGGATGCGATTGCACTCTTTATAACCTTGGCAATTTCTGCACCAGCCCTTTTATGAGCAAAGGGCAGTTTCTCAACAGCCTCTGCCGGTTTCATTTTTTTGATTAGTCCCACAACAAGCCTGATTTTTCTGGGACTCATCAATAAATATTTTTGTGTTGCTTTAAATTGTTTTTCCATGGCTGTTACGTCTTTTCAAGAATCCTCTTTACAATTTCTCCGTGTCCTCTAAATGTTCTTGTGGGCGCAAACTCACCCAGACGGTGGCCAACCATATCTTCCGTCACAAAAACATCAATAAAAACATGTCCGTTATGAACCTGAAAATATTTACCTACAAATTCGGGTGGAAGTTGGCATCTTCTTGACCACGTCTTAATCGGGCTTTCTTTAAGCCCCATCCCTTTTTCAACTTTTTTGACTAGAATCGGGTCAACGTATGGCCCTTTTTTAGAACTTCTTGCCATATTATCCGAATACTGCCTTGCCTCCTCTCCTTTGAATTATCAAACGGTTGGAATATTTCTTCTTATTTCTTGTCTTACCTACCGCGCGCTTTCCGTAGACAGTCTTCGGATACTTCATTCCGACGCCACTTCTACCTTCTCCGCCTCCGTGCGGATGAGAATGCGGATTCATTGCAACTCCGCGGACAGTGGGTCGGATACCCATATGCCTGACGCGACCAGCTTTATGTAAAACTTCATGCTTGGCGTCAATGTTTCCGACCTGTCCGATTTCGGCAAGACACTCCGGATCAAATCTCCTGATTTCTCCCGACGGAAGTTTGACCAAAACCCAAGCATCTTCCTTACCAAAAACTACTGCTGCGCTTCCGGCTCCCTTAACCATTTGTCCGCCTTTGCCCATGGTTACTTCAACATTATGGACCTGAGTTCCTACCGGAATTGCCTTTAAAGGAAGTGCATTGCCCGGTTCAATCGGAGCAACCTCAGAAGCTATAACTTTGTTTCCAACTTTAAGTCCAAACGGCGCAAGAATATAGCGTCTTTCGCCGTCCTCGTATAATATCAAGGCCAGCTCGGCATTTCTATTGGGATCGTATTCAATCGCGAGGACTTTTCCCCAAACGTCTTTTTTATTCCTTTTGAAATCCACCAGACGCAAATACCTTTTCTCACGCCCGCCCTGGTGCCTTACGGTAACTCTGCCTCGAGATCTACCGGATTGTTTGGGTAGTATTCTTTTTAGTTTTGTCATAATAGCAATTTCAAGCTTCGCTTATTTCTTACCCTCCTCAAAAAGACCTATTTTATCCCCTTCCTTAAGAGTTACTATTGCCTTTTTACCGGCCTTTACCGAAAAATTTTTGCCTTTGGCATTTCTCCCTTTTTCCCCACCGGTTTTTATGGTTCTTACCTTAACCACCTTAACTCCAAAAATCTTGGCAATTTCTGCAGCAATTCTTTTTTTGTCCATTCTGGGTTCTACACGGAATGTGTAGTTGCCCATTTTTGCTGCTTTTAGACTTTTTTCTGTAAAAATTGGTTTTAACATTTACTTATTTAATTTTTTGACTGCTTTCGCTGCCTTTTTCGGACCAAGCACTTCCGCATCCAGTACTATCATCCCGCCGCTAAAGATATTGTAAGCATTTGCATCTTTCCAAAAGATTGCTTTTGCCTGAGCCAAATTTCTCAAAAACTTAAATACTTCTTTCGCACCGTCGGAAAGAACAAAAGTGAATCTTTTGGCACCAGTCGCCTTAAGCAAGGCTTTGATAAGTTCCGAGGCAGATTTTGTTTTCCCAATTTTGGAAAGTCCCGAAACAACAACCAGCTGTCCTTCTCTAGCCTTCAGGGAATAAGCAAAAACTTTCGCTTGGCTTTTCAGTTTATCCGGAAAAGTCAATATTCTTCTCACAGGTCTCGGACCTAAGGCAACTCCACCTCCAACAAAAAGATTAGCCCTGCGACTTCCGTGGCGTGCTCCACCCGTCCCTTTTTGCTTGTAAAGCTTCTTGGAAGTCCTATTTACCTCGGATCTAGTTTTTGTTTTTCTTAACCCTATATGGCTTCTCTCCTCATAAACATGAATCGCCTGAGCCAAAAGGGGCATGTTAACTTTTTGGTCAAATTCTTTGGGAAGAGTTTCCTCCCCAGTTCGAGTTCCTTTAATTGTAAAAACGGGTACTTTCAGCATAACTTTATTGTTTAACCTCCTCCTTCTTTTGTTCAACAGCAGACGTAGTTACAGGTGCAACTGCAGGAGCCGTTTGGCCCTCGGGCTTACCCGCCTCAGTTCCTTCGGCTGGAGCTTCACCTTCCACCATCTGAGCAACAACCTCATGTTCAAGTTCCTTAAGGCTTCCCGATTTAATTTTCTTAATAGAAACCAAAGACCCGGGGTTGCCCGGAATCTGCCCCGAAACCTCAACCACGCCGCCTTCTGGATTAACTGAAATTATATGAAGATTTTTAACCGTTACCTGTTCTCCTCCCATTCTCCCTGCCATTCTTTTGCCTTTATAAACACGTCCCGGAGTCGTAGTCTGTCCAATTGATCCCGGGGCACGCTCACGATCAGATTGTCCGTGGGTTCGGGGGCCCCCTCTAAAGTGGTGTCTCTTAACTACTCCTGCAAAACCTTTTCCTTTTGAAACTCCGGTTACAGCTACAACATCCCCAGGCGAAAAAATATCGGAGACTTCTATTTCGTCTCCGATCTTAAATTCCGGTTCTTTATCCACCCTAACCTCCCTCAAATAGCGTGGAAAATTATTAGTTTTCAGTTCTGAGTTCTTAGATTTATTGAGGTGCCCTTGGAGTGGTTTTGAAGTATTTTTAGCTCTTTTGGAGGAAAAACCGAGTTGGATTGCCCAGTAGCCGTCGCGGTCCATTTTCTTGATTTGGGTCACAACACAAGGTCCCGCAGTCACTTTTGTAACGGGAACTCTAAAGCCTTCGACAAATGTCTGGCTGTTTACTCCTTTTGAACCTAATATGGTATTAATCATTTTGGTTTTGGACCCCGTTCGACTCCTATCGTCGCTCAGGGCATTAAACAACAAAAAAGCGCCTTTGAAAGGCGCCTTAAATGGGGCTATCCCTCAAAGACTCTAACTGTCGTGGCTGATATTATTCATAACCACTATCATGTTACGGAGGCAATTATAACAAATGAAGTTGGGTTACGCAAGAGAGGTGTAAAAACAAGAAAGGCACCTCCCGAATTCAAAAAACGAATTCAAAGAGGTGCCCTATCTCGCACTAAGAATTTTTTCTCAAAATGGCCACCATGACCAAAACAACGCCCGGCGAAAATCTTCCATTTTGACGCGTGCGAGCCAACCTTTTTCTCCACGCACCGTGAAATAGAATTCCAGGTTCCCATCTTTAGAAAAGTTAACCCGACCGAGTACGCCTGCGAAATCGATCTTTTCACCTCGCTTGAGTGATGCACACCTTTTCAGGTCCTTGTGAGAAATATTATCCGCAGTTGCACCAAAACCCTTGGTGAAACTCACCACGACCTTGTTCCAACCAACCTGCAACCCCGCTGCACCGTTAGTAGGTACAACTTTAATCATTTTAGCCTCCAAAGTGCAAGATTCTCGTAGAATTACGAGTGGGAAAGAGTTTACTTCAAAAAGAAGAAAAAGTCAAACTATGGGGCTACTACACTACTGTCGACAGGGAAGCTTACCAGGGCATCAAGATTATTAAAATAACCTATTAAGGGAAACTATCGGCCCATAGTCTTGACATTATATATATATCTGTATATACTTTGTTTAGTCTATTGAACTAAGTCGGTTTTCCGACAAAGAAAAAGGGCCGCAAGGCCCTTTTTTGATGATTAAAACGTTTCGTCGAGGTGGGGGCGAGATTCGAACTCGCGTTAGTCTATTGAACTAAATCGGTTCTAAGGACCGGCGCCATAAACCACTCGGCCACCCCACCATTATTACTTTTTAATCTGCTTCAGATATTCAATCCCATCTCCCAATATTTTTAGATTTCTCGAGCCGCTATCTCCTAAAGGTGTGGCTATATACCCTTTTCTTCTGTATCCTTCGATCAGCGCAGTTATCGATTTGCCGGGAATATTATCTCCGATTTTGTCAGCTAAATAGGATAGTTCCTTATAGTTTATATTCTCAAATCCCTTCTCTTTCGCATCGGCAAGCAACCACAAAATCCGCTCCGTCTTTGTCCCAAGAGAGAAATATTTACCCAAAGTAGCACTAGACGATTCCAATTCAATTTTTGCCATTTCAGGCCTTATCGTGGTAGTTAAGAAGTGACCCTTTGAACTCCTAGACCTCCGTCCAGAAACAACCTTCTTCTCTTGGACAGGAAATTTTTCCTCTAAAGCTTTCGAACCCTTACCTGTGATGTAAAATTTATCCGCTTCCTGTTGGCTTTTTGCCACCCAACCATAAGAAACTGTCCGCTTTAAATCTCTGAAGAAATTGGTTGTAACCGGCTCTCCCGCTCTTTCCAATTCAGATTTGACCTCATCAACCGAAGCTGACATTTTACCCAAAAAAGCTTTAATATAACCCACTATTGCCGCAATCTTTTGCGGATAAGACTTAGCACCACTTTCTTCCAGAAATTCACGGGGAGATTTTTCCGTACCGGGATTTGATTTGGGCGAAGCTGGGGGCTGAGACGTCAGAATGCCAGGTTGAGATAAATAAATAGCTTGGAGGATAACCGAAAGCTGATCACGATCGACTTTTTCGCCAGAAAGAGAAAATTTTCCAGTTTCATCTTTAATAGAAACGGTATAAATCTTACCTTGCTTATTAGGATTGCTTTGTTTTTCTTCCATTTTTACTTGCTAGCGGAAATCTGAACCTGGGGGCAATTCCACTAGATAAGCTAGTATAAATCCAAATAAAAATCTTGTCAAGTGAGTCATGCGGTTTTTCCGTTTAGCGCGCTAGAAAAGCTTGCTAATGGAACTACATCTTAATTTCTATGCTTACACCGGCGGGGAGGTCGAGGTTGCCGAGGGAGTCAACTGTACGGGGGGAGGGGTCAATAATATCAATCAGTCTTTTATGCACCAAAATTTCATAATGTTCTTGGGCGTCTTTATCTGTAAATGGAGATTCCTTGATGGCCATCATAGTACGAGCTGTAGGGAGCGGAATTGGACCTACTATTTTTGCACCAGTAGCCAAAGCGGTATCTACTATCTTCGCTGCCGCCTCGTCCAAAACTCTATGATCGTAACTTTTGAGTTTTACTCTAAGTCTTGAGCTTGCCATCTAGGTTAATGTGCGTGCCTTAGGCAATTATCTTGGTTATCACACCATCGCCAACTGTATGTCCACCTTCACGAATTGCAAATCTGAATCCTTCCTCCATAGCTACCGGGGAAATAAGTTTAATCTTCATCTTGGCATTGTCTCCGGGCATAACCATCTCAATTCCTTCAGGAAGAGCAACATCACCCGTAATATCTGCGGTCTTAATGTAGAATTGCGGCTTGTAGCCCGTGAAGAACGGTGTATGACGTCCGCCTTCCTCTTTGCTTAAAATATAAACTTCAGCCTCAAATTCGGTATGGGGAGTCAAAGAACCCGGTTTGCAAAGCACTTGACCGCGCTCAACCTGATCTTTTTCAATTCCCCTAAGAAGTACACCGATATTATCCCCAGCCATAGCCTCATCCAAGGTCTTTCTGAACATTTCCAAGCCTGTGGCAACCGACTTTTGGGTAGGCCTAAGTCCTACTATCTCAACTTCCTCGTTAAGCTTAATCTTTCCTCTGTCCACTCGTCCCGTAACGACCACACCGCGTCCTTGAATGGTGAATACATCCTCTATCGCCATCAGGAAAGGTTTATCTACCTCACGGACAGGATCTGGAATATAGTTATCAACCGCATCCATAAGGGCCATTATCTGTTTCTCAGCCTCCGGATCGCCTTCAACAGCCTTTAGAGCGCTTCCACGAATAACCGGCACTTCATCTCCCGGGTAGCCATATTTCTTAAGAAGTTCCCTAACATCGGTTTCGACCAAGTCGATAAGCTCCTTGTCATCAACCATGTCACATTTATTGAGGAAGACTACGATTGCCGGAACATTAACTTGTTTGGCCAAGATGACATGCTCCCTGGTTTGAGGCATCGGCCCATCGGCTGCGGAAACCACCAAGATAGCACCGTCCATTTGGGCAGCGCCGGTGATCATATTCTTAATGTAATCAGCATGGCCCGGGGCATCAATGTGGGCGTAGTGGCGTTTCTTTGTTTCGTATTCCTGATGGGAGAGGTTAATTGTAACTCCCCTTTCTCTTTCTTCCGGAGCGGAATCAATTTCCTCGTATTTCTTGGCAACTGCCAAACCTTGCTTGGCCAAAACCATAGTAATGGCCGAGGTTAGGGTAGTTTTGCCATGGTCAACATGACCAATTGTACCGATGTTTACATGCGGCTTTGTTCTTTCGTATTTTTTCTTAGCTTCTCCTGCCATAGATGTTTATTATACTAGCCTTCCTTCAAAGAAACAAGGGCTGTCAACGCCCTCGATAGAATAAATTATATCCAAGGCTAAATGAGAGTGTCAAGAGGGAATAGCATAACTGTATTTTGACCTCTGGTACCTATAGTGATATAATAAAAGTATGGAAACTGAAACTTACTTAAATGCACGCGGTATTAATCACAAGTTTTCTCTTGAAACTACAAATATCGAGGCTTTCGAGTCTGCCCGAAATGCTCTAGAGTCAAAAACATCAGAATTAGCAAGATTAAACTTTACAAACCCAATATTAATTGCAACAGGAATTCCTCTGTCTTTGTCAGGTTGTGGCTTGGTTATCAGTTCCCCTTTTAGCAAAAGTTCAGAAGCTTTATTGGGTGGATTAGGCCTAGTGTCAATAGGCTACCACCTTCTCCGGTCTTATGAGACTGGAGTCAAACGGGCGGTATTAGTAAGCAAGCAAATTGAAGTAATTAAAAACTTCCTAGGAGAAAGATAAGGAGGAAGATAACTAGATTATCCTCTCGGCATTTCGACCTTACCTGCCTTAGCAACAACTGCATCGGAAATGTTCCCCGGTACTTCCTCATAGTGGGAAGGCTCCATATAGTAACTAGCTCGCCCTTGGGTCAAAGACCTAAGTTTGGTTGCATAACCCGAAAGTTCTGCCAAAGGTGCAAGAGCATTAATGATAGTCATCATTCCACGCTTTTCCGTTCCGGAAACTTGGGCACGTTTCGAAGAAAGGTCACCTATCACATCCCCCATAAACTCCTCGGGGGTGGAAACCTCAACCTTCATAATAGGTTCAAGAAGAACAGGATCGCTCTTTCTAAAGGCATCCTCCAAGGCCATGGAACCGGCAATCTTAAAGGCAATCTCCGAAGAATCAACTTCGTGGTAGCTCCCGTCGTAAACCACCGCTTTCATATCAACCATCGGGAAACCCGCCAAAACCCCATTCTCCATCTTTTCTTTGATACCTTTTTCAATTGGAGAAATAAATTCGTTGGGAATCGCTCCTCCTTTAATTTCACTCTTAAATTCAAATCCTTCACCACGCCCCATGGGTTCAAGGCGAATAAGACAATGTCCATATTGCCCGCGGCCTCCGGTTTGACGAATATACTTACCTTCCCCACTACCAATTTTCTTAATAGTTTCCTTATAAGCAACCTGGGGTGCACCGGTTGCTGCCAAAACGTTAAATTCCCTCTTCATTCGGTCAACCAGAACTTCAAGCTGCAACTCTCCCATTCCGGAAATAATAGTTTGACCCGTTTCGGGGTTGCTCTTGATCCTAAAGGTCGGGTCCTCGTCAGAAAGTTTTCCGAGAGCCAACCCCATTTTCTCCTGATCGGATTTCGTGGCGGGCTCAATCGCAAGTGAAATAACAGGCTCAGGGAAGCTAATGGACTCAAGAATAATCAGATGGGCCGGATCACAAATTGTATTCCCCGTAGTTGTATCTTTTATTCCTACAACCGCAACAATTTCCCCTGCATAAGCGGTTTCTATTAATTCCCTTTGGTCAGCATGAAGAAGCACCAATTTTCCAATTCTTTCCGATTTTTGTATTGACGAGTTATAAACCTGCTGTCCTGAAGTAAGAGTCCCGGAATAGATTCTGATATAGACAAGTCGCCCAACATGTGGATCGGTCATGATCTTGAAGGCCAGCCCTGCAAAGGGAGCCTCATTTTTCCGATCACGCGTGGTTCTTTCACCTGTTTTTGGATCGACTCCTCCAACAGGAGGAAGGTCCAAGGGGGATGGCAAAAACTCAACAACACCATCCAAAAGAAGCTGGCATTCAGCAGTTCTATTATCTCCGCCAAAAATCGGGAAGAACGCGCCTTTAATAACCCCTTTACGTATCGCTCTTTTAAGAGTCACTTCATCGAGTTCTTTTCCTTCCAAAAACGTTGAAAGGGCCTCATCATCAAATTCGGCAGCTTTTTCAATAAGTTCGCTTCTGTACTTCTTGGCGCTTTCAAGGAGTTCAACCGGAATTTCTCCCTCAATTAACTCATGATCGGTAACCTCTTTATATGTGAAGGCTTTCATCTTGGTTAGATCAACAATCCCTTTATGCTCGTGTTCTACACCGATAGGAATAATTACGGGGGCTGCATTAGCTCCCAAGCGCTCGCGGATTGATTTTATGGATCCTTCAAAATCGGCCCCGATTAGGTTTAATTTGTTCAAAACACAAATTCGGGGAACATTATATTTGTCCGCCTGTCTCCAAACCGTTTCGGATTGAGATTCAACTCCGGTTCTTCCGTCAAAAACCATCAAAGCTCCGTCCAGAACTCTAAGTGAACGCTCGACTTCAGCGGTAAAGTCGATATGTCCCGGAGTATCGATAATATTAATTCTGTAATGTCCCGCAGAAACCGAAGTGTCTTTCTTTGTATCCCAAAAAGTGGTGATTGCCGCGGAAACGATTGTAATTCCACGCTCACGTTCCTGCGCCATCCAGTCGGTAACAGTTGTTCCTTCATCAACCGAACCTATTTTGTAAGTTCTGCCGGTCTCGAAAAGAATCCTCTCGGTAGTTGTAGTTTTACCTGCATCAATATGGGCAATAATGCCGATATTTCGGATCTTTTCATAGGAAACATTGCGATCTTTTGTCGCTGTTATAACTATCGCCGCTTTTTTCCTTGCAACTTCTGCCATATCTTATTCTAACAAAATAAAACTCCCCATTCAGGAAGCAAGAGTGATTTTAGCAGGAGTTATGAATCAATTCAATCTGTACCCATAAGTTTAACCCAGAAAACAAATTGGCAGAGAAGGTGTTTTTTCTATACCTCTTCTGGTGTAACTCCCCACTTTTCCAGAGTAAAAGCTTCTATTTTCTTAAAAACAACCAGCTCTATTGTCAACCCGATAATAGCAATTAATAAAATACCAACTAAAACCTTGTCGAAACTATATGTCCATTGGGCTGTCCAGATAAATTTTCCCAACCCTCCGGCACCGGTCACAAGCATCTCTGTGCCTATTACTGATCTCCAAATTGCGCCAAAGCCGATTCTCATACCGGTAATAATATTCGGTAAAGCACCGGGTATAATCACTTTAAGAATAATCTGCCATTTATTTAATCCTAAATTCTTGGCAACCAATATCCAAATGGTGTTCATGTTGCGTACTCCGGCTATCATGTTGTAAATCATCTTTAAAAAACTGGAGATAAACAGGAGTATCCATACTGATTGTCTTGTAAAACCAAAAATAATAATAATAAATGGCAGCCAAGCCAATGAGGGAATGGGATAAAGAGTGGAAATAAAAGGAAAGAATATTTTTCTTAAAACCGTACTTGCACCAATTAATATTCCAAATACAACGGAGGTAACCACCGCCAATAAATAAGGAGGAATGATGTTCAACATGGTATCAGTAATAATTTTTACTATCGTACCGTCTTTCACCAATACTTTAAATGCCTGAAACACTTTTAACGGTGACGGCAGAAACCAGTTGGGCATCAAATTAAAATAAACAACAACACTCCATAATATAAATACAAAAAGGGGGGGAATTGAGGCCAAAATTACCTCTTTAGTTTGCCTCTGCACCATAAATTTTACTTTGCGCCGGTTGTAACAACCCTTTGAATCGCAAGTCGTATAAATCACCTGAAGGTAAAATACGATTAGAAAGGCCCAGCTCGTAATTTATCCGTGCCATCTCTACTATGGGGGTTACATCCTGCCAAAGTATATAACTCACCGCTCCACTATTTACGTCTTTTACAAAGTCCTCCGGTTTTATATCCATTGCACCATTAGTATTGTCCTTAATATATTTAGTGGCGATAACTGAAGATTCATCAAGATGATCTTTAAGATAACTGTTAGCTTGAATCATTGCTTTATAGAACTTATTAACACTCGACACGTTGTTTTTTAAAAAATCAGTATTGACTGATACCGACGATCCTGAGGGCATTTTTTGATAATTCTCTTCAAGCCAATATGGTAAGATGATGGCACCTTGCTCTTTAGCTTTATCAACATAGGCGGGTTCATCAATCAATGCGGCATCTATTGCTTTCTTATCCATTAGGGCCATCGGTAAATAAACTTTGTCAATATCCATAAATTTAATCTTATTGACATCTACTCCTTCTTTCTCTAAAACATACCTAAATTTCAATACCTGAGAACCCGCTGGACCAAGCGAAACTGTCTTTCCTTCCAAGTCTTTAAGAGTCGTAATACCCGAATTAGGACGAATAAATAAATACGACGACATATTACTCATTAGAGACAACATCTTAACCGGCGCTCCTTTCTCTATTGGACCAAAAAGGCGTGATGCACCAGTTATATCTATATCTACTTTGCCGCTACCAACCGCTAATGCTCCCTCTGAGGATTGTAGTTGCATTAAACTTACATCAATTCCCTGGTCGCGAAAAAAATTTTTTTGATAAGCTATCATCACAGGGACTGCATCCAAAGATTGTATAGGAAAACCAACCATAACTTTCGGTAAAGAAGCGGTATTTTTATTTATCAAGGATTTAAAATGAGTCGTCGCTAAGTAAATAATCGTTGCAATAATTATTAAAATTATACCTATAACGATAGAAATTACTTTAAATCTTTTTGTTTTGAATATCATTAATTCACAACTTATTTATTATAACACTGTCGATATTAACTTGTTGCTCATTCTGATTCTTATCGCTAAGCTCGTCTTCCAAGTCTTTTTCAAGAGCCTTTCGTAATTTGACAAAATTTGGATCAGACATGTCACGGGGTCGTGGAAGATCAATAGTATAGGCTTCTTTTATAGAAGTGGGTCTTGAGCTCATTACACAAACTACATCGCCCAGATAAATTGCCTCATCCATGCTATGTGTAACAAACAAGATGGTTTTTTTGGTCTTTTGCCAAATATCGACTAGGTTGGCCCTCAAACGTCTTCGTGTTAGGGAATCTAAAGCAGAAAATGGTTCATCCATGAGAAGTATTTTTGGATCGGTCACCAAAGACCTTGCAAAAGAAACCCTCTGTTTCATTCCCCCTGATAGTTTATGTATCGGCCAATTTTCAAATTCCAGAAGCCCAACCATATCTAAGTAATGTTCTGCTAAAGCTATCTTTTCTTTTTCGTTTAGGCTTGAGTTTGATAAACCAAACAGGACATTTCCCAACACCGTTTTCCATGGAAAAAGCATATTGTCCTGAAAAACCATCACACGATCAGGCTCTATAGAGTTAATTTCCTGTCCCTCCATTGATATTTTTCCCGAGGTGATAGGTAAAAAACCGGCAATTGCATAAAGAAGAACTGTTTTGCCACAACCCGAGGGTCCTATAAAGCAAACGAACTCGCCTTTTTTAATTTTTATACTTACATCTTTAATTACTTCAAAGTGATTACTAAAGTCCTTATTTACGTTTTCCAACTCCAAAACAAAGTCGGTTGACCCCATAGAAGCAATTATACCTTACGTACGTTTGATTTAACTAAGCGTTTACCACCTGAAGTGGGCAAAGGCTTTGTTGGCTTCGGCAACTCTTTCCATGTCAGTTCTTTTCTTAACTGCCGCACCCTCGCCCTTGGCTGCATCCATTATTTCTGCGCTCAGCTTTGCGGCGTAGGTATGAAAATCGGAGTTTGATCTTGAGTTTGCTGCTGCAATAAGCCATCTAATAGCCAATGACTCGCGCCTAGGACCTCTTACAGGAGCAGGAACTTGGTAGGCTGCTCCTCCTATTCTTCTGGGACGAACCTCCATTGCAGGTTTGATGTTTTCCAAAGCCTGAGTAAAAACTTTCAAAGGATCGCTTCCAGATGTTTCTTTAATTACCTTAAAGGCCTCATAAACTTCGGTTCTAGCAACAGATTTTTTGCCATCATGCATGCTCCTATTGATAAGTTTTGTTACCAAACGGCTTCCGTAAATCGGGTCCAGTTGTAAGATTTTTGGTTTTGATGCTCCTTTTCTTGCCATACTTTTAATTATGCCGCCTTAGCTCCTCCTTGGCCTTTTTTAGCTCCGTACCTACTTCTTCCGGTTTGTCTGCCGGCCACTCCGGTTGTGTCATACTTACCACGAACGACATGGTATTTTACCCCCGGAAGGTCCTTAACACGGCCTCCCCGAACCAATACGATAGAATGCTCCGCAAGTTCATGCCCTTCTCCAGGAATATAAGCTGTAATTTCCTGCTTATTTGAAAGACGCACCCTGGCTACTTTTCGTAATGCCGAGTTAGGCTTCTTTGGCGTCATTGTTCTAACCATCAAAACAACTCCCCGCTTAAAAGCAGAGTGGGTTTCAGAAAATTTCCTGTCTTTGGCATTAAACCACCTCTTAAGAGCCGTAGTTTTTGTCTTTTTAACAATTCGTTTTCTGCCCTTTCTTGTAAGTTGGTTAACCGTTGGCATATTATAAACCTTGCGGCATTGCCGCTCTTTCCGGGGTAACCGGAATAAGTCTTCCAATTATAACGTTTTCTTTAAGTCCTACGAGCCTATCTTCCCGTCCAAACAGGGAGGCCTCAGTCAAAACATCGGTTGTTTGTTCGAACGATGCAGCAGAAAGCCAGCTATCAGTATAAAGAGCGCGCCTGGTAATTCCCAACACCACCTGCTGAGCAGAAGCCGGTTCTCCACCGGCGGCCAAAACCTTATCGTTTTCCTCTTCAAAACTGGCACGGCTTGCGAGCTCTCCCGGCAAGAACGGCGTATCTCCTGTAGTAACAATCCTAACTTCATCACTCATCTTTCTGACAATAACCTCAAAGTGCCTGTCGTTGATCGAAATTCCTTGGGATTCGTAAACCTTTTGAACTTCTCTGACAAGATACTCCTGGGTAGCTCTTAGGCCTTTTATTGAAAGAATATCCTTGATATCGAGGGCCCCCTTGGCAAGAGCCTCCCCAGCCTCAACCGTCGCTCCGTCCTCAATTGCCAGCTCCAAAGCCTTGGGAATAATATATTCCTTTTCTTCCTTGGGGGTTCCTTTTGAGGTAATGGTTACTTTCCAACCTTCATCGGTTTCGAAAACACGGGCTTTACCTGTAATCTCGGAAAGGGCAGAAACAACCTTGGGAAGTCTGGCCTCAACGAGTTCTTCAACCCTGGGAAGTCCCTGGGTAACATCAACCCCGACCATCCCTGCCGCGTGTTTGGTTCGAAGAGTAAGCTGGGTTCCGGGCTCTCCAATTGATTGGGCCGCAATAACTCCAACCGGTGTTCCCACCTCAACTAAACTCTTGGTTCCGAGATCCCATCCGTAGCACTTTACACACATTCCGTATCTTGCTCTACAGGTAAGTGGTGACCTCACGGTAATGGAGGTTAGACCCGCTTCGTCAATTTTCTTGGCGGTAACTTCGTCGATTATGTCCCCTGCAGCAACCATTACAGCCTTTCCCTTGGGGGCAACTACATCGCGAGCTGCAAATCTACCAAAAATTCTCGCAGCAAATGCCTGGGGTCTCGCTTCCTTTTTAATTTCATACCCCTCTCTGGTCCCACAATCTTCCAACCTGACAATTACATCATGGGCAACATCAACCAGTCTTCTTGTTAGGTACCCTGCATCTGCGGTTTTAATGGCTGTATCGGTCAAACCTTTCCTGGAACCGCGGGAAGAGGTAACGTACTCAAAAATGGAAAGACCTTCCCTAAAGTTGGACTTAATTGGAAGTTCAACTATTTTACCCATTGGGTCAACAACGAGTCCGCGGATAGCCGCCAGCTGTTTGACCTGATCACGCGAGGCACGGCCTACTTTAGCGTCGATAACAACGCGGATTGTGTTTGTCGGTTCCAATTCATTCCAGGTTTTGTCGGCCAAATCTTCCGAAACTTCAATCCAGACTTCCTGGGTAAGGCGCCTCTTTTCCTCAGCTGTAATAAGACCCTGGTTAAAGTTATCCTCAATTTCGGAAACTTTTGTGTCAGCCTCTTCTAAAACCTTAGCTTTTCCGGGATAAAGTTTTGCATCAAAAATTCCGAATGAAATTCCGCTTATTGTTCCCCCGTAAAAACCAAGATCTTTAATATCATCTACTAGTTGTACAACTCTTTCTTTGGAAACTGTTGCATAAGCTTTAACAAATAATGCTTTTATAACCGAAGAGGTTGTTGCCTCGTTTAAAAAATCAAAGTTTTCGGGAAGAACCTCATTTAAAAGAATTCTTCCGACTGTGGTCTCGATAATTTCTTTACCGAGTCTGACTTTAATTTTTTGTCTAATTTCAACTTGTCCTGTTTGATTCGCAAAGATTGCTTCATCACGATCGCCAAAAACAGTGTTATACACTGGAAGTCTTGTGTCTTCACTTGTTAAGTAATAGGCCCCGAGTGCGATTTCCTTGCTGGAAGGAGTTGCTACAGGTGAACCGTCTGCGGGCTTAAGCAAGTTATTTGTCGGGAGCATCAGGGTTTTTGCTTCCTCAACCGCTTTCCCCGAAAGAGGAACATGAACCGCCATTTGGTCGCCGTCAAAATCGGCACCAAAACCTGAACAAACAGCCGGATGAAGCCTAATAGCACTGCCCTCAATGAGGACCGGGTAAAAAGACTGAATTGAAAGCTTATGCAGGGTAGGTGCGCGGTTAAGCAGCACCGGGTGGTCTTTGGTAATTTCTTCCAAAATATCAAAAACCTCGGGTGGGCGCCTATCCAGCATATTCTTGGCACTTTTAACATTGGGGGCAATTCCCCTGGCTATCATTTCCCTAAGAACAAACGGCTTGAACATCTCAAGAGCCATATCCTTTGGAAGCCCGCATTGGGTTAATTTAAGCTCGGGGCCTACTATGATAACGCTTCTTCCCGAATAATCGACGCGTTTACCCAAAAGGTTTTGCCTAAACCTTCCCTGTTTACCTCTAAGCATGTCGGAAAGACTCCTTAAGGGCTGTCTACCCCTGCTTTTCCTGGTAGCCTTCCTTTGGGATGCGTCAATCAAGGAATCGACAGCCTCCTGAAGCATTCTTTTTTCATTTCGTAAAATTATTTCGGGGGCCCCCAGTGAAATCAAATGCTTCAAACGATTATTTCTATTAATAACTCTTCTATAAAGATCATTAAGATCACTTGTCGCAAAACGTCCGCCAGAAAGCTGAACCATGGGCCTTAAGTCCGGAGGAAGTACCGGCAAAACCCTGAGAATCATCCAAGATGGATTTACTTTGGCCCGGCGTAGCCCATCAATCAGTTTGAGCCTTTTAACAAGCTTTACGTACTTGCTGCTTCCACCCTTAATTGAGACTATTTCTTCTCTTAACGACTTGGATATTTCTTCCAAGTTAATCTTTTCAATAGCGTTAAGAACTGCGTCTGCTCCCATTTTTGCCGTAAAGAAATCGGAAGCTTCATGTTCATAAAGTTCATTAAACTCTTCCTCACTTAGGATACTTAAAGTCTTTAAGCTTTTTGCAACTGTTGCGAGATTGTCAAAAAGTTCGTTGATTTTATTTATGGTAGCTTTTTCCTCCTCGCCGACTGCCGCCTCTTTCTTTCTGAGGTTGAGCTCAATCTCAGCAGTAGCCAAAGAAGCCTGCTCTTTATTTTTGATCTTGGCCGCAACCTTTTCTTTTGCCTCTTTCCCTTCAACCTTAAGGGCATCACGGCGGGACTTGAAGTTTTCGGCAACTTCAGTTAGTCTTTCATCTTTCGCTTTTTGAATATTTTTAAGAGCGTCTTTCTTCTTACCCTCATCAATATCAATAACCAAATACCTGGCGAAATAAATAACTTGCTCAATCCCCCTGGGAGCAACTCCGAGTAGGAGAGAAATTTTTGAAGGTGCCCCTTTAAAAAACCAAACATGAGCAGTCGGGGTAGCCAATGTAATATGACCCATTCTTTCACGCCTGACTCTTGACTGGGTAACCTCAACTCCGCATTTATCACAAATAACTCCCTTATACCTGATTCTTTTGTACTTTCCGCAATAACACTCCCAATCTTTAGTCGGACCAAAGATTCTTTCGTCAAAAAGGCCGTCTTTTTCGGGTTTAAGAGTTCTGTAATTTATAGTTTCCGGCTTGGTAATTTCACCACGACTCCAGGCCCTGATTTCCTCAGGAGAGGCAAATTTAATAAGTAAACTCTTAAAATCGGCTAAATTTTTTAAATCTGCAAGTTGTTCCATAAATTTTAAATGTTAGCTTACAACCTCCTCAATCTCCATAGGTCCCTTATCGGCGATTAGTTCTTCCGTTGCAACCACTTCTGCCCCGGCTGCCTTGGCCAGTTCGCTACCCGCCTCAGCGCTTTCTTCATCCACCTTAGCTACAACTGCCCCTTTGGGTTCCACTGCAAGCCCCAAAGAATTCAGTTCCCTGACAAGTACCTTAAAGCTCTCCGGAATAGTGGCCTCAGGGATATCGACACCTTTAACTATTGCCTCAAATGCTTTGGCGCGGCCCAAAACATCATCACTTTTAATAGTGAGCATTTCCTGCAAAGTGTGGCTTGCCCTGTGTGCCTCAAGAGCCCAAACCTCCATTTCTCCGAGTCTTTGACCTCCCATTTGGGCTTTACCTCCCAGTGGCTGTTGTGTAACCAAAGAATAAGGACCAGTACTTCTAGCATGAGTTTTATCCTCCACCATATGAATTAGCTTCATAATGTAGCCAATTCCGACTACTGTATCCTCTTTAAAAGGCTCTCCAGTTCTGCCATCAAAAAGTCTGGTTTTTCCGTTAACGGGAAGTCCAGCTTCTTTAAGTTCCTTCGCGATTGTGTCCGCACCGATTTTGTCAAAAACGGGTAGGGCTCCCTTTTCGCCTTTTGCCTTAAGAGCCCATCCCAGATGTGCTTCCATGAGCTGTCCAAGATTCATACGGGAGATAACAGAAAGAGGAGAAATAAGAATATCTACAGGAGTTCCGTCAGCCATGTAAGGCATATCGGAAACCGGTAATATCTTGGAAACAACTCCTTTATTCCCATGGCGTCCCGCAACTTTGTCTCCAACTGTAATTTTTCTGATTTGGGCGACTCTGACTATTACTTTCATCATTACCCCAGGACCAAGTTCGTCCCCCTTGTCTCTGTCCAAAATCTGAACGTCAACAACAATTCCGCGCTCGCCGTGGGGAATTCTTAAGGAAGTATCACGCACCTCGCGTGCCTTTTCACCAAAAATTGCCCTTAGAAGTCTTTCTTCCGACGTAAGCTCAGTTTCACCTTTTGGAGCAATTTTACCTACCAGTATATCGTTAGGTCCAACTTCTGCCCCAATCATAACTATTCCGTCGCTCGCCAGGTTAGCAAGTTCCGCTTCGGAAACATTAGGAATATCGTTTGTAATTTCTTCCGGACCAAGTTTGGTATCAACAACCTCAGCCTCATATTCTTCGATGTGGATTGAAGTAAGGAGGTCCTCTTTAACAAGTCTCTGGGAAATAAGAATAGCATCCTCAAATCCATAGCCTCCAAAGCTTGTATAAGCAATTACCAGGTTACGTCCTAGCCCAAGTTCTCCGCCTTCACTTGCAGGGCCATCCACCAAAAGCTCGCCTTCCTTAACTTTTTGCCCGGGAGATACTCTTGACACCTGGTTGTAGCAAGTTGAATGCGCTGTGCGCTTAAACTTTGTCAAATAATAAACTTCCTTTTTGCCGCCCTCGATAAGTTCGATATCTAAGGCCTTCGTTTCCTCGCCCTCCTGGGTTTTTTTGTCAAGCTTCACAATAACTTTTTCACCATCAACATACTCAGTAGTGCCAGCATGCCTTGCACAGATTACCCTCTGCATTCCTTCAGAAATTACCCCTTCCATTCCAGTTCCAATAATGGGGGATTCAGGGTTAACAAGAGGAACAGCCTGACACTGCATGTTACTGCCCATTAATGCCCTATTTCCTTCATCATTTGCCAAAAATGGAATTAACGAAGCAGAGGCTCCAACCACTTCTCTCGGGGTCACGTCAATGTATTCGACAAGATTTACAGTTCCTTCAATAAACTTGCCCCTGTATCTAAGGGGCACGCGCTTGTCAGTTATAAATCCGTCCGCATCAATTGCTATCCCAGAATGGGTAATATAGTGGTCCTCTTCATCATCAGCTGTTAAATAAACCACCTCATCTGTAACTTTCATTTTCTTCCCCACTTTTTCTACCTTTTTATAAGGAGCCTGAATGAAACCAAATTCATCAACTTTGGCATACAAAGCAAGATAGGTAACAAGTCCGATATTCGGTCCTTCGGGGGACCTAACCGGATCAATTCTTCCGTATTGGGAAGCATTGACATCACGAATGGAGAAGGATGCTCTTTCTCTGTTAATTCCGCCGGTTCCAAGCACAGAAATACGCCTGAGGTTATCAACCTCACTTAAGGGGTTTGTGTCATCCAAAATTGTTGAAAGCTGGTTACTTCTGAAAAACTCGTTAAGGGAAGCAATTAGGGGACGTGCATTGATAAGTGTAGCCGGAAGCGGCCTGTCATCCAGAGAAATAAGGCTCATTTTCTCCTTGACGCTTCTTTCAAGCCGAAGTAGTCCCACTCTGAACGCATTAACTGCCACAAGCTCACCAACACGCCTGAGCCTGCGGTTACCTAGATGGTCTATATCATCAAGCTTACCCACTCCGTTTTGAAGACCGATTAGATAGGTAACGGCAGCCACGGCATCCTGTTTGGTCAGAACCCAAGTCGCTTTCTCATTAGGAAGCATAACAGAAAGCCGTTTATTGATCTTAAATCTGCCAACTCTACCTAGGTCATACCTCCTGCCATCCGTAAATAGACTTGCAAAAAGAGCTTCTGCATTTTCAAGTACAGCAGGTTCCCCCGGCCTCATTTTTCTGTAAATCTCAATAAGGGCCTCTTCCTGGGTTTTGGCAGAATCCTTGCTCAACGTTGCTGCTATATATTTGTGATCGGGGTTTTTATCAACTTCGGCAAATGCATTAGTAATAACCTGATCGGATTCAACCCCCAGTGCTCTTAAGAAGGTTGTAGCTAGCACTTTCCTACGCCTATCTATTCTTGCGTAAACAATATCGGCCCTTGTCGTTTCAAACTCTAGCCAGCTACCGTGAAGCGGACGAATTTCCGCTTTATAAAGCACGCGTCCGCTCGAAGGGTCAAGCTCCCCAGAAAAATAAGCGCCCGGCGAACGCACGATTTGGTTAATGACAGCTCTTTCGATCCCGTTAATAATAAATGTTCCTGAACTTGTCATCTGAGGAATATCCCCGAGGAATACGTCCTGTGTGACCTCTTTGCCTGTCCTTTTACTTACTAGGGTTGCGCGAATTTTAAGGGGGGAAGAGTAAGTAATTCCTTTCTTCTGAGCTATTCTTGGAGAAACTACCGGGGTACCCAAGGAGTGATCTCCTAAACTAAGCTGCCAATTTTTACCGGTAAAATCATCAATGGGGGAAATTGCAACCAATTCTTCTTTAATTCCTTCTCCTAAAAACCACTGCCAGCTTTCCTTTTGAACTTCGCTGAGATTAATTTCGGGTAAATTTTTTTCCTCTTTCCCAAAATTTCTGCGAGATGATTTCTTAGGTGTCATTAGTTTTTAGTGGTCTTGAAACACTAAAGACCCGCCGATCAAGGAAGCGGGACGGACGTACCATTCATGTACGCCTAAGATCGGATTATATTACCAATTGTCCAGATGTCAACACCCATTTCCAGGCATTACTTCTCTATATACTTTGCAATATTGGCATTGTGTTCTGAAAGAGTTCTCGCATAGTGGATCTGTCCCTGAGAATCGTGGATATAGTACCAATAATCACTCTCTTGCGGGGCAAAAGCTGCCTTGAGGGACGAAAGCCCTGGATTTGCGATCGGGGAAGGAGGAAGCCCTGCATATTTGTAAGTATTGTAATAAGACTTTATAGTTAAGTCATCCTTGGTTAAAATCGGCCACCAATCACTCGCCATTCCGACTGCGTACTGAACTGTGGCATCCACCTGTAGAGGCCAGCCAGCATCAAGTCGTTTAATCAATATTCCGGCAACAATTGGGCGTTCCGTATCGGTTTTGGTTTCCCTTTCAATAATTGAGGCAAGGGTCACTGTCTCGGCAAAAGAAAGGTTGGGTCCCTCGGGGATCAACCCTTGGGTTTTGGCAGTAAAAGTATCCGTCATTTTTTTGACAATGGCCGAGGCGGAAGCATCCATCGGGAAAAGGTAGGTATCCGGAAAAAGATACCCCTCCTTTCCTTTTGAAGCCTGCAGGAATTCAGTTATGAAAGAACTATCCTTATTAAGCACCTGTGCAAACCTAACCGCAATCTCCTCGCGCCTAAGTCCCTCCGGTATTGTCACCCAGAGCTCAACCGGTCCCTTAAAAAGGGTGTCCGCGGTTTGGAAAAGAGAAAAAGACGGCGTAAGCCTGAACTCTCCCGACAGAAATTTCCCGGATTGACCCGTAAACTGAATATATATTTTGAAAGCTAAAGCGCTTTTAATTAGTCCCGAGGACTGAAGTTTGTTACTGATTTGCGAGGCAGATGATCCTTTATTTATTACGAAGTAGTTAAAATTTTTGTTATTCGAGGCAGGCTGAACGTTAATATAAAACCAGATAGCAACTGTCGCAACGGTAAACACTACCAAAAGTGGTAAAAATAACAGTTTCTTCATAATTAGTCGAGACTAGTATAGAGTTTCCAGTTACCAGTTTCCAGTGAAATTGCAAATTGTAAATTGATAATTGCCTTAGACTTCTTCTAGAAGCGCTCTTCTATACTTTCCGGTTTTGAGGTCCTTAATAAAAATCCTTCCGCACTTGACGCAAGTAATCTGGTCACCATATCTAGTCTTTTTATTTTTTCCTTCAGAAAGCTCGGTTCCACAACCGACACATCTTCCTTGCGAAAGCAGCCAAGCCTGAATCGGAGCAATTACATTCTTGAACATTCTTACTAAAGTATATCATGAAGTGCCCCACGTCAATCTCTCATCGAATCAAAATAATTTTGATATATTATTTTAACTGCGTTAATAGTTACCAACCTGATCGATAACAATTCTGCCCCAGGCTTTTTCTGCATTTCCTCTTAGCTTCGCCACGACTTCTTCTTTAGAATTTTGCCCTGTAACTGCCGGGCACTTATCAATACTTTCTTTCACCTGTAACTTTTGCGTTCCATCAATATATATTGCCGATCCCCCTGTTGGAGCTATTGGTTCCTTTTCTACCGTACACACTTCAGCAGGATAAACAGGTAGGATTCCCGGTTGAACACAAAACACACCCAACGCTTTACATTCATAGCATTCTTTTCCTATAAAAAATTCTTTTATTCTTTCATTCATGTGTTTGGTCTTCTGTTTCACCTCTTATCTGTTCCACTCCACAAATTTATCAATAAATAACTGCAGATTGCCCGGATGACTAGCGTAAGCCATCACTTTGCCCGATGAATCACTAATAACAAAGCGGCCCGACCAGACTATTGCATCCTCAGCCTCGGTTTGTCCTGGCCACTGTCCATCTCCTATTTTTTTGTCCGTATCCAATATTCCGTCATCTCCCAATATTTGCTCCAGACTTAGATTTAGACTGTTATATCCAATAAAAAGTTCTGGCCTTCCTAATACGTCCCAACGCATGTCATATATTACTTTCTCAGGAGAAATTTCAACTCCTTTGGCCTTTGCTGATTCCATAACCTGCTCTACAAGTTGGATAAATGGAAGTTCTTTCTCACGGGTAAAAATCTCCGCTTTCAAATTCTCCAACGGAACGCGAGAAATAAAGCCTCTATGTGCTGTTTCTACCCTATTCTTGAACTCCAGGTAGGTACCCAAGGTTCCAAACGTATACCCATAACGCTTCATTTCAATTGACATAGACGCTATGCTACTCTCCACAAAAATAGCATGCAAGGGCGGTTTTTAAAGGTTTTTTTGACTGACTAAGCTCAAAAGCGAGCAAGAAAATGGCAAATTCCTCAAGAATAGTATTTTGACTATCCAATTTCTTGTGATAATATTCCGATACAATGAAAAAGTACGATTTTCCCAAGCTTTCGGACATTCTGACTGTCAAGGTCGGAACAAAGTATGTGTGGGAAGATAGGGTCAGACACCAATCGGAGCTAGTACACCTGCTTGAAGACGTCTATGGAATTAAACTAAATCTAAGAGCATTTTCCTTTTACCCAAACAATTTGTACTTTGGAATGCCTCTCACTTTTCATCCAAACATAAATAAAGCTAAAATCTTATGGGAAAAAATAGCTAAGGTTTTCGAGACAAATAGATGGAAAGTATATTCTGCGTACGAAAATGTGGATACAAAAAGAGAGATACCTAAAAAGCTGGACACTTTTGATGACTTAGGATTTGGCCACGTTCAGCTCCTCTTATCAGAATTGGTACTAATGGATCTTAATTACCCCTCACACGGAGTGGGTCAGCAACTTGAAATGTCCCTTTTTCAGCCGTTAATTGGATTCTCCAAAGGTCCCGTCACGAGGATGGTAAAAGGGCGCCCTGGAAGCTTAATTCTTAAATACGAGACAGAAGAACAGCTTTTAAACATGCTTTCTCAGATTTCAAAAAGAAAAAGTTATAGAAAAGAACCTTTTTACATCAGGAAAAATTCTTCCCGCTTTCTTAAGTCAGTTTATAAAGGAAAAATCTGTCTTAATACGCAATATAAAGACTTTTCCTATTAACCAAGAAGGTTTGAGTCCAAATAATTCTGAAGCATTATGGCAGCGGCATAGGCGTCCTCCATTTCGCGGCGCTTTTTCTGAGGAACCCCAGCCTCTCTCGAAAGACTTTGAGCTTCTTGAGTGGTTAAAGTTTCGTCAAAAGTTTCAACCGGAATTCTTAGACTTTGACTTAGACTTAGACCGAATTTCCTAGACTCTTCGCCCATTTCTCCTTCCGAAACTCCGACAACTACTTTTTCGATATCATTTCCTTTTACAATTTTTCTTATTTTTCCCTCGAGTATCTTAGTACCTGGGTATCTAATCACCTGCAGAGGTTCCGCCAAACTCCCATCGGCAATAGCAAGTCCAACTTTGCTTCTTCCATAATCAATTCCAAGAATTTTCATCAATCTATATTACTATTTTGGTCCGGAGGCACTACCCTCGCACGCACAATTAGCCTTTTGGGATTTCCCGGGTCCCCTGGCGGAACACAGGTTACTAAAGTCAAAAAAGAGTCCGTTGAATCCTGGTCAAGCACCTGAATATCGGTAGGCAAAACTTCAAACATTGTTTCAACTCTATAAGTATAGAGAACTCCATCGTAATTTATGTAAATCAAATCCCCTTTTTGTAATGCCGGAAGAAGAGAAAAAATAGAAATATAATTTTTCGGGTCATAAAAAATCGGCAAAATCGAATGTCCAAAAATAACTGCATTGCCACGCTTTCCGGGGTCCACCGTACCTGGATATTGAATCAGGCTTTTACTTAAATCTTCTCCGCCTATCGCCACACTTGCAGAATCAATTTTCAGTTTTGGTATAGTAATTGTGTAATATTCAACTTTTGAAGTACTGAAATCCTCTTTTTTTGCTCCACCGGGAAACCATGTGCTCGCCTGGGTATCGTTCACCTTTCCATTCGTTGTATTCGTTATTACACCCTGAACTCGACCCGCAGTGTCAGTTATCGGGGAAACAAGATTTGTATAGTTTTTTGAATAAGTCGAACTATAAGAAACAATCGGATAAATTACCCCCGTAAGAATAATTACTCCTGAGATTCCGGAAATTACTGCCGCAATACGCAGAATTGTCTTTTGAGCCATGACAATTATTGTACTATTGTTCGGCACTTACTTCGAGAGTAATATTTTTCGTAATTCTGGGAAGTGTACCCAAAGGACCGGGAAACTTGGGGTTGAGGGTAACAGCAACGCGGCTAAAACCCGGAACCGAGTCTAAATAATTTTCTACAACCGCCGGGGTTTTGCCAGCAATTTGCCCAATTAATTTTTGTGTATCAATCTGAGGAAGGAAATTAGCACCAATAGTCACATTATAACTATATCTACCATTTTGCTGTCCCATATACGCAAATTTAAAATCTATCTGGTCACCATTCAGTAAGTACCCTGAAGGAATTTTATCTTTAAGGACCCCTTTCGCGTAATCCAGTAACTTAACTTTATCAGCCGCTAAACCTGTCGCGCTTAGAGTCAGGGAAAGCTTAAGACTGTCTGCAGAATCATTCACTTTATGATCAAAGTTCTCACTGGTTATATCTAGTCCCGCTAAATCGTCTACAAAAATTTGATTTGAGGAAACTTTTGCCAGAACGTCATTCTTTGCATTTTGCACGAGCTCTCCTTTAAGGTCATTTTCTAAATTTGTCTGATCGTCCTTGCTAACGGCAGCTATTTCCTGACTGCTTCCGCCGGTAAAGTCCGCAACCGTTGTTCCCGCAACCATTGCCCTTGAATAATTTCCAACACTAAATACTTCTCCTTTAGCCAAATTATATTGAGCTCCAATATCGAAAGCGGTAATGTCAACATTTGCTGTTCCTGGAGAACCCGGAAGAATTTGACCGGAAACCGAAGCCTGCGAGTTCGTTAGAAACTTGAGTCCGGCGGAAGATGTAAGAATCGTACCAGCAGATAAATTTATGGCAGTTCCATTACCGTTCGCCACCTGGGTAGCTCCACTAGCCTTATTACCAATCAATTTTACACCGGTGGTGGATTTAGTCTTATCCCCCGAAACCGTATCTGTAATTACCTGAGCCGGAACAACCCCGGCTGCCGGGTCGGATTCTCCATTCGGACTAAACAATATTTGGACCTGCTGTTCAAATCTTTTGGGAGTTACAAAAACCACTACTTTGGCTTTGGGATAAAACCACCAACAAAGAATCCCGCCGGCAGTTGCCAAAAGTACCGCTACCAAGATACCGATTAACGCATTGTTCTTTACTCTCAAAAATTCTTTGGTTTTTTGTATATACCCACCTGCCATTTTTCCAGGGTTAAAAACTGTTTTTGGAACGGGTAATGCTTCGGTCTTTTGGGGCGGAACAACATTCTCAATTTCAGCTCTTTTCGCCGTTATATCCGCTCCAATAGCAAATCCCAAATTCTCGGCGGTTGTACCTTCCCATTGATGCTCGGGTGGAGCAACATCGGATCTTTTACTTTCCGGCTCCTCTTCTTCCAAATACAAAGACTCTTTTGAATCAACTTGAGAAACATGCCCAATTTCTGCTCCCCCGGCCAAGCATGTCGCCAATACTTTTCTGTCGGAACTCAGGACCTCGGCTTTAGGGGTATGCAGGAATTTAATTTTCTCCTTTTCCTCCCAGGAAGCCTGCAATAGAGTTTCTTTAGCTTCCTCAAGCTCTCCCTCCCTGCCGTCATAAACTATAAAACGGGAAGGAAGGGGTACTGCACCTTCAAATCTTGAAAGTCCTTCCGTAACATCTTCTACTAACGAAACGCTTCTTGATACCAGTGCCGTCCCGACGAGATTCCCCAACTTAAAAACCGATATTTCCAGGCTCCCCGATCCAAGTCCCAAAACCACCGCACTTAAGGGAGATCCCTCTTCAGATTTGTAAAGGTGGGCAATCGCTTCAGGCAAAACAACAAAACCAACAGGGCTTAAGGAAAGTTCTGTACAAAGTTTCTTTATTTTACTCAAGTATTCCTCTGTAATCTCTCCACCCTTCACCCATGATGAAGAAACTCCGAAAACGGTTTTGCTCGGCTCCTTATAATTCTCCGGAAGTTTTTGAACTGCCGAAGAAAGGGCCGCATCCGTTGCCCCTGTCAGTTCTTCTTCCGTACTCCACGCCGCCGCCGGGCTAATACTTACCACTTCGGCCGCAGTTCCACCGATATACCAAACACCTGCTTGAATCCACCCTTCTTCAACAACAAGTGCCCAATAAAGTTCAGGGGGGTGTTCCCTGTTAGCCAAAAAGTCTTTGAGGTTCATTTTTCGTTCACGACTAACCTTTTTCAATCACAACATAAATCCGGACAATCCCGGATCCAATCTTCTCCTGCTTAATTATTTTAACACTACCGATAGCCCCCGTGTGGGCTACGTGGGGACCCCCGCAAACTTCCCTGCTGAAGGGAAGTCCTGAGCGACCGGAGGAAGTCGAAGGATTCCCTATTGTGTAAACCTTAACTTTTTCTCCATACTTCTCGGCAAAGAAATGCAAGGCTCCCATTTTTATTGCCTCCGGCAGAGTTGTCTCAAGTAAGGAAACAGGTAGATCCGCTTTTATCTTTTGGTTTATTAAATTTTCCACTTTCTCTATCTCTACCTCAGTCAGCTTCTGTGGGTGGGAGAAATCAAAACGCAATCGCTCTGAGGTAATATAGCTTCCCTTTTGCCCAACATGCTCCCCTAAGACTTGCCGGAGCGCCGCATGAAGTAAATGTGTTGCTGTATGAAGTTTTGTGGTTACTTCCGAGGCTTCCGCAAGTCCCCCTTTGAACATTCCCGCTGAAGCATTCCTACTCAAATCTTTATGTTTCTCAAACTCACTTTCGAAAGCGTTTTTTTCTTCGGGCGTAAAACTCATTCCGTTCTGTTTAAGTATTTCGATAGTAAGTTCCAATGGAAAGCCTTCGGTTTGATAAAGATCGAAAGCAAACTTACCATCAACTTTTACTCCGTCAGAAACTGCTTTTGTCAATCCCGCAAGTCCTCTTTTAAGAGCCACCTCAAACCTCATCGCCTCAGCAGATAAATTTTCTTCGATAAATTCCCAATTTTTATCTACATTGGGGTAAAATTTCCTGAAGTCTTCTACAACTCGAGCAACTGCTCCCCCCGAAATCCCGCTTCCTAAGAGATGAAAATGGAACATCGCTCTGCGAACGAGGCGCCTCAAAACATAGCCGTGAAGTTTGTTTTCCGGAACTATCCCTTCGCTCAGTAAATTAACAGAAGCACGAAGATGATCCGCAATTATTCTGAAACTTTTATCTTTTTCAGAATCGGCCCCGTAATCAATTCCAATTTCTTCCTCAAGCTTTTTAATAACGCCCGAAAACATATCTATCCAGAAGATATCTGGGCTATCCATTACTGCTGCCGCTATCCGCTCGAGTCCGCCTCCGAAATCAACATTTTTCTGGGGCAACTCAACCAGTTTCCCCTCCTTCATCTTTTGGTACTGCATAAAAACCGAGTTACCAATTTCCAAGAATTTCCCGCATTGGCAGTTCGGATGGCAAAACTTCCCAAAGGCGGGGTCGTGTGGAACATCAAATTCGTAAAAAATTTCCGAATCGGGTCCTCCTATTTCTCCCGCCGGCATTTGATCCGGCGCTCCTGCCCGGCTCCACCAATTCTTATCGGCTCCGTAAAAATGAATATGACTTTCGGCAACTCCTAGGGATTTCCACATGTCAAACGACTCAATATCTTTTGGGAGCTCAGCATTCCCTTCGAAGACCGATACATAAAGGCGCTTTGGGTCAAGCGAAAGTCCTTTTGTAAGGAACTCCCAGATCCAAGGAAGCTGCTCTTTTTTGAAGTAATCGCCAAGCGACCAATTTCCCAGCATCTCAAAGAAAGTTGTGTGGCGGTTATCCCCAACTTCTTCGATATCCTGCAAACGGAGCGACAGCTGAGAATCAACCAATCTTTTTCCCTGCGCATGTTTTTCTCCTTTGAGATAAGGAACAAGCTGCTGCATTCCGGATGAAGTAAAAAGTGTTGTCGGGTCAGAGTCAATTACAAGAGGTGAAGGTGGAATCTCCTTATGATCACGGCTAACAAAAAACTTAATATATCTCTCGCGGATTTCAGAAGTAGTCATGGCTAAAGTATAACATTATTAGCCGCCGTGGGTTTCCAGTTTTTTGTTTTTGCGAAGAAGTTCCAACACAGAACTTAATTTTTCCGGACGAATCAGGCCACCACCTAGAATTGCATCTTCCAAAATTGAGTTTAATCTTTTGATTGCTCGCCTAAGATCGATAATAATAAGCATCACCTGAAACCCCACAACCACAAGCAAAAGGGTTAGGCTTATTACAACAACAATCAAAAGTGTTTGAACGGAATCCATATAAATTACTGTACCATTATTTTACGCGAAATCACTCTCTCTTTGCCAGACCTTGATGTTGCAATAATATCTATTTCTTTCGTTATCTGCGTAATTCCAATGCTTACCGAAAACTTCCCGTCCTGATCAACCAAAACCGGCTGATTATTTACTGTAATTTTTACATCCGGGTCTGTTGATCCGAAAACCAAAACCGAATTTCCATTCACAACCTGGTTTTCCTTTGGGCTATTAACTACCAAGCCTGGAGGTGAAACAAATTTCGTGTATTGAAAGGCAAGATAACCCAAAATAATTATTACTACTGCGCCGATTCCTACTGTAAAAGTAAGTTTTGGGTTCCAGGCAAATCGGGAGATAACATCCGGCTTGGGATTGATATTTAAGACTTTAGGAGGATAGTCACGCTTAAGGACCGCTATCGCCATTTTTTCATCAACCTCGAGCGCAGCCGAGAGGCTTTTAACAAACCCTAAAACTGTTGAGAATGATGGAAGCGCCTCCCACTTTTCTTCCTCGACGGATTCAATAAAGGCGGCTTTTATTTTTGTTGTTTCTTCAAGTTTTCTGAACGACAACCTTTTTTTGACGCGGGCATCCTTTAGTATTTGTCCTATTTTCTTCATTTATTTATATTGATAGCAGAAAACAAGCTCTGCTTACCAGGGCCCTGACTGGCCAAGCTTTGCTTACATCGAGTCTGCGAGATGCAAGCTTTGCTTATAGTTTTCATAAAAGATTAAGCTTACTTAGGCAGGAGGATTCCCGAAGGAAGCCAAAAATTCATCAGCATTTTCTACTAAAACTTCACGGGCCTTACTGCTTCCGTCACTTGGACCTATTACTCCAGCCGCCTCAAGCTGATCCACAATTCGCGCGGCCCGTGCGTAACCGATCGAAAGCCTTCTTTGCAAAAGTGATGCCGATGCTCTGTCGTACTGACAAACAACTTTGATAGCTTCCCTGAAGAGACTGTCCATTTCACCCCCAATGCCAGGAACTACAAACCGCCCCACCCTTGCCATTGTGGTAACTTCTTCTGTGTACTGCGGAGTAACTCCCTGGTCCTTTAAGAATGCCACCAGTGCGCTTATCTCTCTGTCATTGACAAAGGCTCCTTGAATTCTTACGGGCTTAGCCTGCTCGGGAGGAAGATATAGCATATCTCCTCTGCCCAAAAGTTTTTCGGCTCCTTGCGTATCTAAAATAACTCTTGAGTCAACCTGGGAGGCCACGGCAAAGGCAATACGACAGGGAATGTTGGCTTTAATAAGACCCGTAATGACGTCAACCGAAGGACGCTGTGTTGCAAGTATCATATGAATTCCGGTGGCCCTACTCATCTGGGCAATTCTGGTAATCGCGTCCTCAACCTCAACAGGAGAGTAAAGCATAATATCAGCAAGTTCATCAATGAACAAAACTATGTAAGGTAGAGCCTGAAAACCCGACATTTCATTATATGAATCAATATTTCTGGCCCCCGCTTGAGAAAAAAGTTTGTAACGCCTCTCCATTTCGGCCATGATCCAGCGAAGTGCCGAAATAACTTTATCCGGTTCAATTATTACGGGGGCAAGAAGATGCGGAATCCCATTATAGTGGGTAAGCTCCACTCTCTTTGGATCAACCAAAATCAACTTTACTTCGGTAGGAGCCGCCCTAAAAAGAAGAGAGCCTAAGAAAGCATTAATACAAACGGATTTTCCGGAACCGGTCTGTCCAGCAATTAAAATGTGGGGCATTCTGGCTATATCAGCAATAATCGGCTTACCGGAAACATCTAAGCCCAGCGAAACTTCAAGCTTCGATTTAGCTCCCTGCATTTCTTCTGACTCCAACATCTTTCGCAAAGTAACAAATTCAGCAGAACGGTTGGGTAGTTCAATTCCAACCAAGTTGCGCCCAGGGATTGGGGCTTCAATCCTTATAGTTCCGGTTGGCGCTGAAAGGGCGAGTGCCAAATCCCGCTCGAGTGAAGTAATTTTCGAAAGTTTTGTTCCAAGGGCTACTTCAAGTGCATATTGTGTAACTGCCGGACCCAAGTTCACCTCAACTACCCTTGCCGTAATTCCAAAAGATTCAAGGGTTTTTTCTATAATTGCAGCATTTCCTTTGATATCCCCCCTGTCGGCCTTTCCGCTTTCCACTTCACTAAGCATATCCAGACTTGGATATTTCCAAACCTTTTCTTCACCGGGAATGTTACTTACAAGTTTTTGCTCCAAAGGCTCTCCTTGCCCACCGGCCCCTACAACTGACGCAGCCGCTTTTGAAGCTACTGGAGCCTGGAAGCCCCCTCCGCCGGAAACTCTCAAGGGGCCCTTTGATAAAGGTCTTCCTCCAATTCTATATTGCCCACCCCCGTGAACATAAACACTAATTTGGCGAACCGCCTCCCTTATAAGTTTATAAACCTGGTCGAGTGAGGTATTAAATAAAACTATCAAGCCAACCGTGCCAACCCCTACAAAAATAATTACTGCCCCGACTCCCGTAACAAGAGCCGCGATTGAATCCCAAACAACTATCCCGAGAACCCCAGCGTGTCCCAATCCCATCACGGAAATAAAGAAAAGGAGCCCTCCAACAATCACATTGGGCTGCCCCAAGATAAATTTAACTTTGGAAAGTAAAAAGGCGAATGCCAAAAAAAGGAAGGGCAGGAAGACCGAAGACCAGGAGAAATACCTTAGTAAAACATCGTTGAATTTAACCAATGCCGCTCCCTGGCGGGAGAAGGAAACAAGAATTAGTCCCGCGGTAGCCAAAAAAAGGACTTGAGAAATTGAAAAAACCGATTCTCTTTTAAGCTTTAGCCTGAAACCTCTTTTTGTAAATCTTTTTCTCCTCTTAATCATGGTCCAACCATTGTATATCGAACCACCGTTAAACCTCAACAAGAAGCACCCCCTCTTATCTTATGCTTGACAAAAGTAATTAAAAAGGATAAGTTCGGACTACATAAAAATATGCCTAGAAGAATTGAGGATGAACCAACCGAACAGCATTTTGAAAAATGTCCCACTTGCGGAAAGGAACTTCGGGGAATTAGAGACTATCCATTGATTTTCATAAAAGATGTCCAACGCCTTCCAATACCGGACCCAGTTTACGCATTTCCTGGTAATGAAAATATAAGAGATCAAATTGTGGCGATTGCAAAAATATTCCCTGTAGAAATGTATATATCGGCATTTGAATCAGCAAAAGGAACCGCAGCCAAACTTTCCGATATCGAACATCATCTTCTAATCAAAAAGGATGAATATTTCAAAAATCATTTCAGGTTAGGTAAATGTTATATAGGTCTTTGGGAATCCGAAAAACCGGGAGTAGCAGAGGTAGCACTCGCAAGTGAAATTAATCTAGGCTCCGCTGGTGGACCACAATTAGTCAAGCTTGCCGGAATTGCAGAAATTCAATATGAAGGGCAACTTCTTAACTCGCAAAATGTAGCTTCCTAAACCTCAACAATCACAGTAATAATTTGCTAAACTTAATCGGTGAAAAATTTTTTTACAAAATCCATCCGGAACTATTCTTTAGCCGCCCTTTCTATCATATATTTACTTTCAAGGCTTGTTAATCTAACCAAACTCCCAATTTTTAACGACGAAGCCATATATTTGGACTGGGGATGGAAATCGCTCCACACAAGCGCCGGTTTATTTTACTCCCTTTATGATGCTAAACTGCCCTTTCTTATTTGGATTTTTGGAACATTTGAAAACATCCTCTATTCTCCACTTTTAGTAGGCAGGTTAGTATCAGTATTGGCAGGGCTTCTTACTTTAATTGGAATTTATAAGGTAGCCAAAAGTCTGGAAAACGAAAAGGTTGCATGCCTTGCGTCGGCTCTATACATAGTTATCCCGCTTTTTGCCTTCTTTGACAGACAGGCGTTAATGGAATCAAGTATCACAACTGCCGGAATTTGGAGCTTTTATTTTTTACTCAAACTTCTTGAAATCAAAAAGACAAAATACTCCATTTATCTCGGACTCATCATCGGAATCGGCATTTTTATAAAACTCCAAGCACTTGTATTTTTAACCTCAATAATTGTCATTCTTATTTACAAAAAACTTTTTAAGCCGGCTATCGTTTCTATCATCATAAGTTTTATTGTCATCTCGCCGCTTTATTTCCAAAAAATGTTCTGGGCATCCCTAACTTCCAACAACCGCTTTATGCTGTCCATCCCGGAGGTCTTGGGTTTTCCCTTTTCTTTGTGGAAAAATAACATTTTGGCTACAATTAACGTGTCATTTTTTCACCTAACGCCTTTTATTTTTATATTAGCAATATATGGAATGTATTTATTTTGGAAGGGTAAAAAAGGAGTCCTTCCCACTTTTTTCCTAACAAATATAATTCTTGTGATATTTCTGAGTAGGTCCCTAAATCCGAGATATTTAACCGCTTTTCTTGCATTAATACCCATCTTTGCATCCCGAGCGATTCTAAGTTTTAAGAAATTATTGGCCTTCTTGACCGGAATTATAGCGATACTTCCGCCTGTTGTGATCACCGCTCTTTTAGTTTTTTCCCCTCTCACTTATTTTAATTTTCTTGACAAGATGACTGCCTTTTCGCAAAAAGACAGTTATGTAACCAATTGGACATCGGGATATGGGATACCCGAAACTGTAAACTATCTCAATAGCCAGAGTAAAGATAAGCAGATAATTGTTGGGGTACGTCTCGATGCGGGGAACCCCGAAAGCGCGATGTTTACATACTTTAATAATTCAAAAGAGGCAACTCCCACCTATTTGGATCCTCAGGTCCTTGATAAGGGCTTACTAAATCTAAGATGCCTTAAAAGCCCAATACCGGTATATTTTGTGGCGAGAGATGGAATTCTAAACGGACTTGATAAATTTTTTCAGGAAGATAAGCGTTTCGGAAAGCCCGAGGGAGAACACTATATTTCAATTCATACCCTAAAAAGTTGTGACTAAACTTCTACAACCACAGGCAAAATCATGGGGCGGCGTCCCGTTTTCTGATAAAAATATCTTTCCAGAAAATCAATTGCGATATTCCTGACCACGTTTGAGTTTATTGATTTCTTTTTCTGCAAAGTCTTTGTCAGCTCCCGCGAAGCATCCTCCAATATCCTTCCATACTTTTGTTCAAAGACAAAGCCTCTACTTATTATTTCAGGGTCTTGCAAAAGTGCACTCTGGTTCCTATCAAAATGAATTATAGCTATGACTATTCCCTCCTTGGAAAGAATGTGCCGATCCCTTAAAACCACATTTCCCACGTCCCCAATCCCAAGTCCGTCAACCAGAACCTCCTTGACAGGAACTTTCCCCGCGCGTCTCGCATTAAGATTGCTAAACTCAACCACATCTCCCGGGAGAAGTTCCAAAATATCCGTCTCCGCCGCCCCCATCCTTTGGGCAACGAGTCCATAAGCCCTCATGTGCCTTATGGTTCCGCCAATCGGAATGTAATATTTAGGCTTAACAAGCGCAAAAAGCATTTCAATATCACCGATACTTCCGTGTCCCGAAACATGCAAATCTTCCTGCATATCGTAGTAGTGGACATCAACGTCACTTTCAATGAGTTTATCAACAAGAAAATCAACGTTTGCCTTGCTTCCGGGCGGAGCAGGATCGGAGGAAAATACCACAACATCCCCTTTACCGACTGTCAGAAAATCGTGTTCCCCGAGAGACAACCTGTAAAGAGCGCTTCCTGGTTGTCCATAACTCCCAGAAATGATGTACAAAACCTTATTTGGAGGTAATCTTGAGGCTTGTTTTAATCTGATAACCAGCCCGTTCGGATAAAATAAATACCCCAGGTCCTCAGCTATTTGCGCTTTCTTTTCAATTGAGCGCCCAATTAAAACAACTTTACGTCCAAGCTTTGCAGCAACATTTATTGTTTGCTGCATCCTACTAATATTACTCGAGATTGTGGTCAGGTAAATCTTCCCCTTGGCATCTTGGGCAATTGTTTCAATCCTTCCTTCAATCGCCCGTTCACTTTCCGTATAACCGGGTGTATTTGCCCCAAGTGCATCAGACGCCAATGCCAATGCCCCTTGCGAGGCCAGAGTTGCAACCTTTGCTACATCGAAAGGCCGCCCGTCAACAGGAGTCCAATCAAATTTATAATCCGGAACATGGAAAATTTTTCCCTCCGGAGTGTCTATACAAAATCCGACCCCATCAGGGACTGAATGGCTAACTCTGAAAGGGGTAATTTTAAAAACCCCAAGAGTCAGAACGTCTTTCTCGGGATCAAAAACTGAGATTTTCGGAACTTTGTTGTTATAATCCTCAAATTTATCCTGAATGAATCCGCCAACGAGTTTCGTGGCGTAAATTGTTGTTTGTACATCCTTAAATAAGAAGGGGAGTCCTCCTAGATGGTCCTCGTGCCCGTGGGAAATCAGAACTCCGCGGAGTTTACCAGCATTTTGCTTAATGTAGGAAAAATCAGGAATAACAAGATCAACCCCAAACATTTCACTTTCGGGGAACCCTACTCCGCAGTCCACAACAATCATATCGTTACCGTACTCGTAAACATAAAGATTCTCCGTGACACCTGTGGTTCCCGAGAGAGCTATAAATTTAAGTTTGCTCTGTGGCATAAATTAATTATTAATTATCAACTCCTATATAAGGTTCATTTGTTCCGGTTTAGGCACCCTTTCGATTTTTTGCTCTTCCTCTGCTTTTTTAAGCATCTCCGGCAACCTCAAGAAATCTTCTTTTTCCTGCCTCATAACCTCACCGTTGCGCAAGGCCGCCGCGGGATGATACATAGGAATAACCGCCAGAACCTTATTATTAAACTCTACAACTTGCGGCTTGCCGTGTATAGAGCTTATCTTAGCAGTGGGCAGAAATTTTCCCATAGAATATCGCCCAAGCGTGATTACTACCGTAGGGTCAATTATTTTTACTATCTCATCAAGATAGCACCCATAGGCTCTCATTTCATCGTCTGTTGGGTCCCTATTTTCGGGAGGTCTGTGGTGTACAACGTTTGTTATATAAACACTTTCCCGGGGGATATTAATTGACCTTAAAAGTTGGTCTAGAAACTTGCCGGCGTTCCCGACAAACGGCTCCCTTTTAAGATTTTCCCAGTAGCCGGGACCTTCTCCGATAAAAAGAATTTTTGCTTCCGGATCCCCGACTCCAAAAACCAAATTAGTATCACCTCTTTTAAGCGGAAGCGAATCATCCGCTTCCATTTTTTCCTTCAACTTCTGAAGTTCTTCTTTTTTATTCATCTTCTATGAATTCTACTTCATTTTTATCTGTATCATAAACCGCAAAATTATTTCCCCTAACTACCGCCCCTGGTCGAATCACTTTCATATTTCCTAATATACTTTCGTCTTTTGAATGCCAATGGCCGGTAAAAATAACGTCCAATTTCTTTCCTCCGAAAAATTTTTTAACATCCGACGGTTTATGGGTAATCCCAATTTTCCTCCCCCCCAGCTCAAATTCCAAAAAATCTTCAGAAAACTTTTGACTTTTAATTTTTAATTTTTGAATTACGTCCTCACGGACGTCCGCATTTCCCAAAACTGTATAAAAGGGGATTCCAAAAGATAAAACTGCTTCAACCGACTCGATTGTATTCCAGTCCCCTGCATGAATAACAGCCGAAACTCCGATCCTTTTAGCAAACCCCAAAACGTGCTTTAAGTTAGCAATATGTCCATGAGAATCTGAGATAACAAGTAGCTTCATCTGACTATTTTATATCACTGTGGCAAAAATGTTTTAATATTCTGGGAGGTTACATGTACTTCCTTCTCTTTATTTTCTACTATTAGCATAGCAACCTTTCTGACAATCCCGTCGATATTGCGCTCCAGCGTACGGATTCCAGCATCATACCCCAAAGGACGCACAATATTTGCCCAAACGTCATCATCAATAGTTAAAGACCCCTCGGGAAGACCAGCGGCTCTCATCGAGGCAGGCAGAACATATTTTTGCCCGATTGTAATTTTCTCAACATCGGTATAGCTCGGCATAGAAATGGGTTCAAGCCTATCCAGAACAGCCGTGGCAATATTTGTCGTATTATTTGCTGTTGTAATAAACAAAGCCTCAGAAAGATCAAATGGAAAATCAATATAATGATCCACAAAGGCATAGTTCTGTTTGGGATCCAGTAGCTCGACCAAAACCCCCATGATAGAGCTTCTCCCTTGTTCGGTAACCCTATCAATTTCATCCAAAAGTATCACTGGATTTTTACTTTGCACATTTCTTAAAGCTTTAATAATTTTCCCCGGTTCAGCCTCAGGGTGCATCCTGCTTTGCCCCCTAAGATCTAGGGGATCTCCCATTCCTCCAAAAGGAATGCGGGCAATAGGCCGGCCCAAAGCCTCAGCAATAGAATAAGCAATCGTAGTTTTGCCCGTTCCTACCAAACCCACAAAACAAAGAATTGGAGCTCTATAAACATCTTTACTTTCCCCAATTTCGAGTTTAAGCTTCATTACGCTCATATACTCCAAAACACGGGTTTTGATATCGGTTAATCCAAAGTGATGCGTTTCCAAAATTTTCTTCGCATTCTCCAGGTCGAGCGTATCCTGAGTTCTTTTATTCCAGGGTAAAATTGTAATCCAATCAACATATCTCTCCATACTGTCAAACTCAGGTAAAAATGAGGGCGAATTTGTAAGTTTTGAGAGCTGACTCAGGCGGACTAAAACAATTTCACGAAGCTCTTCCGGCAAATCCGCCTTTTTAACTCTATCGACTAAAACGGTAATTTCCTGGGCAGCAGAATCCATTAATTTAGTGTACCACTTAAAGATTATCTTCCGAAGTCCTTTTTCTCATTAACCAGTCTTGAAGTTGGAAAATGGGGCCCACCGGAACCCCCTCGATCGTCTCTTTGAAATCCACTCTCCGAGCCATAGGCACGACGCACCGGGGGCCGCCCTCCAAAACCACCTCGGGAGAAACCACCGCGTCCGCCCCTAAATCCGCTTACACTTCTTGGTCCTCCAAATCCACCACGGGTTCCTCCGCCTCTATCAAAACTTCGTCCACCACCGTAACCCCCGTGTCCACCGCCAAATCCTCCACGGGGACGCTCTTCTCTCGGCTTGTCTTTTGTCGGATCCATATTCATTGAAAGATTTATTCTTCCCTGATCATCAATCTCTTTAACCCTAACCTTGACTTTTTGCCCAATGTGAACAACATCCCCGGCATCCTTTACATAGCCCTCTTGACCCATGTCGGTAACATGAACCATTCCGTCTTTACCGGGAAGGATGTTTACAAAAGCCCCAAAAGGCATCAGTCTTACAACTTCACCCTCATAAATTTCTCCGGGTTTCACTTCTTTGGCAAAACCTTCCACATAGGTCACGGCTTGCTGCATTTTTGATTCGTCAACTCCGGAAATACTTACCCCACCGTCATCACTTACATCAATCTGTACTCCTGTATCAGCCATTAATTTCTTGATGTTTTTTCCACTTGGCCCAATAAATTCCCCAATCTTGTCAACAGGGATCTTTACAACTTTGATCTTGGGAGCATACTGGGACACCTCTTTCCTCGGAGCAGAAAGTGTATCGGTTATTACCTTCATAATCTCTGCTCTGCCTTTTCTGGCCTGTTCCAGTGCTTTCTCTAAAATTCCGGAGGTAAGATTTAGAGCTTTAACATCAAGCTGAAGTGCTGTGATTCCTTTTTCAGTTCCAGCAATTTTGAAGTCCATATCTCCGTTGAAATCTTCAATTCCCATGATGTCAGACAAGACCGCATATTCTTTATCCGATTCGATAATTAGTCCCATTGCAATTCCGGCAACAGGGGCTTTAATGGGAACTCCGGCATCCATCAGGGAAAGGGTGGAACCAACCACGGATGCCATTGAAGTTGAACCGTTTGAACTCATTACTTCGGAAACTACCCTTATTGCATAAGGAAACTCTTCTTGAGAAGGAATTACCGAAATAAGTGCACGTTCCGCCAAGGCACCATGACCGATTTCGCGTCTATTTGGAGAACCAACTTTTCCGGTTTCTCCCATTGCATAAGGAGGCATAGAATAGTGATGCATATAGTGCTTCTCTTCCTCACCCTCCGCACTTTCCAAGAGCTGTCCCAAAGACTCTGCACCAAGTGTTACCACTGAAAGGACTTGTGTCTGGCCTCTCTTAAAGACCGCACTTCCGTGAGTTCTGGGCAAAAACCCAACTTCGGCCGAAAGTTTTCTTATTTCGGTTAACTTTCTTCCATCAGGTCTGACACCCTTTTTAAGAATCTGTTCACGGATAAAGTCTTTTTTCATATGATCGACTATCTCGGCAACATTTTTCTTATCGTTTTCTTTTTCAAACTGAGCCTTTATGGCTTCTATAAGTTCTGCGTACTCATCGGAAAGGCCTTCATGATCGGCCATACTTTTGACAAGGTCAGCCATTTTATCCCCAACCAGTTTCTTAACTTCCCGCTCGAGCTCAACTGAGGGTTTTTCTTCATTAAATATCTCGCGCTTAGTACCGACTTCCTTAGCCAAATCTTCAATTAGCTTTAGAACTGCTTTGCTTTCCTTTTGGGCAAACTCGATTCCTTCGACTATCTGTTTTTCGGTTACCTCTTTTGCCCCTGCCTCAACCATTAAAACCGCTTCTTTTGTTGCAGACACTGTTAGATCTATGACTGATGCCTCCAAATCGGAAGTCGCAGGATTTATAACATATTTGCCGTCTTTGATTCCAACAGTCAGTGGAGCAACCGGCCCTTTCCAGGGAAGAGTCGAAATGTGGACTGCAGCACTTGTAGCAATTGCTCCCAAAATTCCCGGGTCATTTTCTCCGTCGACGGAAAGCACCATAACAATAACCTGAACTTCTTTTTTATAGTTTTTTGGGAAAAGAGGCCTAATAGACCTATCAATCAGTCGGGCCGAAAGAATCTCCTCATCGGTAGGACGCCCCTCACGCTTTACCCAGCGGCTCCCCTTAATTCTTCCGCCTGCATACAAGCGCTCCTGATATTCAACCGTAAGAGGGAAATAATCAAGCTCCATCTTAAGAGGAGCAACCGCCACTGTTGCCAAAACAACGGTACCGCCCATTCTGGCCACAACAGCACCAGCCGCCTGTTCCGCCAGCTCACCAGTAGTTAAAGTAAGGGTTCTACCCCCAAGTTCTATAGATTTTTCAATCTTTTTCATTTACAAAATTCTTATTTTGCTAAGCTCTGCTTATTTTTCCAGTTTCAACTCTGTAAGGAGTTTTTTGTAACGTTCCTCGTCGCGCCTATGCAAGTAGCTTAGAAGTCTTCTTCTCTTGGCTACCATTGAAAGAAGCCCGCGCCTTGAATGAACGTCTTTCTTGTGTTCCTTAAGATGTGCAACTAATTTGTCGATTTGTACTGAAAGAAGTGCAATTTGAACCTCAGGAGATCCTGTATCGCCTTTTTCTCGAGCAAATTTTTTTATTACGTCTAATTTTTCGTCTTTGGCTAATGCCATATTGTCATGTTACTCCGAGTAATCCCGAGCGTAGTCGAGGGAAAACCCAGACAAACATCTTTGGGAATAATACCACACTCTGCGGGTAAGTTCAACCGAGAGAATTAGGCTCTCCCCTTAAAAACTTTTTTATCTCATTTATAACAACTTCAATCGGGCCCACCTCAATAAAAGTTCTCGATCCGGGAGGTGGCATTTGAGCTATGATACACGGGTCAACATGGGTAACCTCACAATGTCCAGCTCCAACTCCAACTTTCTTCCACTCTATTTGCTGTTCACCCTTTTGTTCAATCATATTTTGCTTCATTCTAGCTGACTGAGGTTCCCTTGTAAATCTTCGGCTGGAGCCAATCAGAGGGTGGATTTACGTCGGGGTTCTCCTCACCGGATTCCGGAACCACCACTTCGGGTTGAGTTTCTATTTGTGATATCGGGGTTACAGGTTCTCGGGAAGAGGGAACTGAAAACGGCCTTGCCGGAATTGCTCCCGGCGGAAAATTCACAGGGCTAAGTTTCACTTTGGGCACACGCTGCCCTCCACTTCTTAAAAGATATGCAAATATTTCAAAAGTCTCGGGTGTAACCTCGTTTGAAGTGAAGTTGGCGCTTCCTTCTTCCATTCCCATTACCAAATTAGTTGCGGTGTCAGTATCGATTTCCAATCCGTTTTCCTTAATTAAACTGGCAACCAGCTCACTAGTTGTTGCGCCGGGTTTTGCAAAAGACATAACTTCCCGTTTTGAATCAAGCACCCGCGTTCCAATGTGGGCAATTTTTGCATTAGATAACTCATCGGATAAAAGAATCGGGAAATGGGAATCGTTGGCACCTCCAACCAGAATTACCAGATCCGCGGAAATCCCGGCATGACTAATATCTATCTGTTCTTTTTGGGGAGCTGTGAGCCCCGCTTTAGGAACTACGGTCAACTTAAATTCTCCGTTATCAATATCGTAGCTCACTTTATCAATATTGGTCGCCTCATAACCCGCAAATCTGATTGTTAAATTCTTGCTCCCGAGTTCAGCTGAAATTTTATTTACCCCGATTAGTCTATTAAATCCAACCGTCATTGGGCTGGGGCAAAAAATTGAAACCTCTTTCCTGGCAAGAATGGAGAGATAAAGGGAAAGGCCTGCGGCAACTTGGTCAAAATAAGGTTTTGTAGGCAAAACAATTAAGATAGAGGCTGCAGAATCAATAAGCGAAGCAAAGCTATTTTCCATTGTGGACGGATAGTAACACATATCTTGTCAAAAAAGCAATATTGGGATATAATCGGCTGCGGTTTTATATTCTGCACATTAAAAGAAAGGAAGGACAAAATGTTCCGCTGGAAAAACTTGCTGGGAGGATTGTTTTTTCTACTGGGCGCTTTGGTAATTGGAATTCTACAGATTCCGATAGTATCGGGTATGGCATCTGGAGTGTTATCTGCCATCGGGATCATATTCATTGTTGCCAAATCATTCTTCCCAAGAAAAACTTTTCTGGACGTGTTTAAGATAATGGAAAAATTTGGATACAAGAAGTTTGTTAATATCATGCTTGGAGGCTTAATCCTTTCAGTCGTAGCCTTCTTTTACTTCTTTGCAAATCCAAACAATTCCTTTATCTCCACCTTCTTCTCAACCTTTTTCTTTGCCATCTTTATGGTCACCGCTATGACTTTAGCCCCAATTGGGATCCACCATGAAGAATGGCTGGAGTTAATAAGGCGGCAAGAAAAAGAAAAGAAGGACTAGAATAAAGTGTAAGTAGACCCCGAATTATGGGAAACCATTAAAGAGGGGTCTTTTTTTTTGCTTATTTGACAGAAACGAGAACGTCTCCTACGGTAAAATCAAGTTGCGGCTCGGTTATAACACCAAATTCTTCCGACTGCCCAACTGAGGCAACCTCCAATTTTTGTTTTTTAAGAGAAACTGCTTTACCTTTCCCGATTTCTTTTGCACCCCTGGTCAGGATCAAACTGTCGCCTTTCGAAATTCTTCCGTCAAGCACTTTGCATCCTGCAACCCTTTTATCGTTGAACGGAAAACTGGCCAAAATCTGGGCATGTCCGACAATTTCTACTCTTCCTTTTTTCAAAATTTCCTCAAGTCGCTGCAAAAGCTCGTAAATTATTTCAAACCTCTCAACCTTTACTTTTTCCGCTTCGGCAAGTTTTGCTACATCATTTGGAATTTTTGACTCAAAGGCAAAAATGTAAGCATTCCCCGTTTTTGCATTTATCACATCAGAAGATGTCACATCTCCAACACCGCTATCAACAACCACAATTTTCGGAGGAAGGGATACAATAATTGCCTCAAGCGCCCCAGTGTTACTGGCCTTGAGAATTAGGGGAATTTCGTCATTTTTAAGGCGTCTCAAATCAAAAATTCCTTTAGGTTTTGGGGCTTCCTTAACGGCAGTGTGAGCCCCTCTCGTAACAGAAGCACCCACGGGAGGAATTTGGGTGAACCCAAAAACTTTGGCGGGAAAACCCGGCATTACTTCTTTAACCGATTTCCCTTTGTCATCAAAAAGAGCACGGACTTTTGCTTCACACTCTTCCGCAAATATAGTTTCTCCAACTTTTATAGAACCATTTCTGATGACAACTGACGCAACCGGGCCCATTTTTTCTTTGCCTGATTCAATAACAACGGCTTCGAGTTCTCCTTTTGGATCCGCCTTAAGTTCAGACACTTCGGCGACAACTATAATCGTTTCGATTAGATCACTAACTCCGGTACCTGTTTTTGCCGACACGGAAATGAACGGAGTGTCCCCTCCGCGGCCCTCAAAAAGTACCTGCTCTTTTTCAAGTTGTCCTTTTAAAGCCTCCGCATTTACACCCGTCACATCAGCCTTTGTTCCCGCAACAACAAAGGGAATTTTTGCATCGCGAATTATTTGGAGGGCTTCCTTGGTTTGAGGTTGGACTCCGTCATCCTGGGCAACGACGAGGATTGCAATATCGGCAACTTTAGCTCCGCGACCACGCATCTTACCGAAAGCGGCGTGACCGGGGGTATCTATAAAGGTGATTTTACCTCCGGCTTTTGTCTCTATTACTGATGCCCCAATACTTTGAGTAATTCCGCCGGCTTCGCGGGAGGCAACGCTGGTCTTTCTTATTGCATCAAGAAGAGTGGTCTTACCGTGATCTACGTGACCGAGTACTACTACTATTGGTGATCTTATATTCACAATATTTTAGGGAAGAATGAAATTGCATTTTATTCAGACTTCGCCTCTTCGACTTGGGCCGCTTTCTCTTTTTCTTTTTTGGCTAATTTTTTGGCTTTAGTCTTTGTAATCTTTTTAACAACCGGTGCAGGAACCGCCGGTTCTTCGACTTTTTCTTCAGGCGCAGAAATTGTGCCATTACCTTCAACCTCAATTCTGAAGCCTGTTAATTTTGCGGTTAGCCTTACATTTTGCCCATCCTTCCCGATTGCCATTGAAAGTTGATCCTCCGGCGCCAATACCCTGGCGATCTTTTTCTCCTTATCAAGTTCTACCGATAAACTTTCGGCGGGAGAAAGTGAAGACTTGATAAGCTCCGCGGGGTCATCGTTCCAGGGAATTACATCTACCCTTTCCCCACCGATTTCGTTTGTGACAGCCTGAACTCTGACCCCCTTTTGTCCGACACATGAACCAACCGGATCTACTCCGGTTTGACTCGAAAACACGGCAACTTTAGTCCTCACTCCTGCTTCCCTAGCAATAGCTTTTATCTCAACCGATTTGGATCCAATTTCCGGCACCTCTCTGGCAAAAAGCTTTACAACAAACTCTGGGGCTGCACGGGACAAAAATATCTCTTTGCCTCTCGGGGTTTCGTTAATTGCCTTTATCAAAAAGCTCAACCTTTGATTTAAGTTCAATCTCTCATTTGGAATCCTATCCTCTGCCAGCACTATGGCTTCAGTTCTCCCCAAGTCCACCCTGATATTTGGTCCGTCAAACCTAAGAACCAATCCGGAAACCAGGGAACCCACTCGCGCCTCGAATTCTTCCATTATTGCGCCTTTTTCTGCCTCGCGGATTTTCTGATGAATTACCTGCTTGGCGGTTTGGGCTGCAATTCGGCCAAATCCGGGTGGTGTAACATCCTCTTTCTCTTTTTTAGCTTTTTCAATCTCCTTCTTGCTAGCGTCTTCTCCCGGAAGGGGCCAAGCAAAAACTCTGGTCTCACCGTTTACAGGATCAATTACTGCTTCATAGTCAAAACTGTCAACCTCGACTCCTTGTTCCCTAGCATCTCTTTTGTAGGCAGCTATAATCGCCTCTTTTATGGTTTCCAAAATCACGTCGGGATCAAGCCCGCGTTCTTGAGCTATTGCTTTCAGTGCCTGTGAAAATTCTGTTCTTGCTGTTGGCATATTATTTGTTCTTATTTATTATAAAAAAAGGCGGGCTTCAAATCCCACCTAAATCCCTCGTACCCAACAGATTTTACCTCAAGAAGCCAAAGGAAGTCAAACCTGATACAATCTTTATATGGCAGATATTCCTGTTTCAAACGAAATTGGCCAAAATTTACCAGATCTTGACCCAAGCCAATACAATCAATGGAGGGACTGGGCATACAATCTACAACTTGGCCATACCGAACTCCCAGGCGAGAAAGATTCATGTCTTTTTGGAACGGCGGTCTATTCAGTCGGTCAAAGAACCATACTCGAACTTAGAGAAGGTAGAAAAAAGGATGGGCAATCATACATAATCTGCACCGACGAAAAAACCGATGAACAAGTTCTTTCTGAGGCCTCTAAAGAAGAGCGTGAAAAAGCATTTATAGAAGCAGCTTTTAAACAATTAAGGGGATGGCTCGCCAGAGATTCAAAAGAAGAAAAACAATATTATCCAACCGCTGTGTTGGCCTTAGGTTCTGCATTGTTGGAAACCGATATGCAAAATGTCAAGGATAAAATTTTGGGAAAAATCGAGGGCTCCAAAATACACCCAATTTATAGAGAGTTATTTACCAAAGCTCTAAACGAAACTCCTGAAACCACAGTTAAAAAAATCGTGGACTATCTAAGGTTCAGTCAAACTCAAATGACTAATCAGGAAACTTATTTTATAAAAACTGGCCTGAAAGAGCCGCCTCCGCTAGGAAGTGAACCCTTAGTGTTAGATGGGCAAACTTATGAGTTTGAAGGAAAAGATGTTGGAGATACTCCGCTTACACTCGAGGATGAAAATTTGCTCATTCCGCTACTAGCTGCAACCCATAGAAGCAGACAAGAAATGGTAGAGCAAGCAAAAGAAACTGTACACCAATTATTCAACGAGCCAGTTGAAGATATTAGCAATCCTCCATCTTGGTGGCTGAATAGCGAACACCTGGAGGGACTCAAGCAGTCATGTCCTAATTTATGCACCTTACCCAGATAAGCAAGGCGAAACGAAATTACCAAAAGTATTTGATAAAATCTATAAAGCTTCATCCAATAGGGGTGGTTGGTTTTTGATAGAAGTTCAAAAACAGAAAAGGCCCTGGTTACTTTCCAGTTCAATTGGTAGACTGGTTAGTTAATTTATAGTTCTTCTTCCTTCATCTCCTCAACCAAACTTTTCTAAAGAAAAGAAGTTAAACTATTCTCCCAAAATCTGCCGGACTCTGTCCCGAAGGGTATTGTACCTTTCCGAAGTTCTTGCTTTAAGCGAACGCTCACTCGTGAGCATGTATTCTCGAGTCCTGTCCTCCTGCGCCTGTAATTTAACACCCACATTAAACTGCTCTCTTGATAAATCTACTTCTGTCCCATCATCCGCAAGATTCCAGTAATGGTCATGATCCGGATCCTTGATAATTTTTCCGCCAACAAAGTCTTGAACAACTAGAGCAGTTACAGCACACTGCCCAAAAGCGGGCGATTCGGGTTTCCACATATAGACCTCCCAATCTGCACAAGTATCATGTCCCCAACAATGCCGGAGAGCATCCTCAATCTGCTGCAATAAAATAAATCGGGCAGGATCGTTATCGGGGATCAAATTTTTCTGTCTCGGAGAGGTAAAATCAAGCTCTTTCATTCGTATTACCTTTTACTCCCGCAAATTTTGGTTGTCAAGAAGTCAAATCTTTAAAGTCCTTCTTCTTTCATCTCCTCAATAATATTTTTCTGTTCCCTACTTAATTTTTCCGGAATCAAAACGTTAATGCGGACGTATTCGTCTCCCTTTCCTCTGCCATGGAGGTGGGGAACGCCACGCTCCCTAAGCCTCATCATTGTTCCACTCTGAGTTCCCAGACGAACACGGAGTTTTAAATCGCCATCGATAGTCGGAATTTTTATTTCACCTCCAAGAACCGCTAGGGAGAAGGAAATTGCCACACTTACATAAATGTCGTCATCTTGACGCTCAAAAAGTTTATCAGGTTTAATATTTACCGAAAGTCGAAAGTCTCCATAATCGATAGTTGCCCCTTCATAAATTCCCGCCGGAATTTTGATTCTTCTTTTCTTGCCACTAACATTAACTTCTTTAGAAACTCCCTTCACAGCCTCCATAAAATCAATGGTCATCGAATATCGAGGAATAGACCTTGCGCGGCTTTGACCGAACGGATTCCCCCCTCCAAAAAAACTTTCAAAGATATCAAACGGATCTCCAAAATCAAAGTTTCCAAAAGGATTACCTCCATCCCCGTCTGTTGTATAAGTGTAAGTGAATGGCCCTGTTTGTCTTCCAAAACCTCCGGCAAAAGGATTCCCTCCCGCTTGTCCGCCGAAACCCCCACCGGGGGTGAAGGCGGCGTGCCCAAACTGGTCATAGGCCGAACGTTTTTGTGTGTCGGAAAGAACCTGGTAAGCTTCGTTAATCTCCTTAAAGCGCTTTTCCGCAGCCTCTTTATCATCTTTGTGTCTATCCGGATGCCACTCCAAAGCCTGCTTCCTGTAAGCTTTTTTGATTTCATCAGCCGAAGCACCTTTATTTACTCCCAAAATGTCGTAGTAATCAGTTTTTGTTGCCATTAGTTTAGAGTTTCCAGTCAACCTGTCCGAATCTTCCGGATTTTAAGATTGTATCAACAATATCCCAACATTTCCTGAAAGCCTCATCACTTTCTGGGACTTCTTTTGTGGCTTTCGCCCAAGCGGTAGGACTAATTCCCTCAAAGTTAGGATCCAGATCCCTTTTGTAACTCTCGTAAATTTCGTCAAGCCTTATAATTGCAATTCTTTCCTGAGGGGTTAAATAGTCTGTCTCAACTACTTGCAAAGCCTTATTGACCACCAGGCTCCTCTCCAAAAAGCTGCTCATAAATGAAGATTATTCTACCACTTCCCCTTCTTCAACCCCTTCGGCAGGCTCAGGGCCTTCGGTTTTCTCATCCTTTTTCTTTTCGTCTTTTTCTTCCTTTTCCCCTTCGGCAGGCTCAGGGCCTTCGGTTTTCTTCTCTTGACCTTGTTGGCTGTACATCGCCTGTCCAATCTGGCTCAAAGTATCAGATAAATCTTTTGTAGCAGCTTCAATATCATCCTTGCTGGCATCCTCTTTAGCTGTAACCTCTTTAACTTTCTTAACTTTTTCTTCAACTTTTTCTTTAACATCTTTCGGAACTTTATCGCCGGCGTCTTTAAGGGCTTTTTCGGCTGTTGCTACCATCGCATCAGCGTTATTTTTGGCTTTAACTGTTTCAGACTTCTTTTCATCCTCGGCCTTATGTTTTTCGGCCTCTTCCTGCATTCTCTTAACTTCATCATCGGAAAGTCCGATAGCGCCAGTAATCTTAATATTCTGAGTCTTGCCGGTTGCTTTATCCTTGGCCGTAACAGTTAGAATTCCGCTTGCGTCCATATCGAAAGTGACTTCAACCTGTGGTACCCCTCGGGGTGCAGGAGGAATTCCATCAAGGGTAAATGTGCCAAGAGTTTTATTGTCCGCGGTCATTGGACGCTCACCCTGGGTTACAACAATCTGAACTTGCGTCTGGTTGTCAGAGGCTGTGGAAAAAATCTCGGTCTTGCTCGTAGGAACCGTGGTATTTCTGGGAATCATAGGGGTAGCAACTCCTCCAAGAGTTTCAATTGCAAGAGTTAGAGGGGTAACATCAAGAAGAAGAATATCTTTTACCTCTCCGCCCAAAACTCCGCCTTGGATTGCGGCTCCGACCGCAACAACTTCATCAGGGTTAACAGATTGGTTCGGGTCTTTACCGAAGAAATTTTTAACAGTCTCGACAACTTTGGGCATTCTGGTCATTCCTCCAACCAAAATGACTTCATCAACGTCGTGCGGATCGAGTTTGGCATCTTTAAAACAAGCTTCAACCGGTTTAATCGTCTTTTGAATCAATTCACCGACTAGGCTTTCAAGTTTGGCACGGGTAAGTTTCATTGTCAGGTGAAGTGGTATCCCGTCTTTTTGAGTAATATAGGGTTGGTTTATTTCAACTTCTTCCGCTGCGGAAAGCTCGATCTTAGCCTTCTCTGCAGCATCCCTGACTCGCTGAAGTGCTTGGGTATCGGCCTTGAGATCAACCGAATTTTCTTTCTTAAACTCAGAGACTATGTAGTCAACTATGATTGCGTCGAAATCGTCTCCTCCAAGGTGGGTATCACCATTCGTGGCTTTAACTTCAAAAACTCCGTCTCCAAGCTCAAGAATAGAAATATCAAAAGTTCCGCCCCCAAGGTCATAAACCGCAATTTTTTGTGCTTTTTTCTTATCCATTCCGTAGGCCAAGGCGCTGGCTGTCGGCTCATTTATAATTCTTTCAACTTTTAAGCCCGCAATTTCGCCGGCCTGACGTGTCGCCTGGCGCTGGGCATCGTCAAAGTATGCAGGAGTGGTAATAACCGCCTGTTCAACCTTTTCTCCAAGATAGGCTTCGGCATCTTTTTTAAGTTTCATTAGGATCCGAGCCGAGATTTCCTGAGGAGTATAAGTCTTGCCGCCAACTTCGATATCGGCCATTCCGCCCTTACCATCAACTACTTTATAAGGAACCATTTCAATTGTTCTTTTGACTTCTTTATCGGTGAATCTTCGTCCCATCAGGCGTTTAACGGAGTAAATGGTATCTTTGGCATTAAGGATCATTTGTCTCTTGGCCACATCTCCCACCAAATTCTTTGTGGGTTCAACGACCGAGGGGGTAATATTTCGGCCAGTATCTACCGCTGGGATAACTTTGGGGCGACCCGCCTCCATTACCGCCACAACTGAATTTGTTGTTCCTAAATCAATACCGACTATTTTTCCCATAATTTTATTTGATAAAATTTCAAGCTTCGCTTATATTCTCCTTTGACACCTTTACTCTGGTGTGTCGTACAACCATTCCATCATCAAACTTCCAACCTACCAAAACAACCTCACTGACTTTATTATTACTCTCGCCTGTTACAACTTCAATAGCTTCCATGAGTTCCGGGTCAAATGTGTCTCCAACTTTTGGTTTAATCTCAGTTAAACCTTCTTCGCTTAAAACTTTCTTAAATTCTGCGATACTAATTGCCAATCCGGCATCATGCAAATGTACTTGGGCGCTTTCCAGACCATCCAAAATCGGTAAAAGTCTGACAATAAGTCCCACCGACGCGACCTTACCTAAATCTCCTCTTTCCCTATCAACTCTTTTTTGTAAATTGTCATAATCGGCTAAAGCTCTTGCCAACATACCCCTAAGAACCTCTCGCTCTTTATGAACTTTGTCTTCTACCTGTTTTGGTTTTTTACCGCGTAGCGGCAAGCTTTGCTTACCCATTTGCGACTTCTTCTATTAAATTTCCAAAGTACCTAAGGATCGGGATCACCGTTCCGTAATCTGACCTTGCCGGCCCGATTACTCCAAGAGCTCCCGGCTTGCCCTTTATATTAAAATGGGTTGCAACAATTCCGGCAGGAGCCAGCTCCGGCCAACCGATTTCTTCACCAAATAATACTTCTAAAGGCGAGGCAGCTTGCGTCATACCGAAAAACAATCTATCCATTTTGTCAAATTCTTCGAAAATTGAAAAGAGGTTTTGACAAGCCCGAAGATCCGCAAATTCCGGATTTTGAAAAATATATGACTGTCCTGCCTGCCAAAATCTATTCTTTTTGTCTTTAAGTGCAGCTACCGATAAAGATTTTGTTCTTGCCGCAAGCGCGTGGGTTGCCCCGTCCATCAGCTCATCAATATCGTCACGGGAATCCCAAACTTCTTCTTTGGCTTTAACTTCATCCACCAAACTCATTTGTTTTTCCTCCATAAGCTGGTTTATATAAAATTTCATTGCGGTTGGGGTTGGAATTCTGCCTGCTGAAGCGTGCGGTTGTTTAAGATATCCCGCTTTGGTTAAAGTAACCATTTCATTTCTGATTGTTGCCGGGGAAACACCAAGATTGTACTTTTTATCCATCGCTTCCGAACCAACAGGTTCGGCCGTGGTGATATACTCGTCGATTATGGTTTTGAGGATTTGGGTCTGTCTTGATGTAAGTCCGTCAGTCATGGTTCGATTCACTTCGTTCACTCACCACTATAGTACTGAGCGAAATCGAAGTATTAGCAGTATCATATCCCGAGTGCTAATTGTTGTCAATACCTTATTTTTCTACTAATAGCATGCCATCCTGAGCGAAGCCGAAGGACAAGTCCCTGTTATTGAGCCTGAGTATCGGTGGTTGGGGTAATCGGTTCCTGCTCTTTTGGAGGCAGGGGCGGCAACATTCTTTTAACAACAACCTTCTTGGCAACACTTAAGAAATATCCTGCCTCGTCAATTTTGAAAAGAAGCGATAAAAGCGTGTAGATAATTGCACCGACTAAAAACGTCACGCCGGTCAAGATTATTACGTTTCCGGTATAGCGAGTGTCAAGCATAAATCTCTCAAAAGGAAAGATTTTGGTGACTTCTACCCCGCTTAGAAACGACAGTCTTTTCACCCAGACCGACTTGTCAAAAACCTTCAGCATAAAAAACATGGCTCCCCCCGAGATTAGTGTCGCTGTGAGAATTTTTAGAATGTGAATCAAGAATCCAGAATTAACGATTTCACCGACCCGTTTGTCTATGAGAATCATTAAAATTATAGCCTCAACCAGGGTACTTGCCGCAAAAGATGCGGCGAGGGCCCAGACACCAAAATGAAATCCTTTAACCAGGGTAAAATCTCCAACAACTAAAATCGTCAGTCCTATGAAAGAAATTATTACCGGTGTTTTTGTATCATGAAGCGCGAAGAATGCCCTAGCAAGAATAGACATTAAGGTCTGGAAAACAATCGAAATTGCAAAAACAGAAAGAATAGTCCCTGTTTGAACCGTTGCCTCCCAGTCAAAAATCTTCGTCCCGTAGATAAGACGCACAACTGGGATTCTCAAGGTAATTAGAGCTGCAGAAAGCGGCAGGGTAAAAAACATCGCCTGGTAAATTGCTACAAGAAGAATTTTCCTATACGCTTTCCAGTTTCCATCCTGGTGCGAAAGCATCGGAAGGACCGCCTTAGCCAAAGACGTCCCAAAAAGTGTTACGGGAAGGAGTTGGAGAGTGTTGGCAAAAGTATAGTAAGTATAAGAAGCCTGAGAAATAATTGACGAGAGAAAAAGCTCTACACTCTTACCAATTTGGTCAAAAGCTAAATCTATTACCCTCGGGAGAGCCAATTGCCCGATTTTTTTGACTCCTTCATCCGGTTTAAGGTTCAGTGTAAATCTGAAGCCGAGCCTCCGGGAAAGCGGATACTGAATTATGAAATGGGCAAATGCACCTATTACAACTCCGACCGCGGGAGCTGTTAAACCAAGATAAGGCGTCAGGACAACGGTACCAAGAATTATTCCAAGATTGTAAAAAATCGGGGCAAGTGCCGGAACCAGAAACCTTCTTAAAGATTCCAAAACCCCGGTTAAGACGTAACTTACGACAAAAAATCCCTGCGCCGCAAAAAGAATTCGGGCAAGAAATACTATTTCGGCAGTCCCGGAAGGGCCGTATCCGGGGGCAATAACTGAATAAATTTTTACGGCTCCGAATCCGACAATTGCTACTGCAAAAAGAAATATAGCAAGGCCTATCGAAACGACTTTCCCGGCCAAAAGCCATGCTTTTGCCTTACCCTCGTTAAGAGTTCTTGAAAAAACAGGAATAAAAGCAGAGGAAAATGTTCCAAAAACCAAAACCTGAAAAATTGCATCAGGAAGTCTAAACGCCGCAAAAAAAAGCGAAAGGGAATCCGGTGTAAAATAGCTCGCAAGCACCCTTTGCCTGACAAGCCCCAAAACCATAGAAACAACTATCATAACCATAATGAGGCTTGCGGCAGAAAGAACCGAATTCTGCTGGGAGCTCAATATTTTGCGACCCTTGGTGATTAGATCTTCCATTCCAGCTTTGTTTCGATTATACTCACCATATGCCTGTAACAACAACAGCCAAAAGGGCCCTCAGGGGTTCCAAAAACAAAGAGTTAACCAACAAGCTTATAATGGGAAAACTTGAGGTTGCTGTGAGGGTTGCAAAAAAAGGTAAAACTGTCAAAAAAATTCTGACAGCGACTTCACTTGCCGATCGTGCCGCAAAGAAAAAAATAATTCACAAAAATAAGGCTGCAAGGATCAAATCTCAGCTTGCCAAACTTTTGCCAAAAACTTCAAAATCCGAAAGTAAATCTCCAAAGAAAAAATAGCTTCTTTCACGCCTTTACATATGTTATATTAAAATAGAAACGGGTTCTATCATTATGCCCAAAGACAAAGCCATAAACCTACTTCCTCAAGAGGAATTCGACGCCTCAATACTCGGTCGTACTTTGAAGTGGGCCATAGGCACTTTTAGAATCATTGTTATCGTTACCGAAATGATTGTCATGGGTGCTTTTTTGTCACGCTTCTGGCTTGACGCGCAAAACTCAGATTTGAGCGGTTCGATAAAAGTTAAAAGCGCTCAGATTGTTGCCCAGACTGAGATAGAAAAAGAGTTCAGAGATACTCAGTCAAGGCTCAATCTCGTCAAGCAACTTAAACAGGCAGCCCCGCCTTCGCAAAAGGTTGATGCAATTGCCTCAAAACTTCCTCCCGACGTAAGCCTCACGACAGTTTCAGTTTTGGAAAATTCTGTCCAGGTTAAGGGCTCTTCCGCCTCAGAATTTGGAATTGCACAATTCATCGCTAACCTAAAAGCAGATCCATCTTTCAAAAGCGTTGATCTGGGACAAATAAATTCATCTGAAAGCAATCTGGCTCAAACTGTTTTTTCAATTGCAATTTCGTACTAAAACTATGGCACTTGGCTGGAGAGAATCGTATACAAGATATAGGGAGTTTTTCTTAAACATTACCGCCCTTTACAAAAAAAAGGCGGATCTTAGAGCTTTTTTGGAAATAATTCTCTCGCTTTCAACTATAACCATTTTTTTGCTTTTTGCTTTAAAACCCACCGTTCTTACCATTATCAGTCTCTTGCAGCAAATTAAAGAAAAACAAAGCACACTTTCCGCATTAACTCAAAAGGTAAATGATCTTCAAGTAGCCGACAGTCTTCTTCAACAAAACCAAAGCTTCATTCCCGACATTGATACTGCAGTTCCTACCATTCCCAATCCTGATATATTATCTGAACAAGTATTGGGGCTTGCGGCAAAGGATTCAACCGATATTCTTGGAATCTCCATTAATCAAACAACTTTAGTAGGAACACCTACCGGTAGTAACCCTGCCGAATCTAAGCCCCTGCCGGGAAACGCAAAAGAAATGCCTTTTTCAATCAGTGTTAGAGGGGCTTTTCCCAATTTGATTTCATTTATAAAAGATCTTGAAAACTTAAGAATCACAACAAAAATTGATACTCTCGGGATTAGCTCTTCCGTAACGGACAAGGGTCTTGTTATAGTAGCTGTTATCTCTGGAGGAGTACCATATTTAGGCAAATAAGCGAAGCTTGCCGCTACGCGGTAAAAAAATGAAAAAAAATAAATTGCCGGGACTGATTTCAATACTAATTTTGACGCTCTTTACCAGTATCTTGTGGGTTTCTCTAAGTATCTATTGGTCCCTCACAGCCAAGCCCACCGAAAGTGTACCTAAAACGGTTTCTGACCCCATTATTCCAACATTAGATCAAAGCGCAATCAATAAAATTGAATCCGGAATATTTCTTGATAATTCGCAAATTCCCCAGAACATAACAACAGTTCCATCCTCCCTGCCCACACCTACCCCGGAAACAACTCCGACCGCAAGTCCCAGTGCGACGCCCTAATAAACATGATTAAAAAAAGTAAAATTCCAACGATAATAGGCATAGTAATTCTCCTTGCCGGAACATTTGCGGGAGTGTTCTTTTTGAGAATGAATCAGGTTTTCAGAATCGGAGCAAGTGTTACCATTACACCAAAAGATATTAGAACCAGTAATTTATCCGACACATCTGCAACAATTTCCTGGACCTCCGAAGGCGCTACCACCGACTTTATCAGTTGGGGGGAAACCCAAGGAAACCTAAATAAAATTGAAGAGGAAGGTAACACCGATCAAAAATTTTTCACCCATAGCATTACTCTCACCGGCCTAAAGGCAGACACAACTTACTTTTACAAAATTAACTCCGAGGGAACAAATTTTGACAATAACGGCATACCCTGGCAATTCACAACCGGAGAGGTTCTTCCCATAAATCAAAGTTCAAACCCAATTTCCGGATCTGTAATCACGGCGTCTGGACAGCCGTCTAAAAGAGTTTTGGTATATGTAACAATCGACGGCTATCTGCTCTCAACCTTAACCTCCGACGCAGGCAATTTTGTTTTACAGCTGGGTGGTACCCGCACTTCAGATCTAAAAAATTTTGCCCAAATCGACAAAGCCCAAACAGTCTTGAATGTCTCCATACAAGCCGAAAACGGAGATAGCGCATCAGCCCAAATATTTCCTCAGTCTGCCAACCCGATTCCGCCTCTTGTTCTTGGTCAGGTTCAAGATTATCGAAGCCTACAACCGGCGGAGGACGGTCAAAACCCGAATGCCAATCTGAACTTGCCCATAAATGCCACCGAAGAATCTAAATTTAATATCTCAACACCCTCCGGAGCCTCAAAGCCGACAAGTGTGATTCTGGAAAGCCTCACAGAGGGCGAAACAGTAACAAGCACTCAACCCCAATTTTTTGGAAAAGGACCGGCAGGGGAAACAATTTCAATTACCATTCACTCGGAACAAACTATTTCGCAAACAGTCCAAATCCCCAAAAGTGGGTCCTGGAGCTATAGCCCCTCTACAGCACTTTCGGAAGGCGCTCACTCAATTACTATTTCCTGGATAGACGCCGCCGGGATTACAAGAAATTTAACCAAAAATTTTGTAGTGCAGGCAGGGGAAGTTCCGGCATTTGTGGCCTCTCCCTCCGGAAGTACGCCCAGTCCGACCCCAACAATCAGTCCGATCCCAACACTCAGTCAGACTCCGACTCCCGGGATAACTCCTACCCCAACCCCCACCCAAACAGCCAGTTCTACTCCGGTATCAACAACTTCCGCCGAACCTGTTCCTGTTACCGGCAACTTGACTCCTACACTTCTGCTATTTATGATGGGAGTAGCAGTTATTGCTTTCAGCATTTCTGTTTGGAAATTTTCAGAATCTTAAAAAATAATCATGCCCAATCAAAATCAATCTGACCCAAATCAAGTGACACCACAAAATACCGGTATTCCTGTTGACCAACCACCGGCAGGCAGTTCGCCAGTTCAAGAACCGGCTGCACCAATGTCTTTTTCCCAACAGGCAGACCTTCCCCCGCTTCCTCCTGAGTTTCAAAATATTCCTCAGGAAAGCAGTGCTGCCGCCACCCCCCCGGCAGAACCAACCGGTTCAGCTGCACCATCCAACACTGATATCCCTTCTATCATATCCAAACCCAAGAAAAAGTTTGGAGGAGGAAAAATAATTGCAACAATTTTGGGAATCCTGCTTCTTGTCGGTGGGGTTGGGGCGGGGCTTTATCTTACCCAGCAACAACAACTTTTCCAGCAAAAAGCCCAATCCTTACCTTCAACTGAATATTGTGGTAGTCCGGGAGTAACCTGTACTGGGAACACGACTTGTTGTAGCGGCAGGTGTGCAGATTTACAATCGGACGACAATAACTGCGGGGTCTGTGGAAGAAACTGTCTGGCAGGAAATACTTGTACTAATGGAAAATGTGGTAATGGAGGCAATACTTCTACTCCCAACCCCACCAATCCTCCCAACCCCACCAATCCTCCCAACCCCACCAATCCTCCCAACCCCACAGCTACCCCCGCCACTCCATACTGTTCTGCCGTCAAGGCATACGATACAACATGGAATCTTTTAACATCGGCGCAACTTTCAGCCTTGATCTCCGGTACCGCAGTTAATTTCTGTGTCAGTGGTTCAGCGCCTTCCGGAACTTTTGACAAAGCTCAATTTACAATTAACGATGTGCAACTCCCGGAAACGACCACCCAAAGACCTAGTTCAACTGATTTTTGCCAAAGTTACACAATTTCGTCAACCGACACGACTATAAATGTTACGGCAAAAATACACCATTCGACTTTAGGATGGTTCTAAACAAATAAAGTCATGAAAAACTCTTTTAAAAGCAAGCTGGCAACAATTTCAATTATTACCGTTACCATTATCCTGGCTGGCGCAGCTATCTTTACTGCCTACCGACTTTACCAACTTAGACAAGAATCAGTTGCTCCTAATGCCCCCGAAAGTATCCCACAAGCTGCTGAAGTATCAACATCCCCATCTCCTACCGCTATTCCAAAATATTTTAAAGAGAGCAACACTCTTAAATTTAATCGGGCAGGAACCGTCATAGTCCACACTACCAGAAAGGTTGATCTGACGCTGACGCCAGTGGGCACCACCCTGGAAGGTAAAAAACTGGTCCAAACTTTTGACCATACAAAAACCGAAACTTTCAAAGTTAATGCCGGAGATTCCTACACAATCGGAGCCAGATTCTTTAACGACAAAGGCGAACAAGACCCAGCTCTCGGATGGAGAAAACCCTATAACCCCACTACCTGTGGCAATGAAGCGACCGGCCACAAAGTGGATATCGGGGCCCTGGTTAGCTCTATTCAAGCGTCAAGTAGTTTGAACCTCGACCCCCCGGATGTACTGAACTATCCGATCCTGTGCTGGGCCGATGCCCCCAATGCTTGCTGGGATGAATCTAAACACAAAGTGAAAGACACCGACAAATGTAAAAATTCTGGCGGTGATCCTTTCGGGGACACCTATGACTTTAACGACGCCAGAATCATCTTCTCTTATAATACTGGCGTGGTCCCCACCACCCCCATATGTAGTTCCAATGATATCGAGCGTAATGAAAATAACACCTGGGTAGAAATCAAACCTAGCGACATTCAGCTGGGGGATGTTGTCCGTTTCATAGCTGTCGTTATCAACCCAGCTGCCACTACCAAAGTCCAAATCAGAATTTCTCTAGAGGGCAGTGTTGTTAAGGACTGGACAGAGGCAACTGCATCAACAACTGCCGGCGACTATTATCTGGAGTACACAGTTTCTCAGGCAGGAAGCTATAGCGTTGAGGAAAGAATAGAATAATACATGAAAAACTTACTTAAAGGCAAATTCGCAACCATCTTGGTTATCTTGGCTACAATCATTTTGGCCGGAATTGCTATTTTCACTGCTATTCGCCTTTATAATCTAAGACAGCAGGCCGTCGCACCAAATGTTCCGTCAAGTTTGCCAAAAGCAGCAGAAATTAACTGCAGTTTAAGCTTTACTTTAGTTACACCCACACCCACCCCGCCTCCCACCGTTAACAACTGTCCAGTAATAGCTTTTACCGTAATTACTGCCACAAGTACACCTACACCTACGGCCACGGCTACACCAACATTAACTCCTACTCCTACAGCTACCGCCGGTCAACTCAACAGCTGCGGGGGAACCTGCGGCAGCAACTCCAATTGCGGATCCGGGCTTTATTGCTACCAAGGCTATTGCCGCAACCCATCCTGCCCCGACGAAACAGACTGCAATTGCCCAGCGGTTGCCACTGCCACCAGCACTACCACTACTACCACCACCACAACTACTACAACTGCCGGCACTCTGACCCCCACCACCACACCGGAGGCGGCATTACCGACTTCAGGAACTGGCTGGCCAACAGTCATTGGAGCAGGAGTTGGAATACTTGTAATCTTGGGTTCACTACTCCTTGCACTTTAGTCCGATAATTGTGAGAGTTTTAATTTCTCTACTGACACCAACTCTGAACTTCCTCCGTATCAATTCTTACAAAATCACTGTTACAGTCGGAGTTACGGTTATCGCTTTTCTGGCTTTTTACATAACCTTATTTTCTCTCAGGAAATTGAAATTTGAAGTGCTCCCATATTATCCCTTCGACCGCTTTTCCTCACAATCGGGAAAGTGGTCCGTTTTGTATTTTTTAATCGTAATCCTATTCTTAGGAGCTTTAGCTTACTTCCTGGCAAAAGGAGGTTTCTATCTTGGCCCCGCTTAAATCTTTCCCTTACACACTGCGTTGTTGGCCTCCCTGAGTCAAACCCAAACTTACAAACCAAAGCCAAACGAAAGTAGGTATAGTGTAAGTTGTGTTAAAACAAAAGTTCGTCAACACTGCCAGATATATTGCAGTTGCCTCGATGTTGGTGTTTCGGGTAGTAAACAAAGATCTTAAAACTTTGTAAAGCCAAACGATAAATACTACAGAAAAAATCCCCATGCCTGAGAATACCTCCAATATTATATTGTGTACCAAATTTGAACCGCTACTTACATGGGTGAAATTTCCCATTCCGGTCCCGAGTGGATACTGTATAACCCCCACTATCGCTTGTAAAAAGTATGGACGCGAAAGCAAAACTGTTTTTGACATACCCGCATAAATAAAGAGAACTCCTATGCCAAGCAAGAAAAAGACTAGTATTTTTTTAAGTTTTTTTTGACTCTCCGACTTTTGAAAAATATATAAAATTCCAATAGTCAAGGACACAAGCGCCGAGCGTGAATACGAAATAGTTAGGAAATAACCTCCTAAAATTATTAACGGTATGTAAAAGTAAGGCCTTTTCTTGGAAAGCAAGTAAAATATCAATGTCAAAACCACCGCCCAAAGGTCACCGATATCACTATGTTTTATCAGGTTTGTAGGAGCTGAAAACAAGCTAACCAGATTGGGTAAATTTATTGGGGAGCTCAGGGAATAGAAATACGTTAGCCCCATGAGAAAACCCAGGATAATTAGTGTGGGGATAAAATATTGTAAAAATAAATTTTGGAAATTGTGAACTTCGATCCAAAATAAGGCGCCTGACAAGAAAAGCCAGAAAAACATAAAGTTCCCTTCCATCAACCAGGTATGGATTAAAAGAACCAACAAAAAGATTGTATAGAGAAGAAAGTGTCTGGGAATTTCTATTCTGCCGTTTTGTATAAGTTTATAGCCCAGTGCCGTAATTGCATTGGCCATACCCAAGAGTAAAAACACCTCTCTAAATACACCTATGCTTCCTAGGGCTAAAAATACGGAGGTGCTAATTAGAAAAAAATAGTCCAGGGCATTGGTAAGTGATTGAATCCCCATCTAACTTAAGTATAGTATAGTTTGAGTGAACAAAATAAAAATAATATTGATTATATTTGGGGTTGTTGTGTTGTTTTTTGTGTCTGAAGCAGCATATGTTATAAACCACCCCAGTGCCCTTTCTGCATACACTTTGAAAACTGCAAGGATTATCTCCGCGACAGACAGAACAGATATTGCCTTCTTTATTTTGACAAAAGGGAAACTTGAACTTCCGTCAGACCAAAATTATAAAACTATTGTAAAAAATTATTTGTCTTCCGTTCCTCCAAAATATGATTTGCCCAGAGTTTATTACGATCTGGCTTTGATATCCTACGCGAACGGCCAAGAAAATCTGACTCCAAAACTGCTGGAATCATCTATAAACCTCGATCCAGGTTTTAGCTTTTGGTATGTTGAACTCGCGAATTACTATCTTTCTAGGGGACAAGTAGAAATCGGTAGGAAAGTATTAGATGATTGTATTGCGATTGATGCCCCAAGAAAACACTGTCAGGATTATCTAAACAGTAGTTTTAATAATAACCAACCGGAGAGTACAGGTTTTTTAAAAGAGTCGATTAATAAATTTTACGAAACCAGAGATCATTAAGAAATTTGTCCAATTTGACTGCAAATTTACTCCAAGAGAATTGTTCTGAATAATCTCTTGCCGATTTACCCATTTTGCGCGTTAATGCCACATCCTTGGCCAATATCAGCATTTTTGACGCAAATTCTTTTGGATCATTATTTATCAGGAACCCCGTCTTTCCGTTTACTTGACTCTCTTTAAACCCCCCACTATTTACGGCCAGGACAGGTTTTCCGTAGGCGTTTGCTTCAACGGGTGTAAGTCCCCAGTCTTCATTAAATGAGGTTGCAAGTGATGCAAAACAATTTGTGTAGAGATTTTTCATTTTCAAATCTGTTGGGTTTTTTACAAAAAAAATATTTCTATTAATTTTGGCAAGTAATTTCAGTTTTTCGAAATACGGGATACTTTTATTATCGACCTGCCCGGCGATTATTAATTTAAACCCATCACCCTTCAACCATTTTTCAAAGACGTTAAATGATTTTATTGCAAGCTCAATATTCTTTGTCCACATAATACGCCCGGACACCAAAAAATATTTTTTAAATTCCTGGGTGGTTTTAATATCTTCCCAATCCACCCCAGGGTGAAGAATTTTATATTTTGAGTTTTTGTCTAAAAGATGTCCGGTTTTTGCCCGCCTTACACTTTCTAGACTATTGAAAAATATATATTTGTATTTTTTCCATAAATATTTATCGGTGATTTGGAAGAGAAGATCCAGGAAGTGGTAAGCAATTTTCCTTAGAGATGACCTTTTACTTCTCGCGCGCATTTTATATTCCGGATCAAAAACAGGACGGAGTGGCGTGTGGCAGAAACATGCCGCAGGTATTTTGTTATTTCTAAAAAGAATTAAGTCCCCAAGTCCTTCAGAGTGAACAAGGAAAAGATCAAATCCTGTTAAATCAATTTTTTGGAAAATAATTGCTACCGCCGCTTGGAAGACGGAAAGAAGATTCCTCCTGACGGGTATTCTTTTTAGCTCTATGACTTTTAGTCTCTTGAATTCCGGGTACGTTCCCTTTTTGTCGTAATGGTTGGTAAAAATTGTATATTTGTTTTTGCTCCTTTTAACGGTTTCCAGGATGGTTCTTTCTACACCACTTTTTAAATAAATCCATGGATAATATAATGCTATTTTCATTACTAAATAACTAACGGCGAACCTGTTTGCCATGCAATAAATAAGTAAACTTGTAAAACGATTAATAAGATAGTTAAAATCCTGTCCATAGCGTCCGAAGATCCAATTTTAGCCAATATGAAGCAGAGAGGGAAAATTACAACTGTATATCTAAGAATACTAAATAAACCTGTACTAAGAGGAATAAAAAATAAAAGTAAAAACAATACCCAGTAGGATAATCTGATCTTTTTTAGTGAATAAAAAAGAAGCACGATTAAGATTAAACTATAAAAAGCTGGAGTTTTCCAACCATAAATTAGATTAGATATCAAAATCGAAATTGGATTACTTAGGTGGTTTCCCCACAGGCTTTGCATATGAACAAACCCGAGAAAATCTCCTGTTAGATATCGGTTGAAAATAGCAAATGGAATAATTCCTAGAATCGGTAGCAATAAAAACCCAATATCCGACTTTATCTTGACCAAATTAAAATTTATTGAAAGGAGGTATTCCACGATCAGGGGAATAATAATTACTACACCTAACGGTCTTGTTAAAGATAAAAAAAATCCAAAAAGTCCGGACAAAAACCACTTTTTTTGTCGGGCAAAATAGAAACTAGAAAGCAATAGAAATAGAAATAAACTTTCGCTTAGGATTGCAGAAAAAAGAAAAGAAACCGGAAGTAAATATAGATATTTAACAATTTTAAGCGAATATCCCTCACCAAAGTCGAACTTTGCAAGTTTGTAAAGGGTAAATGAGGAAGCAATTAAAGAAAGATTGGATATTAACCATGCAATCCAAAAAACATCCAACCTGGCACCAATTGAGAAAATGTTAATTAAAATTGGGTATAGGGGAAAGAAAACGTAATTGACTGCCTGTTCCGTCCCACCTTGCCTTATCTCGGGTGAATATCCGTATCTAGCAATGTCAAGATATTCAGAGGTATCCCATTTTCCCCAAACTTCAATCCATATATTTCTGGTCGAATAGCCAAAATTAGGAACAGAGCAATTGGAGCATACTAGACTAGGGTATTCATGAATAATAATTCCAATCCCTCCCAGAATAATTCTCGAGATAAAAAAAATACTGACTATAATCCATATTGAACAAGGCATTTTCTTAAATACGTTAATAATTTCTTTAAGTAAATTCTTCACTGTTATTTAGCCAAAATTTTTTTATAAATTGCCATTATTTTCTGATAGTGGACTCCAGGATTATATTTTTCGTTGACCAATTTCCTAGCATTTTGACCAAGATTCCTAGCCAAAACCGGATTGTCCCAAAGTTTTTTAATTTTTCGAACAAATTGATTTACATTTCCGGGTTCAAAAAGAAGCCCGTCCTTTCCGTCTCGAACAATTTCTGGTATTCCCCCAATTCTACTTGCCACAACAGTTTTACCTTGTGCAAACGATTCGAGAATCGAATAGGGCTGATTTTCATACCAGAGCGAAGGCACAATACAGAAATAGCAGTTTCTGACAAGTCTTGTCAATGAATACCCTGTTACAAAACCCAAAAACTTAACATTTTTAATCTTCTCTTTCCTAACTTTCTCAAGAACTTTGCCTTTTATATTTTCGTCTTCAAAATTCCCAGCGACTTTAAATTTAATACCGGGCAGCTGCTGCGCCGCATCAAGTAGGAGCAATATCCCCTTTGCCTCATTAATCCTTCCAAAATAAAGAATATATTTATCAGCGGATGTTTTATATTTTATTTTTGTGCCTTCGACAAAGTTATCCAACTTAACAATTTTTTTCCTATTAAAACCATATTCGACCAGTTTACTTTTCATGAAGTTGCTTGGAGCAATAAATAGATCGATATTTTTTTTATGCAGATTAAAGGCATCCTGGAAATATGACAGCAGGGTTGCCATAAAAGAAGCGCCGCGGGCGCCCTTAACACTTTTGCCAATAAAGGCTTTGTAATATTTTCTTATTTTTGTTTCTTCGTTAATTTTCCCGTTGGAGAACAGGGTCACATTGGGTGAGATTAATTGATAATCATGGACTGTCTGAACAATCGGTATTCCCCTCTTTTTAATTTCGCTCAAAATTGAGGGCGAGATGTAATAGTAAATATTTTGTATATGGACAATATCCGGCTTGAAAGCATCAAGAAGTTTTCCGATTTTTCTCTTTGCTTCCAAAGAATAGAAAATTCTTGATATCTTTTTTACGAAACTTATTAGATCATTATTTGTGAAATCAACTTTGCTGACAAAATATTTCTTCCATCTCGTTTTTATATTTTCATTGTCAAGCATACTAAAATAGGCAACTTTATGTCCTTTTGAGGTAAGAAGCTGAGATAGGTCAAAATAATAACGCTCCGCTCCTCCGTTAATTTTATGGTGACTGTTTATGAGTAATATTTTCATTCTCCAGATGCTTAGGGCAGATTTAATATATAATTGACGCAGTGAAAAGGCAAATATTGGTTTTAACGGAAAAGAGGGAAGGGGGGGAATGGATTGCTATTAAGAGACTTTTGAAAGCATTTAAAAAAACTTATCCATCCATTTCATACCGATATTTAACTTTAGAAAAGCGTCGAGACTCTTCGAAGCGCATTAGCTTTATTAGAAATATTGTTAGGTATTTTTTTTATGCCAGATTAGCAATAAAGACTTCCATCAGTAATAAAAAATTTGAGTTTATTCTTGCATCAGACTACCTCTGGGCATTGGCAGCAATTAGCGTCAAACCGCGAAACACGAAACTGATCTTTTTGTTTCATGGCTTGAGGAGTATTCCTTTCAGAAAATTGTCAGATGTTGATTATCGGCAAATATTAATAAAGGCGCTGGAGAGATTTTCATGGACGCTTTCGGATGCAATTGTAGTCCCATCAAAAGTGGCCCTCGATTATGTCTGGAAAAAAATAAAATGCTTGATTGCTAAACATAAAATATTTTTGGTTCCAAATATTGTGCCTATTACTTTCTTTGTAAGTGGGAGGGGAAAGCGCAAGACCGGATCCTATAACATTTTATATTCTGGTCGACTGGGAAAATACAAGGGTTTGGAAAGTCTAATTTTTGCTTTTTCTGATCTGGTTTCCAAAATACCCCAAGCAAATCTCCTAATTGCTTATCCAGTCTCGAGTATAGATCCGGCTGTTGAATCCGTAATTAAGCGTTTAGTGAAGGAGCATGGTCTTGAAAGAAAAGTAAAATTTGTGAAGGACTCAACGGAAAATGAGCTGGTTGAACTTTATGGAAGATCTGATGTTTTAGTATTACCTTCAGAGATTGAGTTTGCTCCCCTGTGTGTTCTGGAATCTTTTGCGTCTGGGACTCCCGTTGTTGGCACGGATGTGGGCAATGTCGGGAGTTTGTTGCAAAAGCTTGATTCTGGCTTAATTCTTAATAATAACTCTCCTGAGGAAATTGTCCGGAAGTTAATGATGTTCTATAAATATGATAGTGCCACGAAAAGTCATTTGAGGAAAAAGGCGATTCATCTTGTTGGTGATTTCTCCGAAGAAAAAGCGTCGAAGGAATTCAAAAAAGTCCTGAGTTTTCTGCAAGATAGTAGCCCTCGCTGATATGTGGAATTTTTCCCGAAGGGAATAGAGATTTAATCTGGGATTTGTAAAATCTGATCGCTCTTTCTTTTTCTGAAAACCTTAAATGATACAATTTGAAAAAGCGCTTAAACGCTTTATTTTGTGGGGAAAATTTTTTCAACGACTCGCGGTTTGTGTTATATGGAAAATCTTCCCAAAAAAGTTTGGAATGGTGCAATCCGTAAACAACTTTTTGAATAATTACATGATCCGCATGTCCCCCAACCGAAAGTGGCGCCAATATAAGATATTTACCTTTTTGTTTCCTAATTAAAGAATTTATTCTTGATGAAATTTTATTTATCAATATGCGGTCCTTTCTTGAGACATTACCTGAAAATTGTGATATTTCATTAGGATAGATGGGTTTTTTATTTCCGTTATTTCTCCAAGCCGCATCCGTAAAACCCAGATGTTTAATTTTTATTCCAAGGTATTCTGCAACCCTTGAATCTTCCTTTTGCCTATCTTTAAATAGTTTTTGGGGGTTTGCATAACCACATGCTGCTAGAAAACTTTTGGCTTGCGGGGTAACGGTTTTTGCAGAGGCTTTTGTAAAAACAGTGATGATGATAATATCTTTATTTAGTTTTCTTAGATCTATCACAAGTTGTCCGCATGAGAGAATGGCATCATCCAGGTGCGGTGAAATAAAGATAAAACTGCTGTAATTATTGAACGCTTTTTTATATCCAAACATATTCATTCGATTACGTCTTTGGATTGAATGTTAATACGACAAAAATTTCTTGACAACCGGAAAGATAAACATGGTTGGTGTAAGGAAAGATTAACCTCGATGGTTTGCTCCGCTTAACTTTATTCAATTAAAGATTTTTTTAGATTAAGATATTTATTCTTGTCGACTGTGATATAGTTTATTTCTTCTGCTTTTTGTATTGATGGAATACCTACAAGAGATGTAAGTCTATTTAGTTCTTTTGAACATAAATCCAAACTTATTGGGCTTAGATATGAACCCAGATTTGTTTCACTCAGTGGGCATATCAAAACTATCTTGTCCGGAATACTGGTGTAACAGATTCCTGACGTGGTTACGGGGCAAAACTTGGTTGGTTGAAGTATATAGCTTTTCGGGTTGAAAAATGTATCATAATACCAGAAGTTTGTTGATGGCCAATATAATGCGACTCCGTTTTTTTCAAAAGCACTTAATATTAAGACATTGTCACCCTTGGATTTATCGATAATTTGAAAAGAGTAGATTTTTATCAAAGAATATCTGGAGGGAATTTTATATAGAAAATTGTCAAATAGAGACTGAGGAAAAATTGCGTAAAATAATAATAATAAAAATACATATACAGGAACAAAAATACGCTTTTTGTTAAAGGTATTTATTTTTGTTGAGAATATAGCAAGCAAAACATAAATAAAGGGATATTGAAGTACACCATAATATACCTCTCCTGATTTTGCTGAAAAGAAGATGGCAACTAGACAGTAAAAAAATAACGAGCAAACAATTATTTTATTAATGCGTTTATTGCGACAAAATAGATAAACGATGAAGAGAAACAAAGATATAAAACCGAAAACTATAACAAACTCCGGCCTTACTATATTGTTAGCCATATTTTGATATAAATGGCTTATAAAATATTTGTAGTCGCTTATATTTGTGTCTAGGATTGGGTTTAAATTTAAATTAATAAGGTGAAAAATATTATTATGTAGTACAATCTGAAAATTGAAAAGTGAAAATGTAATTGCGGCAAGTAACAAAAAATATATTTTTTTAATAACCCCCCGATTACCAAGCAGGAACACCAAGGCTATAAGCAATAATAATTGAAGTGAGGCACCATAAAATATTGTTGTCAGAAACGATGTTGTTGTGATAGCTAAGGTTAGGTATAAGGTATTTTGAGGTTTGGTATAAAATGCTTTAATTCCCCAATACATGGCAATTATTCCGAAAGAAACAGAAAAGTAAATGGACCATACACTCGAACTGATATTTATCATTATTGGTGCAATAAGGCACAAAGATACTGCAATAAATCCTTCAAGCTTTGAACTTAAGATCCTAGTTATTTTGAAGATGTACACGAGAGCTATAAGGCTTAAAATGATATGTACCAATAGGACCATACCGTATGAATCATGAATAGTTCTTATCGAAGATAAAATATAATAGTAGTAAGGTGGATAGTTAATTCCTAGCCCCGAGTTCCAATGTCCTATACCTACAAACTCTTGGTTTTTAAAAATTAGTCTTGCGAAAATCTGATCTCTTGCGGTATCATCCTGCCAATCCAAGTTTGCAAATATCAGTGTGAATCGAAAAATCAGTAAGAATGTTAAAATTGAATAAATAAGTATTTTGTTGAATAATTTTCTTCTCTTGACAAAATAGTCTCTAACTTTATATTCAATTATTTTCATTAGAAGCTTTTAATATGACAAAAATTTTGTAACAGTCGGATAATACGTAGCTGTCGGAGTATTGATCGGTATTCCTCGGTCAATAAGTATCGGAATATCATTCAGAAAATAGTATTTACCGTCAATTTTCTGGGCTGATATTTCTAGGGTCAAAAAAACGTCTTTTTTCATCGGATCGGTCGCCTCAATTACCCTTCCGTCGCTTGTGGTTACGGTAATTTTCGCGGGAATAACTGTTTTGCTTAAAACTTTTATCATTTCCGAGCCGTGATTATCCTTAACGGTATCGCCCACCTGAATGGCATCCGCAAGATAACCCTTAACACCCAGCGTTCCCAGAAAGACTGAGTCATCCTCCATAAGCTGTGCTTCTACAATGATGTTTTGTTTCACTGAATGGTCGGGAAACCCCTGTACCTCAGTTACTAGACCTTCCGCGTAGACATTATCAAGATTTAGTTTAATTGTTGAACCTACAAGAACCGGGCTACCTTTGTAAGTGTATGTATTTGTGGCACGGTTATAGACGGTGTTGAGTTTTACGTCAAGATATACGGTTTTATTTGTCGGAGTTTTATCATAGGAATAAATATTTAAAACTTGCGCCTGAATCCTACCAAGTCCGTCTTTTTCTACTTGGCCTTTATGAAACGAGTCAGCAAACCAATACTTAGGACCCATTGTGTTCCACACAACGGAGTCTTCACCTACCGATACAGTTGCGGTTATATACGTTGATTTTCTAAAAAAAAGAATTGCAAATATAACTACGGCAACCAGCCCAAATACGATTAAAACCCAGTCAAAAACCTTAAAAGATTTTGTTTTGGTTTTTAAGTATTTCAAAAACTTTTTAGTCATTTGACGGTACTATATTACCACCATTTGTAAGGGATAGTAAGAGTAAAATAAGCTCAATATTTATATCAGGCTGAAAAATAGCGGCGACAATAAGGCAGACGGTTGAGCTTACCACCGATATAAAAATCATGGAACTTCCGTTTGATTCAAAAATCTTTCTTAAAGACAAAATTAAAAAGAAAATAAAAACAAAAACCGTTAGTAAGCCGTTTTCAACAGCGACAAAGAGATACCAGTTTTCTGGTGCCAGTGGAATCGAAGCAGCCATAGTATAAAGATTCAAGGAAATACCCTCATAAACGTTCATAAAAGTCCCAACACCTAAAACCGGGTGCAGTTTTATAATTTCAACCGCGTCAAGGATTTGAATGCGCCGGAAAAAGGCCGCACCCGCATCTTCTTGGAATGAATAGAGCGAATTTTCTGCGCGTGGAATTACAAAGAAAAAGAAAAGAAACAATAAAATCGGGATAATGATAAAGCGCCATTTTAATGTAAAGTCGAATAGTGGCTTCAGCAAATTTTTAGATCTTTTAGTGACATATATGACCAAAAATAGCGAGCCGGAGGCAAAACCCAACCAAGCACTCCGGCTAATAGTAGTTATCATTAAGACACATCCTGTAAGGAAAGAAAGCCAAATGATATTTGATTTATATTTAAGTCCCGATGCCAGCAAAAATATACAAACGGAGGCTGTCCAAACTCCTAATGAGTTCGCGTGATCAAGGGTTCCTACGGGTCTGAAAGTAAACTGTGTTTCATCTACTGCGTGTCCAAAGTATTCAATATTAACCTGATTTTCCAAGTTTTTATATAGGGATGACTTCATTGCGAGTTGTGAAAATCCAAGCAGACTTTCAAATACGACTAATGCGCCTAATAAATATGATAGATTTTTCCACAATGCAAAATTAGGTTTTATAAAAATTCTTGCGTAAAAATATGCAATAAAATTGCTCAGTGACAAAATTTCAAAAGGAATAGAAAGTCCGGGTTCTTTGGATGCTAAAATTGCAGAAAGAATTTTCAGAGTGTAGAAGATTACTAAAAGTAAATCTATAGGATTGGGTTTAAATAAGCGGGGTTTTGAAATAAGTTGCCGGATTATATAAAGAAGCATGGCAAAAGCAATGAAATGTGTAGAAGTAATTACTAGATTGACAATATATCCCAGCGGATATATTTCTATGGGGAAAAAGCCAACAGGTAACAGTTGTGTAGGGTAAGTTTTTCCTGTTTGGACTATTAAACTCGAGATATAAGTAAGAAATAAAACGACTTCAAACTTTTTAATTTTTAGGTAATATACAAGAAAAAGGATAACAAAAGAAAAGGCAATTATATAATTTGATGGATTTATGACCAAAAGAAGAATATAAAAAGACAAAGTAACCCCAAAAAGATACTTCTCGTTCGTCATTTGTTTAATTATCTGAAAAAATTTGGACTTCATGAATTTATTGGATAGGCTATTCTATACCAAATTATGTGTGAGTTTGTATATGATATTATGTAGCTATGAAAAAGCTAATAGTAATACCTTTTAATATCCCCTGGGAATGGTCAACTGACTATACCAATCAAACAGCTTTCATTTTGGCAAAAGATAATATTGTGATTTGTTATATGTGGTGCGAGGCATCTTCTATTAAGGAGTATTTACAAAAAAGAAAATTTCCCAGGTTTATCAAAAGACATTCGAAAAATATTTACCTTTTCTACCCGACTCTCTTAATTCCTTTTAGAAGATTTGGAGAGATAGCCAGTATCAATGAAAAAATAAGTCTTTTCTTGTTAAAAGTATTTGCAAAATTTCTTGAAACTAGAAATCGAGTATCGAAAAAGATGCTTTGGATTTTTGATCCCAAACTCTATCCCCTTACTCAAAAGTTCGGTAAAGATTATTTTTTATTGTTCGATTGTGTAGATTATTTTATAGGAACCTCCAGAACTAAAAGCGAGAAAAAAATTTTGATTAAGTACGAACACGATCTTGTAGATAGAGCTGATCTTGTAACCGCAAACTCCGTCATTTTGCTAAAACACCTTCAAAAAATCAGGAAGGATGTTCATCTTGTTCCTCAAGGGTTTCGCGTCGATAGTTTTAAAAAACATGTTAGTAATATTATAAAAATTAAACGAAATAAAAGACCTTTAATCGGGTTTTTGGGCGCAATAAATTATCGAATCGATTTTGACCTCTTGTACAACCTGGCGAAAAGAAACTTAAAGTGGGACTTCGCCCTTTGGGGTCCCGTTCTGGAACCGGATCTTTTAACCCCGTCAAAACAAAACTACTACAACAAACTGATAAAACTACCCAATGTAATGAGAGGGCAATCGGATAAAAGTGGGGTACCCGGAATCATTAGGCAATTTGATGTTGGAATGATCCCCTATGACATCTCCATCGATTTTAATAAATATTGCTATCCGATGAAACTGTTCGAGTATTTTTATTTGGGAAAACCAGTTATTTCAACACAGATCGAGGAACTAAAAAGATTCCCAAAATTTGTTAAGATCGGAGGAAATTATAAAGACTGGGAGAAAATAATTTTAGGTTTACTATCAAAACGACGGCCGGAAAAATATAAAGAACAACAAAAAAAACTGGCTGTCGAAAATGGCTGGGAGAATAAGATAAAAATCATCTGCCAACTGCTATCCCCCAATTTCACCACCGATATTGCCATGTACATTAAATAATATTTAAAATGGAAAAACCCATTACTCACAAACCAACAATCTCTCTCATCATCATGTTTCCACACTCATCATCTGTTATTCACCGTCTCGTGAACAATACTCTGGCACATCACCGAATAATTAAAGACTTGGTCGTGGTTACAAATAACAAAAAAAATGTCTTTAGCAAACAAGGGAAAAACAGCAAACTACCTGTACACTTTATCTATCTAGAAAAAAATCTTCATTTTAATGATTACAGGAAACTTGTGGAAAAAAGAGCTGTGGGAACATATGTCCTCTATCTCGACCCGGCAAAGGCGATAAATAATACTCTTCTTGAAAAACAAATACGAAGAATTGAGTCGATGGAATCAGTCTTTCAGGATTATTTATCGCCCTCCACGAAAATTTTTGACGACCAAAAGATTGTGCGTGATTATTGGCAGATACTTGCAGCATACCGTGAGATAAAAAATACAAAAATGTATCTAATTGGACATCTGTTCTGGGGATTCAAAAAGGCAATCAGCCTTCGTCTCCGACATTTGTTTCACAAGAAAATTCTTTAATCCGTTCAAGAATTTGATCCATTTCTGTCTCCATATTTTTATTCGGATACACACAGTACGGAAAATAAAAATTGAAATACAATTCGTAAACAAACCTGAGGAAATTCGTTGAATATTTTTCGGAACTGGGTGTCTGGAGAGCTTGTTTGATTGCCATCTTTAGGTTTATCAGGTCATCTAAGTCGATGGTAAAACCCATCCCGGAATATACAGCATCTCCTAGGCACAAAACCTTCTTGTGGAACAAAAGGGCTTCAAGTCCCGCTCCTGAACCTATGGTGACTACGAGGTCGCTTAACTCTATGAGGTCGCGTACATTCGCATTCTTGAAAATGATCTGATTTCCTGATCGTGACGAAAGAATCCGTTCACAATTCGGGTGCAGCTTGAAAACGAAAAAGAATCCTTTTTCATCTTCACATGATGTCACGATATAATTCATGAATTCTTCTTCATCCTTTATATAAATAGATGATTTCGGTAAGAGAGGAGGCATTTGCATAGGAACAAAGATAATCTTTTTTCCGTTTGGGATATGGTATTTCCCCCGCAGATTTCTGACTGACATCGCTTTCGGTTGCGGCTCCAGGCTGGGGTGATACGTTTTCATAAACCGTAATAATTGTATGGCATCTTTCTGGTTATACCGACGGTAAAACGTGCGGGTATTCCGAATATTGGTAAGTGAAGTGATATCCTCCCTATCCTGAACGCACATTGTATGGGCAAACAAACCATTGTAAATGTAAAGAACCGGTATGTTTTTAGTCTGTGCAGCCAAACTCAGTGCCCGTATGGGAACTAGAAGAAAGTGCCTCCAGACTATAATTTTTGAGATGTGTTTTTTTTCCAGCAAACGAATAAACTTGTTATAATAATCGCAAAATAGTTGTCGTGCCCACAATTTCTCCTTTAATGAGACATACCAATATTCACTGAAAATTTTATAGAAGAGTGCTTGTTTTATGGTCGTCCCAAACGATACGGGGGAAATATATTTTAATCCTTTGGCAATAACTTCTTTGGGAACTGGGGGCGGGTTTTTTCCGGCCGGTAGATCATCAAGAAAGATTATTTTTTCCCCACGCTTGCGAATGTAGGGTGCCGTTAAGTCTCCCGGTTTGGGTGAGATTATATACGAATTCAAACTGTCCGATAGGTGGAGAAAAAGTGGCAGGTGTTCATTTTCCCTTCCGGTGAGATATATAAGTGTATTCGTCATAGGCCCTACGGAGCAAGATGATGACTCTTGGCGTATCTTCTTGCGAAGATGAGATCTATGTGAGTATCTACCGACGGAATATCCAGACCTGTTTCTAGCACCCGTAACGCATATCCATTCTCCAGAACTCTAAGTTGCTCCAGTTTTTCTGCTTGTTCCAGACGACCTCTTTTCATACGTGTGAACTTAAATAAAAAAACTTTCCTGTATGCGTACGCACCGATATTCTTATAGAATTGACTCTTGTCGGCGTCTTTGTCCCTGTAGTAGGGAATCGGATGGCGGGAAAAATATATGGCATTACCGTAAAAATCATCAACTACTTTCACAATATTCGGATTAGTAAGATCGGCATCATCCGTGATACGTTTTTTTAATGTCAGCATATTGATTCGCTGGTCTTTCTCCATTGTCCGTATCATATCGTCGATCACATCAGCATCTATAAACGGCTGGTCTCCCTGGATATTTATTACTATCTGTGGGGGCGCCTTCATACCCTTCACAACTTCTGCAACCCGCTCCGTACCATTTTCATGTTTTTTTGAGGTCATGACGACATATGCACCAAATGCCTCAGCAACTTTTTGTATACGCGTATCGTCCGTGGCAACAATAATAGTTGAACAAACTCGGGATCTCTTGCATCGCCTCCAAACCCAATAAACCATCGGATAACCTGATATCTGAGCCAACGGCTTACCTGGTAACCTATGAGATGCGTATCTACACGGAATGATAATTGCTGTTTTGTTTTTCACCATACAAATAATACACTTCGGATTAAAAATTATCTAATTGTCTTACTTCATTTTTAAATACTCTTTTACGACTTCCCTTCCGCCAATTTTTTTGATTTTACCCCCGTCCATAAGCACAACCCTGTCGCAGTTTCTATAAACAAAACCAAGCCAATGGCTGGGAATAACTATAATTCTCCCTTTACGGAAAAGGCCGCGCATTATTTTTAGCAATGCGTGTCATTTATTATCCTCCCTTCTTCTAAAGTAATAATTCTTTTGCAGTTTTGTTTGATAAAGTCTTTCCAGTGGCTTGCAATTAGTATTGTCTTTTTTTGTTTCCTGAACTGTTTAATTACATCTCTGGATTTTTTTCCGAATTTTTCATCACCCACCGAAAAGTTTTCGTCGAGAAGCAAAATGTCGGGGTTGCTGTGTGTAGCAACTGAAAAACCGAGGCGCAGTTTCATTCCTTGGGAGTAGGTGAAGAATGGAGTATCAATAAATTGTCTGATTCCGGCAAAAGCAATGATAGCTTTGAGTTTTCTATCAATTTCCTTCTTTGCCATGCCAAGAAACATGGCGTTGAGATAAATATTTTGAACACCTGTCAAATCTGGATGAAATCCAGCCTCTAAATCAATCAATGAAACAACTTTTCCATAAGTATTCACATTTCCAGAAGTTGGGTTTGTAATTCCGGTTATTATTTTCAACAGTGTTGTTTTTCCGGATCCGTTCGGGCCCATAATTCCCACCCTCTCCCCTTTCTTAATGGTTAAATTAATATTCTTTAAGGCCCAAAAAGATTCATTTCTACCCTTAACAAATTTCTCAACCAGAGTTGGCTTCTCGTGATGAATTTCATATCTCTTACTGATACCTGTCAACTCTATGGCTATATTGTTTTTTGTAGTACTCATATCCAATCGTCAAAATTTTTACTTTCATTCCTAAAAGTAATGATTCCTACTATTAGAGTAACTGCTATGATTGTGGAATTTATGGAAACCATTGCCACACCAGGAAGTGGCATGTTTAGAAAGCCGTGCTGAAGAAGCTGAAGTATTGATGTCATAGGATTAAAACGCCAGAGCCAATAATATTGGTAGGGGACAATTGATAAGGGGTATATTATCGGTGTTGCATAAAACCAAAACATTATAAACGCCTGTACAAAAAGATTGACATCGCGGAATCTGACGTTTAGAGCTGAAGAGAGAAGGCATATACCTGCTGTAAAAGCGAATAATAGAACAAATGCAGTTAAAATATAAAAAATGCTTCCAGGAACCATCGTTCTAAGAAAAAGAATAGGTAAACCTAGAAGGGTTATTGCAACTAATAAGTGAATAAAATTGGAAATAATGATTGCTAAAGGAATTATCTGGCACGGGAATTTTGCTTTTTTAATAAGTGTTCTTTCGTAAATAATTGAAGGCGTTGCTTTTGACAATGACAACGAGAAAAAATTCCAAACCAAAAGACCAATGAAAAGAAAGTAATAATAATTCTGGACAGGTTCTTTCATAAAAAATCTGAAGACAAAACCAATTATGAGCATTTGAAGAAGTGGATTAAGTACTATCCACAAGAATCCAAAAATAGTATATTTGTACCGAGCACGTAGTTCCCTTTCGGTCATGCCCCAGAGGAGTTCCAAAAATTGTTGTGTTTTTGTTCGTGTCATGATAAATTTTGCCTTAAGCAAGTATTTATAGCATGAAGACGAATAGAACAAAAGTGTTTCTTGTTATCCCCACTATCCGGGATTTGTCTTTTTTGAAAAGCTGGAAAAATGAATTTAAGAATTGCCACCTGATAGTGGTTGAGGATAGAGAAAAATCCCAGGTAATTATTTCCAAAAAAAACTTCTTATCGGTTAGTTATTTTACGTGGAAAGACATTGACCGTGATTTAGGTAAAGATAGCTGGATTATTTCAAGGCATAATGCTGGAATACGCAGTTATGGATTCCTGAAAGCATACGAAATGGGGGCTGACACCATAATAACCATCGATGATGATTGTTACCCAACGAAAGATGCTTTTGTGAAAGGACATATAAGCAACCTTGATTTCAAAGTCCCTGACAGTTGGATCCCAACTTATCCAAATATGAATTGGATATATACTCGCGGTTTTCCCTACTCAAATCGGGACAAGTATCCTGTAATGATCAGTCACGGTTTATGGTCGGGGGCCTTAGATCTTGATGCCAAAACAGAAACAAAATTGCCAAGGCTCCTTCGCGAAAAAATATACCCTCCGATCAGGCAGATTATTCCCTTCAACTATTTTTACCCTATGTGCAGTATGAACTTGGCTTTCAAAAGGGAAATTACACCCCTTATGTTTTTCCCGATGATGGGGCAAAAACCGGACGGTTCCAACTGGCCCTATAACCGCTACGATGATATTTGGGCAGGTTTATTTTCAAAGAAAATTATGGACCATCTCGGTTTTGCAGTTATTAACGGCTCCCCATTTATTGAACACAGAAAAGCTTCCAAACTAAAAGACAATTATCAAAAAGAATTAGAGGGAATGAAAATAAACGAAGTTCTCTGGAAAATGGTCGGTGAAGTAAAACTAACGAAAAATACCCCTAAAACTTGCTATATAGAATTGGCAAAAAAAATTAAATTCCCGAAAGGGAAATACTTTAAGAAAATAAGAGAGGCAATGATTATCTGGGCTAATCTGTTTTAATCTCCATGACAATAAGTTACTACCACGAATCATTGATAAAGAAAATGCTGGATTTATGCCTGTCTTTTTTTTGCCTTTCAATTACACTTCCGTTAATCCTTTTTATATCGTTGATACTTAAACTCACATCAAAAGGCCACGTTTTTTATATGCAAAAGCGTGTTGGGAAAAACGGCAAAGTATTTAAAATAATAAAATTCCGAACGATGGTTCCCAATGCTGCAAGAATTCAGCCTCGTCTTAAAAAACTCAATGAAGCTGATGGTCCAGTCTTTAAGATCCAAAACGATCCCAGGTTTACAAAATTTGGCAGAATTCTTTCAAGGACGGGTCTAGACGAATTACCACAACTAATCAATGTGCTAAAAGGTGAAATGAGTTTGGTTGGACCAAGGCCGCTTCCTGTTTCCGAGGCCGCAAAACTTACAGCTGACCAGAAAAAACGCCATTTGATAAAACCGGGGCTTACAAGTCTATGGGTCATAAACGGAGCACATACCATAACCTTTAATGCATGGATGAAGCTGGATCAATTATATGTACAAAAAGCATCCCTCAATCTTGATATAACAATCCTGATAAAAACGGTGTTCATTATTTTTAAATCAAGCCTATATGTGCTCTCTTCTCAATCTTTTCTATCTCCATGAGGAAAACCAGTAGTAGCTTTGGTCGAGCCAAAGGGGAATATTAAGTCCGGCCCAGTGGGGATAGAAATAAATAAACACCAAAAGAGCAGTCGCCAATACCCAGAGGGTAATTTTGAGGTTGCGCCTCAAAATATAGCCTGTGGCTATCGCCAAAAAAGGAACTGAAGGAAGGTAGTGATACAAAAACATAATTCGTGGTGAGGCTGCCCAGGGAACAAAGAGTATTAAATAGGAAAAAACAACAAGTCCCAATCTCTTGTTTTTTTCTATATAAGCGTAAATCAAAGAAAATGCCACCGATGCCAAGCCAAACCAAAACACAATCGGATTCCCCATGGCATAAATTCTGGCAACCATTCCTCCGACTTCACTGCTTGTATAGAGATATATCGGGCGAACAAGAAATGGCCAGCTCCACCAACTGGAACTGTATGGATGTGTTGCAACAAGCCCTGTGTGATACCACCACATTTGTTCCTGCATTCCCCACCATATTGAAAGATTGTGTCCTGTCAAAAACATGTCAAAGTAAGTACCAAGGTAAACAACGGGTGTCAAAATAAGAAACCAGAAGAATGTTCTCCCTGCTTTTCGAAAAATCTCTTTTACCGGTGTCCTCTGAAGAAAAATAACCAGAAAAATCGGGGCTGCCCAGACGGCTGACCATTTCGACGCAAGTGCCAATCCGAAACTTAGGGCCGACCAGAAATTCCTCTTTTTGAAAAATAGATAAATTGATAAAAGTGCAAAAAAGAGAATATAGCTGTCATTCATTCCGATTCTACTCATAACCAAGCCAAGCCCGTCCAAACTAAAAACTCCGGCAGAAATAAGGCCGATTATTTCGTCTTCAAAAATCGCTTTCGCCAAAAGATAGACTAAGAATACCGAACCTACACCCAAAATAGCCCCAGGAATTCTCCACCCGAAGGAATTTTCACCAAAAATAAGCATCCCCAGTGCCATCCCCAATTTGGCTACAGGTGGATGTGTCCACTCATATGCAAATCCTTCAGGGGGTGTATTCCACCACTCCCAAGCTTTAGGGTCACCGTGCAAAATAACTTTCGCGGTAAAAGCATGATAAACCTCATCAAAATACATTGTAGGAGGGGACCATAAATTAAAAACTCTCGTAACAAAAGCGAAAGCCAATACCGCTGCTAAAATCAGTTTTGCCTTTTTGGCACTAAGTTGAATTTTTGGAAAATTTTCCTCGATTTTCTTGATTTTAATGACTTTTCTTTTCTTCCAACTACCAATAAATCGATTCATTAGTAGTGACAGATTCGGTTTGGGCAATTTTTCCCAAAACAGTAAAACAAAATAGATCACAAAAAATATGAATCCGATTATCTTTGCCAGATCTCTGCTTAAGTTATACAAAAATTCCGATTTGATATTGTTGGGGTAGTAATACGCATATGGGTAAAAAAGATTCAGAAAATTGGCCAAAGAGGTAACAATATAAATCGCAAATAAACTAAATGATCGACTAAGTCCAGCTGAAGTTAAAAGAAACGCAAAAAAGGGGAAAAGGTAGCGTTCGTGAACTTTTGTGGGAAAAACAAAGAAGCAAAGACTTAGTATCGCAAAGAGCAAATAAAAATTTGCTTTTTTGTCCAGTTTATTTCTAAAGGAATAAAGAGCAATGACAACTGAGATAACCAAAAAGATCACTCCCCAGACAAATAAAGTTAAACCCAAAAATTTTATGGTATCCGGTTGCCAAAAACCGACCCAGGACCAAATATTAAAAGCATTAACCGAAGTATAAGAATAAAAGTGTTCCATTTTTATTATTTGCTGGGGCAACCCAAGTAGCGAGTTATTCATGAAAAAAGGCCAAGATAGCACAAAAATCATGAGGCTTCCCAAAACTCCTCCCAAAACGATCTCTTTTAACTTAAACTTCTTAAGAAAAATAACTAGTAAAAATGCCGGAAGAACTGCAATTGCTTGAGGCTTAATTAAAAAGGCAACCGACCAAAAAACCGCTGACAAAACAAAACTTTTTTTTTCTACGAGGAAATATGCGGAAAGAAAAAGAAACAGAGTCAAAATTCCATCAATCTGTCCCCAAACTGAGCCGTCAAAAATTACAACGGGGTTGAGAGTGTATAAAAAGAAAGACAGTAGCGCCAGTTTGGAATTCACTTTTTTGACCAGGGAATAAATCAAAACTCCCACTGAAATGTCGGCGACAAGAATCGGAATTTTTATTGCCAGATCATTTATCCAACCCATTTTTCCCACAACCCAAAGCCAATACATAAATCCCGGGGTATATTGAGTCCAAGACTGATCTGTATAAAATTTTGCAAAACCAACAGAGGATAATCTTCCCGCCCACCCTAACCAACTCCCCATATCAAAACCAAAACTTGGCAAGTACGAAAGGGAAAATCGAACAAAAAATACTGCCAAAACCGGGAAAATAATTGGATAAAATTTTTTGGTTTTGAAAAAATTCATATTTCCCATACAATCATAATATGCGATTCAAGATAGAAAAACTATTAATTTTTGCCGCTATAGTCCGTATTCTAACCCTAATATTACCCTGGCTAACAATTAACCTTCTTTTCCCCGAAAACCATCCCTTAAACTTCCTCCAATTCACCGCAACCGCCTGGAGCAGGTGGGACGCTTCCCACTACCTTTATCTGGCCCAGCATTGGTATACCGCTATTGGTGATGAAGCTAATTTTATAGTGTTTCTCCCCCTTTATCCATTGATACTTAAACCAATAATTTTTATACTCGGTAACGCCCCGCTTTCGGGCATTATTACCTCAATAGTTCTTTCCTTACTGGGCTCTTATTACTTTTATAAACTCATTGCACTGGATTACCCTGAAACCGTGGCTACCTATGCAGTAATTGTCCTTACAGTCTTCCCAACTTCCTATTTCTTTAACGCTCCCTACACCGAATCTTTATTTTTATTAATCTTTAGCCTGTCCCTGTATACAGCCAGAAAGGAAAAATGGATTTTATCGGGAATATTTTCCGGGCTTGCAGCTTTGTCCAGACCTTTTGGTTTTTTAATCTTACCTGCAATCCTCACCGAATGGTTATTAAGTAAAAAAAGAAACTGGAAACACCTCCCGATAATAATCGTACCAACAATTTTTGCCGCGCTTTCGTATTTTTATTTAAATAAAGTCATCTTTGGAAATCCATTCGAATTTCAAAAGATACTGGCGGTACACTGGCAAAAGCATTTGGTATCACCAATTGTGAGCATTATGGATAGTTGGAGGATAGCGCTTTCCGGTGGTCTAACAAACTATGTATTAATGGTCGGTTGGGCTGAAAGCCTAACAGTAACACTTTCATGGATTTTAATTCCCTTTACATTTAAATATTTACGAAAATCCTGGGCGATTTTTTATACCCTAAGCATCCTACTTTTCTCATCGACAGGTTTTATTTTGAGTATTCCCAGATATTTACTTTCCATTCCGCCCTTCTTTGTACTAATAGCACTCGCTGAAAAAAATTATCTATTTAGAATAATCTGGGGATTCACCTCCATCGGGCTTCTTTTTTGCCTGGCAATACTTTTCGCCAGAGGACAATGGGCTTTTTAATTTGATTCTTATTTTAAGACTGACGAGATCCAATTCACGATTTCTTTCCAGTTCCCGCTACCCAACTTTGGTATCAGTACATACTGCTTATCATAAGCGGGACTTACCGGGGGATTAACCAATAAATCTGTTGACAAAACATACGAATTCATACTATTTCTGGACCCAAGAATAGTTCTTACAAGTATACCGATAGTGGTCGGGTCTAAATCCGTTTCTATAGACGCCTTGACCGCTTTAAGAATTTTATAATCTTTTGCAGGATTTAGAATTATACCCAACGATAGGACTTTTTTACTCACCGCTGAAATTACCTTTTGCTGCCTAGCAGATCTGGCAAAATCAGTGTTTTCCCCATTATCTCCCTCACGGGATCTGACAAACTCAAGTGCGGTCGCGCCGTCCATGTAGGTCAGTCCCTTATCAAAATGGATTGTTTCATACCGACACGCTAAAGTGGCGTCCCCACCACACGTATCATCTTCCTTTCCGGCAACTGGATATTTAGTATCGGTAAAGCTTCTGTCAACACTCACGTCAACCCCCCCAATGGTGTCGATAATATCCTGAAATCCGGAAAAATCTATGGCCAAGGCGTAATTAACAGATTGACCTGTAACTTCAGACACAACCTGCTTGGCAAAGCTCAAGCCCCCGCCACGCTCTGGCTGGAGATTCCCCCAATAGTAAGCACTATTTATTTTTGCTCTGATTTCGGGGATCCAAATATCGCGGGGAATCGAGATTAGTTCTATTGAATGACCCGTTAAGGATATCGAAGCAAAAATGATGGTATCGGTTAAATCCGGTCCCCCATGTCCTTTTCCACCCTTTCCCAGTATTAATATGTTCACCTTCCCGTTTTCGGATCTTACTGCAGAGCCTTTGGAAAAAAGAAAGCTTTTGACAGCCTCTGCATAGCCGCCAACCCCAGCCCACCTGAATATTGTACCCGCGACAAAAAATGGTGACAAAAGTATTAAAATAACCACCAAGGCAACTCCGAGACTAACAAAAATTTTACGTTGTTGGGACATGCCATTTTGAATGCTAGAATTGTCTTGTTGTGTTTCCAAGATATCTGATTCTTTAGTCTTTGGTTTTGAGTTTTTCATTCCATGTCTATTCTATCTGATCTTAACCCTGAACAAAAGACTGCAGTAACATATAACGGTGGGCCGCTTTTAGTTTTGGCAGGTGCCGGATCCGGAAAAACCAAAGTCCTAACTCACCGCGTAGCTTACTTTATTCAACAAGGCTTAATCAAACCTGAGAATGCGCTTCTTTTAACTTTTACCAATAAAGCAGCAAATGAAATGAAGCAAAGAATTTCCTTATTGACCGAGGGGGTGCCACCTTTTTCAGGAACTTTCCACTCTTTTTGCGCCAAGATCTTAAGAATAGACGGCAAGCATATCGGCATTCCCGTAAATTTTATTATTTATGATGAGCAGGACCAGAAAGATGCGGTCAAACAAATTCTGGAAAACATGGACATTTCTACGGATCAATATAACCCTGCAGCAATTGTAAGCGGCATTTCGGAAGCCAAGAATCAAATGCTTACCCCCGAGGAGTACAAAGAATTTATTCGAAGCGAATGGCAGGAAATTATTGTAAAGGTATATGTAGAATACGAAAAAATGCTCAAAGAAATCGGGGCGCTTGATTTTGATGATCTTCTTATTAAAACCGTCAAATTATTCAAAGAGGTGCCGGAGATTTTGGAAAAATGGCAGAAAACCTTGACACATATTTTTGTTGATGAATGGCAGGACACAAACAAAATTCAATACATCTTAACAAAACTTCTGGTGGGAAAAAGGGAAAACATCACTGCGGTGGGGGATGCCTCCCAATCAATATATTCATGGCGCGGCGCAGACTACAGAAACATTAATTATCTAATACGGGACTATCCCGACATTGAAGTTATTAACCTCGAGCAAAATTACCGTTCAACCCAAAATATTTTGGATGCCGCCAACCTAGTTATTTCCAAAAACACAACTCACCCGATTTTGAAATTGTGGACCCAAAAAAAAGCGGGTGCAAAAATTAAACTATATGCCGCAAGAAACGGCTTTGACGAAGCAGATTTCGTCATAGACGAAATCAACAAATTAACAATCAATAATCAACACTCAACAATCAAGTACAGCGACGTCGCTGTACT